>Ga0209172_10004683_pt1 | contig 17895 bp, 16 predicted proteins | sample LarsenN4metaG_FD_184113 | JGI IMG/M metagenome (GOLD analysis project Ga0209172, IMG submission 184113) | Hot spring sediment bacterial and archeal communities from British Columbia, Canada, to study Microbial Dark Matter (Phase II) - Larsen... ... | reverse complement strand
GCGCCGATCCGTGCAGGATCACTTCCGGCTTCCCCTGGGGGTCGGTGCGAATCTCAATGGTCTGCCAGCCGACGCCGCGCCAGCCGACGCCCAGGGACTTCATCACAGCCTCTTTGGCGGCGAAGCGCGCGGCCAACCGCTGCGGGCGGGCCTGGCCGGGACGGGCGCGGCTCAATTCGCCCGCGGTAAAGAGGCGGCGGAGCAGGCGGTCCCCCCACCGGGCCAGCGCGCCCCGCAGGCGGTGGACCTCCACCACGTCGATGCCGATGCCGACGACCTCCGTCGACGTTCCCCCCGCTGCCGCCAGCGCTTAGGGCCCCTCGGCTTCCTCGACGAGCATGATCGGAATGCCGTCCCGGATGGGATAGCGCCGGCCGCACTGGGTGCAGACCAGACGGTCCCCGTGCAGGTTCACCGGGGACTTGTCCACGGGACAGGCCAGGATCCGCAGCAGCTCCTCGTCGATCCCCACGCTCATTCCACCGTCACGCTCTTGGCCAGATTGCGCGGCTGGTCGATGTCATGCCCGCGCTCTCGCGCCACGTAGTAGGCGAACAACTGCAGGGGCACGATGGCCACCGCCGGCGCCAGCAGGTCGTGCACCCGGGGGATGCGGATGACCCGATCGGCGTAACGGTCGATCACCGTATCGTCCTGGAAGGCCAGGGCGACCACTTCCGCGCCCCGCGCCTTCACCTCCTGGATATTCGACACCGTCTTGTCGTACACATGGTGCTGCGTGACCAGGGCGAAGACGGGCGTGCCCGGGGTGACCAGCGCCAGGGTGCCGTGCTTCAGTTCGCCGGCGGCCAGCGCCTCGGAGTGGACGTAGGAGATCTCCTTGAGCTTGAGGGACCCTTCCATCGCCACCGGATAGTCCAGCCCCCGGCCGATGAAGAAGAGGTGCTCCACATCCCGGTACCGCCGGGCCAGCGCCGCGATGTCCTCCTCCCCGCTCAACGCCGTCTGCACCTTACCGGGCAGCGCGCGCAGCCCGTGCATCACCTCGGCCAGCAGTGCCGGCGGAGCCGTGCCGCGGCGCTGGGCCAGGTCGACGGCCAGCATCTCCAGGGCGACCAGCATGGTCAGGTAGGCCTTGCTGCTGGCCACCGCGATCTCGGGGCCGGCGCGGATGAAGAGGAGGTCATCCGCTTCGCGCGCCAGCGTGCTGCCGACGACGTTGGTGACGGCCAGCAGGCGGGCCCCGCGGCGCCGCGCCTCGCGGGCGGCGGCCAGCGTGTCAGCGGTCTCACCCGACTGGCTGATCGCGACGGCCCAGGACCCCGCCGCCACCAGCGGCTCGCGGTAGCGGAATTCGCTGGCCAGATCCACCTCCACGGGAATCCGCGCCAGGTGCTCCACCAGCCAGCGCCCGACCAGCGCGGCGTGGTAGGCGGTCCCGCAGGCCGTCATCCAGACTTTGGAGAGTGTCTGGTAGAACTCGGCGGGGGCCGGGATGCCCTCCAGTTCCACGCGCCCCTCTGTGTCGAGGCGGCCCATGATGGTGTCGCCCACGGCGCGGGCCTGTTCGTGGATCTCCTTGAGCATGAAGTGCGGGTAGCCGCCCTTCTCGGCCATCTCCGCGTCCCAGGTTACGTGCACCACGGGCCGGTGCCGCGGCCGGCCGGCCAGGTCGGTGATGGAGACGCGCTCGGAGGTCAGGACGGCCATCTCCCCGTCCTCAATGATCATGATCTCCCGCGTGTGCGGGAGGAGCGCCGGAACATCCGAGGCCAGCATCGTCTCCCCCCGGCTGCGGCCGACGATCAGCGGACTGATCTGGCGGACGGCCACGATGCGGTCCGGATGATTCCGGGCCAGGACCACGATGGCGTAGGCGCCGGTGGTCTGCCCTACCGCGAGGCGCACGGCGGTCTCCAGCCGGTCGGGATCTTCCGGGAGCCCGGCGTACGCTTCCTCGATCAGGTGGGCGATGACCTCGGTGTCCGTGTCGGACCGGAAGAGGTGCCCCCTCCCCTGCAGCCCTTCGCGCAGAGTCAGGAAGTTCTCGATGATCCCGTTGTGGATGACGACGATCCGTCCCGTACAGTCGGTGTGCGGGTGCGCGTTCTCGTCGGTGGGGACGCCGTGCGTCGCCCACCGCGTGTGTCCGATGCCCACGTGACCGCGCACGGGGACGTACTGGGTGATCTCCGCCAGCCGGCTCAACTTCCCGGCGGCCTTGCGCACCACGATCTCCCCGTCTTCCAGCACCGCCACCCCGGCCGAATCATAGCCCCGGTATTCCAGGCGGCGCAGGCCGTCGAGCAGGATCGGGAGCGCGTCGCGGTAGCCGACATAGCCGATGATGCCACACATGGACAGACCTCCGCGGGTGAGGGCGTCACCTTCAACGTGCCCAAATTGGTCGCCGTTGGCGTCCTGGGGGGCGTTTGGGCCGGCGTCGCCGCCGGGGTTTGTCGCCTCCCCTTCCTCCCACTCCGTGGCGTCAGGAGCGGAGGCCGTGCAGGCCCGGACCAGGCCTAGGGTCACCCGCCGAACTCTTCGAGGTCCCCTCCCTCGTCAACCCCAGACCGCCCGGCCCCTCGTTCGAAGGAGCCCGGGGCCCCCGCAGATTCGCGGAGCGAATCTGCGGAGTGGGCTGGGGTTCAGGCGCTGCGGCACGCGTCAAGAGTGTCTGCGGCTCTCACCTCCCTGAGATGCTCCATGCACTTTGCCCACCAGCCCGAAACTATTTCTCCTGCGGCGGCGCAGTTCCTGGTGCCGAACGGGAGGGGCGCCGGGGGCGCAACCGCTCCCGCAGCGCGATCAGAAAGAGCGGCGGGATCGTCTTGATCACGCTCCAGCGCCAGGGCTGGCGTACAGCCCGGTACAACCACTCCAGGCCGGCGGTCTGTACCCAGCGCGGCGCGCGCCGCGCCCGTCCCGCGAGCACGTCTAGCGTGCCGCCCACGCCCATCAGCACCGCCGCGCCCAGCCGGTTCCGGTGCGTGTGCAGCCACAGCTCCTGCCGCGGCGCCCCCAGCGCCACCAGCACGATCTCCGGTGCCGCGCCCCGGATGCGCTCCAGAAGCGCAGGCTCTTCCTCGGGCGTAAAGAAGCCGTGCGCCGTCCCGGCCACGACCAGGCCCGGGAACCGTTCCTGTAACCGCGCCCCCGCGGCCTCGGCCACCCCGGGGGCGGCTCCCAGCAGGAAGACCGTGCCCCCGACTCCGGCGGCCGCCGCGCAGAGGGCTTCGGCCAGATCGACGCCGGCGAGGCGGTTCTGCACCGGCGCGCCAAGAATGCGGGCGGCCAGCAAGACGCCGATCCCGTCAGGAATGACGAGCCCGGCTCCCGCGACCGCTTCCCGAACCGGGGGGTCGCGCAGGGCCCGCATCAGCAGGGCGCCGTTCAGCGAGACCACGGTCACCGGCGCCCGGCCGGTCGCAGCACGCAGATGGGCCACCGCCTGGACCAGGGTGAGGGGATGCACCGGCAGTCCCAGGATCATCACCGGATCGGGCAGCCGGTGCGGAGAGGCGGCGTCGCTCATCCCTCGGATGGAGGCGTCGCTCATCCTTCGGACGGAGGCGTCGCTCATCCTTCGGCGGGCTCGGGTCCGCCCACCGCGCCCCCGCACCGCCGGGCGATGACCTCGGCCACCGCCCCTGCCGCGGTCTCGGCCTCGAGGGCGCTCGGCGCCTCCACCATGACTCGCACCAGCGGCTCGGTGCCGCTGGCCCGGACCAGGATGCGGCCGCGGCGGTCCAGTCGCTCCTCGACCGCGGCGATGGCGGCGCGAACCTCCGCGTCCGTCTCCCACACCGTGCGCTCGCGCACCCGGATGTTGCGCAGCACCTGCGGGTAGCGTTCGAATCCCGCGGTCAGCGCGGAGAGCGGCCGCCCGGTCGCGCGCATGATGTCGGCCAGATACAGGGCGGTGAGCAGGCCGTCTCCAGTGGTGGCCCGGTCCAGAAAGATGACGTGTCCGCTCTGCTCCCCACCCAGGCCGGCGCCGAGGTCGCGCATCCGCTCCAGGACGTAGCGATCGCCGACGCGGGTGCGTTCGAGACGGATACCCTGCGCGGCCAGCACCTGCTCGAGCCCCAGGTTGCTCATCACCGTGGCCACGACGGTCCCGACCCGAAGCGCCCCGCGGGCGGCCAGCGCCCGCGCGCAGACCATCATAATCAGGTCGCCGTCGACGATCTCGCCGCGCTCGTCCACGGCGATGACCCGGTCGGCATCACCGTCATGGGCGAACCCAACCTGCGCCCCCTGCGCGCGCACGGCCTCCTGCAGCGGGGCCGGGTGCGTGGACCCGCAGTCAACGTTGATGCGCGCGCCGTCCGGCTCGGCGTGCAGCGCCATGACCTCCGCCCCCAGCGCCTGCCAGAGCCGCGGCGCGATACGGCAGGCCGCCCCATAGGCGCAGTCGACGACAACGCGCAGGCCACGCGGCGGCCGGAGCCCCTGGCCGAGGAGGAACTCCAGGTAGAGATCCTCCGCCTGGGACAGGTCCCGCGCCGACCCGACGCCCGCGCCGATGGGCCGCGGGAGATCAGCACCCACCGCGGCTTCAATCCGCTCCTCCACGGCGTCGGGAAACTTGAAGCCGTCCGGCCCGAAGATCTTGATACCGTTGTCTTCGATCGGGTTGTGCGACGCCGAGAGGACGATCCCGGGACGCTGCAGGTGGCGGGCCAGGTAGGCGACGGCGGGGGTTGGCAGAATCCCCGCCCGCTCCACCGCCCCGCCCCCGGCGCAAATCCCCGCCGTGATCGCCGCCTCGAGCATCGGCCCGGAGAGGCGGGTGTCACGGCCGATCAGGTAGGGCCCCGTGCGGTCGAGGACCTCGACGATCGCCCGGCCGACCCGCAGGACGAGGTCAGGGGTGAGGTCGCGGTTGGCCACGCCGCGAATCCCATCGGTCCCGAAGAGACGGGACCGCGGCTCGCTCATGGAGCCGCCGCGCGCACCGTGAGGACGACCTCCACGGGGCGCAGGGCCACCACCCGGGTCCGGGCAGCCGCATCCACCCGCGGCCGGACCCGATGCGTGCCCGGTCCCAGCCCCGCGGCGGAGGCGACCGCACGCAGGTCCTCCGGCCGCAGCGCCTCCACGGCCCCCGGCGGACCTTCCACCTCCACGGCGACCGTCGGCGGCCGCACCTCCGCCTGCAGGCCTTCGGCCAGCCCCGCCAGAGCCACTTTGACACCCGGCACCACCCAGCGCGTGGCCGCCGGACCCAGCCGCACATTGACGGTCACCGCGCCGACGGCGCGCACGCCCGGCGGCAGGCGCAGTTCCACGGTGCGCAACAGATCCGCCCGCGCGCCGTAGATTTCGACGTCCGCGGTCACGACGGCGTCGATCTCCTCGAGGACCGCCGGGGGACCGGCCAGGGTCACGTAGGGCGGACGGACCTCCACGCCGCGCACGGTGAAGCCTTCCCCGGGCACGCCGACCAGCCGGGGGATCACCGGGACGGTGCGCAGCGCCATCCCGCCTGGACCCGGGAGGACGATCTGCCGCGATCCGTCCCGCACGACGAACCACAGCCCCGTACTGATCGTCAGCGAGAGCAGGAGGAGGATCCAGCGCTCGCCGGGCAGGCCGCTGAGGCGGACGCGCATCGCTAGCGGGTGGCTCCCGGACGTTCCGGGGCCGCGCGCCGCCACGGCCACCAGGAGGGGGTGCGCGTCAGAGCAGGCCCGAGGAGCGCGAGCAGCTGGATCTTGAGGTCTTCCTCCGTGAGGCCCTGCCGCAGCTGTCCTTCGTGGGCGAGGGCGATGGCACCGGTCTCACCGGAGACCACAACGGTCACGGCATCGGTCTGCTCGGTGATCCCGATGCCGGCGCGGTGGCGGGTGCCCAGACCCTTGCCGAGCGACGGATTCTCGCTCAACGGCAGGAGGCAGGCTGCGGCCAGTACCCGGTTGCCGCGGATGATCACGGCGCCGTCGTGTAGCGGAGTATTGGGATAGAAGATCGTCAGCAGCAGGGGCACCGTGACGGCGGCGTCCACCTTGATGCCGGTCTCTACCACGTCGGTGAGTCCGGTATTGCGTTCCAGCACGATCAGGGCGCCGTTCTTCCGGATGGAGAGCACCCGCGCCGCCCGGGCCACGTCGCTGACCAGGCGGATCGCCTCCTCCCGCCCGAGCGGCCCGCCCAGGGCGGTCAGGAGTCCGCCGCGCCCCAGTTGCTCCAGCATCCGCCGCAGTTCCGGCTGGAAGAGGATGAGGAAGGCGATGGGGATGACGATGCCGACGTAGGAGAGGATCCAGTTCAGGGTGACCAGCCCCAGCAGCCGGCTCACCGCGTACAGGATGAAGAGCACCGCCAGGCCGAGCACCAGCTGCACCGCCCGCGTGCCGCGGATCAGCAGCAGCAGCTGGTAGACCAGGACGGTGACCAGGAGGATGTCGAGCAGGGTGAGCAGCAGCGCGGGCACAGAGCGCGTCCCCTCTAGAGTATCATCGCCAGCAGCGCCTTCTGCGCATGCAGCCGGTTCTCCGCCTGGTCGAGGACGATCGCCTGGGCGCCGTCCAGGACCTCGTCGGTGATCTCCTCGCCCCGGTGCGCCGGCAGGCAGTGCATGACCACGGCCGTGGGACGGGCGCGGGCCAGCAGCGCCGCGTTGACCTGATACGGCCGGAAGAGCGCCCGGCGCTCGCTGGCCTCGTGCTCCTGCCCCATGCTGGCCCAGACATCGGTGTAGACCACGTCGGCGTCGGCGACGGCCTCCGCGGGGTCGACCGTCACGCGGATTGTGGACTTGTTGGCCCGGGCCTGCTCCGCAGCGCGCTGCACGATCGCCGGGTCCGGGGCGTGGCCCGGCGGCGTCGCCACCCGCAGGTTCAGCCCCACCTTCGCCGCGCCGAGCAGCAGGGAGTGCGCGACATTGTTCCCATCGCCGACCCAGGCAAGTGAGATCTCGCGGAATCCACCGAAGTGCTCGTGGATCGTGAGCAGGTCGGCGAGGGTCTGGCAGGGATGCTCCCGGTCGGAGAGGCCGTTGATCACGGGGATGCGGGCATGCTCGGCCAGGCTCTCCACCGTGGCGTGCGCGAAGGTGCGGGCCATGATGGCGTCCACCCAGCGTTCCAGGTTCCGGGCGGCGTCCGGAATGGTCTCCCGGGTGCCCAGCTGCGCATCCTGGGGCCCCAGGTACACGGCCATGCCGCCGAGCTGGTACATGCCGACCTCGAAGGTGACGCGCGTGCGCAGGGAGGGCTTCTCGAAGATCATGGCCAGGGTCCGCCCGGCCAGAGGCTGCAACCGCTCCCCCTGCTCCCGGCGGCGCTTGAGGTCCCGGGCGAATTCGAGGACCGCCCACACCTCCTCCGCGGTGAAGTCGTCCATAGAGACAAAGTCGCGCCCGCGCAGATCCTTCATCCCATCACCTTCCCGCTCGCGGGAATACGGGCCAGCCACTCCCGGATGACCTCCGCCAGGGTGGGCGTCGTCCGTTCCTCCAGTTCGTAGGTCACGTGCACCGCGGGTTTGTTCAGCCGGAGCACCCGCCGCAGGTCCACCGGCGTGCCGATCACCACCACATCCGCCGCAACGCGCTGGAGCGTGGCTTCCAGTTCGGCGATCTGCTCCCGGCCGTACCCCATCGCCGGCAGCACCGGCCCCAGGTGCGGGTGGGCGTCGTAGACCCCGCGGATCGAGCCGACGGCGTAGGGACGCGGATCCACGATCTCGGCCCCGTGCCGGCGGGCCACCAGCAGCCCCGCCCCGTGGGCCATCTCCCCGTGGGTCACCGTCGGGCCGTCCTCCACCACCACGGCGCGGCGACCGGTCAGAGTCTCCGGACGCTCCACCACCATCGGCGAGGCGGCCTCGATCACGGTGGCCCGGGGGTTCGTGCGCGCGATGCTGGCGCGCACCGTCTGCACATTCTCCGGTGGCGCAGTGTCAACCTTGTTGATGATCACGACATCCGCCATCCGCAGGTTTGTCTCCCCCGGATGGTAGCGGAGTTCGTGCCCGGGACGGTGCGGATCGGCCAGCACGATGTACAGGTCCGGCCGGATGAACGGGAAGTCATTGTTGCCTCCGTCCCAGAGGATCACCTCCGCCTCGGCTTCGGCCTGGCGCAGGACCGCGGCGTAGTCCACTCCGGCGTAGACCACCGTCCCCCCCGCCAGGTGCGGTTCGTACTCCTCGCGCTCTTCGATGGTCACGTCCGCCTGCGCCAGATCGTCCGGCCCGGCGAAGCGCTGCACCCGCTGGCGGAGCAGGTCACCGTAGGCCATCGGGTGCCGGATGACCACGACCCGGCGTCCCAGAGCCCGCAGCGCAGCGGCGGCCCGGCGCGTCGTCTGGCTCTTGCCGCTGCCCGTGCGCACTGCGCCGACCGCGACCACGGGGACCCCGGCCTGCAGCATGGTCTCGGCGGGACCGAGCAGGCGGAAGCCGGCCCCGGCGGCCAGGACCTCGGACGCCACGTGCATGACGTGCTCATGGGACACATCGCTATAGGCGAAGACCACCTGATCCACTTCTTCGTGGCGGATCAGCTCGGGCAGATCAGTCTGGGGCACGATGGGGATCCCGCGCGGGTAGGCGGGACCGGCCAGTTCGGGTGGATAGCGGCGGTCCTCGATCGCCGGGATCTGGGTGGCGGTAAACGCCACCACCGTGTACTCGCGGCGGTCGCGGAAGTAGACGTTGAAGTTGTGGAAGTCGCGCCCACCGGCCCCGAGGATCACGACCCGCACCGTCACAGCGTCCTCCCCAAGGCCTCCCGCGAACTTCGCGGGCGCCTGAAGACTGCTGAATAATAAGGAGGGTGGACCGAGGCCCACCCTCCTGGGGGACAGACCCCGCCGAACGTCAGCGCTTGCTGTACTGAAAACCCTTCCGGGCCCGCTTGCGCCCGTACTTCTTGCGTTCCTTCATCCGCGGGTCGCGGGTCAGGAGCCCCTCCTTGCGCAGGAGCGCCCGCAGGGTGTCGTCCACACCCAGCAGGGCCCGGGCCAGGGCATGACGCACCGCCTCGGCCTGCCCGCGCACGCCCCCGCCCTCCACGTGGGCGTCCACGTCGAACCGCCCCTCCGCCCCGGCCGCGGCCAGGGGTTTCCGCACCGCCGCCCGCAGAGCCGGCGTGGGGAAGTATGTCTCGACCTCCCGAGTGTTCACCGTGATGCGCCCGCTGCCCGGTCGCAGCCAGACCCGCGCGCGGGCCTCCTTGCGGCTGCCGGCGCCGTGGGCCACGGGCTGACTGATCGCCATCGCTACTCCTCGCCTCGTCGCTCCACCGGCTGCGGCCGCTGCGCCGCATGCGGGTGGGTGGGACCGGTGTAGACTTTCAACTTCTTCAGGAGCCGGCGCCCCAGCGTCGTCTTCGGCAGCATGCCCCTGACCGCGGCCTGAATCACGCGGTCGGGATGCGTCTGCACCAGTCGCTCGTAGGGGACACTGCGCAGCCCCCCGGGGTAGCCGGAGTGCCGGAAGGCCCGCTTCTGCTGGAGCTTCTTGCCGGTGAGCCGGACCTTCGCCGCGTTGATGACCACGACAAAATCCCCTCGGTCCAGGTGCGGGGTGAAGATCGGCTTGTCCTTGCCCCGCAGCATGACGGCGATCTGCGTGGCCAGGCGGCCCAGCACCTTACCCTGGGCATCGATCACCCGCCAGCGGCGGTCGGGGGAAGAGGTTGTCGGCATCAAATGGTTCCGTACGCTCCTGTTCGCCTGTGGAGACCGTCCGTAATTCTACGGGGTGGCCGGGGCAGCGTCAACCAATCCGGGCGTTCATCATGCGGGTCCGCCTTCAAGGAACAGGCCCGAGACCGCGTCCCCCTCGCCGATCACCGCGCCCACCACCAGCGCGTCAGTGACGGTCGCCCCGGGGTGGACGATGGCGTCCCGCACCACCGAGCCGCTGATCCGCGCGCCGGCGCCGACGGAGACATACGGCCCCACGACCGCGCGGGTGATCCGGGCGTCCCGGTGGACAGCCACCGGCGGGATCAGCACGGCATCGGGGAGCAGCGGCGTCGGCGGTTCGTCCAGCGTCAGCAGGCCGCGGTTCGCCTGCAGCAACGCCGCCGTGGTCCCGCAGTCGTACCAGTGGCTGATGGCAAAGGGGCGCATGCGCTCCCCGGCGTCGAGCATCAACTGCAGGGCGTCCGCCAGCCAGAACTCCCCCCGCTGCCGGCGATCCTCCGCCACCATCCGCTCCAGCGCCTCCCGCAGGCGCGGAGGATCCTGGATCAGGTAGAGCCCGACCACGGCCAGATTGCTCGTGGGGACGTCCGGCTTCTCGATGAGGCGGGTGATGAACCCGTCGTGCCCCACCTCGGCCACGCCGAAGCGGCGGGGGTCGTCCACCGGCTTGACCCCGGCCGCACTCTCCGGCTGCGCCAGCAGGGCCGGCAGATGCGCGCGGATGATCGTGTCGCCGAAGGTCAGCAGCGCCCGGTCGCCGCTCAGGTGCTCGCGGGCGACGTAGACAGCGTGGCCGTTCCCCAGCGGTTCCACCTGTTCCACGAAGGCCACATCCAGGTCGTAGTGGGCGCCGACCCACTCCCGCACCTGGTCGCCGTGGAGGCCGACGACCAGCGCCACACGCCGGATCCCGACAGCGACCAGTTCGTCCAGGATGTGCGCCAGGATCGGCTTGCCGGCCACGTGCAGGAGCGTCTTGGCCCGGGTGATCGTGAAGGGACGGAGGCGCGTCCCCAGGCCGGCGACCGGGATGATGGCGGTCGTCGTCGGCTGATGTGCCGTCATGCCGCGCCTACCACCGCGGCGGGGAGACCTGCGGAAAGCGGCCCAGCGCGTCGGCGACGGCGGCCTTGATCCGCTCGAGCGACGCCTCGTCCTTCGCCTCCGCGCGCAGGACCAGGGCGGGCTGGGTGTTGCTGGCGCGGATCAGCCCCCAGCCGTCGGGAAAGAGCACCCGGGCGCCGTCCACGGCGATGACAGGATACTGCCGCCGGAAGTGCTCCGCCACCTGCGCCACCACCTCGAACTTTACCGCGTCCGGCGCCTCCACGCGGATCTCGGGCGTGATCGGATAGCGCGGAATCGACGCCAGGTGCACTGACAGAGGCTCCGGTGCACGGGTGAGGAGGCGGAGCAGGCGGCCCGCCGCGTAGAGGGCGTCGTCGTAGCCATAGTATTCGTCCGCAAAGAACATATGCCCCGACATCTCCCCGGTGAAGACCGCCCCGATCTCCCGCATCTTGGCCTTGATCAGGGAGTGCCCCGTCCGGTAGAAGAGCGGCCGACCCCCCAGGCGCTCCACCTCCTCGACCAGGGCCTGGGAGCATTTGACCTCAATGATCGCTGCCGCCCCGGGGTAGCGCGGGAGGATCTCTCGCCAGAAGAGGGCCATCAGCACATCGCCCCAGATGATGGTCCCCCGGTCGTCGATGACGCCGATGCGGTCGCCGTCGCCGTCGAACCCCAGCCCCAGGTCGCAGCGCTCCCGCCGGACCAGGTCGATCAGGTCGCGCACGTTCTCGGGATCCACCGGGTCGGGGTGGTGGTGGGGGAAGGTCGGGTCGGAGTCGCAGTGCTGCGGCACGACGTCGCACCCCCAGGCCGCGATGACCTCCGGCGCCACCAGGCTGGCCGTCCCGTTCCCGCAGTCCACGGCGACGCGCAGCCGGCGCGGCCCCAGGACGATCTTCTCCCGCAGCATCTCCCGGTAGGCGGGCACGACGTCCGCGGACTCGACCCGGCCGCGTCCTGCGGGGAAGTCGCCCGCCTCCGCCAGCCCGCGCACCCGCTGGATCTCCTCCCCGTAGAGGGTGGCGGGGCCGCGGGCGAGCTTCATCCCGTTGTACTCGGCAGGATTGTGGCTGGCCGTGATCATCACCCCGCCGTCGATGCCCAACTGCAGGCGGGCGTAGTAGAACGTGGGCGTGATCACGGTCCCGATGTCCACCACGCCGCAGCCGCTCTCGACGAGGCCGGCCGTCACCGCGTCCCGCAGCTCCGGGGAGCTGAGCCGGTTGTCGCGCCCCACGACCACCCGCGGCGGGACGCTCTCGCGACGCAGGTAGGCGGCGAATCCCCGGGCGATGGTAAAGGCGACCTGCGGCGTGAGGTCCTGCCCGACGACGCCGCGGATATCGTACTCGCGAAAGATATGTCCGGGGATCATATCCCTCTCTTCGACCCGCGGCGGCCGTCCGCCCTCCTGGGAGATCAAGGAGGTTGCGTCAGGGCGAGCCGGTCGGAGGGGAAGAAGGCGAACTGCACGGAGATCTCCCCGCGGACCTGGCGGTACTGCACGGCCACGCTCAGGCAATCACAGCGATAGGTCACGGTGTAGTCGATGTCCTCGAAGGCCTGCGTCCGCAGATTGTACACTGCGGAGACATCGAAGAACACGCTGGGCGCCACGCGCAATCCCGCCGCCGCCTGGAGTTTCGTCTCGGGCACCGTGAAGTCGCGGCTGACCCCCGCCGAGATGCGGTAGTCGGGCCGGACGTGCGCGACGGTGAGCGCCAGGGTCCGCGTGGGATCGACGCGGTCGAAGAGGAATGGGGTTGCGCCCCCCACCTGGGCATGGTCATAGCGCAGGGTGGCCGTCGTGGCGTCGGTGAAGCGGTGGGTCAGGGCTACGTTCCCGGAGAGAACCGTCCGCTGCGCGCCGGTCCCGTACGCGCTCCACCGGTAGCCCATCGCGGCGCTGACCGTCGTCTGCGGCCCCAGCGCCAGGACGTCGCCCGCCAGCGTCGCCGCCCCCTCCGCGCGGGTGGTCGCCACGCCCGAATCCAGTTCGTCGAACCACCCGAAGGCCGCGCGGCCGGAGAGCGCCAGGGGCGTGCCGCCGATCCGCCAGGGCGCGGCCGACGCGGAGATTTCCCCCTGCGTGAGCGCGTGGAGCACCCCGTCCGGATCCGACCGCTGCGTCCGGCCCAGCGCCAGGGCCGCGCTCCAGGCCGGCCCCCGGTAGGTCAGCGTATTCAGTCCGAAGAACCCCGAGATCGTCCCGTATTTCACGTACGCTTCGCCATCCAGCTCGCCCCACCGGTAGGGGTACCGGTAGTCGATCCAGATGCCGTCGGTGGCGTCGGACCCGACGCTCGGGAGGGGAGGCCCGGCGGGCCGGTCCAGCGGCACGCGGTACGCGCTCAGGGTCAGGACCCGCACCGACCCCAGCCAGATCGACGCGTCGTGCGCGACGAGTTCTTTGCCCGGGGTGACCTCCACGCGGCGCGCGGTGATGCGGTAGAGGGGACGCGTGGGATCACAGATCGTCACCATCGCCTCCTGCACCGTCAGACGGTCCCGGCGCGCCTGCACCTGGGCCGCCCGCAGGTACACGCGATCGATGATGGTCTCCCCGTCGGTCAGGGTCGCCTCCTCCCGGGTGACGTCGTAGACGATGCGCCGCCCCCGCAGTTCGCGGCCCTGGGTATCGATCAGGCGGGCGCGGCCCTCCGCGGTGATGACCTGGCCGGTCAGATCATAGGTCACGCTGTCGGCGAAGAGGCGGAACTGTGGATGCGTGACGCGGACATTGCCGCGGGCGGTCACCGTGTTGGTGGCGCTGTCGTAGGCGATCTCGTCCGCCTCCACCACGGTCTGGGGCTGGGGAGGCTGGGCGCGCAGGGCGACGGTCCCGGTCGCGGGAGGCGGAGTCGGCGCCGCGGCCGGCGGGGCGGCCTGACCGGGTCCCGCCGGGAGCGCGATGAGGCTGACCAGGGCCAGCAGCGGGGGAAGTATACGCACGGGCGCGCTAGGTGATATTACAGATGGGGTCGTTGTTCTCCTATACGGACCCTTCCTATAATGGACGGGCGCGTCGAAGGGCGCGCCGAATCGACGGGCGCGCTTGCGCGATGCCCGACTCCACCCCGCGTCCGAGGTGGCCGGCCCGATGGAACTCCGGTTGATCTGGCACTACCTGCGGCCGTACCGGCTGCACATGCTCGGCGCCTTTCTGTCGCTGGCCATGGTCACCGTCGCCTACCTGTCGATTCCGGGGCTGGTCGGGGCCAGCGTGAACGAGATCATCCGCACCGGATCGTTCCGCGTGCTGGACCGGGCCGCCCTGATCATCCTGGGCGTAATCGTCACCCGCGGCGTCTTCCTCTACGTGCAGTCCTACCTGACATCATTCCTGGGGCACCGGACCATCGCCGACCTGCGCCAGGACCTCTTCGCGCGGATGCAGCACTGGTCGATGGACCGCTTCGCCATCTGGCAGACCGGGGATGCGATCAGCCGCACACTGCAGGACACCCAGGTCGTCGACCGTCTGCTCGTGACCGGGCTGGTCAACCTGCTGGCCACGACGCTCACGCTCGCGGGGATCATCGTGGCCCTCTTCGTCCTGCAGTGGCGGCTGGCGCTGCTGGCCGCCCTGGTCATCCCGATCGCCGTCTTGGTGGCCCGCCTCTACGGCCGGGAGGTCCAGCGCATGGCCCGGCGGGCCCAGGGACATGTCGCCGGGCTGGCCTCCGTGGTCCGCGAGGCGTTCGCCGGCGCGCTGGTCATCCGGGCCTTCGCGCAGGAGGAACAGGTGATCGAGCGCTTCGCCGAGGAAAACCAGCGGGCCACCGCGATCAGCGTGCGCATCGGCCGGTTGCTGGCCTCCCAGGAGCCGATCGTCTCCTTCCTGGCAGCGCTGGCGGCCGTGGCGGTGCTCTGGGGCGGCGGGCGCATGGTCGCCAGCGGCGCGCTCAGCCCCGGCGGCCTGGTCTCCTTCCTGGCCTACATGGCCATAGCGGTTGATCCGGCGGGGATCATGGCCCGGCGCTACGGCGAACTGCGGCAGGCGCTGGGCGCCCTGCAGCGGATCCGCCACATGCTGGAGGTCGGCACCGACGTCCCCGAAGCCGCCGACGCCCTGACCCTGCAGCGCGTGACCGGACGCATTACGTACGAGCAGGTCTCCTTCCGTTATCCGGACGCGCCTGAGAGCGATTGGGTCCTGCGCGACGTGTCGCTGGAGATTGCCCCCGGGGAGCGGGTCGCCCTGGTGGGTTTGAGCGGCGCGGGGAAGACGACGCTGGTGCATCTGCTCCCGCGCTTCTACGATCCCACCGCCGGCTCGGTCGCCATCGACGGGATCGACATCCGGCGGGTGCGGCTGCGCTCGCTGCGCCGGCAGATCGGCTTCGTGCCGCAAGAGACCATGCTCTTTCGCGGGACCGTGCGCGAGAACATCGCCTTCGCCAAACCCAACGCTTCGCCCGCGGAGGTGGAAGCCGCGGCGCGCCTGGCCAACGCCCACGGGTTCATCAGCGCCCTGCCGCAGGGCTACGACACGCTGCTCGCTGAAGACGGCACGACACTCTCCGGCGGGCAGCGTCAGCGCCTGGCCATCGCCCGGGCCCTCCTGCATGACCCGCGCATCCTGATCCTCGACGAGGCGACCTCCTCGCTGGACAGCGAGTCCGAGGCCCTCTTCCAGGAGGCGCTGGAACGGGCGGTGCAGGGCCGGACGACGATCACGATTGCGCACCGGCTCTCGACCGTGCGCCAGGCACAGCGGATCGCGGTCCTGCACGAGGGGCGGGTCATCGATGAAGGCAGGCACGAGGATCTCCTCCACCGCAACCCGCTCTATGCTCGCCTGGCCCGGCTGCAGTGGCCCGAGGTGACGGACCTCTCCGCAGGGGTGCAGGCCGGCACGTGAGATGACCGGGCCGGCCCTGAGCGTCGTCATCCCCGCGTACAATCAGGCCCGGTTCCTGCGGCACAGCCTGGAGGCTCTCCGGAACCAGACCCTCCCGGCCGACCTCTATGAGGTCATCGTCGTGGACGACGGCTCCACGGACGAGACGGCGGTTGTGGCCGCGGCGGAGGAAGCGGCCAGCCGGCAGATCCGCCTGGTGCGCCACGAGCGCAACCGGGGGCGCAGCGCCGCCCGCAACAGCGGCGTGCGCGCCGCGCGCGGCGATCTGGTGGTGCTGCTCGACGGCGACGTGCTGGTGCGGCCGGACTTCCTGGCCTACCACCTCGACACGCACCGCCGCAGCGGGCGGCCGGTCCTCTGCCGCGGTCCGGTGCTGGACATCCCCGACGAGCGCATTCCCGATCCGCTCCCGATCGTGCCGCCCTCGCCGGCGTACCTGACCACGGCCAACGCCTCCCTGCCCCGGGAAGAACTGCTGGCCGCGGGTCTCTTCGATGAAGCGTTCCCTGCCTACGGGTGGGAGGACTTCGACCTGGGCTTCCGCCTGCAGCGGCGGGGCCTGCGCCGGGTATTCCGGCGGGAAGCGATTGCCTTTCACGTCCTGCCGATCTTCGACGCCGCGGGGTTCGCCGACGCGCTGCGCAAAGAGGAGGACCGCGCCCGCACCGCCGTCTACCTCTACCGCAAACACCCCCACTGGCAGACGACCCTGTTGATTCAGGGCACGCGGGCGCACCGGGTCTTCTACTTCCTGCTGGCCGGGGCCGGCCTGCTCCATCCGGGGAACGCCGTGGCCATCGCCACAAGCCTGCGCCGGCGCGGGCTGATCTCGCTCAGCTACCTCGTGCTGCGCAATTGTCTTAACTGGCACTACATCCAGGCTCTCGGACGCGAGCAGGCCCGCGCGGCCGGGGACGGCGCGCACGGCTGAGATGGCCGGCGCCCGCCTCAGCACTATCATCCCCACATACAACGACGGCCCACGGGTACGGGGGATCCTCGACCTTCTGGGCACAGAGGCGGAGGAGATCATCATCGTCGACGACGGCTCCACCGACGGCACCGCGGAGATTGCTGCTGGCCTGCGCCGTCCGGGCCTCCGCGTGATCCGGCAGGACCACCGCGGGCGGGCCCGCGCGCGCAACGTCGGGGCCCTGGCGGCGGCGGGATCCGTGCTCCTCTTCCTGGACGCCGACGTGCGGCCCACCCCCGGGATCATCGCCGCCCACCTCCAGCACCACCGCGACGGATCCGCCGTGGCGGTGCAGGGCCGCGTGCGGCCCGACCCGTCGGCGCTCACAACCACGTTCATGCGGGCGCGCCATCTCCTGCCCGACCTGACCGTGCGGCGGCGCGTGCGCCTCTCCCCCATGCACCTGACGGCAGCGAACCTCTCGGTGAGCGCGGAGGCGTTCCGCCGGGTCGGCGGCTTCGACGAAACCTTTACCGGCTACGGGTGGGAGGATATCGACCTGGGATGGCGCCTGGCGCGGGCCGGGGTCCTGCTGCGCTATGACCCACAGGCGGCGGTCTGGCACGATCACGTCGAGACCCTGGAGGAGCTCCTCCCCAAGTGGCGGGAGAGCGGCGCGGGGGCGGTGGCGCTGTGGCGCAAGCACGGGCGGCCCAGGAGCTTGGGGCTGCTCCTGGAGATCGCGCCCGCGCTGCTGCCGCTGAAACGGCTGGTCTACGGGAGCGGCGCGCTCGCCGGGCTGGTGCGGGCGCTCCGGCCCTGGGCCGAACGCCGGGGATACCTGCCGCTGTGCAGCGAGGTCTACAACTTCCTGCTGTGGCGCGAGTTCTACGCGGGGGTCTTCGCCGCGCTTACGGCCGGCCCACCCCCACGTAGGTGAACCCCAACCGGCGCAGCGCGGCCGGGTCCAGGGCGTTCACGCCGTCCACCAGGTTCGGCGTGCGCATCTCGCGGGCGATGCGCGCGTAGTCCAGCGTCCGGAACTCCTCCCACGGCGTCAGGAGCAGCAGGAGGTCCGCGCCCGCGGCGGCCTCGTAGGGCGACCCCACGGACTCGCCGGCGAGGCCGTTGCCGCGGACCATCGGGTCGTAGGTGCGCACCACCGCGCCGCGGCGGTCCAGGTAGTCCACGATCTCCGGCGCCATGGAATTCCGCACGTCGTCGGTGCCCGGCTTGAAGGTCAATCCCAGGACGCCGATCGTCCGCCCGTAGAGCGAGGTGCCCAGCAGCGTGTACACCTTGCCGAGGATATGCCGCCGCTGGTGCTCGTTCTTCTCCAGGATCGCCTTGAGGAAGAACGGCTCATACCCGGCGTCCTCGGCCAGGCGGATCAGACCCTCCAGGTCTTTGGGCAGGCAGGGGCC
>Ga0209172_10004682_pt1 | contig 17902 bp, 17 predicted proteins | sample LarsenN4metaG_FD_184113 | JGI IMG/M metagenome (GOLD analysis project Ga0209172, IMG submission 184113) | Hot spring sediment bacterial and archeal communities from British Columbia, Canada, to study Microbial Dark Matter (Phase II) - Larsen... ... | reverse complement strand
CGGAGCGCTCCCGCATTGGCCGGATTTTTTCTCCCAGCTCGCGGGTTTCAAACTCCAGCCGCCACTGCCCGGTCAGCGGCTCCAGCATCCGCCCCTCGTGCTCGACGGCGACCCGGCGCCCGTCGGAAAGGATGCACAGCTCGGTCAGGGGAGCCTGGATCGTTGAAAGCTGTCGGCCCAATGCATCCAGCACCTGCCGCAGCCGCCGCGCCGGAACCCGCGCGGCCGTCAGTTGCTTCACCGTGCGCAGGCTGATCAGGTCGGCAAAGCTGTAGAATTTCTCGCCCCAGCGTGGCCGTGGCTCGACCAAGCGCAGTTGCTCCCAATATCGAAGCTGGCGTTCCGTGACTCCCAGGATGCGGATGACTTCGCGGCGGGTGAACTGCTCCATCTGCTTGCGGCTCGGCATCCTATCCCAACCCCTTGTGCTGCGCAACCCACAGAGCACGACTCGGTGCTAGAATAGGCCAGCCTGCCTCCGGCAGGCCCGCAGCGCCCGGAGAGACTGCAAGTCGGGGGACGGATGCCGTTTGCCTGGGCGGAATGCGAGTGGTGCCACAGCAAGCGCCGCTCCTACTTCAACAAGGAACAGCACGAACGCTTGGTGCGCGGAGAACCCTCCTACCACCCCTGCGTCTTCTGCCTGGTCGCGACTCCCTGGACGTGGATCGAGCCGCGCGCCCCCGGCCAAGCCGGCTCGCCCGAAGCCCCTCTGCGCCCTCCCTCTGTTCTCTTGATTGACGATGATGAACAGATTCTTTCCGTCCTCAGCCGGGCTCTCGGGGGAAAGGATTTCTTCGTGGATGCCGCTGACTCTGCCCGGGAAGCCCTGATTAAAATGGTAAACGAGAACTTCGACATTGTCCTCTCGGACGTCCACATGCCCGGCTTCGACGGCAAGAAGCTGTTCCACTTCATCCAGGAGTACCTTCCCGAGTACCGAAAGCGCGTGATGTTTCTCACCGCTGACACCGAAAGCTCCCAAACCCGTGACTTCCTCCAGCAATCTGGTTGCCCCTTCGTCTTTAAACCGGTGGACTTCGGCGAATTGTTTCGCGCCATCGAACAACGCCTCGCCGAAGCCGACGCCGACACTGAAACCGACACCGAAACCCCCGGATGACTGCTGCCAAACTCGCCATCGAACGCCTGATCGCCTTGGGGCGCGTCATCCTCGCTGCCGGCCTCCTCCTTACCGCCCTCCTGCTTGCCCCCGTTGACTTCCCGGCCTACGGGCTGTTGCGCCTGGCGCTGGGTGTCTATCTCGCCTACAGCCTCGTCGTCCTCATCTTCCTGCATCGCCAGCCCGAAATGCGTTGGGCCTCGCGCGCCTTGCTGGGCGATCTTCTCATCCTCCTGCTCGTCCTGCTGGCCGCTCCCTCCATGCCCTTGGGCTCGCTCTACTTCGTCCTCTTCTTGGGCGCGGTGGCCGGGGTGCGCCGCGGCTGGCTGCTGGCCACAGGACTCAGCCTGGTTCTGAGCGCCTTGTTCCTGCTGGCAAACTTGTGGACGCTCGCCTGGCAAGACCCCGCCACGTGGGCCGATTACTTGGCCGGGGGACGGCTGGCCGTTCTGGTCGCTCTCATCGTGAGCGGTGGCCTCGTCGGGTACCTCGCCGAGCGCGAGCGCCGCTACCTGGAGCAGCGCTACGACATCGAATCCGTCAGCGCCCTCTTGCGACTCGATGCCTCCTGGGATGAAGTCTGGCGGCGCTGGCTCGCTGAACTCTGCCGCCGCTTTCACTGTCCGCGCGCCTTGCTGGCTCATCGCGATGCCGAAACCAGCCGCGTAACCCTCTGGCAGTTTAACGCCGCCAGCCCGGGCGGCTTTCGACAAGAAGAGCGGCCCCCCCGGGACGCGGGAATGTTCCTGGTCGACGGTAATGAGGCGAGCTTCCTGGCGCAGGTGATTAGCCCTCAGAATCTCAGGTGGGTGGCCACGCGCCAGGGCTTGAGCGACCAACCCGTCCCCTCGCCTGCCGTGCCCGAGCGGTTTCTGGAAGGGTTCGCCCCCCGGAGTATTCTCAGTGTGGCCATACCCACCGCCAGCCGCTTGTGGCTCCTCGATGGGCGTCCCGGAGGGTTCACCCTCGAGCAACTCGACGCGCTCCAACAACTTCTTCAATCGCTTGCCCCCATTCTCGGCAACCTCCTCGCCGTGCGCCGCTGGATTGCCCAGGCCACAGACGGCGAGCGGGATCGGATTGTGCGCGACCTCCACGACGGCGTGGCCCAAACCCTCGCCAGCTTGGAGATGCAACTGAGCGTGTTGGCCCGGGCCCAAGACCCACAGGCCGCTGACCTCCCGGGTGAGCTTCGTCGCCTCCAGGAAATTGTGGGTGAGGAGAAGGAGCGTCTGCGCGGCTACCTGCGCACCCTGAAATCCGTCCACATCCCACCTCCCGAACTCGCCAACTGGATTCTCGCTCATTGCAGCCAGTGGCAGCAGGAGACCGGCATCGAGGTCAAAGTCCTTGCCGATACCGTCGGGCCGATCCTGCCGGAAGGAGTTTGTCGGGAAGTCTTCTTGATTTTGCGCGAAGCCCTGCATAATGTGCAGAAGCACGCCGGAGCCAAACACGTGCTGGTCAAGCTGCGGCAGGACGAAGGCAGTTTGCGGCTGCTCGTCGACGACGACGGGCGCGGCTTCCCCTTTGCCGGCACCTACTCCCAGCACGCGTTGGAGGAACTCGGCCTCGGCCCGGTCTCCATCTGTGAGCGCGCTCGTGCGCTGGGCGCAGTCCTGACGGTTGATTCGACTCCCGGCGTTGGCTCCACCCTGCGCGTGGACATCCCCTTGAGCTGACCATGGCCAAAGCCCGAACCGCAATCCGTGTCCTCATTGCCGACGACCACGCCATCTTCCGCGAAGGCCTGCGCAAGCTGCTCGAGGCCGAAGCCGACATCACCGTCGTCGGCGAGGCCAAGAGCGGCAGCGAATGTGTGGCCCTGGCCGAAAAGCTCAAGCCGGATATCGTCCTGCTCGACCTCAAGATGCCGGAAAAAGACGGCCTGGCGGTGTTGGGGGATCTGGCCGGCAAAGAGTCCGCCACCAAGGTCGTCGTACTGACGGCGTCGGAAGATGAGCGCGATTTTGTCGAGGCCGTCCGCCGTGGCGCCCGCGGCATCGTCCTCAAGCAGGCTCCCAGCGAGCACCTGGTGGATGGCATCCGCCGAGTGCACACCGGCGAGGTCTGGATTGACCAGCGCGTCACCGCCGGTGTGCTGAAGGCCATGGCCGAAGGCCCCGCCGCCACTACCACCCGCGAGAAACCCCTGCTCACCGACCGCGAGCGCCAGGTCGTCCACCTGGTCTGCCAGGGTTTGCGCAACAAGGAGATCGCGGACAAGCTCTTCATCAGCGAGCAGACCGTGAAAAACCACCTCCACAACATCTTCGACAAACTGGGGGTTTCTGACCGCCTCGAGCTTGCCCTCTACGCCCTCCACCACCGCCTGGTCCAGACCGAGTAGGACTTTCGGCGTAGTACTCTCGTACCAAGCAAAATGTAGCCTTCGGTCTATTGTCCCCCCTCTGCTGCTCGCCCTAGACTCCTCCCCGGACAACGAAACACCCCAACTCCCAGGGGTGATGGACAACGATGAACGAACGACGCGCTCGCCAACGATTTCCGCTCCGCCTGCGCACTCAGTGGCGCCGCTGGAGCGGACGCCCTGACCAGACCTGGCCGGGGCAGACGCTGAATGTCAGCTCCTCTGGACTCTATATGGTTACCCCGGAGCGGGCACTCAAGACCGGGGAGCGCGTCGAGATTTCCGTGTGGCTACCGCTGAGCGGCCGGCCTGAGGGCAAGTGCCTGACCGGTTCCGGCCGCGTGATTCGTGTCGAGCCGTGTGCGGCGGGTGAGATTGGCGTGGCGATTGCCATGGACCGCCTCGGCTGGCTCCGCGGGGAGGTGGATCTGACCGCAGCGTAGCCACCTCGAGTTGTCTTGCCCACTGGCCCACCCAGTGGGTTGGAACGGGTCGGGGACCGGGCCCGCCCTCCCCCGGAAAATCCTCGACCCGTTACCTATTTGTTTTGTCAGCCCTGTCCGGTTTCCGGTATGATGCCTGCCACTCCAACGAGCCGCCTTCCGAGGTCATGAATTCGGCTGAGCAGCAGGGCAGCGAGCGGCGGGCCTCCCGCCGTGTCTCCCTCGTCACCCAGATCCGCACCATCGTGGGCGGAGAGATGCTGGTCGGCTACTCAAAAAACATCAGCACCGGCGGCATCTTTGTCGAGAGTGAAGCGCAGGCAGAGAAGGGAACCGAGCTCGTGCTGCGGTTCAAGCTGGGGGCGGAAGGGGAGATCCAGGAGGCGCGCGCGGTGGTTGCCTATTCAGTGCCGGGCGAGGGATTGGGCCTGCGTTTCGTCAATCTGCCGGATTCGCTCCGCCAGGAAATCCAGGCTTTCGTCAACGAGCAGGAAAGTTAGGATTCGGAAGGAGCCGATTCGTTCGGCGTTGGTGTGTGCCGCGCGTGCAGCCGGCGCGGTGCGCGCTGCCGCGGGCGACGCTGGGGCCGGAAGCGCGCCAACGCGTTCCGGTGCAGGTGCAGGTGGTCGCCCCGGGCGAACCACAGCACCAGGTGGCCGCCCTCGGGGTCGAGCCGGAACCGCAGCGCCCGGCGCCCGGTCGCCATCTCCTTGATCTCTTGTACGAATCCCTTGTCGTCCCCGTGGCTCTCGCCGCAGCTCTCGCAGCAGCACTCCAGCCGGTCGCCGGTGTCGAAAACCAGATAGAGCCGTTGCCCCGACCGTACCACTCGCTCCACCCGCATCGGGGCGACGAACCGATTCAGGTATTCCAGTGCGCACAGCCGCTCGCCCGCCTGCCGCAGCAGCGGCAGGCCGTGGTCGCACTGTTCCGGTTCAGGGGATTTGTTTTGAGACTCGTGGCCCATTGTCCGGTGTCATGGTCGGGGCGCGCGGATTTGCCTGCCCTGAGCAAGTCCGCCCGCGGCGGACGAGGCGAAGGGAACCTCCGACCTCCTGCGCCCAAGGCAAACTCTATAGCACTATCTTGTTGACCCGTCTAGCTCTTTCCTGTGTCTTGCCTCACGGTTTTGCACGGTTTTCGACAGTAATGTTCCCACGTTGTTCCCAACTTTCCAAGGAGTCTCTTTCCCATGCTCCCGAATGAGTCAGGGCGCGCTCTGCTTCGTGCCCGTGGCCTCATTAAAACTAACCCTCCTGCGCCATGTGTGGATAGTCACGCCCAAGTGTGCCGATGGATACGGACATTTCCATCCTAGAGGAGCAACTTATCTTCAATAGCGAACTTGAGAGCAGGACGCGATGCTGCACCGACGTCCGACGCAATTGGCTTTGCAGGCTACGCTCTTGCTGGCGACAGAGCCAAAACACGGCTGGCAACGCGTGCGCGACCTGGCGCGGGCGCTCGGAGTTTCAGCTCCCTACCTAACCAAGGTGTTGCAGGGGCTCACCCGCGCAGGGTTGCTGCGAGCCGTGCGCGGATACGGGCATGGGGTCCAGCTAGCTCGCCCTCCCCAGGAGATTTGCTTATGGGATGTGGTGTTGGCATGTGAGCCTGCCGAGGAGTTCCAGCGCTGCATTGTGGGTTTGGACGGTTGCGACGATGTGGCTCCTTGCCCGTTGCACGCGTTCTGGGCACCCGTCCGGGCCCAGATTCTCGAAATGCTTCAGACCAAGAGTGTGGAGGAATTGGCTGCGGAGACCAAGAGTATGGGGCTGTTGCGCTGGCAGTTGCCTCCGCGCAATGGCAGCAGTTCGAGTCGGCCAGCCAAGAAGCGCAGCCTGAGGCGCAGCCAATGACTCTTAACCTGCGAGCGCAAAGGGGGAGCGCATAGATGAAGCCGAACCGCAAAGCTGTGGCATCCGTCCTTGCCATTGTTGTCGTAGGGGCTCTCCTCGCGTGGTGGCTCTGGCCAGGCTGGGGCATCTCGAAGAAAGTTTCTCGAGGCCAACTGCTCTACGACAAAAACTGCGCGGTATGCCACGGACCGAACGGGGATGGAACAGGTGACGCCGCTTATCTTCTTCAACCCAAGCCCCGCAATTTCCGCGCAGGGAAATTCCGGCTCGTGAGCTCACAGAACCTGCAGCCGACTCGGGACGACCTGTTCCGAACCATCAGTGATGGTATGCCCGGCACGGCCATGCCGGGGTGGGTGCATCTTCCGGAAGCCGACCGCTGGACGTTGACAGATTACGTCCTGCAACTGAACCGGGACGGCTGGCTCGAAAGAGGCATGCGATCGGGCTACTCGAAGGCAGAGGCGGAAAAGTTTGCCGCGGAGATGACCGAGCCGGGTAACGCCATTCCCATTCCTCCTGAGCCACCACCAACAGCCGAGGGGCTCAGGCAGGGCAGGAACTATTACCTTACGGTTTGTGCCAAGTGCCATGGCCAGAACGGGGAAGGCAAGCGAGATCCTACTTGGCGGACTTCTGAGGGATTCCCGACTTGGTCTCGTAATCTTCGTGAGGGCGTGTTCAAGGGCGGACGGGAAGGCCAGCAACTCTACTTGAGGTTCTTTACCGGGTTGCCGGGGACGCCTATGCCCAGTGGCGAACTACCCCCGGAGCAAGTCTGGCGCGTTGTCCAGTATGTTCAGAGCCTGTCCGACCCACGTGCGCAGGAATTCGCTCAGGTCCGAGCGAAGGAAATTAGGGCCTCGCGGGTCGAGCGCCTGCCCTCCGCTCCTGACGATGCGGCGTGGCAGAAGGTATCGGAGGTTCACGTTCCCTTGATGCCGCTGTGGTGGAACGAGGCTTCAATTGATGCAGTTCGCGTGCAGGCCCTCCATGATGGCCAGCACGTCGCTTTCCTCCTGGAGTGGACTGATTCCACCTACGATGTGGATGTGGTCAGACAGCGCAGTTTCCCCGACGGGGCGGCAGTTCAGTTTTCCACAAACCCAGAGCCACCCTTGTTTGCTATGGGAGAAGCCGGGCAGGTGGTCAGTATCTGGCACTGGAAGGCTGCCTGGCAGGAGGACAAGAGGCAGTTTCAGGATGTCGGAAGTGCTTTTTCCCGTATGGTTGCAGAACCTTACTATGGCAGCGAGAAGGGCTGGCGATCAGGTCCTCTGGAGGACCCGACTTACCTGCCAGCCGCCCAGGTCCACAATCTGCTTGCTTCACCGCATCGCACAACCATCGTCGAAGATGCCAACGCCGCTGGCTTTGGCAGTCTGACCTCGCAAGCTCCGGCGAAACAGAACGTTCACGGGGCCTCGGAGTGGAAAAAAGGCATCTGGCGCTTGCAGCTTGTCCGGGCTCTGAAGAGCCCCGACGCCGAGGACATCGCCCTACTTCCCGGAAAGCCAATCTCGATTGCGTTCGCAGTCTGGAACGGAAGTGCCGGCGACCGGAATGGGCAGAAAAGCGTGAGTCTCTGGAACACCTTGAGGTTGGAATAGACTTTGTTCTGAGGGTTAGAAATGGATCCCAACGAGAAACCACACTCTCCGAATGAAAGCGCAGTCCTCCCGGATGGCAACCGCGAGCTCCCCGTTCCCGGGCAGGTGAGTCGACGGGATTTCTTGAAAGGACTTGGCGCAGCCGGTGCCACAGCGGCGCTGACGCTGTGGTCGCTGGAGGCGTGTCGGGGCCGCCTCGGCCTCGAGGTCGTCAGCAACCCGCTCAGCTTCTACCCCAACCGCGATTGGGAACACGTCTACCGGGACCAGTACCGCTTCGACCGCCATTTCACGTTCGTTTGCTCGCCCAACGACACCCATGCCTGTCGGCTGCGGGCCTTCGTGCGCAACGGCGTGGTCGTGCGTATTGAGCAGAACTACGACCTCCAGCGCTACAAAGATCTGTATGGCAATCAGGCCTCGCCTCATTGGAATCCACGGGGCTGCCTGAAGGGTTATACACAGAACCGGCGAGTCTACGGGCCCTATCGGCTCAAGTTCCCGCTGCTCCGAACTGGCTGGAAGCGTTGGGCTGACGATGGCTTTCCGTCCCTGAGCGACAATCCTCAATTGCGCACCAAGTACAACTTCGACAGCCGCGGCACGGACAGCTTCGTGCGGCTTTCCTGGGATGAAGTGAATACCTACCTGGCCAAAGCCCTTATCTCCATTGCCCGAACCTACAGTGGGGAAGAGGCGCGTCGCCGCCTGCTGCGCGATGGCTACGAACCAGAGATGCTTCTTCACTGGGAAGGAGCCGGTACGCGCACGATGAAGTTCCGCGGCGGCATGGGCCTTCTGGGAGTCATCGGCAAGTATGGTCTCTATCGCTTCAGCAACATGATGGCTCTCCTAGACCAGAACGTCCGCAAGGTACCGCCGGACAAAGCGCTGGGCGGGCGCAACTGGTCCAACTACACCTGGCACGGCGACCAGGCCCCCGGCCAACCGTTCGTTCACGGGCTGCAGGCGAGCGATTGTGACTTCAATGACCTACGGTTCGCCCGGCTCCACATCCAGTGCGGGAAGAACTTGGTCGAGAACAAGATGCCGGACTCCCACTGGTTCACGGAGATCATGGAGCGGGGCGGAAAGATTGTTGTTATCGCTCCAGAATATAACCCGCCTGCCACCAAGGCCGATTACTGGATCCCGGTTCGCCCGGGACTCTCGGACACGGCAATCTTTCTCTATGTGGCGCGCTACCTGATGGAAAAGAAGCTCTACAATGAGGAGTTTGTCAAGAAGTTCACGGATCTACCCCTGCTCGTCCGCACCGACACTCTCAAGCGGTTGCGGGCACAGGAAGTTTTCCCCAACTACAAGCCAGGACTCGATCCCGCAGGACCGAGCTTCACGATCCAGGGCTTGAAGCCCGAACAGTATGAGAAGTTGGGCGACTTCGTCATCTTCGACCAGAACAGCCAGAGTTTGAAGCCTATTACGCGGGACGACGTAGGCGAGCAGCTTGCGCGCAAGCAACTCAATCCGGCGCTGGAGTGGAAGGGCAAAGTCCGGCTGAATGACGGGAAGCAAGTGGAAGTGATGACGCTATGGGAAATGTATAAGCTCCAGCTCCGCGATTATGACCTGGACACAGTGGCTGAAATCACCAGTGCACCCAAGGAGCTGATTGAGCGGCTGGCCGAAGACATGGCGAAGATCAAGCCGGTGGCCATTCACATTGGCGAAGGCATCAACCACTGGTTCCACGCTACGCTCCACAACCGCGCCACCTATCTGCCGTTGATGCTGACAGGCAACATCGGCATTCCGGGAGCCGGTTGCCATACCTGGGCGGGGAACTACAAGGCTGCCCTGTTCCAGGGCGCCCGTGATGTCGGCCCCGGCTTCAAGGGTTGGGTGGGCGAAGACCCCTTCCACCCCAACCTCGACCCGAAGGCCAAGGCCAGGGAATTGGAAGTCCACAGCTATGCCCGCGACGAAGAAGTGGCCTATTGGGCCCACGGGGAGACGATCCAGGCTGTCACCACGCCGAAGTACGGCCGCAAGGTCTTCACCGGCAAGACGCACCTGCCGACGCCGACGAAAGTGATGTGGTTCACCAACGTGAACCTGATCAACAACGCCAAGTGGGTCTATCACCTGATCAAGAACACAAACCCCAAGATTGACCTGATCGTCACGCAGGATATCGAGATGACAGCTTCCTGCGAATATGCCGATGCGATTCTTCCGGCCAATTGCTGGATGGAGTCCCAGGCATTGGAGGTCACCGCCTCCTGCTCCAATCCGTTTCTCCAAATCTGGGGACGAGAAGGTATCAAGCCGCTCTACGACAGCAAGGATGACCTCCTCATCATGACTGGGGTGGCAGAGAGGCTGGCCGAACTGACCGGCGATAAGCGCTTCTGCGATTACTGGAAATTTGCCCTCGAAGGACGAGAAGACATCTATATTGACCGCCTGCTGGATGGTTCAGTTCCCACCAAGGGGTACATCACCAAAGACATCTTAGCGGGCAAGTACGGTGAGCCGGGGGCAGCTCTCATGCTTTTCCGCACCTACCCGCGCGTGCCTTTCTATGAGCAAGTGCACGACAGCCTCCCCTTCTTTACCGACACCGGGCGGTTGAACGCCTACTGTGACATCCCGGAGGCCATCGAGCACGGAGAGAACTTCATCGTTCACCGGGAGGGACCCGAAGCCACGCCCTACCTGCCTAATGTCATCGTTTCGACGAACCCTTACATTCGTCCGGACGACTACGGTATCCCCGCGGGCGAGATGGACCCCGAAAAGCGTACCGTTCGCAACATCAAGCTGGCGTGGTCGCAAGTGAGACGCACGAAGAACCCGCTCTGGGAGCAGGGCTATCGCTTCTACTGCGTTACCCCCAAGACGCGCCATCGCGTGCACTCGCAGTGGAGCGTTTGCGACTGGAACCTAATTTGGGACTCGAACTTCGGTGATCCCTATCGCAAGGACAAACGCACTCCGGGAGTGGGAGAGCATCAGCTGCACATCAATCCACAGGCGGCCAAGGATCTGGGGTTGAACGACGGCGACTACGTCTGGGTGGACGCCAATCCTGCTGACCGCCCCTACATTGGCGCAAAGCCGTCTGATCCCTTCTACCGAGTGGCTCGGTGCATGCTGCGGATCAAGTACAACCCCGCCTACCCCTATCAGATGGTGATGATGAAGCACGCGCCCTACATCGCGACCGAGAAAAGCGTCAAAGCCCACGAAACACGCCCCGACGGACGCGCGTTGAGCGAAGACACCGGCTATCAAGCCAATTTCCGCTATGGGAGCCAGCAGTCGATCACGCGCGATTGGTTTATGCCTCTGCATCAGACCGACACCCTCTTCCACAAGAAAAAGGTAGAAATGGGCTTCCTGTTTGGTGGCGAGGGCGACAACCACGGCTTGAACACAGTTCCCAAGGAAACCCTTGTGCGTATCAGCAGAGCCGAAGCGGGCGGCTTGGAAGGGAAAGGAATTTGGGCACCGGCGACCACGGGTTGGTCGCCCGGAAACGAGAGCGCTGATTGCCAGCGGTACTTGGAAGGCGGCTTTGTGCGGGTGAAATCATAGCCGCCGAATCCGACGCTGAGGTGACGGCTGGTGAGCGAAGAACTAAAGAACGCGCACGGGCGGGAAAAGCAGCCCGAAGCTGACGACCCGGTGGAGTTGGTGGTGAATTGGGTGGAGGGCGGGGACCCCGAGGAGATGGCAACCTGTCTGATCGAGGAGTACGCCCGCCTCGGGATGAATGAGCAAGAGATCTTTGAGTTATTCAGCCAGCCAGGTTATCGGACGCACGCGCTTTACCGGCAGCGGGGAGAGACCTGGCTTCGGGATTTGATCCAGCGAGTCCTGGGTCGGACAGGGCGGCTGCGCGTCTCGGTGCAATTTTCCCGTCCGACAGGAGGGTGTGATGCCTAAGGTCCATAACTGGCAACTGGGACGGCCGATGCTCTACCCCTACGAGGAGAGCCATCCCAAGCGGCAGTTTGCCTTCGTATTCAACACCAACCGATGCATTGGCTGTCAAACCTGCACCATGGCCTGCAAGTCCACCTGGACCTTCTCCCGCGGGCAGGAATACATGTGGTGGAACAACGTGGAGACAAAGCCCTATGGGGGCTATCCGCAGTACTGGGACCAGAAGATTCTGGCGATGCTGGAGCAAGCGAATCCGGGGGGCCAAGTCTGGAACGTGGGGAAGAAGGATGGTGAGCGCGCTCCCTACGGGGTGTTCGAAGGGAAAACCATTTTCGAGGCCATATCCGAAGAACAGAATGAAGAGGGAAACACCTTCCAGACGACTTCTGGGCGCGTGCTGGGATACCTGCCAGGCGATGACGAGTGGGATGCTCCGAATATCTACGAGGACACGGCGCGGAACCCGGCCAATCGGCGCACACCTTGGGGCGGGGAGGGGACGTCTCTGCCGGCCCATCGGACGTGGTTTTTCTACCTGCAGCGCATCTGCAATCACTGCACGTATCCGGCCTGCTTGGCTGCCTGCCCCCGGCAGGCCATCTACAAGCGCCCGGAGGATGGGGTGGTGTTGATTGACCAGGAACGGTGTCGCGGCTATCGCAAGTGCGTGGAAGCTTGTCCCTACAAGAAGCCTATGTACCGAGCCACGACGCGGACGTCCGAGAAGTGCATCGCCTGCTATCCGCGGCTCGAAGGCAAGGATTCTGTGATTACGCCCGACGGCGTACCCGTGGAAACCCGCTGCATGACTGCCTGCGTGGGGAGGATCAGAATGCAGGGCTTGGTCAAGGTTGCCAAGGACGACTCCTGGGAGAAAGATCCGGAGAATCCCATTTACTACATGGTGAAGGAAGAAAAGATTGCTCTACCGCTTTACCCGCAGTTTGGCACCGAACCCAACGGGTTCTACATTCCGCCCCGGTGGGTTCCGCGCGACTACCTGATTCAGATGTTTGGACCCGGAGTGGAAGCCGCCATCGAAGCTTATGTCTACCCCTCGCGCAGGCTGCTAGGCTTACTCCAGCTCTTCCGCGTTACTCAGAAAATCATCTCCCGCTTCAAGCTGATCGAAGGCCAGAAGGTCGGGGAAAGTGAAGTGACGCTACCGAGTGGCAAGACGAAAACCCTCGCGATCTTCAATGACACCGTGGTTGCCTACGACACGGATGGACAGGAGGTTGTTCGTGTCACCGTCGAGGAACCCATCTACGAGCGGCCCAAGCAGTATTACAATAGCATCTAGGAGACCTCGATGGACTCGCTGCCGCTCGCTCTAGCTCCCCTGCTTGCTCGCCGTGAACTCTGGCTGCTCGTTTCTGTGGCCTATGCGGACCCGTATCAGCGCGCGAGGTTTGAGCTCCTCACCGACTCGGCGTTCCGTCGGCGTGCGATTGACGCTGCTGCCCTCCTCTCTCAGGAACATTCGGGGATTGAATTGGGACCCGGAGAGGCGAACCCCAAGCAGCTATCACCAGCAAAGCTCTTCCGGGCACTAGATGCCGAGTTGGAGACGCTGGAGGCGACTTATCGCCAATTGTTTGGACTCACCGCCATTTCTCAGCTCTGTCCACCCTGTGAAATCGAATACGAACCGAACACCGACGTGGCCTATTGCTCCCAGCGGATGGCGGATAGCGCAGGTTTTTATCAGGCGTTTGGCTTGCAGGTTGCCACCCGGGCGGGAGAGCGACTGGATCACATCGCGGTGGAAGCGGAATTTCTCTACGTGCTGCTGGCCAAGGAAGCAGCCGCGCGGCAGGTAGGAAACCAGGAGGGGGCTGAGGTTTGCCGCGACGCTCGGCGAAAGTTCTTCCAGGAACACGTGGGATGGTGGTTGCCGGCATTCTCCAGGTTGTTATCCCGGGTCGCACCGTGCGACTATTACCGTGAGTTGGCTGGCCTCACGGCTGCACTCTCCGCCGTGGAAAGGACAAGTTTGAAACTGCCTCCGTTCCAGGCTCGTGTCATCCCGAAGCCTTCCGGAGTCGAGGCCGAAGCCGGATGTCTCGGGTGTGTGAGTGGTCAACAGGATCCCCGATGAGATCCGGAGCAAGAACACGACGGGCCAGCCAGGGTTCCAGGAGATCACCATGACGATCACCTCTAAACGTGAAGTAGCCCGAATTCTCCGAAACGAAGCCGACAATATTCGTCGACACGGTTTCACGGATATCTTTAGTCAACAATTTGCGTGCTTGTTGGGACAAACCCTGAGGCGGGAGCAATGCGAGGGGTGTCTGCTGGCTGATCTTGTTCCCGAGGAATATCGCCGCGAGGCGTTTCCTTGCCAGCACGTTGATGCAGTCACTTGGGCAAGGATTGCAGCCATCCCCGGATTGCCGGAGAAAGTCGCCGAACGGTTTGCGAGTGTCGCGAGCGAGCTGGAGGCCGAGGTGGAACTTGAAGAATCTGCGCGAAAGGGACAATCCGCTCGGTAGCATTACGACACTCCCCGAGTATCGGAGAATGAATTGCACCGCTTGTGGAGCTCCTCTGAGTGAGCGCCACATCACTCTGCGCCGACTCCCTGACCAAGAAGGGAAAGAGAAGCCGCTGGTCGCGTGTACGTGTCCTGCATGCGGGGTCCAATAACGATCTAGTATCGTGTGATCGATTAGTCCCTCACACGGAGGATAGATCGGTGCAGCGCTCGAAGCGTACACGCAAACTCTGAGTGGTGCTCAGCGCGAGGCGGTCACGAAGTTGGAGTCAATTCTGTTCCCCAATGTTCCCAAATTCGGTGTGGGGGAAGAAGCGCAGGATGGTAAGGACCCGCGAATTCATCAAGTTGCTGGTCGGGGCGCGCGGATTTGAACCGCGGACCTCCTGCGCCCAAGGCAGGCGCGCTACCAGGCTGCGCTACGCCCCGAGTCCACTGCGCAGCGAAGATTCTACCACGTGCCCTGGACGACCGAAAGCGATGCAGCCTAGCGGCGCTTGGCTTTGCTCTTCTTGGCGGGCTTGGCCGGAGCTGCGCCTTTGGCGGCGGGCGCGAGCTTGAAGACGCGCACGGTGCTGATGCGTGCGTTCTGCTTGATCTGGATGCGCGCGCTCGTCACGTTCAGCAGCGTGTGCACGGGGCTGGTTTGGCCCCGAATGAAGTTCGCGTTGTGCGACGCTCCGGCGCGCAACAGCCGCTCGTGCGGTTCGAGCAGGGCAATCTCGTCATCTTTGAGATCCAACGCCTCGTTGAATTCCACCAGGTAGGCCCCGTGCGGCAGCTCCCACCACTGGTAGCGGTCCTGCGAGTGCTTCTGATGGGTGCGCACGTCCTGCCGCTGCGCCGGGACGTATTCGCTGCCGCCGAAGTCCACCTCCCCGGTGGGATTCAACCCGTAGATGGTGCGGGCGGTGAAGTCCACGTGGTAGGCGTGCACTTGGTGCTTCTCGCTCACCAGGTTCTTCAGGCGCTGTACCGCCGCTTTCCCGGGCAGCAACTGCATCGAACCCTCCTCAGCCGAATCTACAAGCGCCAAACTATAGCCTGTCTGCCCGCCACCGTCCAGCCTCGCCCACCTCAGATAGTTTTGTCGCGTGAATAACAGAGGTCCTCCAGGCTGCAGTCCGCGCAGCGCGGCTTCCGCGCTTGGCAGACCAGCCGTCCGTGCCAGATCAACTGGTGCGAGAGGAGAATCCACTTCTCTTTGGGGACGATCTTCATTAGGTCTTGTTCGATTTTCTTGGGGTCTTCCTGGCGGCTGAGGTCGAGCCGCCGGGCGAGCCGCTGCACGTGCGTGTCCACCACCACCCCGCTCGCAATCCCGTAGGCTGTCCCCAGCACCACGTTCGCCGTCTTGCGGGCCACCCCCGGCAGCGTCAGAATCTCCTCCATCGTCCGCGGCACCTGGCCGCGGAATTCCTCCACGATTTTCTTGCACGCCCCGATGATGGACTTCGTCTTGTTGCGGAAAAAGCCGGTAGGGCGGATTTCCCGTTCCAGTTCCCCCGGGTTGGCATAGGCGAAATCTTCTGCGGTTCGATAGTTCTCGAAAAGTGTCCGCGTCACCTGATTGACCCGCTCATCCGTACATTGCGCGGAAAGAATCGTCGAGACCAGTAGTTGCACCGGGGTCCGATGTTCCAGCGCACAACTTGCGGCCGGATAGGCACGATCGAGGCGCGCGAGGAGTTTCTTGACCCGTGTCTTCGCCGGCAGCTTGCGCGCGTTCGGAACGCGACGAAAGGAGAACTTGACGGGGAAGATCGGGTGGCGAGGACCCTCGGCCATTCTCACCCACCCAGGAGGTTCAGCACCTCGTTGATGGTGCCGTGGACGCAGGTGAAGATGGGCGTGTCCCGCAGGGTGTGGCGGCTGGCCTCGCTCTCGCGCAACTCCATCACCAGATCAAGAAAATCTGCTGGATAATCGGTCTCAAACGCCACCACGAACTCCTGGTCGTCCAGTCCGAAGGAGTACGTGGTGTTCAGCTTCACCCGCGGGTACTTGTGGCCCACGCGGATGTGCTCGTTCATCATCTCCTGCCGCGCCTCCACCGGCAGCCGGTACCAGTCGCGCGTCTTCACAAACGGATAGACGAAGAGAAAGCGGTGCTTGCCGGGCACGATGCGCCCGCGCGCGTCCGCCTGGCCCTCGTGCGTGTGGCCCTTGAGGTAGATGGAGTGCTTGGTCATCGCCAGATAGGAATGCGGCGTGGTCAGGTAGTGGCCCAGGCGGGTCGCGAGTAGCTTCGCCGCCATTGCCTGGATCGGCTCCAGCTCATAGCCGATGCGCCAGAGCATGAAGTCGCAGTCCGCGCGTGTCCCCATGGTCGAGTAGCTGAGGACGATGAGCTTTTCCGCGTACTCCTCCACCACCCCGCAGAACTCGTGCTTCCCCTCTGCCCGTTCCTCGGCTCTCAGCCGCCGCCACGCCGGCTCCACGCGATAGAACGTGAAGCTGACAAATTGGCGCTGCCGGTTCTGCTCTTCCGCCATTCGAGTCTGCCCTCGGTGAGATCAAAACTATAGCACACGAACGAGACAAAGGAAGCACGCCACCCGCGCGGCCCTGCCGGCAAGGTTCACGTGCTTTCGGTGCTTGCTTCTTTCAGGTAGGCCAGCAGCTTGCGGAAAGCGCGGGCGCGATGGCTGTGCTGGTTCTTCTCCGCGAGTGTCAGTTCCGCCATCGTGCGCTCAAGCGGCGGAAAGAAAAACAGCGGGTCGTAACCGAAGCCGCCTCTGCCGCGCGGTGTGCGCAGGATGCGGCCTTCGCAAGTGTCGGAAAACAGTGCCAGCAGCCGGTCATGCTGCGCCAGTGTCAACACGCAGACATAGCGGGCGGAGCGGCGGTCCTCGGCAACCTCAGCCAAGGCTGCCAGCAGGGCACGGTTGTTGTCCTCGTCGGTCGCACTGGCGCCCGCGAAGCGCGCCGAGCGCGGCCCCGGCCCGCCACCCAGCGCGTCCGCCACCAGGCCGGAGTCATCGGCAACAACCAGTGCGTCCGTGAAGCGGCTGTAGTGCAATGCCTTCTCCAGAGCATTCAGGGCGAAGCTGGGCGCGTCTTCCCGCGCTGGAGGAAGGTTCGGGTAGTTCTGCAGCGGTGCCAACGCGAACCCGGCCGCCGAAGCCAGAGCCCCCAGTTCGCGCAGCTTGCCTTGGTTGCTGCTGGCCAGATACAGGGTTTCAGTCATCGCGCCACCAGCACCGTGACGTTGTTGCTGCCGGAGTTGGCGCTGACAAGATCGGTCTTGCCGTCGCCGTTGAAGTCGCCCCCGGCGATTGCCCACGGGCCCCGTCCGGTGGGGAATGGTGAGCCCGGCCCCGCCGCAAACTCGCCCGACGCTTGATTCAGCAGGACCACCACTGTGTTGGCACCGGTTCCCACTGCCAGGTCGGCTCGGCCATCGCCGTTGAAATCGGCCAGCACACAGCCACCCCCGCGGGCACCGGCGTCCACCGGCGAGGTGCGAGCCGGGGCAAAGCGCCCCGCACCATCGCCGAGGAGAACGCTAATCTGGCTGGTGTCGTCGTGCAGGATAACAAGATCAGGGTTCCTGTCGCCGTTCAATTCGCCCAACGCGGCGAAATAAGGCCGCGCCAAGACAGCAATCGGTGAGCCGAGCGCCGGGACAAAGCCCGTGCGCGTGCCGAGCAGGATGGTGACGCTGTTGGCGGCGACGCTCGGGGTGGCGATATCGAGCCACGCGTCGCCGTTGATGTCGCCGAGCGCGAGCGGGTAAGGCCCACGCCCGACCGCGAAGGGCGACCCTGACATCGGGGCAAAGCCACCGCGCCCGTCACCCAGCAGAACCGAAACGCTGCCGGCCATGTGGTTCGAGGTGACGAGGTCGAGTTTGCCGTCCCCATTCACATCGCCGGCAGCCAGTCCGTGATTATGCGGCTGAACGCCGCGCACGAGCGCAAAGGGCGAGCCGGGTGCGGGCTGAAAACCGGCGTCACCTTGCCCGAGCAGGACGACCACATCGTTGCTGTCGTGGCTGGTTACGGCAACATCGAGTGTGCCGTCGCCATTGAAGTCAGCCGGCGCCAGCAAGTGCGGAGCGTCGCCGGCAGAAACGGGAGCA
>Ga0209172_10004681_pt1 | contig 17908 bp, 14 predicted proteins | sample LarsenN4metaG_FD_184113 | JGI IMG/M metagenome (GOLD analysis project Ga0209172, IMG submission 184113) | Hot spring sediment bacterial and archeal communities from British Columbia, Canada, to study Microbial Dark Matter (Phase II) - Larsen... ... | reverse complement strand
CGCGGCGCGCACGCTCGAGCAGCGCCTGCACAACCGCGGCGACGACGCGGCCACGCGCAGTGCCGCCGCGGCCGCCTGGCGCGCCGCAGCGCGCCGCTTCGCGCAGGCCGATCGGGCCGACGCCGCCGCAAGCGCGCTCGACACCGCCGAGGCCCTGGCCGCCACGCCGGCCGAACGCCTGCGCGCCGGCATCCTGCGCGTGGCGCAGCTCATCAACGCGCGCCGCCAGTCGGAGGCCATGGCGCAGGCGCGCCGCGTGGCCCGCGAGCTGCCCGCGCTGGCCGCTCACTTCGACGCCCAGGCGCTCGGCGAGGCAGCGCGCTTCGTCTGCGCGGCGGTGCCCTACGGCATGCCGATCGACGACGCCGTGGCGCTGTGCGAGACGGTGCGCCCGGCCGTCGAGCGCGGCAGCGCGCGCGCGCTCGGCGAGCTGCGCGCCGCGCTCGGCGCCGCGCTGCACTGGGACGCCCGCGCGCGCGAGGCCGAACGCGAGCTGGTGGCGGCCTGGGACGCGGTGGGCGAAGACGTGGCGGCGCGCATCGGCATCGGCGGTCGCCTGGCGCGGGTGCGCCACACGCTGGGCGACCTGCCCGGCGCGATCGAGATCGGCGAGGCCACCGCGGCCGTCGCCGAGCGCGCCGGCGCCCGCTTCGGGATCGTGCTGCACCTGCAGGCGCTGGCGCTGATGCGCGTCGGCCACGGGCAGACCGCGGTCGGGCTGGCGCGGACTGCCGAGCTGGCGGCGCGCGCGCGGGGCGGCGAGTCGGAGCCCAGCCTCGCGCTCGCGCTGCTCGCCGCCGGGCGCGCCGCCGAGGCCGCGGCCGTGCTCGCGCGCGCCGACGCGCCTGGACGCGCCGGCTTCGAGCTGTGGGACCTGATTCACTTCACCGTTCAACTGCGCGTGCAGCGCGCGCTGGCGGCCGATGCAGCCCCGCAGGCGCGGGAGGCCGCGGCCGCGGCCGCCGCGGCCGCGCTGGCCGGGCTCGAGCGGCTCGTGCACCTGCCCTTGGCGCGCGGCCCCGCGCTGCAGCTGCGCGCCGTGCTGCTGGCTTACGGCGGCGCCACGGCGGACGCCGACGAGCCCGACGCGCTGCTTGCCGAGCTGCGCGCACGCGGCATGCGCGGCCTGCTGCGCTGCGCGTTGCCGGGCGCCGCGCGGGCCCGCCTGGCGCAGGGCCGTGCGGACGCGGCCGTGGCGCTGATCGACGAGGCGCTCGCGCTGGCGGCGCAGGTGGACATCTGGTGCGAGGAGCCGGCCGCGCTGTGGTGCAGCGCGCACGAACTGCTCGCCGCCTGCGGCCGGCCGGCCGCCGCGCGCGAGGCGGCACGCGCCGGTGCCGACTGGGTGCGCGCCGGCGCCGCGCAGTGGACCGACGAGGCCGCGCGCCACGCCTGGAGCGTGGCCCACCCGCTGCACCGCCGGCTGCTGCAGGCGGCGGCGTGAAGGCAACGCCGCGTGGCGGCGACGCGACGGCGCACGGATAGCATCGCCGCCCATGTCGCTCGCCGCCCTGATGGGCCTCACGCTGGCCTTCGTCGCGCGCCTGATCACCGGCGCGCAGGGGCACTGGAAGGGCTGTCCGCCCAAGGCCGAGCAGCGCATCTACTTCGCCAACCACCAGAGCCACTTCGACTGGGTGCTGATCTGGGCCGCGCTGCCGCGCGAACTGCGTGCCGCCACGCGGCCGATCGCGGCGCGCGACTACTGGACCGCCACGCCGTTCAGGACCTGGCTCACGAGCGAGGTGTTCAACGCCGTGTACGTGAGCCGCACGCGCAGCGAGGACGAGGACCCGCTCGAACCGCTGGTCGAGGCGCTGCGGAACGGCGACTCGCTGGTCATCTTCCCCGAGGGCACGCGCAGCAACAAGGGCGAGCCGCAGCCCTTCAAGAGCGGCCTGTACCACCTGGCCGAGCAGTTCCCGCAGGTGCCGCTGATCCCGGCCTGGATCGACAACGTGCAGCGCGTCATGCCCAAGGGCGAGGTGGTGCCGGTGCCGATCCTGTGCACCGTGACCTTCGGTGCGCCGCTCGCGCTGGCGCAAGGCGAGGACAAGCGGGCCTTCCTCGAGCGCGCGCGCGACGCGGTGATCGAGCTCAGGCCATCGCACCCGCCGGTGTCGCACGCGAGCTCGCACCCGAACTCGCACCCGAACTCGCACTCGCCATGAGGCTCGTCGACCTGCGCGACTGGAGCGTCACGCAGCAGGTGGCGCTGCTCTTCGTGGTGCTGTTCGGCGCGCTGCTGCTGGCCAGCGCCGCGGCCATCGTCTGGTCGCTGCGCGAGCCCGAGGACGCCGACGCCGACGGCGCCTGGCACCGCGAGCGCGTCGAGCGCGACCTGCGCGCGCTGTGGATCGCCGCCGTCGTGTTCTGGCTGGCCTGGATGTCGGGGCCGCTGGGTGCCACGCTCGGCTTCGCGGTCTTCAGCTTCCTCGCGCTGCGCGAGTACATCTCGCTGGCGCCGACGCGGCGCGGCGACCACCGCAGCCTGATCCTGGCCTTCTTCTTCGTCATCCCGCTGCAGTACCTGCTGGTCGGCACGCGGCGTTTCGACCTGTTCTCGGTCTTCATCCCGGTCTACGTGTTCCTCGCCATCCCGGTCGTGAGCGCGCTGGCCGGCGACCCCGAGCGCTTCCTCGAGCGCAACGCCAAGATCCAGTGGGGCATCATGGTCTGCGTGTTCGGCCTGTCGCACGCGCCGGCGCTGCTGCTGCTCGACTTCAAGGGCTACGAGGGGCGCGGCGCCTTCCTCGTCTTCTACCTCGTCATGGTGACGGCGGCGGCGCAGCTCGTGCAGGAGCTCGCCAGCCGCTGGCTGCGCCGGCGCCCGCTGGCGCGCCAGATCGACCGCGACTTCTCGGCGCGCGCCTTCGGCCTGGGCGTGGCGGCGGCGGCGCTGGTCGGCACGGGGCTGTTCTGGATCACGCCGGTGGACCCGCTGCGCGCCCTCGTCATGGGCGCGGTGACCGGCGGTTGCGGCACGCTCGGCGAATTCGTCATGCGCGCGCTGAAGAAGGACGCCGGCGTGCGCTACTGGGGCAACCGCAGTTCCATCACCGGCGGCGTGGGCCTGCTCGACCGCGTGGCGCCGCTGTGCTTCGCGGCGCCGGTGTTCTTCCACTCGGTGCGCTGGTACTTCGTGTGACGGTGCTGCGCATCCTCGGCCTCGACCCCGGTCTGCAGCGCACCGGCTTCGGCCTCGTCGAGGCCGAGGGCGCCCGCCTGGCCTACGTGGCCAGCGGCGTCATCAGCACCGCCGAGGCGCCGCGCGGCGACCTGCCGCAGCGCCTGAAGATCATCTTCGAGGGCGTGCAGGAGGTGGTGCAGCGCTGGGCGCCCGACTGCGCGGCCGCCGAGATCGTGTTCGTCAACGTCAACCCGCAGAGCACGCTGCTGCTCGGCCAGGCGCGCGGCGCCGCGCTGGCCGCGCTGGTGGCCGGTGGCCTGCCGGTGGCCGAGTACACGGCGCTGCAGATGAAGAAGGCGGTGGTCGGCCACGGCCTGGCCAACAAGGCGCAGGTGCAGGAGATGGTGCGCCGGCTGCTCAAGCTGCCGGCCGTGCCGGGCCGGGACGCGGCCGACGCGCTGGGGCTGGCCATCTCGCACGCGCACGCCGCGGCCACCTTCGCGACGCTGGAGCGCCAGACCACGCTGGCGCGGCGCCAGCACGCCGCCTACCGCAAGGGCCGCGTGTACTGAGCCGGCGGGCCATGAAAAAGCCCCGCGGCTCGCGCCGCGGGGCTGTGAAAGTCTCGCAGTGAGACCGTAGGAGGAGGGGTAGGCGGCGCGCGGCTCAGCTCGCGCTGTTGCCCGACGTCGGCGCCGACGCGGCGCCTTGCGCCATCTGCGGCGCCGCGGCGTCCGGGGTGGCCAGGCCGTCCACGCCGGCCAGCATGGCCAGGGTGAGGAGGGCGGCCAGGCCGAAGGAGGCGAGCGGCACGAGAGGGGCGAGGGAGGTGGGTGAGGTCTTGTTCATGATGATCCTTGTCGAGCGCATGTCCTGTTCGATGCGTGCACTGTAGGCGGCCGCCCGGCGCCCGGCGAGGGCGCTGCGACGAGCCACCGGCCAGCGCTGACGGACGGCGGCGGGCGCCGACGAACGGCGCGCCACCCGCTCCCGGGGCGAGCGCGGAATCCACCCCGAAATGCATCCGATTGGGTGGTTTGTTCCCGGCGCCCGTTTGTGGCACTCTTTGCTTGAATGTGTCACTCAGGCAAGGAGACTCGCCGCAATGAGCAAAGGCCATGATCTCGTGCCCCGTCATGGCGGCGCCGGGGCCATCCCGGTGGCCAGCATGCGGTCGCTGTACCGGGTGGGCGAGGTCGAGCGCAAGCTCGACAAGCTGCCCCCGCGCGACCACGAGACCCTGCGCGCGACCTACGAACGCATGATCGAGAAGGGCGCCGAGCGCTTCCAGGTCAAGCCGAGCGGCCTGCCCGCGATGGAGCACCTGTACGAGGAGTTGCCCAACTTCGCCGGCGTGCTCGACGACATCCGCCGCCAGCTCGCCCTGTGCCAGGACAGCCGCGACGCGCTGGAGATCACGCCGATGCTGCTGCTCGGTCCCCCCGGCATCGGCAAGACGCATTTCGCACGCGAGGTGGCGCGCCTGCTCGGCACCGGCCTCGGCTTCGTCTCGATGAGCAGCCTGACCGCCGGCTGGGTGCTCTCCGGCGCCAGCAGCCAGTGGAAGGGCGCACGCCCGGGCAAGGTCTTCGAGACGCTGGTCGACGGCGCCTACGCCAACCCGGTGATGGTGGTCGACGAGATCGACAAGGCGCGCGCCGAGCACGCCTACGACCCGCTGGGCGCCCTGTACAGCCTGCTCGAGCACGACACGGCCGAGGTCTTCGTCGACGAGTTCGCCGAGGTGCCGATCGACGCCAGCCAGGTCATCTGGGTGGCCACCGCCAACGACGAGCGCGTGATCCCCGAGCCGATCCTCAACCGCATGAACGTGTTCGAGGTGCAGGCGCCCGACCGCGACGCGGCGCTGGCCATCGCGCTGCGCCTGTACCGCTCGATCCGCGGCAGCCACGACTGGGGCCGCCGCTTCGACGAGGCGCCGCCCGAGGCCGTGCTCGACCGCGTGGCGGCGCTCGCGCCGCGCGAGATGCGCCACGCCTGGATGACGGCCTTCGGCAACGCGCGCCTGGCCGGCCGCTCGACGATGGAGCCGGCCGACCTGCCCGAGCGCGGCGGCAAGCGCTCGCCGATCGGCTTCGTGAACTGATGCGCGCGCCGCGCGGCGCGGCGTCGCATCGCCTTACCAATCCCTACGCTTGCAACGCGGGCCGCCGATAGCCTGCGGGCATGTCGTCGTCTGCTTCGCTGCGCGCGCTGTCGCTGCTCGCCCTGTTCGTGGCCGCCTGTGGCGGCGGGGGCGACGCGCCCGCGCCGGCGCCGAGCGCGGCGGCGCCCACGCCCGGCGCGGCGCCCAATCCGTCCCCGCCCGCGCCTGCGCCCCCGCCCGCCGCGCCGAGCCCGCCGGCACCCGCGCCGAGCGGCGTGCTGTCCACCTGCAACCTGCCCGACTTCGCCAACGCGCTGATGGCGCGCGTCAACCAGCACCGCGCCGCCGGCGCCAGCTGCGGCGCGCAGGGCAGCTTCGCGCCGACCGGCGCGCTGGCCTGGGAAGCGCGCCTCACGCAGGCGGCCGACGGCCACTCGCGCGACATGGCCACGCGCAACTACTTCTCGCACACCAGCGCCGACGGGCGCACGCTGGCCGACCGCATCAACGCCACCGGCTACGCCTGGTCGACGGTGGGCGAGAACATCGCCGCCGGCCAGCGTTCGGTGGACCAGGTCATGAACGGCTGGATGGCCAGCGACGGCCACTGCGCCAACGTCATGAACCCGCGCTTCACCGAGATCGGCGTGGCCTGCGTCAACGCCAGCGGCGCCACCTACCCGACCTACTGGACGATGAACCTCGGCCGTCCGCGCTGAGGGCGTGAGGGCGCACGCCCGCGCGGCGGGAGCGGCGGGGCACGCGGCGAGAATGCCGCGATGCCGCCCGCCCGCATCGCTGTCCGTCTGCTCGCCGCCTCGGTGCTCGCCGCCGCCGCGCTGAACGCCGCGGCGCAGCCCGAACGCCCGCGCATCGGCCTCGTGCTCGGCGGCGGCGGCGCGCGCGGCGCGGCGCACGTCGGCGTGCTCGAGGTGCTGGAGCGCGAGCGCGTGCCGGTGGACTGCGTGGCCGGCACCAGCTTCGGTGCGCTGGTCGCCGGCGCCTGGGCCGCCGGCATGCGGCCGGCCGAGATGCGCGCCGTGCTCGCCACGGCCGACTGGGCCGACATGTTCCAGGACAACCCCGACTACGCCGAGCTCAATTACCGCAGCAAGCGCATCGCGCAGCGCTTCCTGCCCGGCAGCGAGGCCGGCCTCAAGGACGGCGGCGCGGTCGGCCCGCCGGGCGTGGTGAGCGGGCAGAAGATCAAGCTGTTCTTCAACCGCCTCGTGCGCGCCGAGGTCGGCGAGCGCGAGTTGCAGGAGCTGCCGCTGCCGGTGTCGATCGTCGCCACCGACATCGGCACCGGCGAGCGCGTGGTGTTCCGCGACGGCAGCCTCACGCAGGCGATGCGCGCCAGCATGTCGGTGCCGGGCGTGCTGGCGCCGCTGGCCTGGCGCGGCCGCAAGCTGGTCGACGGCGGCCTCACCGACAACCTGCCGGTGCGCGAGGTGCGCGAGCGTTGCGCCGCCGACGTGGTGATCGCCGTCAACGTCGGCTCGCCGCTGCTCGCGCCCGACGAGGTGAGCGGCCTGATCAGCGTGACGCGCCAGATGGTCAACCTGCTCACCGAGCAGAACGTACAGGCCTCGCTGGCCAGCCTGAAGCCCGCCGACATCCTGGTGCAGCCCGACCTCGGCACGATCACCTTCGTCGACTTCGAGCGCCACGCCGAGGCCGCCGAGCGCGGGCGCGCCGCCGCCGAGGCCGTGGCGCCGCGCCTGGCCGCGCTGGCGCTGGACGAGGCGCGCTACGCGGCCTGGCGCGTGGCCCGGCTGTCGGACCCGGCGCGCGAGGCGCCGCGCATCGACGAGGTGCAGATCAGCGGCCTGGCGCGCGCCAACGAGGCGGTGCTGCGCCGCTACGTCGAGCAGCGCCCCGGCGCGCCGCTGGACGCCGCGGTGCTGCAGCGCGACCTGCTGCGCGTCTACGGCGACGGCTGGTACGAGAGCGTGGACTACGTCGTGCAGAGCACGGGCGGGCGCACGCTGCTGCGCATCCTGCCGGTGGAGAAGAGCTGGGGCCCGGACTACCTGCGCCTGGGTCTGCGCCTGGACTCCAACCTCAGCCAGGGCAGCACCTACCAGCTGCGCGCCGGCCTGCAGCGCACCTGGCTCAACACGCTCGGCGGCGAGCTGCTGCTGGCCGGCGAGCTCGGCAGCAGCACCGGGGCCGGCGTGGAGTGGTTCCAGCCGCTCACGCGCGACCGCCGCTGGTTCGCCGACACGATCGCCGAGTACCGGCGCGAGCGCAGCGACGTCTGGTTCCTCGAGCAGCGCGTGGCCGAGTACCGCAGCGCGCGCACGCGCGTCGAGCTGGCCGCCGGCTACGCGCTGCCGCTGCTCGGCCAGCTGCGCGCCGGCTGGCGCGAGACCAAGGTCACCAACGAGCTCGAGACCGGCGTCAACGTGCTCTCGCTGCTGCCCGAGCGCAGCATCGGCGGCTGGCTGCTCGGGCTGGACCTCGACGGCCTGGACCGCCTGTACTTCCCGCGCCGCGGCTTCAGCGTGACGGGCGAGTGGTTCCAGTCCGACCAGCGCGCCTTCACGCGCGCCGCGCTCGACCTGCGCGGCGCACTGCCGCTCGGCGCCAGCGTGCTCGGCGCCCGCGCCAGCTGGGTCGGCTCGCCGCGCGGCGCGCTGCCGGCCAGCGAGGCGGGCCGGCTCGGCGGCTTCCTCAACCTGACCGGCTTCGCCAACGGACAGCTGGTCGGCGACGAGGTCGCCTACGCCCACCTGCGCGCCGAGCGCATCATCGGCCGCCTGCCGCTCGGACTGCGCGGCGACATGCGGCTCGGCATCGCGCTCGAGGCCGGCCGCGTCGGCGTGCCCTACGCGCGCCAGAAGCGCGAGGGCTGGCTGAAGTCGCTCGCGCTGTACCTGGGCGGCGAGACGCCGATCGGCGCCGTCTACCTCGGGCTCGGGCAGGGCAGCGGCGGGTCGACCAACGCCTACCTGGTGGTCGGCACGCCGTAGAAGGAGGCGGCGCGGCGCCGCCGCCTCACCACTCGCGCAGCGCCACCGCGCGCCCGCCGGCCTCGACGTAGACGCTCGACGGCGACTCCTTGAACACCATCTGCTCGGGCGCCACGACGAGGCCGCGCGCGTTCATGAACTGCGGCGCGTGCAGCGCGTGCACGCGCGCCGAGTCCTGGCCGGCGAGCACGTCGGCCAGCAGCATCGCCTGCTCGCCCGACAGGCGCATGAAGGCGCCGAAGCCGCCCTTGAAGTGCCCGGCCTTGCGGTAGGCGTACCACGACACCTGGCGGCGGAAGAACTTCGGGTGGATGAAACCCGCGCGTTCGGCCTGCGGCGCGCCGCCCGGGCGCAGCACGCGCGCGGGGTCGAAACGGCCGAACAGCGGCGTGTAGTGCAGCGCGATGCCCTGCTCGCGGCCGCGCTCCCAGGCGGCGAGCAGCGGCTTGATCTCGTTGTCGAGGTCCATGCCGCTGTACAGCGCCGGCAGCGCCAGGCCGTTCTTGAGCAGCCAATGGTTGAGCACGCCGCGGCCGACCGCGAGGCTGCCGACGAAGCGGCCGAACATGTCGATCACGCTGGCCGGCCCTTCGCCGGGCCGCAGGTACGAGCTGAAGCGGCACTTCACGCTCGCCGCGCCCGCGGCGAGCCCGGCCAGGTGGCGCGCCAGGCGCAGCGTGGCGGTCTCGGCCTGGGCCTGGCGGTAGTCCTTGACGAGGCCGCGGCCGGCGAGCGACCAGTCGGCGCCGCCCGGCCCCTTCATCGGCCGCGGCCGCGCGTGCAGCTCGGGCGCGTCGACGCCCTGCAGGCGCACCACGAGCTCGCCGCGCGCGTCGATCAGCGGCACGCGGCGGCCGTTGACGCGGGCGAACGCACCGTCGTAGACGCGCGTGCGGCGCGCGCCGGCGCCCGCGGCGGCGCGCACGCGGATGCCGCCGGCCAGCCGCACCACCACCTTGCTCGTGTCGGCATCGCTGGTGCCGGTGGGCCAGAACTGCGCGAGATCGATCGCGCCGTCGAACTCGACGATCGGCATGCGGCACCTCCTGCTGCGCCTGCACGCTAGCCGCGAACGCACGGCGCCGCAAGCTCCGGGTTGTCGCAGGTCCGCGCGGGCGCGCGCGGCGCGCAGAATCCCGCCGTGCTCCCCTTCGCCCGCACCAAGATCCAGCCGCCGCGCCCGCGCGCCGGCAGCCTGCTGGCGCGGCCCGCGCTGCACGCGCGGCTCGTGGAGGCGATGCTCACGCGCGCGCTGGCGCTGGTCTGCGCGCCGGCCGGCTACGGCAAGACCTCGGCGCTGGTGCAGGCGCTCGACGCGCTGCCCGCCGGCACCGCGGTGGCCTGGCTGAGCTGCGACGAGGACGACACGCCGCTGATGCTGTTCTCCTGCCTGGTGGCCGCGCTCGAGCCCTTCGACCTGCCCTGGCGCAGCGCGCCCGAGGCGCTGATCGACGCCGCGCTCGCCGCCGAGGCCACCGCCGAGGCGCGCACGCGCTCGCTGCGCACCATGGTCACCGCGCTCATCAACGCGCTCGACGCGGCCGAGGTGGCGCACGGCGTGATCGTGGTCGACGACCTGCACCGCATCCCGCGCGGCCCGGTGCACGAGTTCACCGACCTGCTGCTGGAGCGCTTCACGCCGCGCTGGACCCTGGTGCTGGCCAGCCGCAGCGAGCCGCCGATCGCGCTGGCGCGGCTGCGCGCGCGCGGCGAGCTCGCCGAGTTCCGCGCCGACGAGCTGCTGCTCACGCCCGAGGAGGCGCGCGAGCTGGTGCAGCGCGCCGGCCTCGAGGCGGCGCTCGCCGAGCCGCTGTACCGCCGCACCGAGGGCTGGGCGGCCGGCGTGCAGCTCGCGCTGAGCGCGCTGCGCACCGCCGGCGCGGCGGCGTCGGCGGGCGGCGGCTCGCTGGTCGACCGGCGCATGTTCGAGTTCCTCGCCACCGAGGTCGTCAACGACCTGCCGCCCGAGTTGCGCCGCTTCCTGCTCGAGTGCTCGGTGCTGCCCGAGCTGAACGCGGCGCGCTGCGCCGCCGTCACCGGCGACCCGTTGGCCGCGCTCAGGCTCGACGCCATCGAGCGCGCCGGCCTCTTCGTCACCAGCCTGCCCGGGGCCGAGCCGACGCTGCGCCTGCACGACCTGTTCCGCGAGGCGCTCGAGCAGATGCTGGCGCGCGAGCAGCCCGAGCGCCTGCCCGAGCTGCTGCGCCGCGCCGCGCTGACCGAGCCGCAGGGTCTGCGCCGCATCGCCGGGCTGCTGCGCGCCCAGGCCTGGGCCGACGCCGAGGCGGCCCTGGTGGCCGAAGGCGACGAGCTGATGACCGAGGGCGCCGCGCCGCAGGTGCGCGAGCTGTTCGAGCGCCTGCCCGCGGCGCGCCGCGCGGCCGCGCCGGCGCTGCAGCTGCTGGGCGCCCAGCTCGCCTGGGCGCGCTGGGACTGGCCGGCCATGCAGGAGGCCGCCGCCGCCTCGGTGGCCGGCTACGAGGCCGCGGGCGACGACGCGGCCGGCCTGGCGCGCGCGCGCTCGTTCCGCGCCATCGCGCTGGCCGGCGGCGGGCAGCCCGAGGCGGCGCGCGAGGTCGTCGACGCGCTGCTCGCCGACCCCGCGCTGGCCGACGACACCGCCGCGCGCACCCTGCTCGCGGCGAGCTGGCTCGAGATCACGCGCGGCGACCCGCGCCGCGTCGGCGCGCTGTGGGCGCGGCTGATGACGCACCTGGAGCGCCTGTCGAGTCTCGCGCGCTGGTTCGAGTGCATGCCGCTGCCGCCCTTCGTCGGCCTGCCCGGCATGCGCGGGCCGCTGCTGCGCTACGTGCAGTCGGCGCGTTACCGCTGGCCCGACCGGCCGAGCCCGCCGCGCGGCATGTGCACGGCCATCGAGGGCCTGCTGCACCTGTGGGCCGGCGACGTGGCGCGCGCGCAGGAGTGCGCCGACGCGGCCGAGGACGACGCGCGCTGGCTGGCGCGCCCGGTCAACCTGGACTCCTACGCCACGCTGCTGCAGGCCTTCGTGCACGCGGTGCGCGGGCGCTCCGGGGCGGCGCAGGCGCTGCTGGCGCGCCAGATCCGCGCCGTCGAGGAGGCCGGCGAGCCGCGCCGCGCGCGCCTGTACCTGCCGCTCTACCTCTACGTGGCGCTGCGCTGCGCGGCCACCGCGGGCGACGCGGCCAGCGTGCAGCAGCTGGCGGCGCGGCTGCATGCGCTGGCCCAGGGCGACGGTGCCGGGCCGCTGCGCCAGCACCTGGCCGGTGCGCCGGCCTACGCCGCCGCGGCACGCGGCGACTGGCCGGCCGCCGAGCGCCTGTGGCGCGAGCTGCTGGCGCGCGAGGGCGAGGCCGACCTGTACGGCCAGGTGGCCGAGGCGCGGCTGCGCCTGGCCGACGCGCTGCTGCACCAGAAGCGCGGCCCGGCCGAGGCGGCGGCGGCGCTCGCGCCGCTGTTCCATCGGCTGGCCGAGGGAGGCGGGCAGGGCGTGCAGGGCGGGCAGGGCGCCCAGGGCCTGCAGGGCGAGTGGGGCGTGGTGCTGCTGGCCGGCCCGGCCGTGCTCGGCCGGCTGGCGGCGCAGGACTGGCAGGGCGCGCTGCCCGAGGCGCAGCGCTCGAGCCTCGTGCGCTGGGCGGCCGAGGCGCGCCGCTGGTCGGCGGCGCAGCCCGACGTCGCGGGCACGGCCGCGGTGGCCACGGCCGCCACCGTTCCGACGGCGCTGACGGCGCCGGCGGCTTCGGCGTTCAGCGCGGCCGGCCCGCCGAGCCCGTCCGCGGCCGCAAGGCCCGCGCCCGGCCCGGCGGCCGAGGAGCGGACCGGCGCCCTCGCGGGCAGCCCGCTTTCGGCGCGCGAGATGGAGATCCTCGAGCGGCTGGCCGCCGGCGACAGCAACAAGCTGATCGCGCGCGCCTTCGACCTCTCGCCGCACACCGTCAAGCGCCACGTCGCCAACATCCTGGACAAGCTGGAGCTGCACTCGCGCGGCCAGGTGGCGGCCTGGTACCACGCGCGGGTCAAGGCGGGCGGCTGAGCGGGCTGAGCGGGCTGGGCGGGGCTTGGGCGGGCCGCGCCGCGCCGCCGCCGGCCCCGTCGGCTTCCCGGCAATGGCCCGTGCGGGCCATGCGCCATGGCCCTTCGCTGGCTCCAGCGGTCGATGCGGCGCCGAGCGGCGCCCGCAACACTGGCGCCATGCCGGTGCACGGTGCCCGGCCCTCGAAACGGAGACCACCATGACCTCGCCCGCCACGTCCGCCACGTCCGTCCAAGCGGCCGCCCAGACCGTCGCGACCAGCCAGCCCGCCGCGCACGCGGTGCCGCGCACGCAGCCCCAGCTGCCGCGCGTCGACCTCTACGGCGGCATCCACAAGGCGCTGCGCCTGTTCATGACCGACACCCTGGCGCGCGTCGGCTGGCTGGACGCCGACGACCCGGCCGACGTGGCCGCCGCGCTCGGCCAGGTGGGCGCGCTGCTCGAGCTGTGCCGCCGCCACGTCGAGCACGAGAACACCCACGTGCACCCGGCCATCGAGGCGCGCCGCCCGGGCGCCAGCGCCCATGTCGCCGAGGACCACGAGGAGCACCTGCAGTCGATCGCCGCGCTCGAGGCCGAGGCCGCCGCGCTGCGTGCCCTGCCCACCGCCAACGCCGCGCTGCGCCTGTACCGCCACCTGGCCAGCTTCGTCGGCGAGAACTTCCAGCACATGCACTGGGAGGAGACGCAGCACAACGCCGCGCTGTGGGCCGCCTACAGCGACGAGGAGCTGATGCAGATCCACGTCGCCATCGTCTCTTCGGTGCCGCCCGCGGAGATGCTGCAGATCGCGCGCTGGATGGTGCCGGCGCTCAACCCGGCCGAGCGCGCCGAGGTGCTGGGCGGCATGAAGGCGGCGATGCCGGCGTCGGCCTTCGAGGACCTGCTCGACGCGGTGCGCCCGCACCTGTCGGACAAGGACTGGGCCAAGCTGGCGCGCGCGCTGCACCTGCCCGAGCGGCCGTTCGCGGCGCTGATGGCCTGAGCCTGCTCGGGAGGCGTCCTGCCGATCGGGTACGGTCGGCAGGCGCTGTCAGGGCGGCGTCCTTGACAGATCGCGCCGCACGGGCGCAGCATGACCGCCACTCCGAGCCCGCCCTCGCGCGGCCCGGGTTGCCGCGAATCGATCTTCGCGAAAGGGAGGGAACCATGGCGTCCACCCCGTCACTGCTGCGCCGTGCTGCCGCCGCCGGCGTCTTCCTCGCGGGGGCCTCGCTGGCCCAGGCGGCCACCACGAACCTGTCCTACGACATCGTGGCCGGCGCGCGCGACAGCGTCGGCAACGGCGTCTACAGCCTCTTCTCCAATCCCTACAACGCGGCGCTCAGCAACAGCAACGGCGAGATCGTCAGCGCCGGCGCGCAGGACTACAGCTTCTCCGCGGCGGTGGAGGGCACCAACACCTACTTCGTGGGCCTCGTGGCGCACAACCGGGCCACGGTGGAGGCCACGGCGTCGATCGGCTACGACGTGATGCGCGCCAAGGTCGTCGGCACCGGCTTGACCGACTCGCAGATCGTCAACGTGCAAGGGCAGAACAACATCTGGGCCGCCGTCGACGGCGGCGTGATCCGCGCCAGCACGCACGACGCGCTGGTCTTCGAGTCCGCCAGCCTGCCCCAGGGCACACCGGTGCAGGTCGAGATCGGCGTCTCGTTCCATGCCGCCACCGGCATGGTCGGCGGGCCGGCCGACCCGACCGTGTGGCCCGGCTTCACGCAGGGGGCCCCGCTGGCCGAGCTTCGCTTCGACGGTGCGCTGCTCTCGATCAAGTCCTGGGTCAACGCCGAGGACACGCTGAGCCTGACGGCCACCTACGACCGGACCGTCGGCGGCACGCTGCCGCTCGACTTCTTCCTCACCGTGCGCGGCGGCCTGAACGCGTTGGCGCCGCTGGGCGACATCAGCTTCGGCCCGTTCACCGACACCAGCACGAGCGGCTTCGCCGACGCCACCGCCACGGCGCGCGTCAGCGTGCGCATCCTGACGCCCGGGGTGAGCTACACGGCCGAGAGCGGCACGCTCTATCCGCAGACCCTGGCGCCGGTGCCCGAGCCACCCGCCGCGCTGCTGCTCGGGCTGGGCGTGCTCGGTCTGGCCGCGCGCCGCCAGCGCCGGCCCACCGCTTGAAGCGCGCCGCCGCGGGCGCGCTTGCCGCGGGGGTGGCTTCTCGGGGATAGCGCGCTTGACGCGAGCCGGCGATCGGTTTCAATGCACCGATGAGCCGCCGCGCCACCCCGCCGTTCCGCGCCGACCACGTCGGCAGCTTCCTGCGCCCGCCCTACCTGCTGCAGGCGCGCGAGCGGCGCGCCCGCGGCGAGATCGATGCCGCGGCGCTGCGCGAGGTGGAAGACCGCGCCATCACCGAGATCGTGCGGTTCCAGCGCGACTGCGGCCTCGAATCGATCACCGACGGCGAGTTCCGCCGCACCTACTTCCACATCGACTTCCTCGAGCAGCTGGGTGGCGTGAAGACCGACATCCCGGTCACCGTCAAGCGCGCCGACGGCAGCGAGGAGCTGGCGCCGCCCGTGATCCGCGTCGTCGACAAGGTGCGCCATGCGCGCGACATCCAGCGCGCCGACTTCGAGTACCTGAAGTCGCAGATCGCGCAGCACGCGCCGGGCGCCACGCCCAAGGTGACGATCCCGAGCCCGACCATGCTGCACTTCCGCGGCGGCCGCGCCGGCATCAGCCGCGAGGCCTACCCCGAGCTCGACCCGGCCTTCTACGACGACGTGGCGCGTGCCTACGCCGACGAGCTGCGTTCGCTGTACGACGCGGGCTGCCGCTACGTGCAGATGGACGACACCAACATGGCCTACCTGTGCGACGAGAAGATGCGCGAGGCGGCGCGCCAGCGCGGCGACGACCCCAACGAGCTGCCGCACCGCTACGCCGGCTTCATCAACAAGGTCGTCGCGCTCAAGCCGCCGGGCATGGTGCTGGCCATGCACCTGTGCCGCGGCAACTTCAAGAGCACCTTCGCCGCCCAGGGCAACTACGAGCCGGTGGCCGAGGCGCTGCTCGCCGAGATGAACCTCGACGCCATCTTCATGGAGTACGACGACGACCGCTCGGGCGACTTCCGCCCGCTGCGTTACCTCAAGCCCGGACGCGTCGTCGTGCTCGGCCTCGTCACCACCAAGTTCGGCCAGCTCGAGAAGAAGGACGACCTGAAGCGCCGCATCGGCGAGGCGGCGCAGCACGCGCCGCTCGAGCAGCTGTGCCTGAGCCCGCAGTGCGGCTTCTCGAGCACGGTGCACGGCAACAACATCGCGGTGGACGACCAGCGGCGCAAGATCGAGCTGGTGGTCGAGGTGGCGCGCGAGGTGTGGGGTTGAGAGTCAGTGCAATGACGGAGACGACGACGATGAAGCGATTCGTGGCCCTGTGCGCAACCGCGCTGCTGGCGCTGCCGGCGCTGGCGCAGGAGGTGGTGCTCAAGTTCCACCACATCTGGCCGCCGCAGGCGATGGCGCCGGTGCGCGTGATCGGGCCCTGGTGCGACAAGATCAAGGCCGAGAGCAACGGCCGCATGGCCTGCCAGCTGCTGCCGGCCATGAGCGGCGGCGGCACCCCGCCGCAGCTGGTGGACCGCGTGAAGGACGGCGTCGACGACCTGACCATCACGCTGCCCGGCTACACCGCGGGCCGCTTCCCGGCGCTGGAGGTGTTCGAGCTGCCGTTCATGACCAACTCGGCCGAGGTGGCCGCCGCCGCGGCCTGGGAGTACCTGCAGAAATACGGGCTCAAGGAGTTCCCGGGCACCAAGATCCTCGCCACCTGGGTGCACGACGAGGGCTACATCCATACCGCGAGCAAACAGGTCAAGACGCTCGACGACTTCAAGGGCCTCAAGCTGCGCGCGCCCACGCGCCAGACCAACAAGCTGCTGGCCCGGCTCGGCGCCACGCCGGTGGGCATGCCGGTCACCGGCGTGGCCGACGCGGTGAGCAAGGGCACCATCGATGGCTTCGCGCTGCCCTGGGAGGTGATCCCGGCGTTCAAGCTGCACGAGATGACCAGGTTCCACACCCAGACCGATCCGAGCCGCCCGGCCCTGTACAGCGCCGGCTTCGTCTTCGCCATGAACCAGGCCAAGTACGACAGCCTGCCGGCCGAGCTGAAGCGGGTGATCGACGCCAACAGCGGCGCCGCGCTGTCGCGCCAGATCGGCAAGGTGTGGGACGAGAGCCAGGCCGCCGGCCGCAAGGCCGCCACCGATCGCGGCAACACCATCATCACGCTGAGCGCCGCCGAGACCGACGCCTGGATCAAGGCCTCGGCCCCCATCTACGACGAGTGGGTGGACGACATGAACAAGCGCGGCCTGCCCGGCCCGCAGATGCTGCAGGACGCGCGCGACCTGCTCGCCAAGCACCGCCGCTAGGCGCGGCCCCGGTGCTCGGCCGCCTGCTCCACCGCCTGGCGCGGGCCTTCGCGATCGCCGGCGCCGCGGTGGCGCTGACCGTGGCGCTGATGGTGGTGGCCAGCGTCGCCGGCCGCGCCGTCTGGCGCACGCCGGTGCCGGGCGACGTGGAACTCACGCAGTTCGGCATCGCGCTGGCCATCTCGCTCGGCCTGTCGTGGTGCCAGTGGCGACGCGCCAACATCGTCGTCGACTTCTTCACCGCCCGGCTCGCGCCGCGCGCGCAGGCGCGGCTCGACGCGGCCGGCGCGCTGCTCGTCGCCGCGATGTGCGCGCTGCTCGCCTGGCGCAGCGCGGCCGGCGCGCTGGCCGTGCGCGCCGCCGGCGAGACGACGATGATCGTGGCGCTGCCGATGTGGTGGACCTACGCGCTGCTCGCCCCCGGCCTCGCGCTGGCGGCGCTGGTGGCGCTGTGGCAGGCGGCCGGCCACTGGCGCGGCGATCTGCCGGCGGCCGAGGCGGCGGCTTGACGCCCACCACCATCGGCGTGGCGATGTTCGTCGCCATGCTCGTGCTGATGGCGCTGCGCGTGCCGATCGCCGCGGCGATGTTCGTGCCGGGCGCGCTCGGCTACTGGGCGATCTCGAACGAAGCCTCGCTGCTCAATCTGCTCAAGGGCAGCGCGGTGGCGCGGCTCTCCGTGTACGACCTGAGCGTGATCCCGCTGTTCCTGCTGATGGGGCAGTTCGCCACGCAGGGCGGCCTCTCGCGCCGCCTGTTCCGCGCCGCGGCGGCCTGGGTCGGCCACGTGCGCGGCGGGCTGGCGATGGCCTCGATCCTCTCGGCCGGCGCCTTCGGCGCCGTGTGCGGCAGCTCGGTGGCCACCTCGGCCACCATCACGCAGGTGGCCTACCCGGAGATGCGGCGCCACGGCTACCACGGCCGCCTGGCCACCGCCACGCTGGCCAGCGGCGGCACGCTGGGCATCCTCATCCCGCCTTCGGTGCCGCTGGTGGTGTACGCCATCCTCACCGAGCAGAACATCGCCAAGCTGTTCGCGGCGGCGCTGGTGCCGGGGCTGCTCGCGATGTTCGGCTACCTGGTGGTGGTGCACCTGGTGTGTCGCGCCGACGCGCGGCTGGCGCCCGCCGCAGCGCCGCTGCCGGCGGCCGAACGTTGGCGCGCGCTGGCCGGCATCTGGCCCATCGTGCTCGTCTTCGTGATCGTCTTCGGCGGCATCTACGGCGGCCTGTTCTCGCCCACCGAGGGCGCCGCGGTGGGCGCGGTGGCCACCGGCGTCGTCGCGGCGCTG
>Ga0209172_10004680_pt1 | contig 17918 bp, 17 predicted proteins | sample LarsenN4metaG_FD_184113 | JGI IMG/M metagenome (GOLD analysis project Ga0209172, IMG submission 184113) | Hot spring sediment bacterial and archeal communities from British Columbia, Canada, to study Microbial Dark Matter (Phase II) - Larsen... ... | reverse complement strand
CTTTATTGGCACAAAATGCAACACCGCATCGCTGAAAACGCCCCGACATTTGCATCATCAAAAAGGTTGCACGAGCGGGTATCGCATGAATTGTCAGCATTTAAATGTCACGAACCTGTCAGCAAAGCCCCGATTCACACTTTCATGTGATTTCTGCCCCGACCGTTTCGCCGCACCTTTGCATTATCAAAAATGACCGATTTGACAATGTTGATATTTACCAAAAATCACCCCTGAAAGCCGCCCCAGTTTTGCAGCGTCAATTTCACTTTTAATCACCCCTCTCAACCCTCTCAACCGGACTTCAGAATGTCGCTTTTTTTCAAGCCTGGATAGTGAAACACCCCGACCTTTGTCCTGTGAAAACAAACCTTGAAATCTGCCTCGGAAACAATCTAAATTTTTGGAAATGAAAACATTAACTTCTCAAAAGATGTCGCTTTTTTTCAATCGCGCCCAGTGAAAACCCCCGACCTTTGAACCATGAAAACAGCCTCAAAATCCAAATCGAAAACGACCTGAAAAATTGAACATGAAAACACCGAACCCTTGAAAGATGTCGCTTTTTTTCAATCGCGGCCTGTGAAAACCCCCGACCTTTGAACCATGAAAACAAGCCTCAAAATCCAAATCGAAAACGACTAAAAAAGGCTCATTTGAAAACACTTTTAATCGGAAAGCAAAAACGAAAGAAATGAAAAAGAACAATCTTCCACCCGCGCCTCAGCCGCGAACATCGAGCGGCTATATTTAAAACGCGGAAAGATAAAATCGAGCCAGTCGCGCTCGTACTCCGGGCACACGCTGCCCTCGTCAGCCGCCACCTTCGCTGACGAAAAATCTCCCGGCATTTTCATTTTTTTTCAAAGGAGGCTTTGCCGCAAGGGCAGGGCTATAGAGCGCAGTCTGTCCCGCCGTGAGCGGCGGCGATGACGCCACAAGTTCGAACCCTCATTGGTTCGGGATAGGCTGCTTTTTTCAATCCTGTTTCGGTTGTTGGTTCATGGTTCTTAGTTCCTGGTTGTCAGGGACTAATCAGGGAAGCCTTGCCCCAAACCAACAGTCAGCCCCCAAGAACTAACAACCACGAACAAGCAACCAACAACCATTAACTAAACAATTTTTTCAACCATGATTGCCTCGAAATTTAAAAGTCCCGTCGCCACTGAAGGCGAAATCCGCTGGTACAACGGCAACCAAGTCCGTTTCCTCATCAACCCCGAAGACACCGAAGGTGATTTGTCCCTCATTGAAATGACTTCGCTTGCGGGTACCGAACCGCCGCCGCACGTCCACCAAAACGAAGACGAAACCTTCATCATCCATGAAGGTGAAATGCGCTTCTTCATCGGTGAAAAAGTGATTGAAGCCAAGCCGGGCATGACGGTGTTCGCACCGCGCGGTGTCCGCCACGCTTTCAAAATCATGTCCCCGGCAGCACGCTTTCACATGATCATGACGCCCGGCGACTTCGCCAATTTCTTCCGTGAAATGAGCACTGAAATGCCTCAGGCAGGTCTCATCGCGCCACCCACACCCGAACAATTCCGCGCAATGGCCCAACACCTCGAACGGCGCTACGGCGTGTATTTCCCCCAGAACAGCCTCTGAAAACAGTGGCAGTGGGCGGTAGCAGTAAACAGTCCTCCCCCCCCTCCAAACCTTGAAACATTTACATTTCACTCACCATCAAAAATTTAAATTAAGCAATGAAAACTATCCTTTCAAAAATCAACCTGGCGACGCTCGCCCTCCTTCTGCTCGTTTTGGCCGGCTTCAGCAGCTGCAAAAAAGACGACGACGATAAAAACGACAACAGCAATCTCCGCGAGGCCATCGTGGGCGAATGGGAAGTTACCTCTTTCACATTCGACGGAGTAGAGGTATTGGGGACTGTTGTCACCTATTCCAAACTGGAATTTGAAGCCTACACCGGCTCCAACGGCGACTTCGAGTGGAACATCGTATATGGCGATGGCTCGAGCGAAAATCAAATCGGCGACTACGAAGTGGACGAAGAAGACAACGAGGTAGAACTCCAGTCAGCCAACGGAAGCATCTTCAAACTGGAAGCCGAAATCAAAGGCGACAAACTCGAACTCTCCGGTATTCTCGACGGCGAACGGGTCGTCGTCGAAGCCGAACGGGATTAAGGTCATTGAAGTCATGAAGGGCCATTGGGAGTCATTGAAGAAATTACTTTTAATGACTCCCAACGCCCCCTAATGACCCTGGTTTATTCACTATCAAATTTTTAAGCAATGAAAACGAAATCATTTTTGGCTCTTGGCCTGCTCGCCGGCATCTTCTGGCTGAGCAATTGCCAACAACAGTCCACCGAAAACCTCTCGACCGCTGAAGCCAACCTCTCCAAAGAAGCCCAGGTGAAACGTGGTGAATATATCGTCAGTTTCGCTATGTGCGACGACTGCCACTCGCCCAAAATCATGACGCCACATGGCCCCCAAATTGATATGTCGCGTCGCTTCTCCGGTCACCCGGCAGGCGAGCCGTTCGATACGACGGGCATGAAAAACATCGTAACCAAAAATTTCGTCGCCGTGTTCAGCCCCGGTCTGACTGCCGCCTTCGGCCCTTGGGGCGTGTCTTACGCCGCCAACCTTACACCCGACGACACCGGCATCGGCAACTGGACAGAGGCACAATTCATGAAAGCCATTCGCGAAGGAAAGTCGAAAGGAATGGACGGCACCCGCCCGCTCTTGCCGCCGATGCCTTGGGAAGTCGTGAAAAACATGAGCGACGAAGACTTGAAAGCCGTGTTCGCCTACCTGCAATCGGTGAAGCCGATTAAGAACGTAGTACCGAACCCGAAGACGCTTTGATTTAGCAGGGCGGATATGTTGGCAGTTGTTAGGCCAAATTGGCTACTATCTACGAATTGTCGAGGCATAAAGTAAGTTTGCGTTTTTTAAATAAATCATTCACAATCAAACTTTTTCGTGATGAAAAACAGTCTTTTCCCTTTATGTCTCCTCATGATTGTCGCCTTTGGGCTGGCCAACTGCCAACAACAACCCGCCGACAAACCAGCAACAACCGAAGCTCAAACGCCCAAAGAAGACCCAGTGAAACGCGGCGAATACCTCGTCACCGTACTCGGTTGCGACGACTGCCACACGCCCAAAAACATGACGCCGCAAGGCCCCGCGCCCGATATGTCGCGCCGGTTCATGGGTCACCCGGCAGAAGAGCCGTTTGCAGCTGATGATTTGAAAAAAGCGATTACCGAACGCTATGTCGCGGTATTCAGCCCGGGTATGACGGCTGCTGCCGGCCCTTGGGGCGTTTCATTCGCAGCCAACATCACCTCCGACGACACGGGCATCGGCACCTGGACGGAAGCGCAGTTTATCAAAGCCATCCGCGAAGGAAAATCGAAAGGCATGGATGGCACACGCCCCATCCTGCCGCCAATGCCGATACCCTCGTACCGCCACCTGAGCGATGAAGACTTGAAGGCCATGTTCGCTTACCTGAAAACGGTCAATCCGGTGAAAAACGCCGTTCCAAACCCGAAGACGTTGTAATTCAAACCATTAAGAGCCATTAGGGGTAATGAAGAGTAATTTCAAATGACTTTTCATTACCCCCAATGACCACTCATTACCCTCTTTTTTTGTCGCAAAATGCCTCGTTTCTGTCGCGAAACACGACGGAGCCTGGGAGGTTTTGCCCTGAATTTTGCCTCATAAATCACAACTAAAACACTCTTAGCTATGAACATCCTCGAACAAATGCTCGCTTTCGCAGCCATCGTTGTGAGCGGAGCGGGTATTCGCACCATTTTCAGCGCCGTCGCTTTGCGCCGTCGTTTGAAATAACCTTCAAATTCAACTTTCCGAAAGTTGACAGCTTTCGGAAAGTTCATTCAAAAATTAAGCTTTGAAAAAATGAAAAAACTGATTTTGAGCAACTTGTTTGCTATCGCCCTCACCGCCGGCTTCGCCCAGCCGGTCGTCAAGACCGACGTCGCCGCGCTGCTGAACGAATTGGCTGCCCCTCCGACGACCACTGCCGACGCTTTTGCCCGCGCTTACCCGAATGGCGCAACTTTCCCCGATGCTTCGCAATATTACAAGACCTGGACCAACAAGGTAGAGCGCATTGGCCTGGAAAATCAGTTGCTCCAGAAAGATTTTTACACGAAATACCCGACAGGTATTCGCCCCGTCGCGCAGCCGGTGTCGCGGGCGACCCCTCAACAGCATTCCTCGATGGACGCCGCTACTTCCGAACTCGCTCAAAAAATGCTGAACGACCCGGCATTCGCCCAAAAATTCATGCAAATGAGCGAACAGGAACAACACGCCTACATCGCCAAACTTTTGGCAGACAAAGGTATTAAGCCGGTGGAAGGTACGCCCAACACCAATGATGCGCCTATCCCTGGCACCGACATGGACTGGGCGGGATTTTGCACTGCCTACACCCAGGCCGCTATGGGCTTAAGCCGTTGGGAAGCACAAACGGCTCTGCAAGAAAAATACCGGGCGAAACATGACGAAGTGAATGCCTGGGCCGAGGCTGAAATCAAAAAACTGCCGATGATTTCGTTCGGTGAATACGGCCACGACCACGATCCTGAAAAAGTAAAAGCCATTCAAAAACAGGCACTTGTGAAACACCGCGACGTAGCTGAGGCTATGTTGAAAGAAGCCGCGCCGATGTTTGCACAATTTCGCAATGACTTCCTCCAGCGCATCGCAGCGCTGAACGACGCCCTCAAAAGCGTCAATTATGGCGCCGCTTATGATTTTGGCAACTACTACCCCACTGTGTTGAGCACGCAGGCGATGATGCTGAGCGATGCCGATGGCTTGCTCAAAAACGAAATTGAAATCATCAATGAATGTGCCCGTTGGGAGTACGACTTGCGGAACTTCAAATAGTGTATGCATTTCAGTGCTTCTTTAAGGCACTCCATCACTGCAAAGCGGCGATTCAGCAACTTTTATTCGTCGCTTTGCAGTCAGGCACCTCAATTTTGAAGCAATAAAACCGCCAACGGCTAACTTAAAAATACCGTCTGCTCAATTAGCGGGAATTGCCCTTCGAACCAGACGTAGTTTTGTAACAACATTTTACATCGCTCAAACGAACGACAAAAGCCATGCGAACCCTCTTCCTGATACAATCTACCCTTCCCATACCGGCAGCAGAAACATTACCTGCTTCCTGGCCTTTGGTCAAGGCCGAAGAACGCTCCCTGCTCGAAGCCGCCGCTGCCAGCGACCAGAAAGCCTGCACCATCCTGATGGCACGTTATCGCAAGTCTGTGTTTGCCATTGCCCTGCGGCTTACCGGCAATAATGACGACGCCGAGGAAGTAACGCAGGATGCTTTTTTGCGCGCCTTTCGCTACCTGCCTAATTTTCGGGGGGAAAGTAGTTTTAAGACCTGGCTCCTGCGTATAGCGGGGCACGTAGCGATTGACCACCTTCGCCGCAAACGCATGGCGACCGTTTCGCTCGACGCACCCGAATCACCGGCTGCCCGGCTCACGGAAAAAGGACCAAGCGGCCTGCAACGAATGCTTCAAAGCGAACGTAACAGCCTGTTAAAAAACGCCATGCGGCACCTTTCCAAAGAAGACGCGTCGGCTTTGCAGTTGTTTTATTTCCATGAAAAAAGCATTCAGGAAATCACAGCCGTGATGGGGTGGACAGAAACCAATACCAAAAGTCGTCTCAGCCGCGCACGCCAGCGTTTACGCGTTGTTTTAATGGACAAATACGCGAACGAACTGGAAGAGTGGCAGTGACAGACAGTGCGTTCCGAATGCAGAAATCTTCGAACAAAAAAATGTGGGAGCGTTGACAACAACGCTCCCACTCTATTTTTTTTCAAAAAATCATCTTCACATCCCCGCAAAAAACCGCACCAACTCATGCCCTGCCGGCACAGGCTGCGCTTGCTGCTCCGTTTCAGAGGGCGTATCGCCGTCCAACACAAATTCCAAAACGGACTGCGTGATATGCGAGGTGCCGAGATGATGCCCGCCTTCGTTCGGGCTGAACAATCGGCTGCCAGGCCAAAAATCGAAATAGCGCCGTGCTTCCACGTAGGGCGTCACATGGTCGCCGGGACTATGCACCAAAAAGCCCTCGATATGTTCAAAACCAGCCGTCATCATCGCGAAATCATAATAATCAAGCGAGTGGCCTACCCGTTGCTCGAAATTGCGCACGATGCGCCAGTAAAGCGAGGGCCACAAGCCAAGCGTTTGCTGATATTCCTGAAATACGCGCGGCGCATAACTAAAAGACGCCATCACGGCCATGCGCCGGGGATGCAGGAATCGAGGTAAATCATGCAAAGCATAAACCGCGCTGCTACCACCGAACGAGTGCCCGACAACAGCTTCCATAGGCCCGTAATCCTCCACGAGTGTCCGGATGATGGCAGCATTCAGAGGAATCGTCAGCTGCCCTGCCGGCGCGAAGCCATGACCGGGCGGGTCGTAGGCCAACACGCGATAACCCGCTGCCACTAATTCCGGCACAAAATGGCGCCAGCGACCGGCATTGTAGCCCCATCCATAAGCCAGCAGGGCCAATTTCGAATTTTCTTCCCCCCAATGATACTCTACGATTTGTTGTCCTGCCACAATACGTCGTACCTGACGGGCGGTGTTTAAAAATGCGTGCTCTTTCTCCCGAATAGCAGGTTTGGGAGGGGTAGCGAACAGGCTGATTGCTTTTTTCTCGGCCGCTCGGGGCGCAGCGAGCGACCAAAGATTCAGCCCCAGGCCAACGAGTTTATAAGCAAGTTTTTGCATGACACAGCTTTATTTTTTAGGTAAACAAAAAGCATTTGTTAGACTGGCGAAATGGGGACTAATTGCTTTGCATCGCCTGTGCCGCCGCGCATTTTTTTCCCAAACAACTCTACCGCACGCGCTACGAATCGCTCCAGGTGCTGTTCGTTGCCACTTAATTTGTACATCGTGACCGAACCTTCATATTCTAAAAGCAAGCGGTAGGCGGTTTCGTCTGCCTCTTCTGAGGGCATGATTTCCCGCAGAATTCCGGCTACGGTCGTTTGCCACTCGTCGTAAGTCGCCTGAATCATATCATTAAAAAGCCCCTCACGCCCCGTTTCCAGAGCGGTATTGGCAAAAAAACAGCCGCGTCGTTCGTATTTCGCCAGGCGGTTTTGGCGGCGCAACAGTTTTTCCAGACGCTGTTCAGGCGGCAAATCCTCCTGCGCGACAGAGAAAACATAGGTGCGCAACTCTTCCTGCGCGTACTCCACCACCGCCCGCATGAGGCTTTCTTTCGACAAATGGTGATGCATCAGGCCGGATTTGCCCAAACCCGTCGCCTCAGCCAGCATGCTGACTGAAGTACCGTAGTAGCCGTGCCGGTTAAAAACTTCCCAGCAACGGCGCAGCAATTCCTTTTTATCAATTTTTGTAACAGGCATTATACCGAACGTTCGTTCGGCAAAAATACAGGTGTTACACTCAAATTGGCAAGCGTGTTTGGAGAATTTTTTTAAAAAATATTTTGATACTCGTCTGCAAACGCTCGAAGTGTAGTTTTGCTCCTGAAAATCAACGCTCTTATGAATCTCTCGCTACTTGGCAAAAATGCCCTCGTCGGCGGCGCCAGCGCAGGTATTGGTCGCGCCGTCGCTACCGAACTCGCTTTGCTCGGCGCCAACGTCACCTTGCTCGCCCGCACTGAAAGCAGCTTGCAGGAAGCCGTCGCCTCGCTCGACGTTTCTCAAAGCCAACGGCACGGCTATATCGCCGCCGATTTTTCCGACTCAAAAAATCTTTTGGAAAAAGTAACCGCCCTGCTCGAACGGCAGCCGATTCACATTTTGGTGAACAACACCGGCGGGCCTCCCGGCGGGGCCATCACGGAAGCGAATCCAGAATCATTCCTCGCTGCTTACAATAATCACCTGATTTGCAATCAACTGCTCGCGCAGGCCGTATTGCCCAGCATGAAAGCCGCTGGCTATGGACGCATCGTCAACATCATCAGCACGTCGGTGAAAGAGCCGATTGAGAACCTCGGTGTATCGAATACGACGCGTTGGGCGGTGGCGAGCTGGGCAAAAACCTGGGCAAACGAAGTCGCCCGTTTCGGTATCACGGTCAACAATGTCCTGCCCGGCTACACCCTGACTGGACGTTTGGCAGAAATCATCGAAAAACGGGCGGCGGCAAGCGGCCAAAGCATCGGGGCGACGGAGGAGATTTTTAAGAATCAGGTGCCGGCGCGTCGTTTTGCCGCCCCGGAGGAAGTAGCGGCGGCAGTAGCGTTTTTGGCAAGCCCGGCAGCAGGCTATGTCAACGGTATTAATTTGCCGGTGGACGGAGGCAGGACGAAAAGTCTTTAAACAAAAAAAGCCGCTTCGAGAGCGGCTTTGAAAAAATTGAAAGCGAGCAAAGAGGGTAACGGCTTTTCAATCTTTTTAATTCGGGTTAAAACCGTAGTTCGACAGGATTTTCTCTTTCAACTCTTTGCGAGCGAAGAAAATCCGGCTTTTTACAGTACCCAATGGCAACTGGAGTTCATCCGCGATTTCCTGATATTTGAACCCTTCAAAGTGCATCGTGAACGGGACTCGGATGCTGTCATCAAGTGAAGAAACCATTTCACTCAATTCTTTCAACATAATTCCGCCTTCGGCAGCATTGGAAGTGGCATGGCTGCCAGAATTCAGATAATACTGATTATCAGTAGTATCGAGGATGGTGTTGGCTTTGACCTTCTTGCGGTAGTTGTTGATAAAGATGTTTTTCATTATCGTAAACATCCACGCTTTGAAGTTCGTGTCCGGTTGGAACTTGTCGCGATTGAAGAGCGCGCGATACGCTGTTTCCTGATAAAGGTCTTTTGCATCTTCTGTGTTCTTCGTCAGATTGTAGGCGAAGGAATGAAGCAATGTCGTCAGACCACTCAGTTTGGTATTAAATTCCATGCTGGTCATGGTGTACCTCCTTGTTTGTTGAATTGATGGGTCAAAAGTATAAGCCTGTTGAACAGTATCCAAATTTTTCTTCAACAAAAATATGTCGGGAATTGTCAAATTTTGATGTCAAAACATCTAAAACTAATATTTTAAATTGATAATCAACAACTTATGCTATTTTGAAAAAATCTACCCCAAAAGTAATTTTCAAAAAAAAATGAAAAATAAAACCCTTCAATAGTCGCCTCAAAGCCGAATCAGGCGGTGAAAAGCACTTTTTTTCCTTGAGCCGGACATTTTGAACAAATCCTGAACAAAGTCTGGGCTGGTGGCTGAATAAGCCTTTACTCCACTTTTGCCACATCATTTCACTTAACCTTGTTCAATATGAAACGTACACTTAAAATCCTCGGCTATCTCCTCGGCATAGCAATCCTGCTCGTGGGCACGGGCGCAGCCTTCATCTGGTTCAGAGGCATCCCAACGTACAAAGCCGACATTCCGGCACACATTGTCGGTTTGAAGGTCCCGCGCGACAGTGCCTTGATCGAGCGCGGCGCCAAAATCGCTGCCTTGCTCTGCAACGAATGTCACCGCGGCAACGATGGCAAACTGACAGGCCGTCAAATGAACGATCTGCCGCCGGAATTTGGCGCCCTGTATTCGATGAACATTACTCAAGACCCGGAACACGGCATCGGAAAATGGACGGACGGCGAACTCTATTATTTCCTGCGCACAGGAATCCATACCGACGGGCGCTGGTCGCCGCCTTACATGCCCAAATTCCCGCTCATGGCTGACGAGGATTTGTACGCGGTGGTTGCCTGGTTGCGTTCCGACGACCCTGCGCTCGCTGCTAACAGCCGCGAATACCCACCCAACAAACCCAATTTCTTTATCAGATTTTTGGCAAACGTGGCCTTTTCGCCTCCGCCGTTGCCAGATAAGCCGAGTGCCATGCCCGACACGACCAATAAAGTTGTCTTTGGAAAATACGTAGCCGACGCGCTGTGCGCCTGCTACGCCTGCCATTCGGCTGATTTTGCCAAACAAGACGCTTTATTTCCCGAAAAAAGTCTCGGTTTTTACGGCGGCGGCAATCCGATGCTCAATATGGAACAGGAACTCGTACCATCAGCCAATATCACGATGGACAAAGAAACCGGCATCGGCAACTGGACCTATCAGCAATTTTACGAGGCTGTCAAGTTCAACAAAAACCCTAAGGGCGGCTCGTTAAACTACCCGATGTTCCCGCACACGACACTCTCTGACACGGAAATAAGCGGCATTTGGGCTTACCTGCAGACGGTGCCACCGATTAAAAATCAAGTGGCGCGGTATCAGTCAAAAACAAACTGACAGCAAGGGAGGCTATCTTTGCGGGGTTGCAATGTGATTTTCAGCAATCGTTTATGCCAAAATACGCCTCCCTCGCCGAGATTCAAGCAGCGCTCCGCAACAAGGAAACAACCTGCCGGGCCGTCGTTGAATATTATTTGTCGCAAATTGAAAAAACGCGCCACCTGAACGCCTACGTCGAAGTGTGGGCTGATGAAGCTTTGGCAAAAGCCAACATACTCGACGCGCATTTGGGCGAGGCGCCGACAAAAATGGGGAGGCTCTGCGGCGCGGTCATTTCCCTGAAAGACAATATTTGCTATGCGGGCCACCAAGTCACGGCAGCTTCAAAAATTCTCGAGGGTTTCACCTCTCTTTATTCTGCCACTGCCGTAGAACGATTGCTGAAAGAAGACGCTATCATCATTGGCCGGACGAATTGCGACCAGTTCGGCATGGGGTCGTCCAACGAAAATTCGATTTACGGCCCGGTTCTGAACGCCGCTGACCCGGAGCGGGTTTCCGGCGGCTCGTCGGGCGGCGCGGCAGTGTCAGTGCAAGCCGACACCTGTCTGGCGGCGTTGGGCAGCGACACAGGTGGTTCGGTGCGCCAGCCGGCTGGATTCTGCGGCATTTGGGGTTTCAAGCCGACTTACGGGCGCATTTCGCGGCACGGCCTGATTGCCTACGGCTCGTCGTTCGACCAAATCGGCGTTTTGGCAAACAACCCTTCCGATATCGCGACTTTGTTGGAAATAATGGAAGGCCCCGACGAATTCGACGCAACGACGGTTGACGGTACACGGTACACGATACACGGCTCCAAGAGCAAAGCGTCCGTCGTGAACCGTCAACCGTCAACCGTCAAAATCGCTTATTTTCCCGAAACTATTGAAAACGAAGGACTTGAAGCGGGCGTTCGCAGCGTGACTTTGGATTTCATGGAAAAACTCCGTGCTGAAAGGCACACAGTAGAGCCTGTTTCGTTCGACTTGCTGGATTTTATCATCCCGGCCTACTACGTCCTCACGACTGCTGAAGCGAGTTCCAACCTGGCGCGTTACGACGGCATTCGCTACGGCCGGCGCAGTCCGAAGGCGAAAAATTTGGAAGAAACCTACCTCCTCTCGCGCTCGGAGGGGTTCAGCGAGGAAGTGAAACGCCGCATTTTACTCGGCACTTTCGTCCTGAGTAGCGGCTATTACGACGCCTATTATAACAAGGCCCAACAAGCGCGGAGGCTCATTCGGCAGCGAGTCCTCGATGTTTTGAAAAATTACGATTTCATTCTGATGCCTGTCGCGCCTACGACGGCATGGCGTTTCGGCGAAAAATCTGCCGACCCGGTAGCCATGTATCTCTCTGATATTTATACCGTTCTGGCAAATTTGGCAGGTGTTCCCGCATTGGCGATTCCGGCAGGAAATCATCCTGAAAACGGTCTTCCGGTCGGGGTACAACTCATGGCCGCGCCGTGGAAAGAAGAGAAATTGTTGGGGTTCGCGAAGGATTTATAGGGGGTTGAGAAATTTTATCTCAACCTATTCAACCCTGCTCAACCTTTCTCAACTTTTTGAACAACGCCAACTGATTTCTCGCCCGCACGAGATTGTGTTCCGGAAAACGGATTTTGTAATAAACATCGCCAGCCAGCCAGTCGCTGAGGAAACGAAGGGCTTGTTCGCCTGTAATCCAGGCCGCGCCGAGCAGGAGATTTTCCTTTTCCGGAGGAGTCAAAAAATCGGCGGTTTGTTCCAAAAAACCGCGTTGTAGCGCGTCGAGAATATCGAGACGGAGCGAGACTTTTTGGGGTTCGTCTTCCCGGCGGTCGGGCGCGAACGTGCGCACCATGTCGCCAAAGTCGGAGAGCACTGTGCCAGGCATCACGGTATCCAAATCAATGACGGCCAACGCTTTGCGTGTTATTTGGTCGAACAGAACATTCCCGGCCTTGGTGTCGTTGTGGGTGACGCGGAGGGGCAGAGAGCCGTTTTTTTTCAACTGACTTATTTTTTCAAAAACAGGTTTTGCGGCAAAAATGGCTTCGATTTCGGCCTCCGAAGTTTCTACACGACGGGCGGGATTTTTTTCCAAAACTTCCAAAAAAACTTGCCAGCGGACGTCGGTGTCGTGAAAGCCGGGAATCGTCTCGGCTAATTTTTCAGCCGGAAAATCGCGCAGCGCCCGCGCGAATGCGCCGTAAGCCCGCGCGCCTTCACAGGCGATTTCGGCATCGGCCAAGCCCTCCGGCGCGAAAGTGTTTTTGAAAAAAGGGAAGACGCGCCAGTAGTTTCCTTCTTTGTCATTTTGGAGAAATCTGCCATCCAAAGCGACGACGGGTGCGGCGATTTTGTAGGGAAAATCTTGACGAGCGAGGTGTTCGCAAACCAACTGAATATTGCGCGACACCGCTTCCGGGTCTTTGAAAATGAGGTGGTTGAGCCGTTGGAGCAACCAGGTTTCCTCTTTCCCATTTTTCTCAAAATCAATGCGATAGGTGTCGTTGATGTTGCCGCTGCCGACTGCCGCAGCACCGAGCCAGCGGTCGAATTGGAAGAAAAGGCGAGCGATTGATTCGAGTATCATGGAAGTCATCTGAACATTTCCACTTTCAAGTCGTCGAGCCGCACCGTCTTGTCGCTGCCCGAATTCCAGAACAGCACGACGGCACGGTCGCAATTCGGGGGCGACATCCCAATTAGCCCAGAGGTGAAAGGGACTTTGGTATCAAAGAAAACTGTCTTCACTTCGCTTCCGTCCACATGGCGTTGCAGGCGAATCATGCGCTCCTTCACGATTTTGTCGCCGTTGTAAAATCGCACGACGAACTGCGTCATCTGCCACCAATTCCATTCCTTAGGGTCGCAACGGAAAGTGACGGTTGTTCGCAGCCAGTCATTCGCTTCGGGGTGGTTTTCGTCAAAAGGAATGTGAAATTCAGGCGAAAATTGTTTTTCATTGTTCAAAATCAAAGATTTAGCGCCTGCAATCGGCGTTTCGGAGGTCACGCCCGTCGTGTCGTTTTCAAAATTATTGGCATAAATCTCTCGCACATCGCGGCGCTCCGAGCCTTTGAATTCATCCTTTGTATCGAGCAATTTTAGCCAGTCGCGCTCTACTTCGAAGCGCCCGAGGATTTTGAGCATGTAGCGTTTGGTCATTTGTTCGGTCACAAAAAGCCCGCCCCGATGTGCCTGATGGCTCCACCACAAATTCAGGTAAATGCACACACCCGCGAGCGGCACGAAAAGCCATTTTCGCCAATTCCGCACCGACACCCAGGAAATAAACGCCGCCAACGGAAACGCCCACAAGGGGTAACTCTGTACCATCGCCCGCTGGCCGAGACTGCCGCCGTACCACCAGATGTCCCACGCGGCGGTGATGTAAAGGGCTAAAAAGCAAGAAATTAGGATGGCGGGAAGCAGGTTGTCACGTTGTTTTTTCAAAAAGAAAAGTCCGATTACGGCGAAAATCATCATCGGCGAATAGACGAGCCAGCCGGCACGGGCGCTGAACAGCACATCGGAAAAATGCGGCTTGAGCCAACTGAACCCTTGCTCCTGGTAACTGTACACGAACCAATCCCCCGTCGCGTATTTCCAGTAGGCGAGTTGTAAAAAAATGACCCCGCCCGCAATGAGTGCCGCGAGCGCGATTTTTGAAAAATGATTTTTGAAAAAAGTAACGCGAACTTTCCAGTTCGCCGCTGCTGTGCCTACACCCCACAACACGGGAATCACCGCCGATATAATCTCCGTCGGGCGGGTCAAAGTCGCCCAGCCGACGAGCAAACCAATCGCCGCCGCCCAACCAAACGTGGGTGTTTGATAAAACCTTATCGTGCTGAAAATCAATAGCGCGTAAAGCGTGAACAGCCAGTTGTGCGTCATCGCGCCCGTGATACTGGCGTATTCCAGGTAGTTCGTACCAAACACGATGCAGACCAAAACCGCCGCCACGACAGGGTCGGAAAAATACATTTTCAACACCCGCCGCAGAAACCACAGCCCGATGAGCGCCACGAGCAAACTTCCCCAACTTGTCGCCGCCTGATACGGCAACGAAAACCCGTCTGCCGGGTAGCCGAGCGGCTCGGCCAGTAAATGTGCCGCCATGAACCAGGGGAGAAATTGCAAGGCCTGACCCACCGAATATTTCATCACCCAATTGCCCGACGGATGCTGAAAAGCCCCTCCCATGCCGGGGCCGGGATGGTATTTTTCTTCGACGGCGCCCCACCATTTCAACTGCTTTATATCCTTGTAAATCAACGCCGCAGGCAAATACAGGTAGTAGCCCGACACGTCCCAACTCAGAGTCGCTTCGGTGTTCGGCTGCTTCCATTTCGGGTAATAAAAAACGGCAGCAGCGATTATCAGGGCGGCGCAAAGCCAGTAGGCGATACGGGACATGAGGGTGGTTTGAAAAGTTTGAGGAGCTTGAATGGTTTGAGTTGAATCACTTTCCGAAAGTTTCCAACTTTCGGAAAGTTAGCCTCCTATTTCAGCCTTTTTTCACCACTTTCATAGCCACTGGATCCCAGAAAATGGCTTTTCGCTTTTCGGCGCTCGTGTTGCACAGCAGCGACGGCGCGGCGGCTCGAAGGCCGAACGAAGCGTCTTCGATGCAGGGTTTGCCCGTGCGCACCGCCTCGAAGAAGTTGACAATGTGCGCGTAGCGGTCGTCGTAACCCGCTTCTGGTTTGAAAGTAATCGGCTCGCCGTCAACACGTTTGGTCGAGGCTGAGCCGTATTTAGCGTCATACCATTTTTTAAATTCTTCTTTTTGTTTCGCAGAAAAACTCGTGTAGGAGTCGTAGCCGCCGTAGCCTTCGGTCACGGGGCGTTTGAAATGTTTGACCGTCAATTCATTCCAGCCCATTTCGATGTAGCCGTCGGTGCCGACGAGCCGGAAAGCGCCGCTGCCGCCCATGCCGTCGGCCAAATTGGAGCGCAGGAAAAACTGGAACGAAGGATGTTGAGCCGTTTTCGGATAATCCATAAGGCCCGTCATCAAGTCGTAAGCGTCGCGGCCATCCTTCCAATAATTCAAATCGCCGAGCGCGAAAATACGGGTCGGCCCCAGCGAACCGGTGATGGTGTGGAGGCCGGTGAGCAGGTGGACGAACAAATCGCCTGCCACGCCCGTGCCGTAATCTTTGTAATTGCGCCAGCGAAAAAACCGCGTCGCGTCAAAGGGACGTTTCGGCGCTTTGGCGATAAAACGCTCCCAATCAACCGTTTGTGGCGAGGCGTCGGTCGGAATCGAGTAGTTCCAGGCGCCGTTCGAACTCCAGCGGTCGTAAGCCGCCTCCGCATACACCAATTCGCCGATGATGCCCGAAGCGATTTGTTTCCGGGCTTCTACCATTGCTACGCTGCTGGCTCGCTGGCTGCCGACCTGCACCACTTTTCCGCTTTTCTTTTGGGCATCGATGATTTTGTGGCCGTCTTTGATTTTTTGTACCATCGGTTTTTCGAGATAGACGTGTTTGCCCACTCTGAGCGCGTCTATGGCGATTTGCGCGTGCCAATGGTCGGGCGTACAGATAAATACAGCGTCAATGTCGGGCCGCGCCAGCACGTCGAGGTAGTTGCGGGTGGTAAACATGGAGGCGCCCCATTTTTCGCGGGCGTATTCGAGCCGGCCATCGTAGAGGTCGCAGACGGCGGCGAGTTCCGTGCCGGGTATTTTCAGCGCCGTGTCTATGTCGTAGTGCCCGATAATGCCAGCGCCGATGAGGCCGAGCCGGATTTTGTCATTTGAAGAAATATGAACGTCGGAATGCAGGATGCGTGTTTCGTGTGCCGCCAGTTCGGAGCCGATGGCGAGTGCAGCCGCTGCGCCGCTTGTTTTTTTGAGAAAATTGCGCCGTGAGGAGGAGTGTTTCATGCAAAATGTTGATTTGTCACGCAAAGCGTGATGGCGCTTAGCGCTCATTGAATGGGTGATTCGGGGATTTGAAAGAAAAAAATGCAGGCGCTTCGTTGCCGAAAGCGCCCGCCAAATTCAAGTTTTTTTTGAAAAAACAATTACTCAAATAACCAAATCAACAAATAACCGAATCCCCAACCTTTACTCTACCCAATCCGCTACAAACACGTTCGTGTCGCGGGTGCCACCGTTGTTGCGGTTGGAGCAGAAAACGAGTTTTTTACCGTCGGGCGAAAACATCGGGAAAGAGTTGAAAATGCTCTCGGAGGTAATTTGCTCCAAGCCCGAGCCGTCTTCGTTTATCATGTACAATTGAAAATCATAGCCGCGTGTGGAGTGGTGGTTGCTGCTGAAAATGATTTTTTTGCCGGAAGGATGATAAAATGGCGCCCAGTTCGCCTTGCCGAGATTAGTCACTTGTTTCAAGTCCGTGCCGTCGGCGTTGCAAACGAAAATCTCCATGTTCGTGGGCGCGACAAGTCCTTGTGCGAGCAATTCTTTGTATTCTTTGATGTCGTCAGCGGTCTTGGGTCGGCTGGCGCGGAAGACGATTTTAGAGCCGTCGGGCGAGAAAAACGCGCCGCCGTCGTAGCCGAGGTCGAAGGTAATTTGCTTTTGGTTGGAGCCGTCGAGATTCATCGTCCAGAGTTCGAGGTCGCCCGTGCGGTCGCTGGTGAAAAGGATTTTGTCGCCTTTTGGGCTGAGTACGGCTTCGGCGTCGTAGCCCGGCGTGTCGGTCAGGCGTTTGGTTACATTGCCTTTCAAATCAGCCACATAGATGTCGAAAGTGTTGTAAATCGGCCAGAGGTATTTGCCGCCAGCCCGCAGATTGGGTGTGGGCGGGCAAGTATCGGCCCCGGCGGAAGTGCTGGCAAAAAGGACGTGTTTGCCGTCGGGCATGAAGTAGGAGCAGGTGGTGCGGCCTTTGCCGTTGCTAATGGCTCGGGGGCGAAAATCGGGCTTGCCCGCCGCGTCTTTCACTTTCATGGCAAAAATCTGGTCGCACTTCAAGCCCCAGGCGGGATTGTTGCTTTGGAAGGTAAGCCATTCGCTGTTGGGGCTCCAGTAGGCTTCGGCGTTGTCGCCGCCGAAGGTGAGTTGGCGAATGTTTTTGAGGTGGGTTTCGGGTTTGGGAGTTGCTGGTTGCTGGTTACTGGTTGCTGGTTGCTGGGAAAAAAGGAGAAAAGGGGAAAGGATAAGGGCGAAAAGAGAAATTTGGCGCATAAGAAAGGTTAATTTTTGGGCGCAAGATTAGGGCGGCTATTGGGAATTGCGGTCAGGATTGGGTAAAATTTGCCAATTTTGCTGCTAATGGAAAACTTGATTGCATACTTCGCTCCTTATGGTTTTAGTGAAACCGAACTCGCCGCTATCGCCAGTTCTTTTGAAAAAAAGGATTTTCGCAAAGGCCATTATTTCGTCGAAGAGGGAAAAACGAGCCGTCAACTCGGTTTTATCGAAACGGGCGTTTTTCAATATTTTTTCAACCAAGACGGCGAGGAAATAACGACTTACATCGTGGGCGAAAATGGTTTTGTGGCCTCGCTGGTCAGTTTTTTCAAAGAAACACCCGCCCGCGAAAATATCCGGGCGATGACGGACGGCATCGTCTGGCTGCTTTCCAAAGACAAATTGGCCGCCCTCCGCCGCGATATTCCGGCCTTCCGTGAATTTTATATCGGCTT
>Ga0209172_10004678_pt1 | contig 17924 bp, 17 predicted proteins | sample LarsenN4metaG_FD_184113 | JGI IMG/M metagenome (GOLD analysis project Ga0209172, IMG submission 184113) | Hot spring sediment bacterial and archeal communities from British Columbia, Canada, to study Microbial Dark Matter (Phase II) - Larsen... ... | reverse complement strand
GGTTGCGCATTGATCACAACGACGTTGTGTGGCTTTCGCCTTGGGACAACGCGTCAGCGGACATTTAGCGCAAACCAACGCCGAGGTACAGTATCAGTTGACTGTGCAGAACAAGTTGCTCCTCAGATTGGAGGGCCCCGAGGGGCAGGATTTCGCTCTGTACGTGCGCTACGGTGCCCCGGCCGGGACGGCCGACGGGCAATACGATGCGGTCAGCTATGGGGTGACCGCCGACGAATTGGTCACCATCGCCAATCCACAAGCGGGAGCGTACGACATCCTGGTGCACAGCTACCGGGGAGCGGGTTCGTACACATTGGAGGTCGACGTGGCATAAGCCAATGGGACCCGCCGGCAAGTCTGCTGGCGGGTGTTAGAAAAAGATGACGTACAGACGGCCTGGGTGTGTGTCACGGGTTCGTGACGTCGTCCCGGTTTGCGGTCCTCTCCCTCCGGGAGCCTAGCACCAAGCGCAGCGAAACCATCCTGCATCGGTTACCCTAGCGCTTATGCCCGGTGGAAGAGGGCGGGATGCGGACGACGGGAAGTGTCCAGGAGATGGGGTCCCCTCACCCCCAGCTTTTCCGCCCCATCGGATTGGAGCGAAGAGCGACCCTGACACGACAACGCAACTCCCTGACGTGCCCCCAGGCGCCGTCGCCCGCTTGTTTTCTGCCGCGCAGCATGCGAAAGTCCCTCCTCATCCCTTTTCCCCATATGCCCGAGGTTCAGACCCCCTCTCCCTCCGGGAGAGGGTCGGGGTGAGGGAAGCCACACCGGGGAACGGCGTTTGGAAGCGCCCTCTCCCAGAGGGAGAGGGGAGAATTGGCGCCCACGCCCCTTTCCCATAGCAAAGCTGCCAGGTGATGTGTTCAGTCAGTGTTGTTCCCCTCTCTCCCTCGGCGGCATAGGCGTCAAGTTTAGGGAATCGAGAGACATAGCAGACCTTTTGGAGTTCCTCCTCCCCTGTGGGGGAGGATACAGATGGGGTGAGGCGCCAGAGGGGAAGGAGCAGCATACCCTGTCCTAGCGTGTTTTCGCGTTGAACTTGGCACCTATGCCCTTCGGCGGTAGGGCTCACAAGGGGAAGTTGTTGGTGGGAGACGCTTCGACAAACTCCCCACAGCGATGATGACCCCCGCGGCGGCGAAGCTCACTAAGGATGGTTTTTGGTGGGGTAGTGCGGGATTGGCTGAGGGAGGACATGTGCTCGATGAAATACCGACTGGAAGACCTGGAACGCCTACGAGACCGGCGGTTTCGGCGCTTGCCGCGCCTACGTGTGCACAATGAGCGCACGGCGCTGGATTTCGTCAACGATGTGGGCTTCTGCTTGGTGTTCACCAATCGTACTCACCAACTCCCCTGCCTGTGGGTGGCGGTTTGTGGTCGGCGCGACCCAGTATTCCCCGAGCATTCGCACCACGATCCAGAGTTGATGTTGACCTGGAACCTCAAGGACCTCCTGCCGGCGAAACGCCTCGTCTACTATGGCAAATTGCTCCTCGGCAAGCCCAGCATGGTGGCGCTCACACAGTTTCCCTATTTTTACGCCCTCCACGGCCCGCAGCACGATGAACAGTATCGCTACGACTATGAGGACGGGCTGTTGTCGCGGGCGGCGAAGCAGATCATGGACGCCCTGATCGAAGCCCATCCACAGACGACGAAGGAGCTCAAACGGCGCACTCGCCTCGACGCCTCCAAGAGTCGGCCTCTTTTCGATCAGGCCATTGCCGAGCTGCAGCGCAGGCTTTATATCACCATGATCGGGGCGCGCTATGACCCAGTGTTTACGTATATCTGGGACCTACTCGAGACCTGGCTGCCCGATCCGGTGGCACAGGGGCGGGATACGCCGCGCGATGAGGCGGTATATCAGCTCGTGCAGCAATACCTGTCGGTTGTATCCTACGCCTCGCTCACGCACGTCGAGCGGGTGATCGGCGTCTCGCGTCTCGACGTGGAGGCAACGCTGGCCCGCCTCCAGGATGAGGGCATGATCACGACTGGGGTGGCTATCGATGGGCTGCCGGGCACTTGGGTGATCTGGAGAGATCGACGGTAGCAAGGGGCCGCACAGGCCAACAGCACCCTCACAGGCCGAGGCGGCACACCGACATAGAACCGCCGCTGGGCTACGTAGGGTCGATCCACTTGCCGTGGGCTTTGATCAGCTCGATCAGCTTGGCATCCGCCTGATGGAAGGGGATGTTACGCTCGACGCATTCCTTGCCGACGTAAAGGTTGATCTTCCCGGGGCCCGAGCCGACATAGCCAAAATCGGCGTCGGCCATCTCCCCCGGCCCGTTGACGATACACCCCATGATGGCGATCTTCACGCCGGTGAGGTGACCGGTTTGGGCTTTGATGCGCTGTGTGGTGGTCTCGAGGTCGAACTGCGTGCGGCCGCACGACGGACACGAGATGAACTCCGTTTTGGAGATGCGCCGGCGCGCGCCTTGCAGGATGTTGTAGCTGAGGCGCAGAGCGTCCACGGAGGGCAGATCGCTCACCACCTCAATGGCATCGCCGAAACCGTCGCACAGCAGCGACCCCAGGGTGAGCGAGGCGCGCAACAGGGCCTCGTCGGCGGCAAAGCGTGGTGTTTTCAGCATCAAAGGGGCCTCGATGCCCTCTGCTGCCAGGCGCGCTGCCAGCAAGCGGTAGGCCGGAATCGCCTGCACTCCCTCGATGGCCAGAAGATAATGCACGAAGGCGTGCGCCTCGCAGAGATAACACAACGTCAGCGCAGAGTCCACGATGTCTTCGAGGCTCGGACTTGGAGGCTCCTTCCACCCACCCCCACCCTGGCCCTCCCCCGTCGAGGGGGAGGAGCTAGAGTCAGGGCTCACATCCCATTGAATGACACGCCCAGCCGCCTTGGCGACGTCGATGAGCGCCCCTAACTGGGTAGCCGCTGCTTGCTGGTGTGTAAATGGCCCCACCGTGACGTTGAGCTTGGCGACATAGGACAGCAAGTGGCTCAGGCCTGGCAGCGTCGCCGAAACTTTGGCCGCCAGCGGGACGCTCAGGCCGCGGGCACGCATGGCCTGGGCTAGGCTGATGCAGGCCTCGATGTCGCTTGCTTGCGTAACCGGCAGTTGGATGATCTCGCAGGCGGGTTGATCGCGGCGTCCCGGGCGGGTGAGCGCCTCGATCTCCATCAAGAGCGCTGGGATGTCGGTCAACGGGGCGCACGGCGCCAACTCCACCCGCACTGGATAACTTCCCCCCATCTTCACCCCCCCGACATCGATGCCGACCGCCGGCCGGCGGGCATACTCATAGGGATCACGGGCCTCGGGGACGGTGAGATCATTATCGGGGCGGTGGCTCAGGCGCAATTCGATGCGCTCCTGCCGCGGCTCGGGGAATCGTTGCAGGCGATCGTTGTAGGGTTTGATCAGGGCGTAACACACCGGCACCTCGGCCACTGGATCCTCGGTGAGGGATACCCGCACCGTATCGCCGATGCCATCGTCCAACAAGGTTCCCGTGCCGATGGCCGATTTGATGCGGCCGTCCTCGCCATCGCCGGCTTCCGTGACGCCGAGATGAAACGGATAGTCCATGCCCAGCTCATCCATGCGCGCCGCCAGCAAGCGGTAAGCCTGGATCATCACCTGGGGGTTGGAGGCCTTCATGGACAGTACGATGTCGTGGAAGCCATAGGTCTCGCAGATGCGCACGAACTCCAGTGCTGATTCCACCATACCGAGCGGGGTGTCGCCGTAGCGATTCATGATGCGGTCGGAGAGGGAGCCATGATTAGTGCCGATGCGCATGGCGACGCCATTCTGCTTGCACTTTAGCACCAGAGGTTTGAAGGCCTTTTCCAGGCGTTCCAGCTCAGCCTCATACTCGTCGTCGCTGTACTCTTTGATCTGAAAGAGCTTGCGGTCGGCGTAGTTGCCGGGGTTGATGCGCACCTTCTCGACGTAGTCGGCGGCGATCAATGCGGCATTAGGGGTGAAGTGAATGTCGGCCACGAGCGGCACGTGAATGCCCTGGCGCCTCAGCTCAGCCTTGATGTGTTTCAGGTTTTCGGCATCGCGGATCGACGGGGCGGTGACGCGGACGATCTCACAGTTGGCCTCGACGAGCCGGATGATCTGTTTGACGGTCGCCTCGGTGTCGCAGGTGTCGGTGGTGGTCATCGATTGGACGCGGATGGGGTAGGTGCCGCCCAGTGGAATGTCACCGATAGTAACGACGCGGGTTTTGCGACGCTGGTAGCGATATGGACTGGCACAATACGGCAGCGCTGAACTCATGGCCTCTTGTCCCCCATCAAAAACTCACCCTCATCGCAGATGCTGCGTACCCATCGCTAACCAATCGGAAGCATAGTACCATGGGGACGCGAGGCGGTAAAGTCCGACCTCTCTTCGGGGACATTTAGCCGGGGACACTTGGCGGCTGCGGCCATTCCCCAGTCAACCGGGAGGAAGCATTGGCGAGAGGTTAAGTGGTGGGAGGCACCCACGGTGCCCTCTCCTTCTGGGCGAGGGGGACTGAACCTGGCGCGTATGCCGGAAGCAGGTCAGAGGGAGGGCCGCCTCTACCTTCTGGAGCGGCTAGGTCGGAGGTCACCCTTAGAGCGAGAGACGCGGAGAGCGTCATGCAGGCATGAAGCTGATGAGAGATACCATACCTTACGTCCGCTCGGCGCCAACAGGACCTAAGCGCGGCGAGCGACCACCATCCGGTAGAGGAACAGCAAGATCATCGCCCCAATGAGGGCCATCACAAAGCCCGCAGCCTCTCCCGGGCCAGACAATCCGATCGCCCGACCGAGAAAGCCGCCGAGCAGCGCACCCACAATGCCGAGCAAAATCGTGACGATAATTCCACCAGGATCGCGCCCCGGCATTAAGAGCTTGGCAAGGGCCCCAACGATTAAGCCAAAGACGATCCAGCCCAGAATGCTTAGCATGATCACTCCTCCCTGTGCATGCGTGTGGCCGTATCGATGTTCCGAATCTCACGCTTTCAGCTCATCGCGATCGGCAAAAGCGAAGAGGCAACCACCGGCTTTGCCGCTTGGCTGAGCGCAACGCCGTCGCCTAGCAGAGAATACGTAGGAATGTATGGGCTCGAGATCGGTTATAGTCACTTTGTACGCACCAGGACGTGACAAAATCTCGCTCGTTTGGTCCAAACGGCAAGCGCCATGCCAAGCTCCTTATACATGATCTGGCCGGGCGGCGCCCGCGAAGCGGCGACTCATTCTCTCAAAAGGAGAGGACTGCTGCCCCCCTGCTCTCTCACCCTGAGAGAGGGTATCCTGGCAGACGCCAGCGTCCCTCATGAACGCCATGTGCCCGCCGAGGCCCGCATGCAATCCGACACAGACCCTCTGCTGCTCTTGACTGCACGATACGACCGTGTTAGCGTCAAGCTACTGATCGTCTCCCGCCCGGCAGAACAGGGATTGGAAGATCGGCCATGCGTCCAGCGACGCCATGCGAGGGCGAGACAGCATGGCGAAGTCGCAGTCTTATGGAGAAGCCAGGCATGAACGTCATGCGGTTGCCGGAAGAGCCATTTCCTCTGGAAGACAAGGCGCTGTTGGAAGGGTTACCGGTTGAGGAGATCGTCCGACAGGTGAATCAAATCTTGCGCAGCCACGGCCTTGACGCCCAGCTCACGAGCTTTAGTGTGATGCACCGGCGCTTTGCCAACTGTACCTGCGCCGAGCCCACGGCCGTGGTGGCGTTGCAGGGGTTTGGGCGGGCGATGGCGCGCATCGAAGTCGAGTGTTACGACCCCTGCGTCAAACTGGGATGTGCGTCACAAGAGCCGACGCATCGATGAGGAAAGGATCATGAGCGAAACCTTCAGCGACGTGCGCAATCGGGTGTTGCAGCGGGTGGAACCTGAGGTCGAGACCCAGCTTGCGCAGGCGCGGACCTCGATCGAGCAAGCCTTTTACTGTGGAGAGCTGCGCGGCATTGCCGACACACGTGAGCTGGAGGCCGTGGATGATTTTGCCCTGTTGCTCAGCGACCTAGGCCATATCGAGTTGTGCCGTCCCGATCTCGACCACGACTTGACCTTTGTCGATCCGCGCCTCCGCATTCCTGACACGCTTCCGGAGCGGACCGCCTACTATCAAGGTCGACGTAAGATCCTCGAGCGCCTCCGACACATGATTTCGGCGCAGCTTGGGTCCTAGGCAGTTGCGATTCGATCAGGAGAGAAGACATGCAGAAAGAGATCTTTTGTGCCCCCACCGTCTACAGCCCCGTGCGCTACGCCCAAGGTATTAAAACGACGGGTGGGACCATCGTGTGGATCTCGGGGCAGGTGTCGCAGGATCGAGAGGGGAAAGTGGTGCACAAGGGGGATTTCGCCGGCCAGGCGCGCCAGGCCCTGACCAATCTGAAGGCCATGGTGGAAGCGGCGGGGGGCACGATCCACGATATCATCAAGGTGAACACCTACCTCACCGACCTGCGCTATCGCGAAGAGCTGGCCCGTGTCCGGGCTGAATTTTTCCCCGACGGCAAGCTGCCAGCTTCGACGTTGGTCGGCGTCACAGCCCTCGCCGACCCCGACATGTTGGTCGAGATCGAAGCCATCGCAGTGCTCTCAGAACCTTCGTGAGACGCCACCATGACTGTCCTCGTCACCGGCGCATCCGGCCACATCGGCGCCCATGTCGTCCGTCACTTGCTGGCGCAGGGGCGAAGAGTGCGGGCGTTCGTGCGCCCAACCTCCAACCTCAAGGGCCTAGAAGGGCTGGATGTCGAGTTGGCGCGCGGCGATGTGCTGGACCGTGCCTCTCTGGAGGCGGCGCTGCAGGGATGCACCGCGGTGTATCATCTGGCAGCCGTGGTCGCGGAATGGAGCCATGAGCCTGCGATCATCCTGAAGACGGCCATCGAGGGCACGGCCAATCTGCTGCAGGCGGTGGCCGATCGCTCGGGCATCGAGCGCATCGTCTACACCAGTTCCGTGGCTGCGGTGGGCATGACGCATTCGCGCCAGCAACCGCGCAACGAATCGCACTACAACACCGAAGATCTCACCCATTATTCGGTGGCGAAGACCCGAGCCGAGCGCCTGGCACAGGAATTAGCCGATCGCTACGGCCTGCCCTTGGTCATCGTCAATCCCGCCGTGGTACTAGGGCCGTTGGATTATCGTCCGACTCCCGCCACACAAGTCGTGGTGCGCTACCTGAAGTATCATCTGCCGTTCTACGTCGATGCCGGGGCGAACCTCGTGCATGTCGACGATGTCGCACGCGGCCATTTGTTGGCCGAAGCTCATGGCAAACCGGGGGAGCGCTACATCCTAGGTGGCGAGAACCTCACCGTTCTGGAGATGTTCAGTCTGCTGGCGCAATTGGTCGACCGACGGCCGCCGCGCCTCGAGCTTGGTCGGCGCACCCTCGGCGCGCTCGGCTGGGCCGCCGAGATGATCGCTCGCCTGCGGGGTAAGCCGCCATTGGTCACCCATGCTCGCACCCGCAGTTTGGTGGGCCGCTACGGTTTTTACGATACCTCTAAGGCCCAACGAGAGCTGGGCTATACCTCGCGTCCAGTGCGTCAAACGCTGGCGGATGCGGTGCAATGGGTACGCCAGCAGGGTTGGGCATGAGCGTCGGAGATCTGGGGAGGCAAGACGATGTATTGGCTTCGGGTCCTCATCGGATGGGTACTGTTGGCGCTGGCGTTCTTTGGCGTATCGAAAACTCTGCCAGGCTTTCGAATCGATCGCTTTGGTACGGCTCTCGTCGTCTCGGCGATGTATAGCCTCTTGCATGTTGTCCTCCATTTCATCCTCTTCAACATTCTCTGGATCCTTACTATTCCTTTTGTGGTTTTGACGTTGGGGCTGATCTATTTTGCGGTGAATGCGGTCATTTTGTGGCTCACTGACAAGCTCATCGAAGACTTCCATATCGCAAATCTGGCGACGTTATTGATCGCAGCGGTGTTGCTGACGGTAGCTAACGCCATCATCCGCTTCGTGCTCTTCCTCTAAAGGCCACTGCGTATCTTGTGGCGAATATCTCCCCCGTGTGACGCTCGCGAGCGGCGGCAGTTTCATCGACGACGCCGGTCAACAGATTTGCGCCGTACCACGGATTGATACCGATGAAGGCGATTTTTCACTTCATGGTCAGGGATACCGGTGCTAAACTTTACAACAAAGCCACCTATGGCCTCGACGTGCATGAGAAGATCGCGCCATCGTGCGAACGTCAACCGCAATCATGGTTGTACGAGGCAGATGATCTCCCCCGCCACTGCACGACCTGCATGCGAGGTGTTGCTGTGCCCCATCCCTCGTGCGCGTGCCGAGAGCTATACGTGTTGTGACCGCATGCAGGGTGAGGGTGGCAGACGCCATGCGTCAGATCAGCCCCATGAAAGGGATGTCCAACGTCCTGGATATCCTCACCGCGTACCCGTAGCGGGTGACGGAGATCGGAGGTGGCCCTATGCCACAACTATCCCCCATCACCACGGCGGTTGACCAACTCACGCTCCCCTTAGAGCGCGATGGCTTCATGCGCAATCTGATTCGCGAGTTAGCGACGGTACTCGAGGAGGTCGTCGGCCTCGAGGAAGCCTCAGGGTTTATCAGCGTGGTTGGACAACGCGTGGGTTTGCAGCTCGAGCGTGAGTATAGAGCGGCGCTGGGGGCGTCGCAGCTCACGCATGAGCAAGTGGCTGCAGTGCTGGTCGATTTGAAGCGGCGCATCCAAGGCGATTTTTTCGTCATTGCGCAGGGGCATCCAGGCTGTCGCGTCATCGTCTATGTGAAGTCGACCCCGGAGGCCGAGGGGCGACCGGGGCGCGAATATGTAGGAGGTGACGAGGGTCTATGACGGAGGAGCAATTTCTAAGTTGGGCGCAGGTCTTCCCGGAACCGCTGTTCCTGGTATCGGGCACAGGCACAGTGCTGGCCGCCAACGCCCCAGCTGCGGAGTTAGTAGGAGCGAGTGGAACGGCTATCAGGGGACGGGCCCTCCTTGAGCTCGTCACGACCCCCGCCGACCAGGTGTACACGTACTTGCATAGCTGTGCCCGGAGCCGGGCCATGGTCTTGGGGGCCCTGACCTTCCGCCATGCTGATGGACGGCAAGTGCGGTGTCGGACCGAAGGGGCCGTGCTCCAACCGTGGCGGAATGGTGTCACCGCAATGTTGCTCATCCGATGTCGAGCGGCGCAGCAGTCCGGCCACCCATTCGTCCTCCTCAACGAGCGCCTCCAAGCCTTAAGCGAAGCCAACCGTCGGCTGGCGCAGGCGCGGGAGACACTGCGTGAGCAACGCCACTGGTTGGAAGGCGTGCTCTCCAGCATCGGCGACGCCATTGTGACCACAGACGCCACAGGGCGGGTGACGTTTATGAATGCTGTGGCGGCGTCGCTCACCGGTTGGCCGCTGGAAGAAGCCGTGGGGATGCAGCTGGCCGAGGTCTTTCGCATCGTCGATGAGACGACGCGCGAATCCGTTGAGGATCCTGTGCTCAAGGTTATCCAAAAGGGGACGATCGTCGGCCTGGCCAATCATACGCTATTGATCACTAGGGACGGCCGCGAGGTGCCGATCGATGACAGCGCCGCCCCCATTCGCGATCCACAAGGGCAGCTCCGTGGGGTGGTGCTGGTCTTCCGCGATATCACCGAGCGCCGGCGGCTGGAAGAGGCCCAAGATCTGCTCGCCGAGGCGGGGGCGCTGCTCTCGGCCTCGCTCGATTATCAAGAGACCTTGGGGGCGGTCACTCGGCTGACAGTGCCCCGCTTCGCCGACTGGTGCACCATTTACGATAGCAGCGACGCTGGCGACCCCTGCGCCATCGCGCTCGCCCATCGAGATCCTGCCCAAGAGGCCGTCCTGCGCGAACTCCATCAGCGCTACCCGCCGGACGCTCAACACACCCCAACCGTGGTGCAGGTTGCCCACAGTGGCCACTCGATCCTCTACCCCGAATTAGCAGCCGCGCAGTTCCATGCCGCGGCGAGCGATGCCTATCACCTCGAACTCCTACGCCGTTTACAGCCTCTCTCCTACATGGTCGTGCCACTGGTCGCACGTGGCCGGACGCTTGGGGTGATCGCCTTCGGTACGGCGGAGCCCGGGCGCCGCTACGGACCAAGCGATCTCGCCTTCGCCGAAGAGCTGGCGCGCCGTTGTGCCATGGCCGTCGATAATGCTCGGCTCTACGAGGAGGCCCAGGCCGCGACGCGAGCCAAGGAGGAGTCGCTGGCGTTGCTCGACATGTTGTTTGCGGCGGCACCAGTGGGGTTAGGGTTTTTCGACCGCGAGTTGCGTTACGTGCGCGTCAACCAAACCCTAGCCGACATCAACGGGCTGGCAGTCGAGGCCCATCCCGGCCGCACGCCCCACGATGTGAACCCGCAGCTGACGCTGGTCCTTGAGAGGCTACGCCGCTCGGTTCTCGAGACCGGCCAGCCCGTCGTGAATGCCGAGGTAAGCGGCGAAACCCGCCTGGGCATGGGCCAACGCCAGCACTGGCTCGTGAGCTACTATCCGGTGCGCACCGCAGGCGATGAGCTGTTGGGGGTGGGCGTCATCGTGACCGACATCACCGAGCGGAAACGCGCCGAAGAGTGGCTTCGCCTGACGCGCGACGAGCTTGAACGGCGTGTGCAGGAACGTACCGCGCAACTGCTGCAGGCCAACGAGGCGTTGCGTCGAGAAATCGCCGAGCGCCAACAAGCTGAAGCTGAGCTACAACGACAGCGCGACGCCCTCTACCAGCGCGAGAAGCTGGCGGCCATGGGCTCGCTCCTGGCGAGCGTGGCGCATGAGCTGAACAATCCGCTGTCCATCATGATGATGCAGGCTGATCTGTTGCGTGAGGAGAACCAAGATGGGCCGCTCGCCGAGCACGGCAAAGCGATTGCCCAGGCCGCAGAACGCTGTATGCGCATCGTCCATAACTTTCTCACGCTGGCGCGCCAGCGCCCCCTAGAGCGGCAAGCAGTCGACCTCAACACTGTTGTAGAGAGGGGTGTCGAACTCCTGGACTATGCATTGCGGGTGGACAACATCGTCGTCGAGTGGCGACTCGCCCGCGACTTGCCGACGTTGCAAGCCGATCCACATCAATTGCACCAAGTGGTCGTGAATTTGGTGACCAATGCCCACCAGGCCCTGCGCGACATGCCACCACCCCGTCAGCTGACGCTCACGACCCAATATGACCGAGCCCGTACCATGGTCATTCTCGAAGTGGTGGATACGGGCCCAGGCATCCCACCCGCGATGCAGGCCCGGATCTTCGAGCCGTTTTTCACCACGAAACCCCCTGGCGTGGGCACCGGGTTAGGATTGTCACTGTGTCGGGGCATCATTGAGGGACACGGTGGCACCATCAGCGTCCAGAGTCAGCCTGGACATGGCACCAGGTTTCGGGTAGAGCTGCCGGTCGAGGTGGCGGCTTCGCCTCACCCCGAGCTGCTGCGGACGGAAAGTCCTCCAACGGAGCGGGTGCATCCCTCCAGGATTTTGGTCGTCGACGATGAGCCGGGGATTACCAGTGCCTTAGCCTATCTCTTGCGCCGTAGTGGTTATGCGGTCGAGATGGCCGCCAATGGGCGCATCGCGCTGGCGAAACTGCAGGAGCAGACGTATGAGCTGATCCTGTGCGATCTCCGGATGCCCGAGCTTGACGGTCCAGGCTTCTATGAGGCGCTGCAGCAACACTATCCGCAGCTTAGGCAGCGCATCATCTTCCTGACGGGCGATACGCTGAGCCCGGAGGCCCGGGCTTTTTTGGATAAAGTCGATGTCCCACGCCTGGCCAAACCCTTCCGGGCCTTAGACGTGCGACGCCTGGTGCGGCAGGTGTTACAGAAATCATCCGCTTAATCATCCACCCGCGCCCGCTCGATGATCGAGGTGACTTTGGCGAATTCGTGCCGCACGTAAAACTCCCAATTGGCCAGGATACGCGCCGCGATTTCGCTGCCGGTGAGGCGCTGATGGTTTTCGATGAGACGACGCAAATGCGGCTCATCTTCAGCGCCGAGCGGTTCAACCTTGACCGATTCGGTGTTCAGGCGGCCATCCCGATACGCCTTGAAGCCATTGAGTAGATACAACACCCCACTGCGCATGCCGCCGGCGCAATTCCAGCCGATATCCTCCACATCCTCGGCCAGAATGACCACAGTGCCGCGGGTCATGTACTCGCAGGCATCGTCCCCCACGCCCTCGACCACCGCCGTGGCGCCGCTGTTGCGTACCATGAAGCGAAGCGCCGCTTTGCCGCGGACGTACATTTCCCCACCGGTGGCGCCATAGCCTGAGGACATCCCCACCACGGCCGCTTTGTTGGCCGGACAGGCCAGATTCGGCGGCGGTTTGATGACGAGCAAGCCGCCGTCAGCCATGGAGTCGCCCACGGCATCGTTGGCAAAGCCTTCGAGGAAGATCTGCATGCCGCTGTGGATGCCGAAGCCCAAGCCATTCCCCGCATGGCCGGTGAGATGGATCTTGATGGGAAAGCGCTGGTTATCGCGTTCTTTGCGCAACGCCAACTCGCCGGCCAATGTCGCTCCGAAGGCGCGATCGGTATTGTGGATCGCATAGTGCACGTCGACCGGCCGCGGATTGTGGGGATCGAGCGCCGGCTCGACATCCTCCAACAAGCGCTGGTTTAAACGATTGACCGGGAAGTGGCGGTAGTTCAGCTCGCCGTCCGGCAAGGGCTTGTGCAACAGATCGGTGAAATGGATATGGCGCATGCTCTCGGGCAGATCCTGTCGCTCGCGCAACAGATCGGTGCGCCCGATGATGTCGCGCACACTGCGATAGCCCATGGCGGCCAGATGCTCGCGGATCTCGCGCGCGAAGAACAGCAGAAATTTCAGCGCGTAGATCGCCTTGCCCTGATATTTGGCGATGAGGTCTTTGCGCTGCGTCGCCACGCCGACGGTGCATGCCCCCAAATGGCAAACCCGCTGCTGCACGCAGCCCACGGTTTCCATGACGATCGTCCCCAGCCCCACAGCGTTGGCGCCGAGGAGGAACATCTTCATGGCGTGCAGCCCCGTTTGGATGCCGCCGTCAGCCACCAATTTGGCCTGCGAGCGCAAGCCGCTGTCCGTCAGCACCTGATGCGACAACTGCACGCCGTACTCCACCGGCAACCCGCCGTATTTAATCGTATCCAATGGAGAAGCCCCCGTGCCGCCGCTATGGCCCGCCATCCACACGATATCCGCCCCCGCCTTGACGATGCCCGCGGCCACCATGGCGGCACCCGACACCGACACGATCTTCACCGCGATGCGGGCGGCTGGGTTGAGCTGGCGTAACTTGTAGATCACGGCGTTGAGGTCTTCGATGCTGTAGATATCCTCGTTGTTGTAGGGTGACTGCAGCTCGGTTCCGACGTCGACGTGGCGCACTTCGGCGATGATCGGCACCACCTTGCGCCCGGGCAGGAGACCACCCATGCCCGGTTTCGCCCCCTGGGCGATCTTGATCTGGATCACCCGGCACTTGCGGAGGTAGGTCGGGGTGACGCCGAAACGGCCGGAGGCGAACTGATGGCTTTGCGAATTGGGGTCCTCGCCGGTGGGCAGCGGCTTGAAGCGGTAGACAGGGATGCCGCCCTCGCCGGTGCCGATGGTGCTGCCCACCAGATTGAAGGCGATGGCCATGTCGCGATGCGCCACGTCGCTGATTGAGCCGAAGGACATGTCGCCGCCCAGCACCCGCCCCTGGCCGTCGAGGTCCATCAAGATCTGCCACTCGGGTTCGACCTCGTCCAGCGGAATGGGCGGGCGATCGGAGGCGATGTGAAAGGTATCGCCGACGGTGATGGGCAAGCGGCCGCCGATGGCGTCGGCCCACTTGCGGTACTCATCATAGCCGGTCATGACCTCCATAAAGCTCTCGATGAACTCGCGCGGCGGGGTGTGCTGCGCCAGGAGCTTGGCGTAGCGCTCCTCTTCCAGCGGCGTCGTGGTCAAGATCTTACGCGTCAGCGGCACGAACACCTCGGGGCTGTTGGCGTGGCGCTCTTTGCCGCGGCGGTAGCGCACGTAGCCGTGCTCAATGAGCTCCGGCGTTTCGACCGGATCCCAAGCCTCGTGATGCAAGCTGAGGACATCGCCGAGTAAATCTTCCAGAGAGACCCCCTGGCCGAAGCTCGTCATGTCCGGGAAGAATTCCTCCATGACGGCCTTGTCCAGCCCGATCATGTCGAACAGCTGCGCGGCGTTATACGACGAAGCGACGCAAATGCCCAGCGTCGCCATGATGCGCTTCAGGCCGTGGACCAGTGTATGGCGGTAGCGCTCGCCGTCGGGGTCGTTTTTCAGTTCATCCGATTCCTCGCACAAGCGCTGCACCCATTCCAAGGCGAGCCACGGATGCACGGCATCGGCGCCGCAGCCGATCAGGCAGGCGATGTCGTGTTCCATGCGCGCCATGCCGGTATCCGCTACGAGGCCGACCTGCGGTCGCACGCCGGCGCGGTTGAGCGCCTGATGCACGCCACTGACCGCCAGCAGCATATCCACCCGTGCGTGCTCGGCATCGACGCCGCGGTCGGTGAGAATGATGACGCGACAGCCCTGCTCGGCGGCATCGCAGGCCTCGCGCTTGAGCTCCTCCAAACGGACCCGCGCGCCAGCAGTGCCCTCATCGGCGGGATAGGTCACCGACAGGGTGGCGATGCGCTCCTGATTGCACAGCCAGGCGAAGCGCGGCCCGCTGAGGATAGGATCGTCAAGTTCGATGACCCTGGTGTCGTGTTCCCACAGCGTGGATTCCGGCGCGAAATAGCCGTAGAGCTTGCCGAGGGTGACCCGGGTCGAAAACACGTAGGCTTCATTGTGCGGGTCCACCGACGGGTTGGTCACCTGGGCATGCCGACGACGGGCGTAGCGCGTCAGCGAGCGCGGACGCTCGACCACTAACGGGGCGATGGGGGTGTCATCGCCCATGGAGAAGGTGGCCTCCTTGCCGGTGCGCAGCATGGGCAGGACGAAGTAGTCGCGCTCGTCGCTATTGGCACCGAAGGCGATGAGGAGTCGGGTGAAACGATCGGGGTCGATCGACGGCCGTGGGTAGGGATCGGTGCCGGCTGGGATGATGCGTTGCTCGGCGATGGCCACCCACTTGCGGCGACCACCCAGGCTGCTCTTCAGCTCGATATCGGGGTAGATCCGGCCTTCATCGAGGTCGAGAGCGACGATCTCGCCTGGTCCGAGTTGGATCGAGTTGGTGATCTCCGACGCCGGGATCTCCAGGGCGCCGATTTCGGAGGACAGATGGAACAGGCCGTCCTTGGTCTCCACATAGCGCAGCGGCCGATAGCCGTTGCGGTCCTCATGGGCGATGGCATAGCGGCCGTCGAGATAGATCAGCCCCGCCGGGCCGTCCCACGGTTCGCGCAGGGCGTGTTGCAGGCGGTACCAGGCGCGTAGACCGTCGGCCATACCCAGGCGGCTTTCCCAGGCCTCGGGGATGAGGCCCAGGAGGGCGGACACCGGATCCACGCCACAATGGATGATGGCTTCCAGCACGGCGTTGAGCTGATAACTGTCGCTGCCGTCAGTCAGCAGGTCGGCGAACAGGCGGGCCCGCCGGCCGCGCAGGCTGGACAGGCGCGCTCGGGTCCAGTTGCGATTGCCGGATAGCGTATTGATCTCGCCGTTATGCCCGATCAGCGAGAAGGGTTGGGCGTTGGACCAAAACCACGGCGTATTGGTGGCATAGCGCTGATGGTACATCACGGCGGCCACCTGGAAGTCGGGATGGCCGAAGTCGGCCTGATAGAAGTTGCCGATCTGGCTGGCTCGGAACATCCCCTTATACACCACCGTGTACGGCGACATCGAGCAGACATGGAATTCACTAATGCCGGCGCGCTTGGCCTCTTGCTCGATTTGGCGGCGGATGCGGTACAGGATGATGGCGAAGCGATCGGGATGCGGACGCCGCGCCGTCGGTCGACCGCGGTCGGGATTCTCGAGCAGCACCTGCTGAATCCGGGGCATGGTCTCGCGAGCCAAGTCGCCGAGGATCTCCTCACGACATGGCACATCGCGCCAACCCAAGACGGAGAGGTTATACTCCTCACAGGCGCGCTCGACGAGGCGCCGTATGGTCTCGGCCCGCTCGGGGTCCTGGCTGTTGAAGAACTGCGCCACCGCCCAGGGGCAGGGGTCGCCGTACGGGATAGGCTGATCGAATACCTGGGCCAGGAAAGCTTGCAGGGCGCCGTGGCGATTGTAGAGGAACATCATGCCAGCGCCGTCGCTGGTACCCTTGTCGTCGGGGCTACGATACGTCTCGGCGCCGCGATGGGTAAGGCAGCCATGGGCGATGATGGCATCGTCGAGAATGCGACGGTTGGGCTGGCCATCGAGACGGGCCAGTACGCCAATGCCACAGGCCCCCTTCTGCCAAACATCTGAGGAGATGCGATGCGTCTCATAATAATATCGCGGCAAGGTGCGATGACGCATCGCGTCGGCGGCGTCGATGTCGTAGCGTGACGGCAAGGTCCATACTCCTTCACTGCTCTGCGCCGCAGCCCGCTGCGCGTGACCATCCGCTGGACAACCGGCAGGCGAGCTCTGGCCGTTTGTTTCTTCCTCCGACGCGTGGTCCGCTGCTGCTGGAATATCGCGTCCTCGTCCATTCCTGTGGTGTGGCCTGACTATATACACCCAAATCGCGCACATGCCAACGTTTTTTTGCGCCGCGGCAGCGACCAGCACGGTGGGCGTGGTCATGCCTGCCGGCGATCATGCTTCCGGGCCAGATCGGCGGTCAGGTGGCCGTGGGCTGAAGCTGGGGGGTGTGCGTCGGAGTGTTGCCGCGGAACAGGGCGCATTCTTGCCTGCCCCTTCCCCTTGATGGGCATCGGCGCCAAGTTAAAGCTCCCTCGCCCTCTGGGAGAGGGTTGGGGTGAGGGAAGCCAAGCCGGTGAGAGGCTGTTAGGACCGCCCTCACCCTCTCCCAGGGGGAGAGGGGACGATCGGTGCCCCCCACGCTTGAACTTGCCGCCTATCCCCTTGTAGGGGAAGATGCGGGTGGGGGTGACGCCAGCGGCGCCGTCCCCCCTTCCTGAGCTGCCCTCGCGGCGAGGGAAGGGAACATGTGGGTTGTAGCAGTTGCGAAACTCTGATGCGCGCCTAAGCGCTGCGGTGCCTTGTAGAGAGGCCAACGCTCTGGTAGAATAGCCGAATTAGCGCCAAACTTGACGGCGTTCTCAAGGGATCACAGGCATGATGGCCGACGCGGAATTCATCGAACAACTCCGGCGGAATCTTCCTAGGTTGTTGCGGGAGCACCCCGAGGTGCGCCATGAGCTGTGGGGTATGATGCTCGAGGCGTTCCCCTCTCGGCAGGAGTTTATGGAGCTGCTGCAGGAGATGCGGGCCTTCCGGGAGGATACGAACCGGCACTTTGAAGAATTACGACTAGATATGGACCGGCACTTCGAGGCCGTCGACCGGCGCTTTGAAGCCATGATCGAGGAATTGCGCCTGCAGCGCCTGGCGATTACTGAGTTGCAACGGTCGACCCGCGACATGGCGATCGCGTTGTCGTCCTTGGGAAGCCGTGTGGGCTTTGGCTTGGAGGAGGCGATCCGGGGAGTCGTGGAGGAGTTCGCTGGCGAGTCGTTCCCCTTCGCCCAACGCTTGGTGATGCGCGATGAGACGGGAGAGGTATACGGGGTTGCCGGCGCCGATGTCGAGTTTGACCTCTATGCTCGTAACGGCACGGCATATCTCGTCGAAGTGAAATCGCATCTCAAATCGAACGACGTGCTCATCTTCGCTAAAAAAGTCAAGTTCGCGGCGGGCAAGTTAGAACGGCAGGTCACTCCCCTGATCATCGCCTTGAGCATGGAGCCCCGGGCCGAGCAGCACCTGCGCGAGCTCGGCATCAAGTATCGGGTGCGCGCC
>Ga0209172_10004675_pt1 | contig 17933 bp, 12 predicted proteins | sample LarsenN4metaG_FD_184113 | JGI IMG/M metagenome (GOLD analysis project Ga0209172, IMG submission 184113) | Hot spring sediment bacterial and archeal communities from British Columbia, Canada, to study Microbial Dark Matter (Phase II) - Larsen... ... | reverse complement strand
TATAACTATTGAGGTCAACCAAAAAATTATTCTCGTCAATAAAATAACGCGTTATTTCATTTCCGTCTTTGCTGTAATAACAAACTCTAAAAATTCCATTAATAACAAAACCTATTTCATTAGCTGTTTTTCCTGCTTCTGAAAAATAGTCGCCTGTTTTTAATTTTCTTGTTTCAGTCTTTGAGCCAATGAGTTCAATTTGTTGTTTTGTCAATGGACTATATTGTAATAATAATTCTATAAGCTGTTGCATTTTTTTGTCTTGTAAGTCAGCAAATTTAACTTTACTGCTCTTGTGTCTATTTACCAAATGTTAAAAACGTATAGTCAGTTTGATGTTTGCTGTGTCGTCCTACCATTACCGCTAACCCTACCGCACTACCGCACCTGACGGATAACAAAAAAAACGAAGTGCCGAATAAGTCCGATTTTGGCACTTATCCCGCACTTCGCCTTTTCACTTAGTCGTCAGGTACGTTTATGCTCGCTGTAAACGACTCCTACAAATGTATCTTCCTCCCGGCCTATTCTGCAAATCATTTGTTGGATTTTCGACAAACATCCTGTGTTTTTATAGGCTTTTCACAAAGGCTTCTTCTCGGCACCACCCCCAGAGCGAGTATTATTAATGTAATCTAACCCTCCGCATCAAAATTATTCCGGACTGGCTTCACACAAAAAACGAAGTCGGCCCGTTTCATTGGGCAAGCCGTAATTTTACCCTGTTTATGAAAAATATTCTCCTTCCTATATTTCTTTTTGCTTCTCAACTTATTGTCGCACAGGATTTTAAGTTGGAAAAACTGCCGGACTCTGTCAATTCCATCTACGACGAAATCACACCTGTGCCGAGCCGCGACGGGAAAACGCTGTACTTCACGCGGATAGGTTTCCCGGAGTTTGAAAGAACGCTGTTTATTGATAGTATAGAGCAGTCGGGGTTGCTGAGCCCGGAGCGTTACCTGAATTTCCTGTCGGGCGTGTATTCGGATATGGCCGGGTCGGGTGTCTATAATCCCGTGCGGTCTTCTTACAATCAGGATGTCTGGTGGGTGTCGGCGGATTCGTCCGGATTCGGGATACCGCAACATCCGGGTTATCCGTTGAACAATGCTTTGCCAAATAGCCTCGTCGCCATCACGCCCGACCCGAACGCTTTTTATGTCATCAACCAGTTCGACCGGCGCGGCAATATGAGTCGCGGGTTTTCAATTGTTCGCCGGACAAGCGATAGTGTTTGGAGTTTTCCCAAACCAGTTGAAATCAAGGATTTTTACACCATTACTTCCGACGTGGGTCTCACGATGAGTTTCGACGGGCAAATTCTGATATTGTCGGCCAGTCGTTTTGATTCGAAGGATATGGACCTGTATGTGTGTTTCCGGGAAGGGGAGAACAAGTGGAGTGCACCGCAGCATTTGGGCGAGGTAGTGAATTCTCCGATGCGTGAGACTTCGCCCTTTTTGTCGGAAGATAATACGACGCTGTTTTTCGCCTCCAACCGTTCTGGCGCGAGCGACATTTATATTTGTCAACGCCTCGATGATACCTGGAAAAAATGGTCGGCGCCCTACAAGGCCGTCGAACCAATTAATTCTTTTGCCGATGACGGCCAGCCGTATTTCAACATGACGTCGGGCTATCTTTATTTTTCCTCCAAACGCGATGGCAACAGTGATATTTTCCGGGTGCAAATCGCGCCGCCACAGCCGACGGAGATTGAAATTATTGGCCGCGTGGTCAACCGCAAAACGAACAATATTCTCCCCGGTGCGCGGGTACATTACTGGACGGACGGCAATGCGGCCAACACCATTGTCGCTGCCGACGGTACCTTTCGCCTGAAAGTGCCGAAAGGGGTGAAGTTTTTTCTGCGACCGGAGAAGCCGGGTTTCACGGGAAAAACGGAAGAGATTTTTTTCCGCCGCGACTATTACTACTTCGACGAGCACTATCTCAACCTTCCGATGGACCCGCTGGAAGTGAATGCCAAAATTGAATTGCTGCCGATATTTTTTCAGCAGTCCAAACCTGTTATTTTGGAGGAGTCGTATCCTGAACTGGAACGCCTGGCCGCCACCATGCGCGAGTTGCCAACTTTGAATATTCGGATAGAAGGTCACACGGATAACGTAGGAAAAGCAGAAGATTTGCTGCGTCTTTCAGAAGAGCGGGCGGATGCTATTAGGGCTTTTTTAGTGGAAAAAGGTATTGATAAAAAACGGATCGAGACAGTAGGATATGGGCCGAAATATCCGCTCAATGACAACAGCACGGATGCGCTGCGTGCCCAGAACCGGCGCGTGGAGTTTGTGATTACGAAAATATGACGAGGTATCAAAAGTCTGTTTCAAAAAGCCTTTTACCCTAAACTTTCCATGTTTTCAAAACATGGAAAGTTTGCCTGGCGGTAACGAAACAACCTTTTGGATAGTAATTTTGAAAACCACTTATGATACAATCGCATTGAAAAACATTTCCCATGCAACTATACAGCACTAACAACCCCGACCTGCGCGTCTCTTTCAAAGAGGCGGTGATGAAAGGTTTGCCCGATGACAACGGGCTTTTTATGCCGGTCGAAATTCCCGTGTTGCCGGAGGGTTTTATTCAAAATCTGAAACAGTATTCCTTTCGGGAAATTTCCTTCACCGTTGCTAAAAATCTGATAGGGGATTCCGTGCCTGAAGCGGATTTGAGGAACATTATTGAAAATGCCATTGACTTTCCCGCGCCCATTGTCCGATTGGACGAACAGACTTTTATCCTCGAATTATTTCACGGGCCGTCACTGGCGTTCAAAGATTTTGGGGCGCGATTCATGGCGCAAACTATGTCATGGCTTAATAGGGGAGAGGACAAAGAGTTAACTATCCTCGTGGCTACTTCGGGTGATACCGGCGGCGCGGTCGCGGCAGGTTTTTTTCAAACGCCGGGTATTCGGGTCGTTATTCTCTACCCTTCCGGCAAAGTGAGTCCATTGCAGGAAAAGCAGTTGACTACACTCGGCCACAACATCACGGCGCTGGAAGTTTCCGGTACTTTCGACGACTGTCAGGCTTTGGTGAAAAAGGCATTTTTGGATAATGACATCACGACAAAACTTCGACTCAGTTCGGCGAATAGCATCAATATTGCCCGGCTCATCCCGCAGTCATTTTATTACTTCGAGGCTTACAAACAGGTGATGCCCCAAACATATCCGGTGGTGTTTTCTATCCCGTCGGGTAATTTCGGAAATCTGACGGCGGGACTTTTGGCCAAAAAAATGGGCTTACCGGCTTCCAAGTTTATCGCCGCTACCAATGCCAATGATGTGGTGCCCGAATATTTGGAAACGGGCGTTTACTCACCTCGTCCTTCCCAACGAACCTTGAGCAATGCAATGGACGTGGGCGCTCCTTCCAATTTTGCCCGGATGCTGGATTTGTATTGTTCCACGTGGAACATGATGCGCGATGAAGTCATCGGTTTCGCTTTTTCGGATGAGGAAACGAAAGCAGCGATGTGCGAAGTTGACAAGAAGTACAATTATGTGTTAGACCCACACGGCGCGGTTGGTTATCTCGCTTTGAAAGAATTTCAAAAGAAAAATTCTTGTGCCGGAATTATTCTCGAGACCGCTCACCCGGCCAAGTTCGTGGAAGACGTGGAGCAGATTTTAGGCAGGAAAATTCCTGTTCCAGAACGGTTAGCAGCATTAGAACACAAGCCCAAAAACGCGGTGAAAATGCCAACGGATTACAGGTCTTTTAAGGATTGGCTTTTAAATACCTGAAAAAACAAAGGGATGTTCCACGTGGAACATCCCTTTGTTTTTTATCCTTCATCTTCGTCGCTTTCGCATTCGTAATATTTTTTGGGAGCGGAAGGTCGCTCCCTTCCTTCATTTCCTCCCCCCTTTGGCGTTGCCTGTATTTTTTGAATGATACGGGCTCGTTCCTGCGATACTTGTTCTTGTAATTTGGCGTCTTCCTGCCGGTCGAAGTACAAAGTACCGTCCACCCAGGTTTTTTCAGCGCGGGCATAAATGGAGAGCGGGTTGTCGTTCCAAAGAACGAGGTCAGCGTCTTTTCCAACCTTGATACTGCCTACCCGGTCGTCCACGTGCAAGAGTTTGGCAGGATTGAGCGTCACCATTTTCCAGGCATCTTCTTCTTTCATGCCGCCGTACATCACTGCTTTTGCTGCTTCCTGATTGAGGCGGCGCGCCATTTCAGCATCGTCAGAATTGATGGCTACAAGTACGCCCCGGTCGGCCATCATTTTTGCATTGTAGGGAATGGCTTCATACACCTCATATTTGTAGGCCCACCAGTCGCTGAACGACGAGCCGCCTGCGCCGTGTTTGGCCATTTTATCTGCCACTTTGTAGCCTTCGAGGATGTGGGTAAAAGTGTTGAGTTTGAAACCGAATGTTTCCGCTACCCGCATCATCATCGTGATTTCGGACTGTACGTAAGAGTGACAGGTAATGAAACGTTTCGACTCCAGTATCTCCAGCAAGGCCTCCAACTCGAGGTCTTTTCGGAAGGGTTTGCCCGATTTTTTCAACTTGCCATACTCCTGTGCGCGGGTGAAATAATCCACATAAGTTTGTTCCACACCCATGCGTGTTTGCGGGTAACGTGTGCGGTTATTGTCGCCCCAGTTACTTTGCTTCACATTTTCGCCGAGCGCAAACTTGATAAAGCCCGGCCAGTTTGGAAATTTTAATTCTTCCGGTGTAGCGCCCCAGCGCATTTTTATCAACTGGGTTTGACCGCCAATGGGGTTGGCCGAGCCATGCAAAAGGTGGCTGCTGGTGACTCCGCCTGCGAGTTGGCGGTAAATGTCAATGTCCTCGGAATCCAGCACATCGCCGATGCGTACCTCGGCACTGCTTTCCTGGGTGCCTTCGTTGACCGAGCGGCTGACAGCGATGTGGGAGTGCTCGTCAATGATACCGGCAGTCAGGTGTTTACCCGTTCCATCCACAGGGATAGCGTTATCCTGAAGCGGCAGATCGCGGCCAATCTTTTGAATTTTCCCATTGGACACCAGCACGTCGCAGTTTTGAATCACCCCTTCTTTTTCATTTGTCCAGACTGTGGCATTGCGAATCATGATGGTTTCAGCCTTCGGTTTTTCTTTCCAACCGAAAGCGGTGAACGGATAAACCACATCGCCCCAGCCTGGTTTTTCCGCAGTTTTTTGTCTGCCTGGTCGCTCAGGCCCTGCCGGCGCGGAAAACTCTGCCCGCCAGTCCGTCCACGAGCCATTGGGCAATGTGCCTCTTCCTGTCCATTCTTTTTCATTTGCAATACCGGAGAGAGACACGATACCTTTATTAAGTGTGTCCGGCTGAAAAGATATCGTCACGAGACCTGCTGCTGTGGCAGACAAAATTGCCTTCACTTTCGAGCTATCGGCCTTCATTATTTGTGCTTCGGGGGACTCTGGTTTTCCTTTAATGAAGAGCGTATAAAAATCTTTTCCGGCTTGCAATTTATACGTTCCCAAACACCCCGGATTTGCGGTGAAGTAATTGGGAGCGGTGACTTCCAGTAGTTTTCCCTGCACCCAGTTCTGGAGAATCTTCGAGTCTTTTTGAAAAATATTACCGGAGGTGATGATGAAATTGGCCAACTTGCCTGGCTCCAGGCTTCCAATTTGATTGTATTGGTTGATGAAGCCTGCCGGGTGATAAGTCAGGGCTTGTAAGGCGGTTTGTTCGGAAAGGCCATATTCGATGGCTTTTCGCAGGTTTTCCCAAAACTTGCTTTTGTCTTTCAAACCTGATGTTGTGAATGCGAAGGCTACGCCGGCTGACTCCAATTTGCCGGGATTCGATGGCGCTAATTCCCAATGTTTCAAATCTTTGAGTTGAATATTAAGCGCTTCGTAAGGGTCTTTTACGTCGTAATTTTCAGGAAAAGACAATGGCACGATCAATGGATTTCCCATTGCTTTTAAAGCATCGAGTCTTTGATATTCGTCCCCGGCTGTTTTTATCAAATATTTGATTCCAAACTCTTTTCCAATTTGCCCGATACGCAGGATATCGAGTTTGTCTCCGGCCTCAAATATTTGTGGGAGACTCTGCGCTGCGTTCCAGGCTTCAAGTGAGAGGTTGCGTTCTTCTTTGTAACCCTCCAGTTTGTACCACTGCCCATCCAGATATGTTTGCCGGATGAGCGCAATGCAACCCATCAAAGAGGAAGGGTAGCTCTGTGTACTCGAACCTTTGCGGAACGATAAAAAATGACCTGCTTGTGCGGCTATAATTGCTTCGTGTTCGCGGGCATCTGCAAGCGACACAAGTGTGCCCGTTCCGCGTGAAATGCCATCCGCTTTGTGTGTAACGACTGCTCCGAAACCAAGTTTGCGCAATTCTTCGGCGGCTTTCGCGTCCATTGAAAATACTTCGGCAGCGTTGAATTCTGGTTTGAGAGCTTCGTTCCACGAGTAGGCGCCTTTTTTATTGGAAAGTGGTTGTGGTGGCCGTTGTTGTCCAAAGCCGCTGCCTTGTTGTCCTCCGGATCCGGAACCTGGCAAACTAAAATCAGTAGCATAAAGGTCAATGAAGGCGGGATAAATGATTTTGCCCGTACAATCGGTCACAACAGTCCCGGCAGGGATAGTAACTTTAACACCACATGCTTCCACTTTGCCGTCGCGGACGAGCAGTGTAGCGCCTTCGATACGCGTTTTGTAGTCCGTGTAAATAGTAGCATTCGTGAAAGCAAAGAGCCCGGAACGTTCATCAGAAGGAGCAGGTTTGGGGAAAGTGATTTGGCCTGATAGGGAAAATGGAGCATAGGTGATGATACACGCGAAAAGGAAAAGCCTTATAACTTTTTTCATAAACGGAGGATTTTGGGGTGAAAATAGGAAAGTAAAATGTAGAAAATAAAAAACGGCGAACCGAGTTGTCCCGATGCACCGTTTTCAGCACTATTTATTTTGATTTTCCTCTTCAGAAGGCGGATTTATTCTTTTTTCTTTGGGCGAACGCCCACTTTCTCGCAATGCTTTGTCAATAAGCCATTCCAGTTGGCCATTCACACTGCGAAATTCGTCGGCAGCCCACTTTTCGAGCGCCGCGTAAGTAGTTTCGTCAATACGCAGGACGAATGATTTTTTTGCTGCCATATTTTCAAAATTATTGGCATATCAGTCGCTTATTTAGCCGTTTAGCCGTTGACAAAAGTTGCCAACAGCGAAACGGTCAGGAGAATGAACGACTAAAAATTATTGGTGTAAGGTTCCTGTATTGAGTACTGGCTGGGCATTTTTGTCACCGCAAAGCACTACGAGCAAATTACTCACCATAGCTGCCTTTTTTTCTTCATCCAGTTCGATGATTTGTTTGCGTGACAAATGTTCGAGCGCCATTTCCACCATACCCACAGCGCCTTCCACAATTTTGCTGCGCGCAGCGACGATAGCAGTCGCCTGCTGCCGCTGAAGCATCGCATGGGCAATTTCCGTCGCATAGGCCAGATTGTTGATACGCGCCTCGATGACTTCTATGCCGGCAAGTTGCAAACGTTCGCTGATTTCTTTCGCTAATTCATGGTTGACTTCATCGGAATTGGCGCGCAAGGTTACCAACGCATCTTCATCCTCCAGGTTATCGTAGCTGTACATTCCTGCCAATTTCCGAATGGCGGCTTCGCTCTGGATTTTTACGAAATCAGGGTAGTTTTCTACGGCAAAAGCAGCTTTGAAAGTGTCTTTCACACGATACGCCACTACTGCGCCAATCATAATCGGGTTGCCTTGTTTGTCATTAACCTTGATAGTAGGCACATCGAGCGTGACCGCACGCAGCGAGACTTTTTTCTTGGTGTAAAACGGATTTGCGTAAAAAAAGCCGCTTTCCTTGATAGTACCGATATACTCTCCGAAAAGATTAAGCACGCGGCTACTGTTCGGTTCGATGGCAATGAATCCCGGCGCGATTATTATTAAGTTCAAGGCATGCACTATGGCCCCTGCCACAAACTGCTTGGTCACGAGCAAGGCAATGCCGGCGATCAGCAATAAAAAGAAAAGAGCAAGCATCATCCAGCCGGATGTTGGTTTGATTGTTTTTTCCATGATTTCGGTTTGATTTTGATATGATATTATTTTGATAGCAAAAATATGTACATTGTAACATAGTTGTCAAGCGAAATCTCACGAAAGATTGCCGGGTGCCGACAAAAAGCGTGAACTGACCGACGGAAGAGAAAAAAGAGAAGCCAACCTGGTAAATCCAGATTGGCTTCTGTACATTAAAGAAGGTGTATTTTGAAAAGTTATTTCGCCATTGCTTTTTCACATTCGCCGAGCAAAAATTCGGCTTTGGAACGAAAGCGGTAATTCGGATCGGTTTCACTAAAATTTTTCTGTAGGAAAAATTTCAATTCTTTCGCGGCTTCTTCAAAACGCTTGCCATGAAAGAGGCTGTCTCCTTTGCGCAATCTTGATAACCAATGAATTGGTTGTACAGCCAATGACAGTTTGATTGCCTGGTCGAAGTCCTGAACCGCATTGTCCCACTCATTTTTCAGCATACGTACTTTGCCTCGGCCGTAAAAAGGCTCAGCATTATTCGGATTGATGGTGATGCTCTTGGAAAAATCATAAAGGGCATCGTTGAAATTTTTGAGTTTGTAGTTCACATATCCCCGCCGCTCATACGCCAATGCGTGGCGCTCGAATTTTTCAATTGCATTGGTCAGCGCTTGAGAAGCCTGTTCCATGCCACCCTGTTGAGCCAGGTCGCGGCCGCGAAGAAATTCGGCCACAGCCGTTTTATCAGATTTTGGCTCAATGTTATACTCCGCCAAAATTTGACCATTTTGAACCCACCAGGCACCTACTTTGCCTGCTAACGCATACTGTGCGACTTCCTGAAGAAGGGCGGTTGTGCTGCGCCAATGCTTTTCCGTGCTTAGCAATACCTGTTGAGGCACTAAGAGCGCATGATCTTCGGCATTAAATACCTGCTCGGCTTTGAACAGAATATCCGTTTTGAAATAATTTTCAATGCGGGTATTCCAGTGGTTCAGCACCATGTTAAAGGTGCGTTCAGAGCCGAATTCCAGGCGGCCTTTAAAGATAAGTTTGAGTGGTTGTGGTTGCGTATTCATCCTACCCTACTGTTTTTAATCCAATTTCCAACAGTTCTTTGGCAGATATGGGGTTGTATTGTTCTGATTTTTTAGGCGGCTTATGCAGACGTGTAAAACGCAAAAGGTTTCACCTCTTCCGACGTTTGTTGCTACATAAACTTTTTCATGAGCAGTTTCTGTCAAAAAAGTAAAGGCGAAGAATTATCAACTCTCCATCCACTAAGGAAGAAAGTCAATGCTCAATATTCCACAAAATCATTAAGTATGACGCCCTGTCAGAAGGATAACCGGCTAAACATTAAAAGATTCCGGCATAGAAGGGTGCTTTCCCAAAAGGATTACAAAAATGCGGCATTTTAGCCGCATACGCAAGTTTCATTTTAACGTTTTTGTAAAAAAATTTTTTGTTTTAAAAAATAATAACCAATTTTATTTTGAGAATACACATATTTGAAAGGTATTTGCAGAATAAAAGGCATAAACACAAAAGGGCTTTTTTACAAAATTCCCTGATGCCTGACGATAAATTTTTTTCCACATATCAACACTTAAGTGGATAACTGCCTTAAAATCAAGGTTTTTACAATTTGTTTCAAAAATGTCGGGTAAACGTCTTTTCGATTATTTGTACGATCAGATAAATAACTATCCCCTCGAGCGGGCATTTGGCTCCAGGTTAGATGGTGCATGGCGTTACTATTCCACCGGGCAAATGGTGGAATTGACGAATCGGGCGAGTCTCGGTTTGCTTCGCCTGGGTCTTCGCAAGGGTGATAAAGTCGCTACCGTTGTTTACCAGGCTATGCCCGAATGGGTGGCGCTGGACTACGCGATGTTGCAAATAGGCGTATTAAACGTACCCATGTACCCAACTATCAGTTCCAGAGAATATGAGTACATTCTGAATGAATCTGAAGCGCAGTATTGCTTTGTTGGAGCGGGTGACCTGTATGATAAAGTGCTGGCAGCCAGGATGAAAACACCAGGATTAAAAGAGATTTTTACTTTTTACGATCGCCCTGGGGCACGTCGCTGGGATACAATTCTTGCCCCGGCAAACGATGATTTTTCAGAAGTTGAGCAAATAAAATCAACTATCGAACCGGATGACCTGGCCACATTAATTTATACCTCGGGCACTACGGGCAATCCTAAAGGAGTGATGCTGACGCATCGAAATATTGTGTTCAATGTAGAAGCGTTGCGCAAACTTGCTCCGGTTCGGCCCGGCGACCGCATCCTGAGTTTTTTGCCGGTGAGCCATGTGTACGAACGGGTAGCCGTGTACGCGTACACGGCGTACGGAGGGAGTGTGTCATTTACGGGGACGGATAATCTTGGCGGAGAATCGGGCGATTTGCGCGCTATCAGACCTCACTTTTTTACCTGTGTGCCCCGCTTGTTGGAGAAGGTTTACGAGCGGATTTATTCCAAAGGACTGGAGTTGAAAGGGGTGAAACGGGCGCTTTTTTTCTGGGCATTAGGATTGGCCGATCAATGGGATTTTGGATTCAAGCCGCAGGGCTTGGCCGCTATTCAATGGAGAATTGCGGATCGTCTTGTTTTTTCCAAGTGGCGTGAGGCATTGGGAGGCGAACTGCGCGGTATGACCACTGCCGCCAGCGCATGTTCAATAAAAATACTGCGCGCTTTCAGTGCTGCCGGGATTCGGGTGCGCGAAGGCTATGGCCTCTCGGAAGCTTCTCCTGCCCTGACTTTCAATGAATTCGACGATATACACACCATGCTGGGAACCGTCGGCCCGGCTTTGGACGGCGTGGAAATTCGCATAGAACCTTCTTCGGATTACCGCCCCGGCGAAGGAGAAGTTTTGGCAAAGAGTCCGGGTATTATGGTCGGCTATTATAAACAACCGGAAAAAACAGCGGAGATGATACGAATTATTGACGGCGAACGGTGGCTGGCTACGGGCGACGTAGGGATGTTTGTAGATGGCCCGGGCAATCGCAAATACTTGAAAATCACTGACCGGAAAAAAGAATTACTGAAGACCAGCGGTGGCAAATATGTAGCGCCCACACCTATCGAATCCGTTCTGAAAGAACACCGTTTGGTAGAACAGGCGATGGTGGTCGGAGAAAATTTGAAATTCGTATCGGCCCTCATCGTCCCTTCCGAGCAAGGCTTGAAAGAATGGAGCGAGAAGCACGAAATCGCCTGGACAAATTTGCCCGACATGATTCGGCATCCGAAAGTATTGGAACGCTACCAGATGTTGATTGACCGGGTAAATGAATTATTCAGCCACGTCGAACAGGTAAAAAAATTCACGCTACTTTCTGATTTGTGGGAACCTGTGAAAGTTGACGGTTCGGAAGCGGAACTAACGCCAACCCTGAAATTGAAGCGCAGGGTAATTATGAAAAAATACGAACGCGAAATCGAAAAAATGTATGCATAAACGGGAGACTTCACCCGATCATCTCTGACCAGTTTAAAACGACACTGAACCCTTTTTCCTGAAAATATCGCCTGGTTTCGGGTTCTGAAAATTCGCTCGTCGCCAATACGAAATCGCCCCCCCAAGCGCCGAGGCTTTTTATTTCCCCCCCAAAATCGTTGAAATACAGGTCTTTGGCACGGGGCAAATCAAGTGCCCGACTGATTAAAGATTCGTGTTCGCGGATGACTTTGTTCAATGTAGCCAAAGAAGTTGCAGACAAAAATTGCGCTGTCAGTTCACTGATGTAATTCTTAGGGATGGCCTTGTCTTTCGCGTATTCGCGGTAGCGTCGTATGCCGTCGCGGCTGTCTTGTTTTTTCCCCAGAAAGACAAAAAAAATGTTTTTAGTAAAAGGAGGGTGGAAATCAGCATTTTTCACAGTCGGTGTTGGACCATCCATGCGGTACAGAACCGGCCCATCCGCATAGGCGCAGGCAATGTCGTAGCCGGAGCCGCCCATTGTATCGAACAACACAGGATATGGATTCACGCCGGCCCATTTTGCGAGTGCCGCAATGAGCGTACTACTCGTGCCAAGTCCCCATTCGCGAGGAAAATCGCTTTGGGTAAAAACTTTAAGTCCTTGATTTTCTGTGAGAAAACTGGACGAATGCCGGCGACAGGCTAAAAGTATAGATGCCAGCGTTTCTGCGATTTTTTTATCGGTAAAGGAGATAGGGGTCAGGTCGGGCAGTGAAAATGTGGCTGAAAACCAGATACCGTCATCATAATTTTTGCTTGTCCAGGAAAGGCAGCCCAACTCTTCTGTGGATTCCACGAGCAATGATTGACCGTAGCGCACAGGAATTGCTAAAGCCGTAGCGCCATCGAGCACGAAATATTCGCCGGTCAGCAGCAATTTGCCGTGAGCGCGGGTTTTAAAAACGAGAGTTGGTGTGTCGCCGGATGTCATTTCTACGTGATTTCGTGTCTCTTGTAGTTTACGCTGCCGCTAATACAGCAGACTTTCTGACTTTTGGGCTTTCAAAGGGCATAATGCTCACCAGCAAAATTAGATATTTCATCAGTTTAACCTTTTTCGTTCCTCATGCATACGCTCGATTGGATAGTGCTGTTTGGCACCCTGGCATTTATTGTGATTTATGGAATTTGGAAAAGCCGTAATATACGCAACAGTGAAAATTTCCTTGCCGGCAAACATGATCTCCCATGGTGGACGATAGGCCTCAGCATCATGGCGACGCAAGCAAGTGCCATTACCTTTCTGAGTACGCCGGGGCAAGGATACGCTGACGGAGTGCAGTTTGTGCAGTTTTATTTCGGGATGCCGATTGCCATGATTTTCCTCTGCATTTTTGTATTGCCTGTTTACTACCGGTTGCGGGTGACGACGGCCTATGAGTATCTCGAGGAGCGTTTTGATTTGCGAATGCGGACACTCACAGCAGGTCTTTTTCTGGTCCAGCGCGGCATGGCGGCGGCCATCAGCATTTACGCGCCCAGTATTATTTTAAGTGCCGTGTTTGGCTGGAATCTTGCCTTCACCAATTTTTTCATGGCAATTTTTGTCGTCGTGTACACGACATCTGGCGGGAGCGCAGCGGTGAGCCGGACGCAGGAGTTGCAAATGGCCATTATGCTTGGAGGGCTTTTACTTGCCTTTTTTTTAGTATTGCAAAAACTGCCTGCTGATATAGGTTTTTCGGAAGCCTGGCAAATTGCCGGCGCGACAGGCAAAACCCAAACGCTGGACTGGACTTTTCATTGGGAAGATCGCTACAATGTGTGGTCAGGTATCATAGGCGCTACTTTTTTATTTCTCTCTTATTTTGGAACCGACCAGAGCCAGGTAGGGCGCTACTTATCGGGTAAATCGCTGAGAGAGAGCCGTTTTGGCCTGCTTTTTAATGGTTTTGTAAAAATCCCGATGCAATTTCTTGTGTTGGCGGTAGGGGTGATGGTATTTGTTTTTTATCAGTTCAACCGGCAGCCGCTGCATTTCAATCAGATACACCGGGCTTGGGTGAGTGATAATTCAGCAAACACGACTTTTCAACTGTTGGAACAAAAAAATGACAGCCTCTTCGCGCAAAAACAAATTGTACTCACTGAATTGAATACGGCCATTAAAAGTGGCGACGAACCCGCCCGTGCTGCCAATGAAGAGGAGTTGCGACAATTGGAAAAACAACGGGAAGCCCTTCGTTTTCAGGCTAAAGAAATCATCTACAAGTCCGACCCGGAAGCCGACCCTAAAATTGATTCCTTTAAAACAGCGGCTCCTCAAAAATATCGTTCCGAACTGAACGAACGGTATAAAGACACGGATTATGTGTTCATCAATTTTGTGCTGAATCACATTCCTGTGGGGCTTGTCGGGATTATTCTCGCCATGATTTTCTGTGCATCCTGGAGTACTACGGCTTCGGAACTCAGCGCCCTTACCGCCACGAGTGTGTCGGATATCTACCGCCGCTCTCTCGTGACAGGTCGCGACGACCACCATTATTTCCGGGCTTCTAAAATCGCAACGGTCATTTGGGGGCTTTTTATCGCTCTTTTTGCCAATGTTTTCAATCTGTTCGACAACTTGATTCAAGCCGTAAACATGATTGGCTCACTCTTTTACGGCACGATTCTTGGCATTTTCTTTACAGCATTTTTTTTGAAAAAAGTCGGTGGGCGGGCGGTTTTTTGGGCAGCGGTGATAACACAGGCAGTGATTGCGACTTTATTTTTCGGCCTCAGCAAAGACCCTTATTTGTGGTATAATCCCTTAGGCTGTGGAATGGTGATGGGGCTGAGTTGGATTTTGCAGCGGACGTTGTTTACGAATCGGTTAATAACTCGATAAAAGGATGTTAAATAACGGCTTATGTGCTTTCTTCAAGAAACGAACTTGAGTCTTTGACCGTTAAGAAAAGAAATTGAACACTCCCATTTTTCACACCTTTAAAACTGTTTAATCCATGGTTATCCTGACAGTACTCCTACTTGGCCTCCTCATATTTGGAAACAAAATGCTGAAAGAAGCATGAGGAGCGGGCGGCCGACCCCCACAACACATAAACACTTCCGGTTTTCCGCCCCCATTAAAAACGAAAAGCGCGTCAACAGTGATTCACTGTTGACGCGCTGCTTTTTGAAAAGCAATTTTAGATGCTTTTCGATCAAATATTAAGGCGTTACGCTCTTTTCTTTTTTGCTTTTAGGTGCTTTGCCCATTCCCGCTTCGCGCCAAATTGCTTTTTTCACTTTTTTACCTTTCGTCTTTTCCGCCAAAGCAACAGCGTTGGTCGCGCTGACAATGCCACCGCTGACGCACAACTCGGTGAAAGAAACTTTATCGGTGGTGCCGGGCTTGGTGACTTGGCCGTCCTGTTTGGCAACAGAGTTGATCATGATATCTTTCACCTGCCTGGCTGACAACTCGGGATAGTAGGAGCGCAAAATAGCTGCGACACCTGCTGCTGCCGGCGCTGCCATAGAAGTACCGCTGGCGTTGCCGTATTTGCTGTCGGGCACGGTAGAATAAATCTGGTGGCCGGGTGAGAAAAGGTCAACATTGGCTTTGCCATAGTTGGAGAAAGAGGCGATACGGGAATCGCCCGATTTCCAGCTCAAAGCGCCGATTTCGAGCCAGGTAGGTACGGTTTTATCTTTTTTAAACAAACCCGCTTTTACAGGCTTGGTGTAATTGTCGTTGGGGAAGTTGGGATCCGTGTCGTTATTTTCGGCATCGTTACCGGCGGCGTGAATGAGCAGCACATCGTGTTCGGCGGCGTAACGCATGGCAGCGTCCACATAATCTTTCTGTGGGCTATAGCCTTTACCGAAAGACATGTTGATGATGCTGGCACCGTTGTCAACTGCATAGTAAATGGCGTTGGCAACGTCTTTATCACGCTCATCACCATCGGGGACGCAACGCACGGTCATGATGCGTACGTTGTCGGCGATGCCATTGATACCGACACCATTGTTACGCACGGCGGCAATGATGCCGGCAACGTGTGTGCCGTGAAAGGCATCGGGGCCTTCATAGTCGTTGCTGCCGTAGATGCGATTGGTGAGATTGTTTGGGTCGTCTCCGACAGCATCGCGCGGATTGTAGTCAGGATTGAGATTGTAGGCCAATTGATTGTCAAAATATTCAGTTGCACCTTTTTTCTCTTCTTCCAAAACATCACGGGAGGTGATGCCTTGTGCGATCATCGCTTGCACGATGGCAAGTGCTTGTTGCAGTTCGGCATTGGAGCCAGCATCTACCTTGGAAAGTTCTTCGGCAGTAAATTCTTTTTTACCGATTGCTTTTTCCACTGTCACGAAGGCCTCTTCCACTTTTTGGATTTGACCTTCGATGCGGGCCTTTCCGTCTTCGGCTTCAGCACGCGCTTCTTCGTACGCGGTTTTGATTTGCTCGTAGTATTTGTACTCTTCTTTCGCGGGGCCGTACAGATTTTTCGGGTCAGTCCCTTTGAAGCGTTTACTCAGACGAACGTATTCGCGAGTGAGTTCGAGTGTTTCGTGGTGGACGTTTTTGCCGTCTTTGCCGCCGAGGAAGTTCCAGCCGTGAATGTCGTCCACGTACCCGTTGCCATCGTCGTCTTTTCCGTTGCCGGCGATTTCGCCCGGATTTACCCACATGATGTCTTTCAGGTCTTCGTGGTCTACATCAATACCGGAATCGAGCACAGCTACGATGATTGTTTGGCTTTTTTTACCCTTGGCTTTCAAGTCTTTAAGGGCTTGATCGCCGCCAGTTCCATTTACTTTGTCCGTGACGGGGTCCAGTGTAAACCAGTTTTCCGGTGCTTTACTTCCCTGGGCATTGAGCACTGATGCCGAAAAAGCAAGTGCGATTATTGCTGCACAGTGTTTGATTGTCATGTTGAAATAAAAATTTTGATTTAAAACTTTTTTGAAAAAACAACCGGCTGCCTATGCGGTTCAGGCAGCCGGTTTAAACGGCAAAATTAAAGGTTTTCGTGCCGAAAATTTTAACATTAGACAAAAGACGTGCAAAGGACGTTGGATGTTGGACTTTAGACTTTAGATGTTGGAAAAGCCCAATACCTTTTTTACAAGGTTCCTCGCAACGCTTGCTCGCGCTCGATGGCTTCAAAGAGAGCTTTGAAGTTGCCTTTGCCAAACGACTTGGCGCCTTTGCGCTGGATGATTTCAAAGAAAACCGTCGGGCGGTCTTGAATGGGTTTGGTGAAAATCTGGAGCAGGTAGCCGTCCTCGTCGCGGTCAACGAGGATGTTGAGGCGCTTGAGGTCTTCGATGTTTTCGTCAATTTTCCCGACCCGGTCGAGCACATCCTCGTAGTAGGTTTCGGGGACGTAGAGGAAGTCCACGCCGTTGGCCTTCAACTGGCTGATGGTCGCCATGATGTCGTCGGTAGCGACGGCGATGTGCTGTACGCCCGCGCCTTTGTAGAAATCGAGATATTCTTCTATCTGGCTCTTTTTCAGGCCTTTTGCCGGCTCGTTGATGGGAAATTTGATGTAGCCGTTGCCGTTGCTGACCACTTTCGACATGAGGGCGGTGTACTCGGTCGAGATGTCTTTGTCGTCGAACGTAATGAGGAGTTTGAAACCCATCACATCCTGATAAAATTTCACCCACTTGTTCATGCTGCCGAGTTCGACGTTGCCGACGCAGTGGTCAACATATTTCAGACCGACGGATTTGGCGGGATAGGCACTCTTGCGCGGCTCATAACCGGGCATAAACACGCCTTTATAGTTTGTGCGCTCCACCAGCGTGTGGATGGTGTCGCCATAGGTTTTGATGGCAGCCAGTGTGACTTCGCCGTGTTCGTCGCGCAGGGTTTTGGGCGGAAATGCCGACTCCGCGCCGCGTTTGAGTGCTGTGTAATAAGCGCTTTCTGCGTCGTCCACCCAAAGGGCGAGCACTTTCACGCCGTCGCCGTGCAAGGCTACATGACGGGCAATTTCGGTGTCGGGCTGGAGCGAAGCAGTGAGTACGATGCGGATTTTGCCTTGCTGGAGCACATAACTCACGCGGTCGCGGACGCCGGTTTCGGGGCCGCAGTAGGCCACGAGTTCAAAACCGAGCGCAGCCATGTAGTAAGTGGCGCTTTGTTTGGCGTTGCCGACGTAGAATTCGAGGTGGTCAGTGCCATTGATGGGGAAGGAGTCGCCAGTGGCAGTGGCAGTAGTAGCAGATTTGGTCAGGACTTCCATGTGCGAGAAGTTGAGAGACGTGAGAGGGTGAGAGTCTTTTTTGCTGCAAAGGTAAAAAGCCTTTTATTGGAAACAATCTTCCGAAATCCGGGCATCGGCGAACATGAGATGGGCATATTTAGAACGTATCGGGTTCGGGGTGAAGGCATCTCTGCGGTTTTTAAAACAATTGACGTGTGTGTTAAAACAATA
>Ga0209172_10004665_pt1 | contig 17975 bp, 18 predicted proteins | sample LarsenN4metaG_FD_184113 | JGI IMG/M metagenome (GOLD analysis project Ga0209172, IMG submission 184113) | Hot spring sediment bacterial and archeal communities from British Columbia, Canada, to study Microbial Dark Matter (Phase II) - Larsen... ... | reverse complement strand
AGAGATCGGCGCCCCCTACGAGGCGTATCGCCGCGACCGAGTCCTCTTTCGCCCGCCGGGTGGCGAGACGGGCATCGAGGTCTTCTGTCGCTGCGTGTCGTTCCTCCACGATGCCATCGCCGAGGGACCGCAGAGCCACCTGGTCGTCAGCCACGGCGGCACGATCGCGTTTCTAACTGCCGCTCTCCTCCACGGCTCCCCTGCAACCGCCTCCGCACTCCGGCTAGCGAACTGCTCCATCACGGAGGTGGTGCTCCTCCACGACGGGCGGCGGGTGCTGGTGCGATTCAACGATGTGAGTCACCTGGACCCGAAGCCGATACCGGTCGTCTCTTATGAACTTGCGCCGATTCCTTGAGGGGCAGGGCGCGCTGCCCGCGCTCGTTGCGGGGTTGCTGTGGGCGCTTGCGTTCCCGCCGTTCGGGATGTTCTTGCTCGTGTTCGTGTTTCTCGTGCCGCTGCTGACATCCGTGCAGGGAGCGAGCCGCCGCCGGGCATTCCGGAACGGCTGGCTCACAGGCGGCACCTTCGCCCTCGTGAATTTCTTCTGGGTGACACAGTTCGTCAGCAAGTGGACGGGCAGTTGGCTCCTCGGCATCGCGCCGCTGCTGGTGATGGCTGCCGCGTTCGGCGTGTACATCGGCCTGTTCGCGGTGGCGGCTTCCGCGCTGATGGCTCGCGGCTTCTGGTGGCTGGTGCCGTTCGCCTGGGCGGGCGTAGAGGTCTTTCGCAGCGTCATCCCGTACCTGTTCTTCCCGTGGTCGGTAACCGCGTCGGCGCTTGCAACGCTTCCCGTGCTTCTCCAGCCGGCTTGGTGGGGAGGGACGTACCTGCTCGGCGCGTGGGCGGCGTTCGGCTCTGTGCTGCTGCTGGCGTTCTTCACGGCGCGGTCCGAGGAGCCGCTGGCGCCGAACGCGCGCGTGGTCGGCTGGGTCACGGTGCTCTGGGCGGCGGTCCCGGTGCTCGGAATCTGGGCCTTCACGCAACCGCTCGAGGGCAGGGAGGTGCGCCTCGCCGCGCTCCAAACCGGCGTGAACATGGCTTTCGGCGCCGACGGCCGACCAACGAACCGCGCCGCCATCCAGGAGGGCGTGGCGAGGACGGTGCCGCCGCTCCTGGCACAGGCGAGCGGGGCGGACATCGCAGTCCTGCCGGAGGGAATCGTCGACGCAGTCGGTGAGCAGCCTCCGAGCCTGCCGTTTGCCTACGACGGGGCGCCGCCGCTGGTAACCGGTGGCGTGCGGGAAGACGGCGATGTGGTTTTCCAGGCACTCTTCACCTACGACGACCGGTGGCAGTACGCCGACAAGACGAGGTTGGTCATCTTCGGCGAGTACGTGCCGTTCCGAGAGCAGCTGCCGTTCCTCGACGCCTACCAACTGCCCTCGGGAGACTTGACCCCCGCCGAGGAGGTGCGCACCCTCACGGTGAACGGCGTCCGGGTGGGCGGACTGCTGTGCTTCGAGGGCCTGTTCGAGGAGGTGGCTCGCGCCCACATGGAGAACGGGGCGCGTGTCCTTGCGCTCCTGACGGTGGACGACTGGTACCAGGGGACCGGCGCCATCGAGCACTTCGTCCAGACCGCGGTCTTACGGGCGGCGGAGAACAGGGTTCCGCTGGTTCGCGCCTCGTCCCTCGGCCCTACTCTGGTCGTGGACTCCAGGGGGCGGGTGCTGTCGCGCGCGCCGCTCGTGCGCCCGGGGGTAGCCTCTGCAACGGTCGTGCTCGAAGAATCCACGGTATTCCCGCTGCGGAGGGTCGCTCCCCCCATCAGCCTGGGGGTCTTGGTCTTCGGGCTGATCCTGGCGTTTTGGCGCGATTTAGGCAGGAAACGCGAAGAACCTGCATCAAACGAGGGGGCTGGGACGTAGTGAAAGAAGGAAAAGCGGCGAGACCGCGCGAACTTCTGTTGACAAAAGTGCCCCGAATCGGGAAAACTGAACTGTTCGCTTGCCGGCCGTAACCGAGCGGGATCGTGCGGCGTCCAAATACCTTTGCTCTATGGCGAAACAGGACGAAACCACCGAGTTCATGCATCACGACGAGGACTTCCTTGCCCGGCTCACCGAGGGAACCGTCGAGGACCTGTACCGCGAAGCCGCGGGACCGGTTGACGGCGACCTGGGCGAGGAGGAGCAGGAAGCCACGCCGGATGAAGAGGCTGCGGATCTTGATATGTGGATCCGGCAGACCCGTCGCGCACAGCTCCTGACTCCTGAAAAGGAGATCGCCCTCGCCCGCCGAGTCCAGGAGGGCGACGAGGAGGCAAAGCGCATCATGGTCGAGTCCAACCTCCGCCTGGTGGTCAGCATCGCCCGGAAGTACAACGTCCACGGCACGCCGCTCTCGGACCTGATCCAGGAGGGCAACCTCGGCCTGATTCGAGCCGTCGAGAAGTTCGACTGGCGGAAGGGCTTCCGCTTCAGCACGTACGCGACGTGGTGGATTCGGCGCGCCATCAGCCGCGCGATGATCAACCAGTCGCGCACCATCCGCGTGCCGGTGTATGTCGCCGAGCTGACGCGCAAGGTCCTGAAGACCGCCAGCCGCCTCGAGCAGGAACTGGAGCGCCCGCCCTCGAAGGAAGAGGTCTCCCTCGAGGTCGGTCTGCCGGTCGAGCGGGTCAAGGAGGTCATGAGCGCCTCCTATCAGCCGCTCAGCCTGGAGATGCCGGTCGGCGAGCGCGACAGCAGCACGCTGGGCGACTTCATGCAGAGCACCGACAAGGAGACTCCGACCGAGACGCTGAAGGACATGGTCAAGCGGCAGGAGATCGAGGCGATTCTCGGGCGGCTGACGCCGCGAGAGCGCGACGTCGTTCGCCTGCGCTTTGGCTTGGATGACAACCATCCCCGCACACTCGAGGAGACCGGCGCGGTGCTCAACATCACCCGGGAGCGCGTACGGCAGATCGAGGTGCGACTGATGAAGAAGCTGAAGCACATCGGCCAGGAACTCACCGCGCTGGGTGTCAAGCTCACCGTCGGCGAGTAGCGCCTCGCCCCGGCGCATCCGTTGAGCCGCCGGTTGCGTAGAATCTCTTGCGATGAATCGTTCCACGGTTCGAGGCTGGCTGCGTGCCATCCCCGGCGTCCAACCCGCTCCCGATACGCCCGCATTCGATGAGTTGCTGGCGTCCATCGGGCAGCGGAAGCCGCAGCCCGGCGAGGTGCTCTCGGTGCTCGTCCCGGGTCTGCTGGTCGCCGCGGGTGTGCTGGCGGCGCTGGCGGCGATCCTGGCAGGCTACGTGGGGCTTGGAATCGGCATGGGGATTGGCGGCGTCATTTTCGCGGTCCTCGGGTCGGTGGTTGTTCGCCGTGCCCTGCCGGACGCGGAGCGCACGGCATCTCGGTTGCGCGGGGCAGCGGGCCGCGTCCGGGAAAAGCACGAGAGCTGGCTCAATCAACTCGGCTTCGACCACAAAGTCCGCCCGGATCTGTATCCGGTTCTCGAGGAGATCTCGGCGGCGTATCTGCGATTTCGCGCCGCCTTCGAGCGGCTCAGCACGCGGGAGGCAGACACCGAGGCGATGCGCGAAACCGCCCACGCCATGGACGGCGCCTTGCTGCGCGCACTCGAAGTTGCGGACCAGAGCGCCCGCCGCCACGCCACCGCAGGCGATGAGCAGGCGTTCTTGACGGTGCTTCTGAACGAGATGCGCGAGACCGAGGAAGCGGTGCGACGGCGCGCCGCCTTCGACGAGCGCGAACCGGCTGCCGAGGACATCTCGCTCGACGCCCTCCGCCGTTCCAGGCGCCGAATCGAAGAGGTGAGCGACGCCTGGGAGGAGCTGCATCACGACGGGTAGCATCCCCGGGCGATGCAGTACCGCTCCATCGGACGATACGGAATCAAGGTCAGCGCCATAGGCCTCGGCGGGTGGCTTACGCACGGACGCACCGTGAAGGGCGAATCGCTGGAAAGGATGGTGCGGGTCGCGTTCGAGAACGGCGTCAACTTCTTCGACACCGCCGACGTGTACGCCCGGGGCGAGGCTGAGCGCGCACTCGGAGCAGCGATCCAGGGCATGCGCCGGGAGGACCTGGTCATCGCCACCAAGTGCTTCTGGCCGATGAGCGAAGGCGTCAACGACCGCGGACTGAGCCGCAAGCACATCTTCGAGTCCGTTCATGCGAGTCTGAAGCGGCTCGGGGTTGACTACATAGACCTGTTTCAATTCCACCGTTACGATGTGGAGACGCCGGTTGAGGAGTCCATCAGGGCGATTGACGACCTCATCCGCCAGGGCAAGGTCTTGTATTGGGGCGTCAGCGAGTGGTCCGCAGCGCAGATACGGGATGCGTGCCACACGGCGCGGGAGATCGGAGCCGGCGCACCCATCAGCGACCAGCCGCTCTACAACCTCATCGAGCGAGGAATCGAGGCGGAGGTGCTGCCCGTGTGCGCGAGCGAGGGCATGGGCGTGCTCGCCTTCTCGCCGCTCGCGCAGGGCGTGCTGACCGGCAAATATCGCCCCGGCGCGAAGCCTCCCGAGGGCTCGCGAGCGACCGACGAAGGCGCCGCTCAATTCATGACCAAGTACCTTCAGCCGCAGGTGCTCGAGGCGGTTGAGCGGCTGGAGGCTCTGGCGGGCGAGGCGGCATGCTCGCTCGCCCAGTTCGCCCTTGCCTGGTGCCTGCGGCAGCCCGAAGTCTCCGCGGTGATCGTGGGCGCAACGAGAGAGGAGCAGTTGATGGAGAACCTGCGCGCCGTTGACACCCAGGTCGACCCGGGGCTGTTCGCTCGCGCTGTAGAACTTTTGGGGTAGGTTCGGCACCCGATGCAGTCCAACACATCCATCGAGACCGCGAGGGGAATCTCCGACGTCGAGGTGTCCAACGGGCACGCGCTGGTGGTGGCGTCGGGGCTGAGCGAGGAGGATTCGTCGCCCCGCATGCTGGATGCGCTTCGCGCACTGAAGGATGCAGATTGCAGCATTGACTTTCTCAAGATTTCGAGCAGCGGCTTCTCGTTCATCGTGCCCGAGGCTGGGGCGGAAGCCGCGACGGCTGCGCTTCGCTCGGCGGGATTCTCGGCGGAGGCTCTTGCCGGGCGGGCGATCATCACGGTTCGGGCGCCAAACATCCGCGACGAAAGCGGACTGGTAGCGCGTATCGCTCAACTCATCGTCCGCTCCGGTGCCACCATCGAGCAGGTGGGCGACATGCACTCGTCGGTTCAGGTTGTCGTCGAGACCCCGAACGCGGAAAAGGCAGCCGCCGCGCTCCGGGATTGCATCGGGCTGGTGGAGATACTTTGATGCGGATCAAAGTGATGAAGTTCGGCGGCACGAGCGTCTCCGACCAGGAGTCGCGTCTGCTGGCTGCGCGCAAGGTCGCCGACTCCGTCGAAGCAGGGTTCTCTCCGGTTGTGGTGGTTAGCGCAATCGGTCGAGCCGGCATGCCGTATGCGACGGATACGCTGCTCAACTTGCTCGCCGAGGTAGACCCGCTCGTTCCGCCCGAGCCGCGAGAGGTTGACCTCATCCTTTGCTGCGGCGAGATCATGTCAACCTGCGTCTTCGCACAAACTCTGAAGTCGCTCGGTTATCCCGCGAGCGCAATGACCGGAGGGCAGGCGGGGATCATCACCGACGACACGCACGGCAACGCGCGCATCGTGGAGATTAAGCCCGCCGACGTGATTCGCGTGCTGCAGCGGGGAAGGATCCCCGTCGTGTGCGGGTTTCAGGGGAGGTCGCGGGCGTCAGACGACTCTACCTATGGCGAAATCACGACGCTCGGCAGAGGTGGAAGCGATACGACTGCCAGCGCGCTTGCCGCCGCTCTTGGCGCGGAAGCGGTCGAGATCTACACCGATGTAGATGGCGTCAAGACCGCCGACCCGGACTTTGTGCCGGACGCGCCGACGCTACGCCAGATGACCTATGACGAGATTGCGGAGATCGCGCACCAGGGCGCGAAGGTCATCCACCCGCGAGCCGCCGAGATCGCGATGAAGTTCGGCATTCCGTTGTTCGTCCGCTCCACGTTCTCCGACGCTCCAGGAACCCAGGTGGTGCCTGGCGAGATGCTGGGGCACCGACGCGCCACCGGCGTCACGCACACTGGAAAGTTAGTGTACTTGCACTTCGACGCTGCGTTCGGGCCGGACAAGTCGGTCATTGAGTCGAAGGTGTACGAGTTGATGGCGGACTATCGCATCAACCTGTTCATGCTGAACGTTCATCCACAGAGTTTCGGTTTCGCCGTGCCGCGAAAACAGTTGGCGCGGGTTAAGGAGATCCTTGACGGCTTGGTCATACCTCTCACCGACGGCGAGCCGCGAACGTACATCGTTCAAGTGGGCAGGGCAGGGTCACCGGAGGTCTCGGCGCAGGAGCAGATGCTGCGCGGGCTGTCGGGCTTCGGCGAGATTCGCAAGTGCGTCGCCCGACTGACGGAGAACTGCACGATGGTCTCACTCATCGCACACGAGTTCCTGCAGCAGCCCGGCATCTACTATCGCATGTTCGAGTGCTTGGTGAACTCGAGCATCTCAATCCTCCAGACGAGCGACAGCCCGCTTTCCATCTCGGTTCTCGTTCCCGAGAACGACTGCGCGCGCGCCGTAGCGCTGCTGCACGATGAGTTCGACCTGGCGTCCCAGACGTAAGGCGCTACAGGTTCGCCAGTCGCGCCCGCAGCGCGTCGACCGCGGCTTCGTCCGTGGCTAACGAGTGGGCTTTGCGGAGAGTTCCCCATGTCGGCTGCGTGCGCCTTATCCGCCGCGCAACTGTTTCCACCGCTCAAGGTACGGTTGCGTAGCGGGGACATCGTTCCATTTGGGTGCGTCCGCTGCATTCGAGAGGCGAAGGACCGCGTCTGCGATGACATCGCACACGACAGCCATGTTTGAGTAGTCGAGCCGGTCAGCCTCGTCGTCAACGCCGTGGTAATCCGCGAAGGCAAACGCTACCGTAAGCGTGTGAGCAGGCACGCCTGCGCGAGCGAAACTTGCGTTGTCGCTCCGCAGGAAGTACGCGTCGCTGTTCCGGGGGTGCTTGTACACCTCGACGCCGTGCGTCGCGCCGGCAGCCTTCACCACATCGGATACCGTTGAGTAATCGAAGCCGGTGAGGGAGACGCGTTTGACCTGTGCGCCGTCAGTGTCGTCGGTCCTGCCGATCTGCTCCAGGTTCAGCACGGCCACGGTGTCGCGCAACGGGAACGGCGGGCTGACCACATAGTGCCGAGAGCCGAGCATGCCCCGCTCCTCGCCAAAAAACGCGACGAACACAACGGAGCGCTTCGGTTTCACCGCTGAAGATGCCAGCGAGCGGGCGACCTCGATCATCCCCGAGACGCCGCTCGCGTTGTCGTTCGCGCCGTTGAAGATGGTGTCTCCCTCCCCCGGGCGTGCGCCGAGGTGGTCGTAGTGCGCTGACACGATGACGTACTCTTTGCGCAGGTGCACATCCGAGCCTTCGATCCAACCGATGACGTTCCGCTGGTCAACGGCGCTGCTGCCCTCGCGTGTGCGCACGGCGACGCCTCTTGCGATCTGGAAGTAACTGCCGTCGGGAAGCGGCTTCAGGCCAACTTCTCGGAAGCGGGCGGCGATGTATTCGGCTGCAGCCTCCTTGCCGGGCGTGCCGGTCGCGCGGCCTTGCAGGGCATCCGAAGCGAGGTACTCGACGTGTTGCTTGAGGCGTGCGGGCGAGAGCTCGGCGCCAACCGCCGCTTCCTGTCGGCTCGAGGCGGAAAGCAAGGCGGCTGCAACCAATAGGGCGACGCCACCCCACTTGACCAGCGAAAGAGCGCTTCTCATGGTGTTCATGTTGACCCTACCCATCGGATCTTCTCAAACTTACCGGAAGGCGACAGCGGAAGTTCCTGAACTCGCCGCGGCTCGACCCGCACGCTCTCATCGCCGATGTACTCGCGAATGTGTTGCGTTACTTGCTGGGCAACCGTCTCGAACGCGTCCGAATCGGTGATGAGCAGCGCCTCAAAGCGATCCCACGCGTGCTGGAGCAGTTGGAAGCGTCGCAAGCCTGGCACGGCGCCGAGTAGGTCAATCAACTTGGGAGACATCAGGCAGCTGCCGTCTTTGCGGCGGATCTGGCTCATCGCGCGCCCTTCGATGCTCGAGAGGGCAGGGAAGGAGCGCCCACAGTCGCACGCGCCGAGCGTCGCCCAGTCGCCAATTCGATACCGCACGAGCGGCGTTCCCCATTGGTGCAGTGGCGTTACAAGCACCGAGCCCGGCGTGCCGGGTGTGCACTGCCGTCCTTGGGCATCCACCACCTCCAGGATGACGTTGGGCGCGTGGACGTGCAGCCGCTCGCGATCATCCGGGCAGGTGTGCGCGATCGGGCCGGTCTCAACGGCGCTCCAAGAGTTCCAAGCGACCGAGCGGAAGACGCGTTCCAGGGCGCTGCGGTCGCCGTCGAGCAGGTTCTCGCCAAAACACCGAATGGACGAGACCGCGGGCGGTTCCTCCCAGTAGTTCGATGCAAGAAGCAGCGCGGTCGGATAGCCCGCCAGGCGTTGCGGCTGGGCAGCCATGAAGAATGCGGCGATATGCTCGGGCGGCGTCCCGGCGTCTATCAGGTAGCCGTCTCCTACCGGCAGCAGTTCCCTTAGCGGACCGGCTGCCCAGCGCGGGATGCGAACGCCCTGGCTGAGGGCGCGCACTGTCTCATCCGGGCCTTTTGAGTAGGTTCGAACGAGGCCGAGCGATTCCGTCGGGTCAGTGTCCGTCCACTCCATCTCGAGCAACTCGGCGGCGGCTCCGGCAACGAAGGCGTTCGTGCTCGCATGGACTCGCACAACGTGTCCGGTTGATCCGGATGTACTCGTTGCCGGACCGATTTCGAGCCCTGGCGGCAGGCTCCGCGCAACGAGTCGGTCAGGGTCTTCGGTTACGGAGGCGCGTTCGAGGATTGGCAGCGCGCGGAAGTCATCCCAGTCCTCGATGCGCGGCTCGTTGGCCCAAAGGTCGGCGTACAGCGGCACGTTCCGCCAGGCATGCCGCACAAGCCTGCGCAGCTCGCGCAGTTGGAGTTCGTGGAGTTCGTCCTCCGACCAGTGCTGCGCGGCGCGCATCAGGCGATAGTGCCGCCGGACGGCGTCAAGGATGGGCGCACGGCGCCCGGTGTCCCACTTGCCGAGGTAGTCGGAGGCCACCTACATCGCCATCGGCATGATGACGCAGAGGAAGCTGGGTTCGTCTTCCGATGGCTTCAGCACAGCGGCTCGGTCGCGTTCGGTCATTTCGAGCGCGGCGCTCGGCGTGGCGATGACTTCGAGCGCATCGAGCAGGTACTTGCCGTTGAAGGCGATTTCGATGTCGTCTCCCTCTTTGGCAAGGCTGACTTCGTCCTTGCCTTCTCCGAGACCCTCGCTACGGGCGGTGAGGAATACCGTGTCGCCCTCGGAGCGGAGGATGATGCGGTTGGAGTTCTCGCGCGCGAGGATGAGCTCACGGCGGATGGCGGCGAGGATCTCTTCTCGATCCACGATCCAGCGTCGCGTGGCTTCCTTCGGGATGACGCGCTCGAATGGTGGAAACGTTCCTTCAAGCAGTTGCGCCACCACGCGCGCGCCATCGGTTGCAACGATGAGGCGCCGCTCGCCGATGGTGAGGGTGAGGTCGCTCTCGGTTGACACGGGCAGCCGCTTGATGACGTTGAGCGCCCGCAGCGGAACGACGACCTCGACCGTGTTGCCAAGCCCCGACAGTTTCTTCGCGCAGACGGCGAGGCGGTGCGTGTCGGTAGCGACCGCGCGAAGCGTCTCTCCATCGTAGGAGAGCAGCACGCCGGTCAGAATCGGGCGCCCTTGCGTCTCGGGCGCGACGGCGAACTCAACGCTGTCGATCAGGTGGCAGAACTCGCCGAAGTTCATCGTGAGCTGGGCTTCGGCGGTTACACCCGGAACCTGAGGGAAGTCCTCGACCTGGTGTCCGGTAACCATCTTGAAGTCGGTGCTGCCAAGCGACATGCGAACGGACGATGAGTTCGCCTGCTCGATGTGGATGTCCCCGTCGGGCAAGCGGCCAAGAATCTCGTTCAGCAGTCGGGCGTTAAGGGTGATCGCGCCGGTTTCCGTTACGACGGACGGAATTGTCCTCTCGACCCACATTTCGCCGTCGCAGCCGACGAGGCGGATGCGGTTGTCGTCAGCCTCGACGAGCAGGCTCTGCAACATGGGCAGCGTCGTCTGTCGGCCGGTCGCGGGTGCGCCGGCGAGTTGTACGGCATCGAACAGGTCCCTTCTTGGGCAATCGAGAATCACGCTTTAGGTCCTCCTTTTCATCCTGACAGAAGTGTTGGCTGGTCCTGGTTGAGCGGCAACTCCATCTGCGGGCCTTGCCATCTGCGCCAGGAGTAGCCCAATTCGAGTGCGCGACGCCGCACGGCTTGGCTGACGCGCATATACTGCTCGGCGGTCATGTCGTCCGCGTCGTAGGCGGCATGGAGCAGATCATGCATCTTGCGGCGGGCGGCGACTTCTGCTGCGAGTTCGTCGTCCTCGTGCATCGCTTCCATGAACTCGCTAGCGAGCTCAACCGGCAGTTCGTCGTCGAGGTAGAGGTCAATCAGACTTCGGATGTCTATGCTTCTCACGTGGTAACTCCTCAACTGCCGGGCCGAGCCGCTCCTTGAGCGCCCTCCGCCCCCGATATAGCCGAGACTTCAGCGCGGGCACCGAGAGGTCGAGAATCTCCGCCGCCTCGTTCGCGGTTATCTCCTCGACGTCGCACAGAATCAGCGGCTCTCGGTACTCCTGCGGCAACTCGTTCAACGCCTGGCGCACAGCGATGTGCAGCGCCGTCTGCTCCTCGGGGGCGCCGACGGTCGCGTCCATCGGAAGGTCCACCAGCGGTTGTTGGCGGATGCGATCAATGCACAGGTTCCTGGCGATGCGGAAGATCCATGTCCGAAACGCGGCGTCCGCCCGAAGGTCTCGTGACTTCCGCATCACACGATAGAACGTCTCCTGGGTGGCATCCTCAGCGTCCGCCGCGTTGTTGAGCATGCGGTACGTGTACCGATAGATCCTCGGGGCGTACAGCGCGTACAGCTCGTCCAGCGCCGAACCGTCGCCGGCGGCGAGCATGCTCACGATCCTCCTCTCCGCTGCTTCGTTGTCGTGTTCCAATCCTTTACCCATCCTTATAGACGCGCGCTCCCGCTCAAAAGCCGCACCCCGCTATCATACTCTAACCGGCGGGCGCGAGTTGTCGAAGACGCCCGGCTACCCCGGAACGATGGCGGTCAGGTTCATCGCGTCGGGGTCCAGGTACTGCTCCGCGAGGGAGCGCACGTCCCCCGGCGTTGTCCTCTGCACCGCTGCAATGACCTCTTCGAGAGGGATCTCCCTGCCGTAGGTAAGTTCGTTCGACGCCAGGCGCCGCATCCGGTTCGAGGTGGACTCCAGCGCCATCACCATCGAGCCGATGAGCAGACGCTTCGCGCGCTCCAGTTCCTCCTCGGGTACGTCTTCCGTCCGCAAGCGTTCGAGTTCCTGCCGCACTAAGGCACGCACCTCATCGAAGTTCTCCTTGCTGGTGCCCCCGTAGATCGTGAACGCGCCTGCTTCGCGGTAGGCGCCCTTGTACGACCCGATGGCATACGCCAATCCTCGCTGCTCGCGAATGACTTGGAAGAGGCGGCTGCTCATGCTGCCGCCCAAGAGCGCGTCGAGCACCGCCATGCTATACCGCTCCTCGCTGTACGAATTCGGGCCTTCGCCACCGATGCAAAAGTGCACCTGCTCGACTTCCCGCGGTAAGAGCGCCTCCAATGGCTCGGCACGCTCGGGTGGCTCCGCCGGAAGTCCAAAGTCGCCCTCCAGCCGACCAAGCAGTCGCTCGACCGTTGCCCGGGTTGCCTCGGGGTCGTGGTTGCCTGCGACCGCGACCACCGTTTTGCCGGCGACGTACCGCTCGCCCATGTATCCGAGGCAGTCCTCTCGCTTGAACGAGCCGACGGACTCGTGCGTGCCGATGATCGGCCTGCCCAGCGGGTGCCCGCGCCAGAGGTTCCGCGCGTGAAGGTCATGGACCAACTCCTCGGGGCTGTCCTCGTACTTGCGAATCTCTTCCTGAACGACACGCTTCTCCTTCTCCAGTTCGTCCGCCTCGAACAGGGAGTTCAGGAGCATGTCGGAGAGCACATCGAGCGCATTGTCGAGGTCGTCCGACAGCACGCGGGCGTAATAGCACGTGCTCTCTTTGGACGTGAAGGCGTTCAGGTGTCCCCCTCGTCCCTCGATCTCCTGGGCGATCTGTTCGGCTGAGCGCCGCCCGGTCCCCTTGAACAGCATGTGCTCGATCAGGTGGCTGATGCCCGCTTGCTCGTCCTGTTCCATGCGGCTGCCCGTGTGGCACCAGATTCCCACAGCCACGGACTGCACGGAGTCGAACGGCTCGGAGACAACCCGCACGCCATTGGGCAAGACGAACTTCAGCACCTGCGACATCGGCGTCGCAGCCTACCCCAATCGGTCGCGGGCGTCCTATGCCTTTTCGAGGGTGCCGCGCAGCATCTGCTCGCGCTCGATCGCTTCGAAGAGCGCCTTGAAGTTGCCTTTGCCGAACGACTTCGCTCCCTTGCGCTGGATGATCTCAAAGAACAACGTTGGGCGGTCTTCGATCGGCTTGGTGAACAGTTGCAGCAGATAGCCCTCGTCGTCGCGATCCACGAGGATGCCGAGGTCGCGCAGCGCGGAGATCGGTTCGTCAATCGTGCCCACGCGGTCGAGCACGTCATCGTAGTACGTCTTCGGCACGTTCAGGAACTCGACGTCGTTCTCACGCAACCTTCGAATGGTCTCCAGGATGTCGCTGGTGTGCATCGCGATGTGCTGCACTCCGGCGCCGCCGTGGAACTCGAGGTACTCCTCGATCTGCGACTTCTTCTTGCCCTCCGCGGGCTCGTTGATCGGGAACTTGATGCGCCCGTTGCCGCTTTGCATCACCTTCGACATGAGCGCGGTGTAGTCGGTCGAGATGTCCTTGTCGTCGAAGTGCACCAGTTGCTCGAAGCCGAGCACGTTCTTGTACCACTCCGCCCACTTGTTCATCCCGTTCCACTCGACGTTGCCGACGATGTGGTCAATGAACTCAAGCCCGACGCTGTTTCCCTTGCGATTCTTGGGCTGGAAGTTGGGCATGAACAGACCCGAGAACGAGTCGCGGTTGATGAACGTGTGGATAACGTCGCCGTACGTCTTGATGGCGGCGATACGCACCTTGCCGAAGTCGTCTTCGAGCGTCTGAGGCTCATACGCGATCTCCGCTCCTCGATCCGTCGCCTTGGCGAACGCGTCGTCAACGTCGTCTACCTCCATGGCGACGTCGCGAACGAAGTCGCCGTGCTGCCCGAGAGTCGGGGCGATGGGGTGATCCGGAACGAGCGGCGAGCAGACGAGGAACCGAATCTGTCCCTGCTCTAACAGGTAAGCCGCCTCTTTCCGATTGCCGGTCTCAAGGCCCGAGTAGGCGACGATGTCGAAGCCGAAGATGCGGCGATACCACTCCGCCGTGTGCTTGGCGTTGCCGCAATAGAATCTAACGTGGTCAATGTTGCGAATTGGAAACGTGTCTGCCATCTTCTGTTCCTCCGATGTTTGCTACGCCTAAGGATACCCGCCCAGTGGAAGCCTGCGACTCAGGCGCTCGTGGGAAGGAACTCGCCGCCGACCACCGTGCGCTCCGCCTCGTACTTCTCAAGCCGCGCGCGCAGCGTCTTATGGATGCGGTGAAGGCGACTGCGGATCGTCCCCACCGGAGTGTCGAGCATCTCGGCGATGTCTTGGTAGGCGATGCCCTCGATGTCAGCCAGCACGACCAGAAGCCGCTGTTGGGGGGAGAGGGACCGCAACGCGCGCTCCATCGCCTCACTCAGAGCAGACCTCAGCAGCGTCTCCTCGGGGTTCTCCCGCTCGTCGGCGGTCTCCAGAAAGACCTGGTCGTCCGCCCCGTCCGCCTGCAGCGGCATGTCGTACGAGACCGTCTGCACACGGCGTCGGCGATAGCGGAGGAGATCCAAGAAAAGCCGCGTAACGATGCGAAAAATCCAGTTCTCGAACGGTTTTGACGCTTCATAGCTGTCAAAACTCCGATAGGCGCGGAAATACGCCTCTTGGGTCAGGTCTTCCGCGTCAGCCCGGTTACCGGACAGGCGGTACGCCATGTTGTACACCTTCCGGTAGGTTCGGCGCATCAACTCATTGAAGCGCGCCTCGTCGGTCTCCTGCATCGTTCCAGCGGTACTTTGCATCTCTGTGCGCGGGAAGGGTTCCCGCATACGGTTCAACAACTTCGGGGCCGAAGCGGTTCCCGGCCTCCGTCCGTTTTCCCAGTCGGGGAGGGGGCGACCGGGCCGCCCCGCCCCGCCAAAAAAGCGAGGGTCGAAGGGTGAGCCACCTTTCGGCGGCGCCGCAACGACCCCCGGAGGACATGCGCACTTCTTTTGACGCCGGATACCCTCCCGGCGTTTCATCTCACGGGCAGGAGGCGTAGAAACCGTATAATCCGACCGAATGCGCGCTGAATGGGCTAACCGGATCTTCTTTGTCCTCGTCTGCACGGGGCTTTTTGTTGCCGTTTACATCGGCGTGCACCACCTGTCGGGCATCAGCCCCCCGTGCGGCGAGGCGCAGGGTGGCTGCGACGAGATTGCCAAGCCGAAGAACAGCATGTTCCTCGGCATCCCGATTGCCTTGTTTGGCGCTGCAGCGTATTTTCTGCTTGCTCTGATGTCCTTTGCTCGTGGAGTGATTGGCCCAGAGCGCTCGCCCAGGCTGGGGATGGCGATGTGGCTGCTCACAGCTGTCGGGACCGCCGTCTCGATCGGTTTGATCATCTGGGGCGTCAGGATTCTGCACGCCACTTGCGTGTGGTGTGTGGTGAGCGCAGGCGCGATGACCGCCGCGTTCCTCGTGCAAACCTACGGCATGATGCAAACCGGGGCAGGGGCGCGCCCTGTGAACTACACCGCATACGTGGCGATCTTCGCCCTCTCGGTCGCTGGCTCGCTCGGTTTCGGTTACGCCAGCCTGAACAAGATTCGCGAGCAGAACAGCGGCGTCGTCTTCACGGGGGATCGAACACAAGATGAGCTCCTGCGCCTCATCCTGGGAAAGGAGCGCATCGTGTACGGCAACCCCGACGCGCCGATCACCATCGTCGAATTCTCCGACCTCTTCTGTCCGGTTTGCGCCACCGAGCACACCTGGATGAAGCAGCAGTTGGATGGCCCGCTGAACGGGAATGTGCGGCTGGTGTTTCGGCACTTCCCAATCCAGTCGCTGCACGCGTTCGCCCGGCACGCAGCCGCGGCTGCGGAACTGATCCGTGAGCGGCACCCCGACAAGTTCTGGCAATTCATCGACACGTTCTTCGCAGCGCAGGGCGACGACGACATCATCACCATCCTACAAGTGGCGGAGGCGACCGGGGTGCCTCAGAGCGAAATTGACGCGATGTTCAAGGACCGAGAAGTGCTGAGGCAGTACCTGCAACCCGTTGCCGATGACCTGACAGACGCAAGCGCGCTCGGCGTCCAAAGCACGCCTCATTTCTTCGTCCTCTTGCCTCAAGAGGAGGGAGGAGTCAAGGTGCTTTACGCCACCGGGGGCCTCATCCGCGACACGATCGAAGGGGCCGAGTTCCAGGCTGCCTTGAGGCGAATTCGGTAGAATAACAGCCTGCCGATGCCTTCACGCCCCAGAGTCCTCGTCGCCATGTCCGGCGGAGTTGACAGCAGCGTCGCCGCCGCGCTGTTGCTCCAGCGCGGCTACCAGGTGGTCGGCGTCACCATGCAGATTTGGCAGCAGAGCCAAACCGACCCCCGACACGCAGGCTGCTGCTCGCTCGGAGCGGTCGAGGACGCCCGTCGAGTCGCGCGCGCCCTCGGCATACCGTACTACGTACTCAACTTCCGCGAGGAGTTTCGACGGCTCGTCATCGAGGACTTCCTGAACGAGTACGCGCAGGGGAGGACGCCCAACCCCTGCCTCGAATGCAACCGCTCGATCAAGTTCGACCACCTCGTCAAGAAGGCTGATGAAATCGGCTGCCCCCTGCTCGCAACCGGGCACTATGCGCAAACGAGGTACGACAAGCGATACGACCGTTGGCGCCTCCTGCGCGCAAAGGCTGCCGCGAAGGATCAGTCCTACGCGCTGTACATGCTCGACCAAGCGACGCTTGCCCGCGTTCGCTTCCCACTTGGGGATTTGCCGGACAAGGCGGAGACGCGCGCCATCGCGAGGGACCTCGGCCTGCCCGTCGCCGACAAGCCCGACTCGCAAGAGATCTGCTTCGTCAGCGAGGCGGGCGGCTATCGAGAGTTTTTGCGTGCCAATCGCCCGAGCGCCGAGCGGGAAGGCGAGATCGTGGACACGCGGGGGCGCGTCCTCGGCGCGCACGCCGGCGTCGCGCACTACACGGTGGGACAGCGCAAGGGGTTGGGGCTGAACGTAGACGGTCGGCCCTTGTATGTCCTGCGCGTCGAGCCGGGGACCAACAGGGTCGTCGTAGGGTCGGACGACGCGCTTTACACGAAAGAGGTGCGCTTCCTCGACGAACTGCGCGGCGTTACGCGGAAGTCGAGAGTGGAAGGGAAGATACGATACAACATGCCGCCCGCACGCGCAACGCTCTTTCCGGGCGAGGTGGCTCGCGCCGTGTTTGACGAGCCGGTGCGAGCGGTAACTCCGGGTCAGGCGGCTGTGTTCTATCGTGGCGGCGCGGTGGTCGCCGGAGGGCGCATTCTCGGCGGAGGCGAGGGTTGACGGCGCTCTTGTGGCTGTGCATCGTCGCGCTCGCCGTCGCGGCGCTGGCAACGCTGGCGAAGGCGGCGGAGGTGCTTGAGTCCCTAACGCGGGTAGCGGCTCGCATGAGCGCGCTTCAGGAGCGGGCGGATTCGGCGCTCGAGGACGAGGTTCTGCCGCTTCTGGAGGCGAGCGACTCGCTGCGGGCAGCAGGCGACCGCCTTCGGGCGCAGACGCTTGGGCTTGCCGCTCGGCTTCTTCCGGGCGAGGACACGCCCCGCCCCCTCAGCGCGAAGGCGCTGATGGCGGCGGAGTTTGCGAGGACGTTCCTCCGCCTCGCTACCGGTGGCAGCGGGCGGACTTAGGCTTCCGTAACCTGGCTCTGACTGATCGAGGAAGCGAGCGCCATGCCCGCGATGACGATCGCACTGAGTCCGTTTCTCAGTTTCACTTGTCTGTACCTCCTTTAGATTTGTGTTGTTTCTCCGCCGCCTCCAAGACAGCGGAAATCGTTTCCTCGCGGCTTCACTTCACCTTCACGAGCTGAAAGCCGTTGATGTGAGCGTAGGGGAACTCTCCCGTCGTCCTTACCTCGATTCTCCCGTCAAGGACCCGGACTCGGTGGAACGTGTGTGTCAAACCACGTTCAAACCGCCAGTCTGCAGGCAAAGGACCGGTAGAGACCTGCGGGTTTTCGGTTAGCGACCCGGGAACGGTCACGGCTACGGGCACGTAGCGCGGTATGGGACGAACCGCGTACGTGTACACGTCATAAAGCCCAGGTTCCAGGCCCTCAAAGGTGTAGATGGTCAGCGGCGGCGGCGGCATGATCTGGTGCGGAGCGAACGGCGGACCGACATTCGCCGCGTCGCCCATCAGCAGCCAGAAGTCGTCATTTACGATGCCGAAGTCCAACCGCGGGTTCCGCCACCCGCCGGCCGAGCCTATCCCTCCCGAAGCGGAGTAGGTTGCTCCGGTCCACCGCCCGGAGACATCCAGCAAGGGGATGGTTCGCCCCTCCGCACCGTAAACTTGGTTCCAAACTCCGGCTTGCGACGCGCCTGCGCCATACGACGCTTGGGGGACGCCTGTCCCCAAAGAGCGAGGGCCGAAAAATCCGTCCAGGTCCACATTGAACCCCTGCGCCCAGCAGGCTGTCCCAGCCAGGCTCGCGGCTGCTACGAGTCCTCCTGCCGGCAATCTCTTCATTGTCTATTGCTCCTTCTGGACACCAGTTTATCACAT
>Ga0209172_10004663_pt1 | contig 17988 bp, 21 predicted proteins | sample LarsenN4metaG_FD_184113 | JGI IMG/M metagenome (GOLD analysis project Ga0209172, IMG submission 184113) | Hot spring sediment bacterial and archeal communities from British Columbia, Canada, to study Microbial Dark Matter (Phase II) - Larsen... ... | reverse complement strand
AGTTCTTATCGAGTCTGCCTGACCCTCAACCTGCCATGGCCTCCAAGCGACAGCAAGAAGATTCCTTTAGGCGCGAATTCACCGTCCTCAGCCGCATTCCACCTTCTTAGTTCTGTCAGCCAACCAGGGTGCAGGGGTGTAACCTCTGGCTGGAGGCGCGGCCCCACAACCCCCTTTATTTTCAATGCCCTAAACCAACTGGCGACAGCTATAGAAGTTATAGATAGCAATTTTATTGAGAGGGTGAGAGGTGTTTCCCCCCACTAGACAAAACACTTATACACCTTGTCTCCCAAGGTTTGAAGTTTCCCTTGAAAGGAAAAAACCTGATTTAGATAGAAGAAATCAACAGGGAAATTCTAACTCAGGAATAAAACTTTACCGCGAATGGCACAACAGTTTTGTCCCCCACCCGATAGAAATTTCTCTCACTGGGCTGATTCGTCGAGAACAGGTAAATCTATTGAATCTTCAGGTTGTAGGGTTAAGAAATAGATTCGGTACAGAGTCGAAAATACTTTTGGTTTCAGAACAAAGATAGAGAGTGGTTGATTCAGACAATTTATAAAAGTTTTTGTAGATTCAAAGAAGTAGAGCAACAGAAACACAGCTACTATACACGCTTAAGTAGCCCTTAGTATTCGCTCTCACCCTCTTCTTCAAAATTCTTGGCTTTAGCTCTCGTTCCTCAGTAGCTAATTTTCAGCCTCAACAATAAAATTGGCTTTTATCGAGCCTCACTTCACCGTACTCAGGCACCCAGGCGACCCAAGTATCATTAGACTCCTGACAAAGCAATTTTGCTTCATTAAATCCATACTCACTTGGAGGGTGCAACAACTTTACCCAAGCATCGCGGTTATAAGTGATATGGCAAACAGGTTTCCACCCTGATGCGATCGCCCTTTCTAATGCGAGAGCCGTTTGAGCGGCTGAATCAGTGATTTGAGAAGACATCCTGCTTTCCATTCCAATCGATCAAAAATAAAAAATCCTCTTCAAACCAAGAACGAAGAGGATAAGCAAATATTTCTGTATTCAATTTTACAAAATTAATCATCAATCTTTCATTCGTCCTGGATAAATTAACAAATCCTGACAAAAGCAAGCAACCAACTCAGACTGATTACTATGCATTCGGCAATCAAAGCGTCTTGCAGTGGCGAATAGATTTGGGGTTTAACCCAACTCACTTCCTGGATGAGTGCTTCAGTTTTGCCCAGCACAGCTTCTACAATCGTTAAGCTTGCCAAACTAAATTTATTTGCTTAGGACTATGGATTAAATTAGATGCCATTTTTGTGAAGGGGTTTGGCAATGCCAAACCCGTACAGTAAGAACGTTGTTCATGTTATTTAATTCGCGTTCTTTAGCAGCACCAGCACTCCACTCAGATTTAGATCACGCCATTATCTCTTAAGCTTCTTCACCAGTTGGATCCGCAATTTCTTGCTTCTGAAAGAACCAACGACGTTGCCGTTTGGGTAACTCAATCTCATAAGTGCGGCAAAAGTCATCTTGCACCTTACGAGTCAGCCGACGCGAGACTTGGCGCACAACCTGTTTCAAAAGCTGATCGCCCGTTCCTAAAATCAGAGACTTGGGCAACGCTGCATGGATGAAACGCGGGAACTGAATGTCAACAATTAGCTCCAAAGTCCAATTTACGCGGGTAATCTTTTCAATCGGGTGACTTCCATTATTGGCTGAAACTAAAATTTCACCCGGTTCAACTTCCGCTAGCTCCATGGCAGCCTTAAAGTCTACCTGATACCCAATTGGCTCGTACCCAGGAACGGGCACCGTTTCAATCCGATATATTTTGTTTTCTTGAGGTAATAAATCTAACCCAATGCGCGGTTCTAGCTCAAACCCAGCAGCACCGTAACGGCCAACAACCAATGCATAGGCATTCTTGCCAATCGGCTCAACTTTCATCGGCTGAGCGCAACGCTCAAACCAAACATGGTGATCGTCGAAATATCGAGCAACTGTATCGGTATCAGCATACAGATCCATGTGATCGACAAAATGGCTATGGAATCGGATCGGCTCAGTCACATTTGCAGTAGATTCATCAGATAAAGCACCATCAGAGTCGGTGTAGACCGACATCACATGGAGATAACCGTTAGTTGGGTCGCCAGATTGAGGTTGGGCGATGGGTGACTGCATGGTCAATGTCCTTGAAACTAGACTTTGCTCCTAAGATTTAGCTTGCCTCACTTAGATTCCAGCGTAGCCGCTAGTATTGCGGAACTTTTGCTGAAAAATGACATTTTTTTCGGCAAGCAACCTGTGGAGAATACGGCACTCACTGCCAGAAAACAGTGTACCTATTAAATCTGTAGCCGAAGCCAGCAGGGAGAGATCTGACCAAGATCACAAACTGTAACAGCCACAGACGGCAATTACTTAATTTTTAGTAACATACCACCTTTTGCTGGTTCCAGCAGGGATCAAAATTCTACTCCATTAGATCTTTAGATTATGCCAATTGAGTTTAGCCATCCTCGCCAGTCTTTGCCAGAATAAGTTTATGTTGGCTGGTTGGGAGGAATTATGAAAGCGTTGGTTGCGGGTGCTACAGGTGAAACAGGTCGTCGCATTGTTAAAGAGTTAGTGAAGCGCGGCATTCCGGTACGGGCGATGGTAAGAAACATCGACTCTGCTAGAGAGGTGCTACCCCCAGAGGTCGAACTCGTCATTGGAGACGTTTTAGAACCTGCCACAATTGAAGCCGCGATCGCCGATTGCACCGTGCTGCTTTCGGCCACAGGCGCTAAACCCAGCTTTGACCCAACTGGCCCCTACAAAGTTGACTATGAGGGCACTCAAAACCTGGTCAACGCCGCCAAGGTCAAGGGGATTGAACATTTCGTGATGGTGTCATCACTCTGCGTTTCCAAACTATTTCATCCCTTAAATTTGTTCTTCTTAATTCTCGTTTGGAAGAAAAAAGCAGAAGACTACCTCAAAGGAAGCGGTTTAGCCTACACGATTGTGCGTCCAGGTGGGCTTAAAAATGAAGACAACGCCGACAAAATCGTGATGTCAGCTGCAGACACCCTGTTTGAGGGCAGCATCCCTCGTACTAAAGTCGCCCAAGTTTGTGTTGAAGCGCTGTTTCATGCCAGTGCCCGCAACAAAGTTGTTGAAATCGTGGCCGAACCCGATGCCGCCGACAAATCTTTACCTGATCTGTTTACAAGTGTGGCTTAAGCTACGCGATCGCCCACCAGATCGACAGAAGCCAATTTTTAGGTGGCTAAACTCCACTATCGCGACCTCCGAGAAGCGGGGGAGACACGTCCCATATTCTTCTGATGAAGGATATACCCCCACTCTTCGATGATCTTTCCACTTAGCTCCAACTCTTCTGTCAAACGTTTTGTTTGATAGAGTTGCACGTAGCGTTCCTGGCGTTCTGCGGCTGTCTCGCTAGTCCGGTAAGCTTCGTCAAGATCAAGGGTGATATTTGCCTCAAGTTGCCGTTGATATTGTAGTTTTGCATTCGTCACATTCGAGCGTGAAGCCGCCATAGTTGGCAAGTAGTCTAAGCTGAGACACTCATTACTGGGCAAAACAATGTAAGAAATACCGCATTGAGCGCGAGCAACAGTCGGGATTATCACAGGAGCGATCGCTAGGGTTAAGAACATTACACCAAAGGCCGCTTTTCTCATAGTGAGGCAAAGAACTCTTCACCCAATAGAACTGAAATAATGTATCTGCTCAGGATTTTTCATAGTAAAGTCAGGCTGTTTTTACAGTCTCTTTAAAGAAATTTGCGTGATTCTCCGCATACTTCAAATAACTGTTGTTGAATAATACTGATTTCAGCATCGGTTTTTACTAGAATGCCGGAAACTTTTGAGATCCCAAAGGTAAATTCCTTGATGCCTGCCATCTATGCTTGATGTGCTTGAGTCAACCGGAGTCATCTCAAATTAGTTGTAGGAGTGTAGAAGTGTTGGCCGTGAAACAAAAACGTTCAAAGTTCTTACTGTTAGCCTTACTAAATTTGTTAGCTGATTATGATGGCGAGCTATCTGAAGACGCGACTGAGCTATTGGATGAGTTAAAAAGCCGTACTTATAATCTTCCTCCCTTGTATGCAGATGTGTTTGGCCTACCTCATACAGCGACCTGTGCCGAGTTAGTCGATCGCATCCTGTCGCTATCTCAAGAGCAACGGGCGATCGCGAGTTATGCCTTTCAAATTTTTCGCTATTACGAGCAAATTTTAAGAGCCTACCCTGGAGATGGCTCGCCTCAGCAGAAAGCGGCCTACGAGTCGCAAGTTGAGCGTGTTCGGCTGTCTGTCGCTCGCAGTAAAACCGCATTAGCAGAGTCATTAGGGGAAAAGGGGTAATTATGGCTGCATTGGATCCACAACAAGTCGATCGCTTGATGGCACACATCGAAGGACTTGAGAACCTGTTAACTGAAGTAGATGAGCAAGGTGCCGACGAAATTTTAGACGAGCTTTACCTGCTCATCACAAAACTGTTTGAGCAGTTTCCCCAACTCGATCAAGATGAGGACTAATCGTTAACTGCGCTTAAACCCGCAAATTAAATAACGTGAGCAACTTCCTTGCTTTAGGGATTTGACAAAGCCAAACCCAAAAATTGGGCGTTGCTGATAGGCGTAAGAATTCCGTAAGAGCGTTTCGCGTTCGCGTAGCGGCTCCAGCGAAGACAACGCCCCTAACTTGTGGATGCTGATCCCAAAATCACACTACACTCAGCAACGCCAAAAGTTGCTCTTGTTCAACTCGCAATCCTTAATAGAGTTAATGGCCTCTGAAGACAGAGGCAAAAGCAACATATGAGTTACCAGGGCGAACGAAGGGACTCGAACCCTCGAATGGCGGAACCACAATCCGCTGCCTTAACCACTTGGCTACGCTCGCCATTGCATTACGTATATTAACACTTTCTTTAGAAGGTGATCCACTTTTTCTAATTAAGATCAGCAATTCTCATTTTGAAACATTTGTACTGTAGCCAGAGTGTCTAAAGACTTGTGCACTCAATGTTATAAACGGCAGAATGCGGGTTTCAGCCATTCATAAACGTTAAAACCGGACGTTTTTATGAGAATCATTCTCATATCGAGAATTGCTGAATTAAGATGCGTCAAAAATCTGAAAAAGGCTTTTTAGTCCGCTATCGAGTCTTACTGTTGGCATGGCTTTGGCGAGTTAGCTCCATCCTCCTTCGCGGGACAGTCGATTAACTTGATTTGCGCCGAAACTGCTCCAATATTGCCGCGATCGCGGGAGTTATTGCCGTAAATCGAACCTGGTAGTAGTTTGGTTGAGTTTGCTCAACCACCTTGGCGTAAAAATCTTCTTGCTCAGGGGACGTTGCCTCTTGTAGCACCAGATTGAGCTTGAGATTGTCGAGTAAGTTGAGCGGGTAATCGGTATGCAACTCAGCCGAATGCACCGAAAGACAGGTAAGAGTGCCCGATGTGGCGTGTTCGAGCAGATGTTTGTTTTGCAAAATTTGCAGCTGCACTGCAACTGGTTGCGCGAGTTTGATTAGCGGTTCGGTTTGTGTCGGCAAAAACTGATTGTAAGCACCGCGAATGCCAACAACCTCATGCAGCGCGATCGCTCCCTGAAACCCTTTGAGCTGCACATCAAGAATCCGTTGAAATTGCAGCGGGACTTGGCAGGCTTTAATCGTGTTTTCAGAAACAAGAATCTGGCCACCGACCGTATACGACTCAATCCGAAAGGCAAGATTCACTTCACGCCCCATCACTGTGTACTTCGCCCGTCGTGCCGAGCCAATATTTCCAGCCAGCACCTCTCCTGTGTGGATCCCGATCCCCATTTCCAACGGGGGCAGATTACGTTGTTGATTGCGCTCATTAATCGCTTGCATCGCTTGTTGCATGGCGATCGCGCAGGCAACTGCCCGTTCAGCATCATCCTCCGCTCGAATCGGAGCACCAAAAATTGCAAAAATTCCGTCGCCAATAAAGTCATTTATGGTGCCGTGGTAGCGATTAATCACCTCGGTCATCGCTTCGAGATAGATGTTGATCGCTTCAACCGAAGCTTCGGGAGACAGCCGATCAGAAATAGCCGAAAAGCCACGCAAGTCAGAAATCAGCAACGTAACTTGACGTTTTTCGCCACCCAGCTTGAGATTGGTTGGGTTGTCGAGCAGTGTTGTCACAATCTCATCGGTTAAATAGCGCCCAAACGTTTGGCGCATTGCCGCCGCGCTACGGGCCAGATGCCCCGTTACTACAAACGCCGCACTGGTCATGCCCAATAGAGACGGAATGACTGGAATCCACAAGCCTTGCCCGATCGCAAGGTAGCTCGCGGCTGCCTGCCCCAGCCCTAACAGCGTTAAGCTCAGCAACACTAACGGAAAACCCGTCAACCGTTGGCGTTTTGGCGACGTTGCAAAAGCCTGGATACTGGGGTGACGCCCCATCCAGGGAATAGCTGCGCCCAGCAAACACCACACCCCAATCCACAATGCTTCCCAGGGTTCTGACCAGGTTTGAATCAAAGGCTGACGATCGAGGGCTGCCCGCAAAATTTGATTCGCAATATCTGCATGAATCTCAACCCCTGAAGCTGTGACAAAGGAACGGTTAAGCCAGCCATTGCGGCGGGGCACAAAAAATAGGTCTCCGGCACTCTCAGCTGTGACCCCAATCATGACAATGCGATCGCGGAGCAAGTCAGGCGGTATCTTGTTTTGCAGCACATCCGTCAGCGACACAATCGGGAAGCGCCGACCCAGGTTACGCAACTCTGATAGCATCAAAATTTGATAGCCACCCGCATCAGCGCCGACATACCCACCTGCATCGCTTGGTAAAGATTGAAAAGTAGCAGCCCCCAGCTTCAAGATCTGTTGGTCAGGGTCAACCGTTTCTAACTCAATGCCTTCGGCAGCGAGATACTGCAAAGCTGATTCGGCCCCTAAACTGAGAATGACTTCATCCCCTTTCTCAACCGATAGTAAGCTGCGGCGTGATTTACCATCGGCATCAATAATCAAGTCATTCATCGTAACTTGCCCTAGCTCTGCTAAAACCGGGGGTGGGTTCACAACAGCCCCCATAGTTGAGCCAACCACTTTTTTAATCCCAATCAAATTAGGGGTTGAGCGAAACACTTTAACAAGTTCGTCGTACCCTGGCTCAACTGGCAAATCACGATAAATATCCAGTGCGATCGCCCGTGGTTGTTGCTTTTTAATCAGCGTCAGTAGCTTCGCTAGCTCGCGATCGGCGAGAGGCCATTGCTGCTGCTCCCGCAGATCTTTTTCAGTGATCCCGACAATGATGATGCGTGACTGTGGTGAAGGTGCCGACTGCATTTGCAGCAGACTATCGAGAGCAGACAGCTCAAACAGTTGCAGCGCCCCGGTTAATCGCAAACCCAAAAGAATCCCTGCAACCGTTGGGGCAATGACTAAGATGCTACGCCACTGTCGGAGTTGCTGAAAAAAGGAAATCGCCATTATTGTGAGTCGCCCATAGATGTATCAAACCAGACAGGGAGAAACAACATTCGCTTTCCGGCTAACTCTCCAATTTGTCTTCCGATTTTTCTATAGCGGTAGTCACCTAGGTTAGAACGGGGTGCGGGGGTATACCCCCTTAGCTCTAAGGGCGCAGATCCCACAACCCCCTTTATTTTCAATGTCCTAAACCAACTGGCAACAGCTATACAAAGAAAAACCTATGCTACACCCATTCAAAGTTTAGGAGGAGTTTCTGGAGTTTCTAAGGATCATGGATTAAATAAAACGAATATTTTACCGTCGAAAGAGGCGAACAGCCGTATAGCTTTCGGCAATAGCTTCCGGCATGGCTGCACTTTTCTCGTAAGATTGGAGATGCAATTTAGAAGATGTTTTGTCTTCAGGGATATTGCATCCACAATCGTTTTGAACGTTTTGCTTGGCTGACCCCCTATGGATAGTGCAGCTCAACCTTCTGCCCAGTCTGGGTTAGAGACGAATGATGCGAGTCAGCAAAGCCCTTTAACCTGGCGAGTGGCGGCGTACATCACGGCGTACAACGATGCCGAAGCTTTCAACAAATGTCTGATGGGAATTCGGCTGCAATCCTATGCAGTTGAATTCATCCTGGTTGTCGATAACTCATTGATGCCGCTTCCCCTCACGCCTGAGAGCGAGGCCGATCCGCGTCTAAAAATCTGGCATCATCCCGAAAATATTGGCATTTCCGGTGGGTTAGAGCAAGCCGCTCAGTTTGCAACGCAGGCTAAGGTGGACTTTCTCTGGTTGTTTGACCAGGATAGCTACCCCACAACCGACTGTCTAGAAAAGTTATTGCTCAACTATGAGGCACTGCGTCAACAAGGGGAGGCGGTTGGCATCATTGCCCCGACCGCTATGGATGCCCGAACCAATGAAATCGTGCGTCCTGGAAAGTTTTTGGGCGATCGCTTCAAGGGGTTCCCTCCCACCTCAAGCACCGAACCTTACGACTGCGATGTGGTCATCACTTCTGGGTCGCTGCTCTGGCTCAAAACTCTGGAAACCGTTGCCCTGCCGGATGCGCGGTTGTTTATTGACGGCATCGACCTGGATCATGGAATTCGGCTCAAGCGAGCGGGCTATCGCAATCTGGTTGTGCCCCAGGCGTTGATGTATCACCGTTTTGGCAATCCCATTCCAATTCGTGTTTTGGGCAAGGCAAAAAACTTACAACTGTATCCACCGTTGAGGCACTACTATATTTGCCGCAACCATACCTATCTGGAGCTACAGCACGCCCAGGGAGTGGCTCGTCTCACCTGCTTGCTACACCGAATTCGCTACCTGCTAGTCAGCATGGCGTATATTGGGATGTTCGATCGCCAAAGCAGTTGGCCAATCAAACTAAAAAAATGGTTTGCTTGTTGGTTAGGCACCTTTTATGGGTTGATCGGGCAATTAGACCATCGCTGGTAATTTATGCATCCGCCAGACACCGCGATCGCCTCAATCATCGTTGTGAACTACAACAGCTACCCGGCTATTGTGGAGTGTTTGCGATCGATTCAAGCTCAGATTCAATCGGTGCCCTATGAGTTGATCGTGGTTGATAACGCCTCCAGCGATGACAGTGTGGCGCAAATCAAAACCCAAATTCCCGACTGTCGCGTCATTCAATTAACAAAGAATGTTGGGTTTGGGGCTGGTAATAATGCCGGGGTACAGGTTGCTAGCGGCGAATACCTTTTCTTTTTGAATCCTGACACGGTGCTGTTAGAAGATTCACTCAAAATCCTGCTTCAAAAAATCGCAAAAAATCCAGAGCTGGGCATTGTTGCCCCCCGCATCATCTATCCTGATGGACGTTTGCAACTCTCAACCGCATGGGAAATTAGCCTACTCGGTGAATATAAGACACGTAAGCAACTGGCCGATTATGAACGAGGCAACCATCAAGTGGAAATTGAGGCCGAATATGCCCACGATCGCGCCGTTGAAATTGTTCTGGGTTCAGCGTTCCTCATGACAAAGGCGCTGTTTCAAATGGTTGGTGGGTTTGATGAACAGTTTTTTATGTATTTTGAGGAGTCTGATTTATGTCAACGGGTGCGCGCCAGGGGATACCAAATTCTTTACACGCCAGACACAACCCTTGTGCATTTACACGGCACATCCGTTCAAAAAATACCCGACAAAATGATTGTGGAATACCGCCGGAGTCAACTTTATTATTACCGCAAGCATCACTCCTGGCTGGAGCAGTTTTTCCTGAGAAGTTACCTGTTAGCCAAATTTGGGTTGCAGTCTTTAAAGCGGGGCGATCGCGTGGCGTGGCAGGTGATTCAGCTTGTATTGACGCATTAACATCCACTGCTAAAACCTGAGCCAATTATTTTTCAGTTCTAATGTCGCTTCTAATTAATCTTTCTGCTTTAATGCAGCAGCCGACGGGCATTTCAACCTATAGCTACAACGTTATTAAAAACCTCAATAATCTTGAGTTTGAGCTGGTTGCACCGTTTGAAATTCTGCCTTTTCCAACCCACTTATCACCTGGTGGACTCTCAGCCGAGTACGGCATCAAGGGACATATCAAGCGTTTAGTTTGGTTGCAGCGATCGCTGCCGAAGTTGTGTCAAACGCTCCAGACCAGTCTGCTTTTTTCCCCGTTGCCAGAAGCCCCGTTAGGCACTCAAACTCCTTCTGTGGTGATGATGCACGACTTGATTCCGCTGCGGTTTGGTCGCAAGTTTTCACCAATTTCTCTCTACAATCGCTTTTACGTTCCGGCGGTGCTGCAACAGGCACGACACATCCTTTGCAACTCCACGACAACGGCAAAAGATTTGAGCCATTTTTTTCAAATTCCGGCTCAAAAAATCACGACAATTCCTTTAGCCTACGACGCAGAGCAGTTTCGCTGGCTCAACCTGGCAACGCGCAACTATTTCTTGTTTATCGGACGCATGCCACCTTACAAAAATGTTGAACGGCTGCTCAAGGCTTTCGCCCAAATGACTTCGCTAGGAGATTATGAACTCTGGTTCGTCGGGCCAACTGACCCACGCTATACGCCACCGTTGCAAACTCTAGCAGCTCAGCTCAACGTAGTGGAACGGGTGAAATTTTTAGATTACGTGGCCTATGCTGACCTGCCGATTGTGATTAACCAGGCGATCGCGTTGGTCTATCCCAGTCTGTGGGAGGGGTTTGGTTTGCCTGTTTTAGAAGCGATGGCCTGCGGCACCCCTGTCATTACCTCAAATCAGTCTGCTCTGCCAGAGGTCACCGGGGATGCGGCGCTCCTGGTGGATCCTTATCAGGTGGAGGCGATTGCTGCGGCAATGCGGGCGATCGCAACAGATGCTCAACTACGTAAACAATTGCGACAGGCAGGACTAGCACGAGCCAAGCAATTTAGTTGGGCCAAAACGGGGGCTGAAACGGCAGCTGTGCTTAAACACTTTATGTAATGGGAATTGGGCGATCGCTAACTTACTTTTGCCAGAGCAGCAAAATTACACCTGCAATGATGAAAACTAAACCTAATACGCGGTTCAATTGAAGCGGCTCATGAAAAACCAATAGCCCCAACACCACTGAGAAGACGTACACCAGGGCAACGGCTGGCCCTGCTACACTCAGGTCAACCCGTGTCAATAGCAAAATATAGAAAACGGCACCAAAACCATAGAGCGCTAAGCCACCAATTAGCTCTGGTGTAAAAGCAATATTGGTTAGGGTACTAATCAGGTTGCTGCTGCTTACTCGGCCCAGTTTGACAGCTCCCAATTTCAGCAAAAACTGACCACTCGCTGCGGTCAGCACCGATATTAGGAAAAGTACCAATTCATACGGAGCCATGCGAGGTAAAAGGATTGAACAGCATTCATTAGCTTACACTGCATCCTTTGCAAGTCAGGCTAGAATTCTTGCAGTTGTAGCGTATTCAAAACCAGATGTATGGCTAGTGTAACTCAACCTTCTGAACAACAGACTCAACTTTGGCTACGCGGCTTAATCAGTGTTGCCTGGGCAGATGGCGTGTTTACGCAAGAAGAGCAAGAGCTAATTCACTCGCTTACCCAGCAAGATTTTGACGACTCAGATTCTACCGCTAAGACCTTTGAGCCTGTGACCCCTGCAGCACTAGCCGATGGATTAGGGCATGATCAGCACGCCGCCGAAAACTTTTTACGTATGGCTGTGATGGTGGCTCTGGTAGACCGTTCTTACTCAGACAGTGAAGATGCGTTGCTCAATCAGTATTGTCAGGCGTTAGGGTTAGAAACCACTGCTCTGGATGCACTCCGCAAAACGTTAAGTCAGGTCTGTGCCGAAGCCGATGCAGCCGCTTTTGAAGATTTTAGAAATGCGGTAGTGCATAGCGAGAACTCTGATCATTTGCTGCATCCCGTCAAGGATTGGCTCGACAAAATGGAGATCCACGATCCGAAAGTGGCTCACTTCCTTTGTCGAATGATTCCGCCGCAGTGTCCGTTTGAGCGAGATGTGGTTTTATTTGGCAAAAAGGTGGCTCACATCCCTGCAATGTGTAAACTCAACCCACTCTATGAACAATTCGTCGGGCTACGGTTTCGGGCGCTTTCTTATCTGGCAGACGAGTGTGGTGAGGATGTGTCGCCTTACTGCTAGGAGTCTAAACGCATGGATTATGACGAGTATTGGCACAGCCTTGTACTTCGTGTATGCGATGAACAAGAAAAGCTTTATGGGGATGAGGATCGGTTTTACCGCCTCTCTTGTATTTACGGAGAGACAATAGTTGATGGAATCGAAGCATACTTTGAGCGACGTTTTGATGAGATTGAGAAGGATATGGCAGCGCTTCGCAACTCAGGATTTAATGAACTTGCCTCAGAGTTCGACCTCGCACGAGAACTTTTGTTTGGTTCAGCGCCACTCAACCGTAAAAACCTTGAGGTAGTAATTCAGAAGCTTATGGATGCGACGGAAGACGTAGAGGCGATTCAGATAGAAATCGGTAAGATCTATGACCGAGTCATTCCACAGCTTGATCGGCTTGCAGACTACAAATACTCCTTTGGGCTAGCTGCTGGTTTCTTCCGAGATGATTAACAATGGCATTCATACCATTGCAACAGCGTGGTCTTTACTACTCTCAACTTTTTAGCAATACAGTAGCCTTTTCAGAAGCAGGGCTAGGTTAGTAAGCCGTAGCTCAAGATGCCGAGGCCTGTGAGGGTGAGAAGTGACAACCCGGCTAAGCCAGTGAGAACTTGTCCTTGTTTGCCTGTAATCCACAAGGGTGCTGCCTCAGTTTGTTGAGTCAACTGGGCAGAATCCAGGGTTGCCAACGCCCACACCCAGCCAGCGTGAAGCCCACAGGCCAAACCAACTTCGCCATCGATCGCCCACGCCGTGATCGCCAATACAATTCCCATCAGGGTTAACCCTGGGAGTTGCGGCAACCCCTCGCGACCTTCCCAGAGCAAATGAGACAGCGCAAAGATGAGGCTCGACACCGCGATCGCGATCGGCAGCGCAACTTGGAGCTGAAGTTGATGCAGCAAAAACCCTCGAAAAACAAATTCTTCGGCAACCCCAACAATCAGACCCAGCACCAACAGGGGCACTGCTAAAATCAACGCTTGCTTGAGTGCTGCAAAATCCCAATGTAGCCAGCGATTTAACCATTGGGGGGTGTAGGCCAGGCAAACCCCAGCGAACCCAATTAGTAGCCCAAGCGCTAAATGAAGCGTAAATGAAGTCGGTGAAGAAAAACCAATTTGACTTGGCAAAAGCTGAGCAAAATGAATCGTGCCCCAAAAAAGGACAGGTAACAGGGCATAGAGTGAAAGCACCAGCGGAATCTTTTGTTGTGGTGTGGCGGCTTTTAGAGGGTTCCACCGTAGCCAAAGCGCTAAAGGCACTAAAATTGGCAACCACAAAAGAACCCAACCCAGAAAAAAGGCAAAAATTTTCCAGGTTGGGCTAAATGTACGAAGCGATCGCAAAAACTCTAAAAAAATCACACCACAAAACCTTCGATTATTCGACGGGAAGAAAAGATTGGTCTAGAGAAAAATACCTGAAAACCAGTCTTTTGATGTGATTCTATCTTTAGGTGCAGCGATTCAAGCAACAAAATGTAGGTACATAACGGTAGAGAGAAACTTGCAGAAAATGACTATTTTCTTAGTAAAAAGTCTCAATCTCAAATAATTCTCAAGCTGAGAACTCTGACGCCTCAAAATCTGCCAACCGGATCTAATTCGGAGAGGCAGACTAGCTGATTTGAGAAAAGCTCTAGTAAGGCGACAACAAAAACGATAGATTGGCTGAACTTAAGTAGCAATAACTCAGAAACTTGCTAGTTATAGAGCACTATCTATTCATCTTCATCATCAAGTTGGCCGTTGCTTTCTTTCTTGCTATCAAGCTGAATTAAATGAATGTGCTTATAGCCGAGCTTAATTTCAAACTCGTCTCCTGGCTTTAAACCCATTGCTTGAGTGTATGCAGCACCAATCACAATTTGTCCATTTTTGTGGACACTGACACGATACGTCGGCTCACGTCCCCGACCATCTTTAGAGCCTTCTGGGTTAAGTGGAACCCCTCTTGCCATTAATAGCGCATCATAAAACTCGGTTAAGTTGACGCGCATTTGATTATTTTTCGTGACGGTATAGTACCCACACCGTTTTGCTGTTTCGCGTCGAGGCAGATGAGAAAGTTCCTTTACTTTTTGAAGTAACGCTTTTCCGGTAAGAGGTGCGGTTGCTGTTTCGGTCATTTCTGCAAATTCCTGAGAATGAAATTTCAGGGTAAAGGTTAGTCAACAATTAAACGGGCACTATAAGAATATATCCTCAATTTCCACATGGGTAACAATCTTTTTTGAATCTGTGAAGGATAGAAAAATTTGCCCTAGATCCGTTGCCATGCACTGTAAAGTCAGGAGGATTGAGTATATGAAATTGGCTGCAATTTCCTCGATTTTGTCGATCGCTTTAAAGGATTCCTCACTATTCGGTCAACAGTGCGGAAACCAGCATAAAAAAAATTCAAACTTTAAAAGAGATGCTAAGAGTTACTCGGAGAATTAACGGCGATCGCTTGCAAAAGCTAGATTCAGCTTTAGACTAGAAGTGGAAGGGGATTGATTGATTGAGGTGTCTATTGCGCTAATGCACTGTCAATCTCTACCAACTTCAAGACTTCAATTCTTGGCTAACTGCAAAATCCATGCAAGTTCAATTCAAAATTCTCAGACAAGTTCAAGGGGCGGCTCCGACTTTTCAAACTTACGTGCTAGATGTTGATCCCAGTAGCACAATTTTGGAATGTCTGAATCGAATTAAATGGGAACAAGACGGCACCCTTGCCTTTCGTAAAAATTGCCGAAACACCATTTGCGGAAGTTGCTCAATGCGAATTAATGGGCGATCGGCATTGGCTTGTAAAGAAAATGTAGCCAGCGAGTTAGCCAATTTTGAAGCGGCAACCCATGCGCAAAATGGCAATTCTTTACCCGAAATTACTGTTGCACCAATGGGTAACATGCCCGTTATTAAAGATTTAGTTGTTGATATGCAGAGCTTTTGGGATAACCTCAAGGCGGTTGATCCCTACGTCAGCACTGCGGCGCGACAAATTCCCGAACGAGAGTTTTTGCAAACGCCAGCCGAACGGGCACGCCTCAACCAAACGGGGAACTGTATTCTGTGTGGAGCCTGCTACTCAGAATGTAATGCGCGCGAGGTCAACCCCAACTTTGTCGGGCCGCACGCCCTGGCTAAAGCCTATCGCATGGTGGCTGACACCCGCGACGATCGCACCGAAACTCGATTAGAGCAATACAACTTCTCAACCGATGGGGTGTGGGGCTGCACCCGTTGCTACTATTGCAATTCGGTCTGTCCTATGGAAGTCGCGCCGATGGAGCAGATTAGCAAAATTAAGAGTGAGATCTTAGACCGCAAGGATGCCCAAGCCAGTCGCTCGATTCGCCACCGCAAGGTTTTAATCAACCTGGTTAAGCAAGGCGGTTGGATTGATGAACGCCTGTTTGGTTTGCAGGTGGTCGGCAACTCCTTCAGAGATCTGGGTGGGATCCTGAGTCTGGCTCCGCTTGGTGTCCGCATGGTTACAAAGCGCAAGTTTCCTGGTAAGTTTGAAGCCTCAGAAAACACCCAGCAGGTGCGATCGCTGATTGACTCAGTGCGGGCGATCGAAGCCTCGGGTCAAGTTCAAGAAGTCGTGGCTGATACACCAGAACCCGTCGGAGGATAAGAATGGAAAGCGAAGAAAAGAAACCCCCGGTCGAATCTTTTAATCGACCCGAACCCTCGTTTGGCTGGACTCCCTATGCCGAACAAATCAACGGACGCTTTGCCATGGTTGGGTTTATCGCGTTGTTGATTCTCGAACTCTTTACCCGTCAGGATCTATTTACCTGGCTCGGTTTACGTTAGAGCAGAGACCATTAACGTGACAAAACTTGGCCATTGCGATTGATTAGCACGATATCCCACTGTCCCTTCGCACTCGACTCAAAAGCGATGCGAAAGCCATCAGCCGAGATAGTGGGATTTCGCACCTCCGCTTTGATATTTTCAGTGAGGTTGCGGAGTTGGCGGGTGTCGCGGTCATACAGATAGATGCCCGATCTCCCCTCCCGAACACCATGAAAGATAATGAACCGTCCGTCTTCGGTCACGCTTGGGGTAGAAGCAATCATATCCAGCGCGTTTAGCCCTGGAAGATCTACCAGAGCGCGGTTTGTCATGTCGTAGAGAAAGATGTCTTGACTCCCCCGGCGATCGGAGGTGAACACAACATAACGCCCAGAAACGCGCGGCTTTTGCTCAGCAAAGGGGCTGTTGAGGCTGCGTCCACCCACATCGTAGGGAAACCGGACAAGCCGCCCTGCCCCACAGGCGCTCAAATAAAGACACGAAATCAGTAGCAGTAAACGCAATTTCAACGCGATCGCGGTCGATTCAAAAGATCCAACTCAATATTAGTGCCTCGATCAAGCACTTCAATGTCCCATTGCCCTCGAATTCCAGTTTCAAATGCAATGTAGCGTCCATCGGGGCTAATGCTGGGGTTGCGCACCCAACCACGATAGCCAGAAGTGAGAACGGCAATTTGCTGCGTGGCTCGGTCGTATAACTCAATTTCAGGACGGGCACGATCGCTCGCCACGTAAACAATGTAACGGGCACTATAGCTGAGGCTAGGAGATTCTGCGATCGCATCTCCCCGATTAAGTCGAGGTAAGGGAATGAACCGCTTTTGCTGTAAGTCGTAAAGCAAGAGCGATCGCATCCCATCTCGATTTGAGACAAATGCTAAAAAGCGACCATCGCCACTAAGCGCGGGTTGCTCATCAGCATAGCGACTGTCTAACTCAGCGGGTGCTGTTGGCACTGGGGTCTGGCTGCACCCCGACAAAATAACGAAACTGGATAGGCTTGTTAGCCCTACCCAGATCGAAAAAACCTTTTTTGATACGCCATTCACAACGAACTGTCAGACCTATGCTGCCCCAACTTGAGCTTCTTTAGTAGTTGTCCCAATTATCGTCATCTTCTACAGGACGATAATCAACATACTCAGAAGGAGAGGGTTCTTCAACCCGACTGGCGCGATCGCGGGTTGGTGGTTCATCTAAAGGTGGGCGAGGCCGACGCCGTGAGTCACCGCGTGGGGGTAAATTACCAGAACGACCCGAAGCCTCTGAACGACGTCCCATCGGCTCATCAGGAAAATCAGACTCAGTCACAGGGCGGCGAGGACGACGACCAGAACTAGGCCGATCATCTGTAGGACGAGCGTTTCGGCGTGAGCGACCTTCATCTTCTACCCCTTCGCGACCTGGTTTAGCATCACGGGTACCCCGAATGCGACGGGTGGCAGGGCGATCTTCATAGGAAGTTAGCTCGTCTAACTCGGCACGGTAAACACGGCTAACCGGACGTTCATCATCCACAATTGGGGTATTGCGTTTAGCTTGCTCAGTCGAAATGCCCCGCAGTCGAATGCTCTCAACCGCAAAGAAAATCGCGGAGCCAGTCAGCAAAAACTGACCAAACTGAAGAATAGGGTCTTGCCGCCAACCTTGGAAAAACAGAATCCCCCCACAAAGCAGCGCTACAGCGGCAAAAAAAATGTCATGATCACGAGCCAGCTTTGGTCGCATTGAGCGTAGCGCATAAAGCGCAACTCCCGAACCGGCTAACCCAACACCTAAAAACTGTGACCAATTTAGAAAGGCGTTGACCTGAGCCAGAATTGGCGGCGTCAATCCAAACTGTAACATCCTGCTTTTCTCCTAAGACCCTACTATCGTAGCGAGTTGAACGCAAATCGCCAAAGAAATCTGTCAACTTGCCAGCAATTCTCAGTATGAGAATAATTCTCACAAAAATATTCATTTTGAACAGCTATCAATGGCTGGAATACCCATTCTGCCGTTCATAAAATTGAGCGCACAAGCCTTTAG
>Ga0209172_10004661_pt1 | contig 18003 bp, 17 predicted proteins | sample LarsenN4metaG_FD_184113 | JGI IMG/M metagenome (GOLD analysis project Ga0209172, IMG submission 184113) | Hot spring sediment bacterial and archeal communities from British Columbia, Canada, to study Microbial Dark Matter (Phase II) - Larsen... ... | reverse complement strand
GGCCCGGTATTCGTCGATAGCCGCAAGGTAATCCTCCTGTGTAAACTCCGGCCACATTTTTTGCGAAAAATGCATCTGGGCGTTTGCGATGTCCCACATCATGAATCCGCCGCTCCAATGCGGCTCCCCGCCGGTGCGGATGACGAGGTCTACGGGCGGCAGGTCGGCCGTGTAGAGGCTGGCCTTGATGAGCTCTGGCGTCACGCGCAGTTGGGGATCGATGACGGCGCGGCGCGCAATCGTATCCACCGCGCGGGTCATTTCCGAGACGCCGTCGTAGGCATCAAAGAGGTTGAGAAAAAACTGATCATGCGTTTTGGTGCGCTCCATGAGGGCTCGGATCGAGTGCACGAGCGCGGGCGGCTGAGACGTCTCCCATTCGCCAAATGCCTGTACGCGAATGCGGTGGGTATCGATTTCAGGCATGGATCCGAGCTCGTCGAACAATTGTTGAAACACGCGGTACAAAAAAGCGACTTCTTCTTTTGGTCGCTTGGTCAGGTTGTCTTTTGAGCACATCCATGCGGACAAGCAGGGAATGCCTTCGTTGATGGTCGCACGAAGGATCGGGCGGAACCGGTTGATGCCTTCCTCGTGCCCTTTGCTCACCAGCATGCCGCGCGATTTCGCCCAGCGACGGTTGCCGTCGGGAATAATTGCGATGTGGTTTGGGGTATGTGGTTTCATGGCTCTGTGGTGGGTGTTGAGGGGCTCGAACCCCCGACCTTCTCGGTGTAAACGAGACGCTCTAACCAACTGAGCTAAACACCCATGAATGAAGATGAGACTAACAAATAAATGGGAAAAATGCTATACTCGTTGCATCTCTTCCCTATGTCTGTCTTTCTTCGCGTGCCGCTTGGCATCATCGTCATGATCATCGGGTTCCTCATGGTTCTGCGCACGAGCGTGCTCATCGAATGGTTCGGTCGCGTGGACTGGGCCGAGGAAAAACTCGGCAACGGCGGAACGTATACGTTCTACAAGCTCGGCGGAGTGCTCGTGGTCTTCATCGGTATTTTCATCGCCACGAATTTCATTTCTGATATCTTGACCAGCTTTGCGGGAATCTTCGACCGCACCTAAACGCCTATGCTCGCGACCGGACGTGCCTTGCTTGACCCAAGCGCCGTGCTCAAAACCGCCGGGTTGTCACTCGACATGTCGTACGCGGATTTTGGCTCCGGCGGACTCGGTCATTTTGTGTTTCCAGCCGCAGAGTTGGTGGGGAAGGCGGGGCGCGTGTACGCCGTGGATATTCTCAAACAAGCACTCGCAAACATCGACACGCAGGCTCGTGCGGCACACGTCAATAATCTCACCACCGTGTGGGGCGATATCGAATTGCCGGGGGGCGTGAGTATTCCCGAACACTCCCTTCACCTCGTCTCGATGGTAAACACGACTCCGCTCATCCGTCGCACGCCGGAGATTTTGGAAGAGATCAAACGCTTGCTCGTGCCAGACGGACGGTTGCTGGTTGTTGGATGGAAGAAAGATGCGGTAGCCCTTGCAGCCGCAGAATCTAAGCGCCTATCGCCCGAGGAAATTCAGCCGATTGTGGAGCGCGCGGGATTTCGCGTTCTCAAGGCATTTCCGGCCGGGCCAAGTCACTGGGGCTTGCTTTTTGGGCGCGTCGCATCGTAAACTGCCGCGCATATGATGAATTGGCTTACATTGTGGCTGAGCATTGATGTTCCGGATACCAGCGGGCTGGTTTGGAAAATCGGGCTCGGTATCTTCGTAGCGTTGTTTCTTGGCGGCGTTGCTTTGCGGATCGGATCGTCGCGACTCCCGCGCTATTTGCTCCCGCTTTTTCGCCGCATCGTGAAGCTGTGCGTGACCATGGGATTCCTCGGGATGCTGCTGTGGTTTTTGAGCTTTGAGAACGTCCGGTTTCTCGGTGGCCGCTTCTGGTACCCGATCTGGCTGATTGCCACGCTCGTGTGGGGAGGCTTCCTTGTGCGCTTTGCAAAGAAAGAACTGCCAGCCATGGAAGCGAATCGTCGTGCTTGGGAGAACCGCGACAAGTATTTGCCGAAGTCGAGCAAGTAGGTATGGACGCACGCCGGGCCTTCGGCAATCAAGGTGAGGAAATGGCCGCGCGATTTTTGGAAGCCAAAGGACTCGTCATTGAGCAGACACAATATCGAACGCCATTTGGAGAGATCGACCTCGTGTGCCGTGACGGCCGCGAGGTCGTTTTTGTGGAGGTCAAAACACGCCGGACGCGTACGTACGGATATCCGGAGGAGGCGATCACTCCCGCGAAGTTCCGTACCCTCGAAAAATGCGCGTTGGCCTATCTGGAAACATGCGGATTGGCTGGGGGTGCGTGGCGAATAGACGTGGTATCGGTAGAGGTTTTGCCGGAGGGCGATCCACGCGTGACGCACTTTCCGGCCATTGACAGCCCGGCTGGAAACTGGTAGTCTTTTTGTGTTGAAGCTGTCGGGAACGACGGCTTCTCTTGTTACCAACTTCCCCATACAACAAACCTACTCACCACTCACCCACGTACTATGGCCTCCGCCATTGAACAAGCCATCCGTCAGATTTGCGAAGAGAAAGGCCTCGCCTACGAAGCGGTCATTGCCGCCATTGAGTCCGCTCTTGCGGCCGCGTATCGCAAGGATTTCGGCGACAAGAATCAAAACATCGAAGTCGAGTTCGATCCCGAAACGGGCGGCGCGCGTATTTTTGACGTGAAGACCGTTGTCGAGGATATGGACTTGGAGGAACTTGCCCGCTTGGATGAAGAGCGCCGCAAGCGCGCAGAGGATCTCGCGGCGGCCATTGCCGCTGCCCGCGAAAAGGGCGAACCGGTTCCTGCGGTCAGCCTCGAGGAAGACCTCGCTCCCAAGTTCAACCCCAAAACCGACATCATGCTGCGCGATGCGCAGGTGCTCAAGTTCGGTTCCAAAATCGGCGACATCCTGCGCAGCGAGCTTCCCATGGACGGCGAGTTTGGCCGTATGGCGGCCATGACTGCCAAGCAGGTCATTACGCAAAAATTACGCGAGGCCGAGCGTGAAATCGTGTTCAACCAGTTTAAGGCTGAGGAAGGACAAGTGCTCAACGGCACGGTCCAGCGTCGCGAAGGCCGCATCGTGTTGGTGGACCTTGGTCGCACTACGGGCGTGTTGCGCCCTGAGGATCAGGTTGCTTCCGAGCGATACAACCCGGGCGATCGCATTAAGGTGTTTGTGCGCCAGGTGTCGCTCACAACCAAAGGACCGGAGATTTTGCTCTCGCGCACGTCTGAGGAAATGGTGCGTAAGCTGTTTGAGGTGGAAATTCCGGAAGTGGCCGAAGGTCGCGTGCAAATCAAAGCGCTTGCCCGCGAGGCGGGTTCTCGCTCGAAAGTAGCGGTCTGGACGAGCGATCAGCAGATCGACCCGATCGGCGCGTGTATCGGCCAGCGCGGTTCGCGCATTCAGACCATCATTTCCGAACTTGGTGGCGAAAAGGTGGACATTATCGAGTGGAACGACGATGCCAAGGCATTTATTGGCAACGCGCTTTCGCCGGCCAAGGTGGACGCGGTGGAGCTCGACGAAGCGCAAAAGAGCGCGGTCGTAAAAGTAAAGCCAGACCAACTCTCTTTGGCGATCGGCAAAGGCGGACAGAACGTCCGTTTGGCCGCGCATCTTTCGGGATGGAAAATCAACATTGCTGAAGGTGAGAAACCAGCGGAAGCGGCAGCAGAAGGTGAGCCGGCTGCGTCTGCAGCGTCTCCATCCCCTGAGGAACCGGCCGCCTAGGTATGAATCTTTGGCACGAAATTCTCTACCGGCCGCTCTTTAACCTGCTCATTGGGATTTACAACATCATCCCTGGGGCAGACATGGGGTTGGCCATCATTGGGCTCACCATCCTCATTAAGTTGTTGCTGTGGCCGCTGACGCATTCTTCGCTCAAATCGCAGAAAGCGCTCCAAGAAATTCAGCCCAAACTCGAGGAACTCAAGGCCAAGCATAAAGACGACAAAGAAGCGTTGGCAAAGGCCATGATGGAGCTGTATACGGCGGAGAAAGTGAATCCACTTTCGTCGTGCCTGCCGATTCTCATTCAGCTCCCGATTCTCATTGCACTCTATCAAGTGCTTTCCGCAGGGCTCACGGCGGACAGTCTTAATGCGCTTTACGCTTTTGTTCCGAATCCGGGAACCATCAACGAGACTTTTCTCGGGTTCGTGAATTTGGCCGAACGCAGCATCCCGCTCGCCATCTTGGCCGGTATCCTGCAGTTCGTGCAGACGCGCATGTTGATCGCCAAGCGACCGCCCAAGAAATTGCGCACCAAGGAGGGGGCAAAGGACGAAGACATGCTGGCCGCCATGAACGATTCGATGCTCTATTTCATGCCGGTGATGACGGTCGTGATCGGTGCGTCGCTTCCCGGCGGGTTGACCCTCTACTGGGTCGCCGTCAACGCGATATCGATTTTTCAACAGGCCCTGGCCTTCCGCAAGAAAAAGTAGGGTAGAATGGCACGGTATGGACCGTGCCATTTTTCGTACCGTGTGCTGGTTCTCGTTGTTTGACTATCCGCTGACCGCGTTTGAGATTTGGAAATGGCTCTTTGAGCCGGATCGCCCGTATGCGCTCGAAGAGGTCTATGATGCGCTTGCGTCTTCTGAATGGCTCGCACAGCGGGTGGAACAGCATGATGGGTTTTGGTGGCCGATCGGGCGGGGGACCGCCAAGGGGGCGGTTGTTCAGCGTCGGGAGCGGTTTGTGGATGCGATGCGCAAATACGCAAAACTGCGCCGTGCGCTGCACTACATTCGGTTATTTCCAAGCGTGCAGGGGGTCGCGGCCGTTAACACCTTAGCGTGGTGGAACACACGCCCGGACTCAGACATTGATTTGCTCATTATCGTGCGTCCAGGCTCCATTTGGCTGTCGCGATTGTTCTTAGTCGCACCCTTCGCCTTACTAAAACTTCGGCCCGCGGACGCGGAGCGGGAAGACCCATTTTGTTTTTCGTTCTTTACGACCACAGAGGCGCTTGGGTTTGAGCACCTGCAGTTAGGGGGCGGTGACCCGTATCTCGTGTATTGGTCGGCAAATGTGGCGCCGGTTTTGGATCGCTCAGGGGTGTGGGAGCGGTTTGCGCATGAGAATCGGTGGGTCCGAGCACGATTGCCACATGCGCACGAGCCGAGAGCTGTTCCGCCCGCTGCCGCGGACACAACGCCACACGCACCGGGCTTTGCCGAGCGATTCGCTCGACGGTTTCAAGAGCAACGGTTTCCCGAGGCGATTCATGCGCTCAAAAATAAAGACACGCGCGTGGTTATCAGCGATCACATGTTAAAATTTCACGATAACGACCGCCGCGAGGAGTATCGAGAGCGGTGGCATGAACTCGTATGAGAGATCGTCTTGCCAATATCTGCATGCTCCTCGCCGTGTTTCTGCTTCCTTGGCAGACGCGGTGGATTTACGGACAGCTCCAGATCAACGGTTCCGCGTGGGAGTATGGTGCGTTGAGTGTATATGTTGTTGAACTCGTTCTCGCGGCTGCCCTGCTTCTGCGTGGCTGGCCTCAAGCGCTCCCAGGATCCTTTCGTCCGATGCGCTCCGGCATGATGCTGCTCGCCGCATGCTTTTTCTCGGTCGCGCTCGCGCAGTCGCTCCCGCTCTCCATGGCCATGATGGTGCATGTTCTCGGTGCGTTTTGTCTGTTCATGCTGGTGATTGATGTGCGCACGCGCACGCGCGATGTTGCCCTCGCGTTTGTGGCCGGGTTGCTCCTTCCGTCGGCGCTCGGTTGGTGGCAAGTGGTCGTGGGCGCGAGCCCCGCGATGTCTTGGTTTGGGCTTGCGTCGCATGAGGCGATGCAGTCCGGAGCTTCGGTTGTGGAAACGGCTTCCGAGCGCATTCTGCGCGCGTACGGATCCCTCCCGCACCCGAATATTTTTGGCGGTTACCTGGCTGTTGGGCTGGTCCTGCTTGCTTGGCTCACCTATCGTCAGCCGTTTGCGCGAGCCAAGGTGCTCATTGCAGTCCTTTCTGCGGGAGCGATCGTGTTTGCTTCCACGCTCGTGGTGACATTTTCGCGCGGAGCCTGGCTTTCGCTGGGCGGCGGGCTTCTGGTGCTCATTGCACTCATGCTCTGGTTTCGCAAAATGCCTCCGCGAGAGGTGTTTCCGATTGCAACGATCGGGCTGCTCGCGGTCATGGCCACGCTTGTGGTGTTTCACAGCGCTATTTTTACGCGCTTTGAGCCGGGTGCGCGGCTGGAGGCAAAGTCCATCGCTGAGCGTGCGGGGGAGTGGCAGTATGTGGACGATGTGGTGCGCTACAATCCCGTGACTGGCGTTGGTGTGGGAGGATATACCGCGACGCTCGCAAAGGCGGTGCCGGATCAGGAGGTATGGGCCTACCAGCCTGTCCATAATGCACTGATGCTGGCCCTCGCCGAGATCGGATTGATTGGGTTTGCGGCTTTGGTGTGGTTTGTCGGATCGATCGACAAGGTGAGCTATCGCGTGGCCCGCTCTGGCAATGGCATCTTTGCCATGGCCCTCGGAACCGTTCTTCTCATCGTAGCTCTGTTCGACCACTATGTGTGGAGTCTCTGGGCCGGCCTTGCCCTTGCGGCCGTGTGTTTGGCGCTGATGTTGCGGTGGAGTTTGGAAGCCGAAAGCCGGGGTGCGGCCGCCATCGTAAAAACGAAAATGCCGGCAGGAAGGCCTGCGCGGCAGTGATCCTCTTAGGAGAGCTGGATCGTGGTCCATCCGAGGTCGCTGGATTCGATCACGCCTGCGGCGAGTAGGAAGAAGCACGTCACGATGTCGCTGATCGTGTGATCGCGCACCATCTCCCGAACCTGCTGTGTGGAGTACCAGCGGGACTTGCGTACGGAGTCTGTTGGGTCGTGTGTGTCCGGCGGGGTCATGGCCCGCACGCGAACAACGAACGGGAACGCACATTTGCCGCCACCCTCGGGAACGACCTCTCTGCCGATGTCGTGACAGAACCCGTCCGCCGCGACGATCTCGATGATCTCGAGTTCCCCTACCTCCTCGCGCAGCTCCTGTAAGAGTCCGCGCAGCAGGGTGTCGGGGTCACCCTGGCCGATGTTGCCGCCTGGGATCTCCACGGCCTCACTGTCTGCTGGCCGCCACTGCGTGACGAGGTTCACGTGGGTCGCGCTCGGAGTCTCGCAGATGACGACCGCGAACCCGGCGTGACCAGATTGTTCGTAGAGCCCCCACGGGGACGTCTGATCGGAGTAGCGGTTCTCGACCAGCCGTCCGGTACCGCCGCATCGCGCCAGTTGTTGCGTTCGTTCTGGTGCGGGTCTTCGTGGTGGTGGAACACGTGACTTCAGGTTGTTGCCCATGGAACCTCCGAATGAAGGGTCTGCCAGAATATGGAAAAATCCGCTATTTGTCAAGGGCTTGACAGCCCGTTTTTGTTTGCGCAAAATGCATCTTGCTAGCACTCGGATATTGTGAGTGCTAATGAAAATTATTAACCGTTTCGCTGTAGGCTATGCAGCTCAAACCCATCGGCGACCACATCGTGGTCAAACCCCTCTCAAAGGAGGAAACTTCGGCCTCCGGCATCATTATTCCGGAAACGGTCGACAAGGAGCGCCCCGAGCGCGGCGAAGTGCTCGCGGTCGGCCCGGGCAAACAACTCGAAAACGGTTCGCGCTCGAGCATGGACGTGAAGCCGGGCGACAAAGTCGTGTTCAAGAAATACGCTCCGGACGAGATCAAGATGGATAAAGAAGAATATCTCGTCATCCGCATGGACGACGTGATGGCCGTTATTGAGTAAACGATCTATGGCAAAGCAAATGAAGTTCAACGAGGACGCGCGTGCGGCACTCAAGCGCGGCGTCGACAAGCTCGCCAACGCGGTTAAGGTGACGCTCGGCCCGAAGGGTCGCAACGTCGTACTGGAGCGAGGGTACGGCGCGCCGACGGTTACCAAGGACGGCGTGACGGTCGCCAAGGAAATCGAGCTTGAAGACAAGTTTGAAAATTTGGGCGCGGAAATGGTGAAGGAAGTCGCTTCCAAAACCAACGACGTGGCTGGCGACGGCACCACGACCGCGACCGTGCTCGCCCAGGCGATCATCGCCGAGGGGCTCCGCAACGTCACGGCCGGGACCAACCCGCAGGCCCTGCGCCGCGGCATCGAGAAAGGGGTCGAAAAGGTCGTAAAGGAAATTCAGGAGAACATCGCCTCACCCATTAAGGGCGACGAGATCGAACAGGTCGCGAGCATCTCCGCCAACGATGCGGAGATCGGCAAGACGATTGCCGAAGCCATGAAGAAGGTTGGCGAGAACGGTGTCATCACGGTCGAGGAAGGCCAGAGCTTCGGCATCGACGTTGAAACCACCGAAGGCATGCAGTTCGACAAGGGCTACGTGAGCCACTACATGGTCACCAACCCAGAGCGCATGGAGGCCGAGTATCAGGATGCGCACATTCTCATCACGGACAAGAAGATTAGCTCCATTCAGGACATTCTTCCGTTGATGGAAAAGGTGGCACAGACCGGCCGCAAGGAGCTCGTGATCATTGCCGAAGACGTGGACGGCGAAGCGCTTCCGACGCTCGTGCTCAACAAGCTGCGCGGCACGTTCCAGACGCTCGCCATCAAGGCGCCGGGATTCGGTGATCGCCGCAAGGCCATGCTCGAAGACATCGCGATCCTCACGGGTGGAAAGGTGATTACCGAAGAACTCGGTCTCAAGCTTGAAACCATGGAGCTCGGTGACCTCGGTCGCGCCAACAAGATTGTCACCACCAAGGAGAACACGACGATTGTCGGCGGACACGGCGACAAGAAGGCGCTTGATGAGCGCGTAGCGACGCTGCGCACCCAGCTCAAGCAGACGGACTCTGACTTTGAAAAGGAAAAACTGCAGGAGCGCATCGCTAAGCTCTCTGGCGGCGTGGCTGTCATCAAGGTGGGGGCGGCAACGGAAACGGAAATGAAGGAGAAAAAGCACCGCATCGAGGACGCGGTCGCCGCAACAAAAGCCGCGATTGAAGAAGGGATTGTGCCGGGCGGCGGCGTGGCGCTCATTCGTGCGCTTTCTGCGCTCGAACACGTCAAAACCGACGGTGACGAACGCGTGGGCGTGGATATTCTGCGCCGCGCGCTCGAGGAGCCTCTGCGCATGATCGCGCAGAACGCGGGCAAGGATGGTTCTGTCGTCGTGGAGCACGTGAAGAACGAAAAGGGCAGCCACGGCTACAACGCCGCGACAGATACGTACGAGGACCTCGCTAAGGCCGGCGTCATTGATCCGGCCAAGGTGACGCGCTCGGCGCTGCAAAACGCCGCGTCGATTGCCATCATGGTCATTACGACCGAAGCGGCGGTGGTAGACCTGCCAAAGAAAGAAGAACCCGCTGGCGACCATGGCCATGGAGGCATGGGCGGCGGCATGGGAATGTACTAAACGCACAGACGCAAAGGGCCAATGTACAGTTGGCCCTTTGTGCTTTACAATCACACTGATATGAAAGAACTCCTCGCTGATATCGACCGCCTCCGCGAGCGCGCCGTGCGCACGTGGGGGTTGCTTTGACCTGGACCGTGTCAAAACCGAAGTGAAGGCGCTCGAAGCGCAGATGGCGGATCCAGCGTTTTGGAATGATCCAGAAAAAGCCCGTGCCGTGGGCAAGCAGGCGTCCGATCTGCAGTCTGAGCTTGGGGAGTGGGAGGGGTTTCTCAAAGAGCTGGACGACCTTCGCGAGCTGGTCGCCATGGCACAGGCTGAGAGCGACGAAAGCGTACACGACGAGGTGGCAAAAAAACTCGAAGAGATGGAGAAACGGTTTGCCAAAATGGAGTTTGCCACGCTGTTTTCCGGCGACTACGACGATTCCACGGCCGTGGTGGCGATCCATGCCGGCTCTGGTGGAACGGAAGCGCAGGATTGGAGCGAGATGCTGTTTCGGATGCTCATGCGTTTTGCCGAAGGGAAGGGCTGGACCGTGGAAGTGCTGGATGAATCGCGTGGCGAGGTGACCGGCTTTAAGAGCATCATGTTTCGCGTGACCGGCCGGTGGGCATACGGGTACCTCAAGAGCGAGGCAGGCGTGCACCGATTGGTGCGCATCAGTCCGTTTGATGCGGAGAAGATGCGTCACACCACCTTTGCGCTCGTCGAAGTGGTTCCGGAGCTTGAGGACGTGAAGGAAATCGAGATCGACCCCAAGGATTTGCGCATCGACACGTTTATGTCGGGCGGCAAGGGCGGGCAGAGCGTCAACACGACCTACTCGGCCGTGCGCATCGTCCACGTGCCGACCGGCATTACCGTGTCGTGCCAGAATGAACGCAGCCAGCAGCAGAACAAAGAAACGGCGATGAAGGTTCTGCGCGGCAAGCTCTTGCAAATCAAGCTGGCGGAGCGGCAAAAGGAGAAAGCGGCCTTGCGCGGGGAGTATCAGAGCGCGGAGTGGGGCAATCAGATTCGCTCATACGTGCTCCATCCGTATAAAATGGTGAAGGATCACCGTACCGAATACGAAACGTCCGATGCGCAGGGAGTGCTCGATGGAGCACTCGAGCCGTTCATGGAAGCGTATCTGCGCAAAGAGCTCTCGGAGTCCGATCGGTTTGAACAAGCGAACAAAGAATAGCTATGAAGTACAAAACAGCGCTCGTCACCGGCGGAGCTGGATTCGTGGGCTCGCACCTCGCGGACGCGCTCATTCGGCGCCACATCAAAACGTACGTTGTTGATGATTTGTCGGCAGGGAGCCGCAAGAACGTCAATCCAAATGCGACGTTCTTTAAGATGTCGATTCTTTCGCCGAACTTCCCGAAGCTCATCAAAAAGCTCAAGCCGGACGTGATTTTTCATGTGGCAGCCATGATTGACGTGCGCTGTTCGGTGCAAGATCCTCCCGTGGACGCCAACGTGAACGTGCTCGGAACGGTTCACTTGGCGCACGCGGCCGGGCAAGCGGGAGTAAAAAAGATTATATTCTCGTCCTCGGGAGGTGCGATCTATCCCGAAACCGGTCGGCCTCCGTTTTCTGAAAAGACCATCCCGCATCCGATCTCTCCATACGGCGTTTCCAAGCGCGCGGCCGAGATGTACCTCGATTACGAGCATCACGTGCACGGGATGCCGTACGTGGCCCTTCGCTATGCCAACGTGTACGGACCGCGCCAGCGCTCCAGCAAAAACGGCGGCGGGGTCGTGGCGATTTTTACGGACCGGTTTTTGCGCGGCGAGCAGATCTCCATCAACGGAACCGGCGATCAGACGCGTGACTACGTGTTTGTGGAGGACGTGGTGCGGGCCAACCTGCTCGCCATGACGCGCAACGTGAACGGGATTTTCAACATCGGGACTGGACGTGAAACAAGCGTGAACACGATCTTCCGCAAGCTCAAAAAAATCCTGGGTTCCGAGATGCCGGAGCGGCACGTGCCGTCGTGTCCGGGGGAGGTGATGCGCAATGCGCTCGACTGCCGCAAGGCGCGCAAAGAGCTCGGATGGGAGCCGGCGGTCACATTGGACGAGGGGTTGCGCAAGACAGCCGAATGGATGGGCAAACATGGCAAAACCCGCTAACGACATCCGAGAAGCCATCAACGTCCTCAAACGCGGGGGCGTTGTTGTCTTTCCAACCGAAACGGCCTACGGGCTCGCGGCGGATGCAACCAACACGAAGGCGGTAGCAAAGATTTATCAGATAAAAGGCCGGGAGGCGGGAAAGAGCTTGCCGCTCATCGCGTCCGATCAAAAGATGGCCGAGCGGTATGTGCGTTTGTCGCCTGCGATGAAGAAACTGGCCAAAATACATTGGCCTGGGCCGCTGACGATCGTCTCTCCTCCCAACAAGGGGAAGTCTGGAGGGGGCCTTGCACGACGGGTTGTTCGCGACGGCACGATCGCCATTCGCGTTGCTGATCACGCAATCGCTCGCGCGCTCGCCAAAGGCCTCGGAGAGCCGATTACGGCAACATCCGCTAATCTGTCCGGGCAGCCGACGTGCTACTCCGCGCGTGCGGTGCACAAGCAGGGCGTGGTCGCGGATTTTGTGATCGACATCGGCGCTCTGCCGCGCCGCAAACCTTCGACTATTGTGGCAGAGAAGGAAGGGGAGATCGTTGTGTTGCGCAAAGGCCCGATTCGCCTATGAGTTTGCCGCGCGCAAAAAAGACCTACGGCCAGAATTTTCTCGTCGATCATTCCGTGGTTGGAAAAATCATCGCTGCCGCGGATATCAAATCTGGCGATGCGGTGCTTGAAATCGGCCCGGGGACCGGCGTACTCACCCAGGCGCTCGTTGATGCGGGCGCGCTCGTGACCGCCGTCGAAGCCGACCGTGATCTCATCGGTCCGCTGAAGGAGAAGTTTGGCGATGCCATCAATCTTATCCATGGCGACATCCTGAACCTTCCAGCTCTCCCAGTCCTACCCGCCAACTACAAACTCGTCGCTAACATTCCATACAACATCACGTCTGATATCCTGTTTCGGTTCCTGACTCAAGAGCCGCGGCCTTCGCGCATGGTGCTCATGGTCCAGAGGGAAGTGGCGGACCGCATCGCCGCCAAGCCTCCCGAGACGAGTTTGCTTTCGATCGTCTGCCAGACGTACGCGGACGTAAAAAAGATCGTGAACGTGCCAAAAGGCGCGTTTCGACCCATCCCCAAGGTTGACTCTGCCGTTATTCGTCTCGATCTCATCCCTTCAACGGAGTCTTTCCAACCCGAGACGGTTATCAAGCTCGCAAAAATTGGTTTTTCGCATCCGCGCAAACAGTTGCACGGCAATCTGGCTGCTGCCCATGTGGCTTCTTCCGAGGCGGTAAAGGAGGCACTGTGCAAGCTTGGCCTTCCCGAAACCGCTCGGGCAGAGAATTTACGTGTTCAAGATTGGGCAACTCTCCGCGATCTGTTATAATAATGGTGGCCCAGCTATGAAAAAGTATTGGGCGTCGCTCAAACAACGTGGGACAGAACTCTCGAAGGAACAAAAGGCCGCTTTTGTTCTGCTTATGTTTCTTGGACTCGGCGGGGTTGTGCTCGGGTTTTTTTCCTTCGGCGCCAACCTGCGTCGGCCGTTCGAGTTACAGCTTGCGCGCTACACCGGCGAGCAATTTTTGACGAGCAGTCAGCGCGAGGCAGCCGAGATTGAGGCAAGCAAAACGCGCGATACCGATGGCGACGGCCTCATGGACTACGACGAAACGTACGTCTTCAAGACAAGCGCGTTCCTTGGTGACACGGACTCCGATGGCATCGACGATAAGACGGAAGTATACGCCGGCCAGGATCCGAACTGTCCGGAAGGGAAGGATTGCGGCCGCGTCATTGCTTCTGCAGACGACGCAGGCGACATCGGCGCGAGTCCAACGGATTTGCTCACGTCGCTTCCTGGACAGACCTATCAGGGGATCGAAAACGTCAATCTGAATTCCGAAGAGGACTTGATCGGTTTCTTCACCTCCATGAGTACTGAGGATATGCGTGCGGCGCTGGAGCAGGCTGGGGTGCCCGCGGCCGACCTCGAACAGATTGATGATGAGACCCTACGCCAAGTGTTCCTCGATGCCGTGACGCAGGCGGCAAACTCCGGGCAGTTCAGCGCTTTGGCAAACCAGCTGCAAGGACAGCTCGAGGAAGTTCCCGTGGAAACAACACCGGCTCCCGAAACTGAAACAACACCCTAAGTATGGATGCTCAACGCCGCACAAAACGGAAATGGTTCGCCCTTGGCCTGGCAGGGTGGTTTCTCGCCATGGGATTAGCCGTTTTGTTTGCCGCCGTCCAGCCGACGTTTGCCGAGGAGACGGGGGCGTCTTCATACGGCGTTGCTATTACGGAGCAGGCCCTCAAAGCATGTATCGGTGCGGCTCCTGGGCCGTCCCCAGATCCGTGTATTGGTCCAGCGGAAGCGCTTTCGAGCGCGGACGAAGACATGCTTAAGCCAGCCTTGCAGTTTGCGTTACTGACGTCTTTACTAAACCTCGTTCAATTTGTCCTCGATCGTTTGGCATACGAAGCTGCTGTCGCCATCGCTTCTGGTGGAGAAGGTCAGTCCTCCTTGTTCTTCACACAGGAGCCATCGGAAGCTTGGAAGAGCTTTGGTCTGGACGTGGCTGGCGAAGCGATTGGCTCACTTTCGGAATTGACCGGTTCCGCTCTGGATATTGAATTCGATTTTTGTGCGCCGCCAGATCCGCTCATTATTCTCCAGCTGCAGTTGGGGATTAAGCAGGCGTATCAGCCCGTTGCACCTAAGTGTGATTTCAATGAAATCGTTGCCAACTGGGAAGGATTTATTTCGACAACCATCGACACGGTTTCGAATCCGTCTGAAACCGTACTTAACGCATTCGCGGAAGGGCTGCGGCCAGGTAAAAATGAGCTCTCGGCAGCGATAGGGCTCAACATTAAAGTGCACGAGAAAGTGTTGCTGATTAAGAATCAAAAACTTCAGGAACAGCTGGCAAGCGGTGGATTCAAAAACGTGACAGATTTTATTACTGGGAATGTTACAACTCCTTCGGAGACGCTTAAGTATTCGTTCAACGAGGAGCTTCAAAATGCAAAGACACAAGGCCGTGAGTTTAGCATGTCTGCAGCGATCCAGAACTCGCATTTGATTGGGCAGATGTTCCTGCACACTTCGAGTATTTTCACGAACACGCTTCTTTCTACGCTGTTCAATCGTATTTACACCGGCTTGTTCGAGCCAGAACCGGTTCCAGATCCGTTTGATGTAGAAACTATCGCGATCGGAGGGCGTGACGAAGCAGCGGATCGGTTTGCTTCCTTGTTGACGACGAGCCCCATTTCCATATCCGATTACAATGCGATTTCTGAGTTTGTTGCATGTCCGGCAGGTGGTGTTACAACACGAAACGTCAATAACTGCGTGATGGACGCTAACTTTGCCGCAGCCGTCGCTCGCGGGGAGGGTGGGGTGGCTCTTACGGTGCAAGAAGCAATCGATGATGGACTTTTGCAAGGCGGCTGGCCATTGATTTCACCCTCGGATTTGGCCCGCAACCAAGATCCGTTCTGCTATACCTATGGATATTGTTACGGCAACCTCGTGAAGATGCGTAAGGCGCGCATTATTTCCGTGGGTTGGGAAATTGCGGCCAATCGCAATTCGACTTCTAATCCGGCCACGCTACAGGAGATTGTGGATGGGTTTGATGATTGTAATGATCAGGGAACGATCGACACATCCACACACAAGTGGTGTCACCTCATTGATCCAAACTGGGTCATCAAGTATCCAGAAACGCAGTGCCGCGCGTACGTGAACGGCGAGGTGCTTGTTTCTACGATTTCCGGCGGTCGCGCGGGTGTGTGTGCGGATACGCCGAGCTGTGTGGATGAGGACAACGATGGTAATTGCACGGGCGGGTACGGATACTGTGTGCGCGAAAAAAATGCCTGGCGCTTCCGCGGCGACGAATGTCCGTCTTACTACGCGAGTTGTCTCTCGTTCGAGAACACATTCACGGGCGAGGCCACAGACCTGCTTGTCAACACGGTCGACTACTCGATTTGTAATGCCGACAACGCTGGTTGCCGCTGGTATCGTACACAGAAATATTATGACGACGCGGGAACGGCAGATGACACGTCGGATGATACCTACGAGTGGCTGCCGACAGGGGAGAGCTTTATCACGGCGGACCGTGAGGACGATCTTCGCTACGATGGCTCGTCTCGCGAGACATATCCATACACTTCAGATTCCGGTGAGTCGTATGCGTACGACATCTACACGTACGAGGATCGCGTCTATTTCAACAACAACATCGAGGAATGCTCGGAAGAAGTCGCTGGCTGTACGATGGTGTACCAAGTGGACGGCACGCTCGTGCTGAACCTCGTCAATAATCCGAGCTTGGAAGACGATGCAGACGAAAACGATGAACCAGACAATTGGGATTTGACCGGCGCAACCTCGGGATACAACACCACCGGGGACGCATATTACGGGTCGCGATCCGTGGACATGGCCGGATCAGCCGTGACCTCTCTGCGTCAGGAAAACATCGTCCTCACGCCCAATAGTTTCTACACGTTTAGCTTGTATGCTCGCGGCAATGCCGTGAGCCATGAGGCAAACGTCATTCTTTCGTTCATCGATGAAGACGGTAATCCGATCGATTTCTCCGGAACTTCGTACGATGAGGAAGAAAGCTGCGTGCGTTCCGGTACCGATTCCTACGTGCTCACCACGGAGTTTGATGAAGCGGACACGTGGGAGCGATTTGAGTGTACGTTCACGACTACGGACGAAATCCCGTACGTGACGATTGAAATTGAAGATGGTACGGGAACCGTGCGCGTTGACGGTATTCAGCTTGAGCAGGGTTCTGACGCGTCCGCCTACACGGAGGATTACAACTCTGCCTCGCCGACGCCGAGCTATCTCGTGCTTGCCCCTGATTATCTCAACTGCACCGGTGCAGAAACCGATCCGCCAGAGTGCGACGGCTACACGCAGATGTGTACGGCTCAGGACGTGGGCTGTGATTTGTGGACCCCGGAAGACGGCGACCCGGCCGTGCCAGCCATTGCCTCCGCGCTCGATGAGTGTCCGACGGAATGTGTCGGATACACAACGTACAAGCAGGAGGGCACGCTCTACGACGACGAAGAATTCCCGTTGTATTTCATCGCGGAAGGCGCGGAGTCGTGTTCGGCTGAGTATGTTGGCTGTGACAGTTTTACAAACCTGGACGCGCTCGCCGAGGGCGGGGAATCCATTGAGACCTACACACAACTGCGCGCGTGTCTCACGCCCGATGACGCCACAGCGACCGGCGAGGATTACGCCACGTTCTACACCTGGGAAGGATCGGATGCGGCTGGATACCAGCTCGTCACATGGGAATTGCTCGTGTCTGATCTGACGGGCACCATCAACTACTCTGAGTCAACCGGCGACAATGACGGTGCGCCGGAGTTGGCTCCATGCGTCAACTGGCAAGTGGCCGAGGAAGGGGATGGGACGCTCACGATTTCGTGCGTGGATTCTGGCACCAACGATGATGGCGATACCTATGAATCGATCATCGAGGAAGACGACGCCTGCAATGAGCACGACGACATTTTTGAGGATCCGGACTGCCGCGAGTTCTATGATGCCGAAGGTAACATTCACTACCGCCGCTTCTCCCAGACCGTGACGATTTCCGCGGACTGTCATCCATACCGCAAGTCGACCGGCTCCGAGACGGACTGTGAGTCCTCGGGCGGGTTCTGGACCGATGCCGGCGAGTGCCGCTACTTCGGCTTGCAAGAGGAGTCTGTGGAATGTCCGGAAGTCGCGGCGGGTTGCCGCGAGTACACCGGCGGCGCGGGACGCAACGCCACAACAGCGCACGAAGACACCTTTGAGGGTGGCGATCTCGCTGATTACGGCGTGAGTGGTACGGCGAGCATTACGTTGAGCAACGAGTCGGTTGCGACGGGCGGTCACTCCATGCGCATCGTGGCTGGTGCCTCTGGAACGGTCACCACCTACCAGACGTATCTCGACTGGAGCGACAAGGATTTGACGTACGATTCGGAAGATCCGACTGGGACGTGTACCGGCATTGATGCCGATCATGCGGAAGCAAGCGGCGGATGTGAGATTGACTACGGAACCGGCAATGTTTGCGTGGTGGATTCCGGCGATAATTCCTGTGGTACGCTCGACGACGCTCTTGCCGCTGGCAAAACATACGTCCTTTCGTTCTGGGCCAAGGGCGACGGATACGTTGGCGTGACGTTTGTGGAAGAAGGCGGATCTGGCGACTCGCACGACTTCGTTGATCCAAACGACGGGGAAGGTGATTCGGATACGATCGAACTGGATGGATCGTGGCAGCTCTACGAAATCGGCCCGCTCGACACCACGGACTTTAGCGATTTCGACGATACGGCCGTCGTGAGCTTCAACCCGGAGTCGGGCAGCACGATTTACATCGACAACCTCCAGCTCAAGGCTGTGGAGGAAAACATCACGCTCATCAAG
>Ga0209172_10004658_pt1 | contig 18010 bp, 13 predicted proteins | sample LarsenN4metaG_FD_184113 | JGI IMG/M metagenome (GOLD analysis project Ga0209172, IMG submission 184113) | Hot spring sediment bacterial and archeal communities from British Columbia, Canada, to study Microbial Dark Matter (Phase II) - Larsen... ... | reverse complement strand
ACTACGCCGACCGGCACCTATGTTTTCAACATCCCGCCAGGTACTTATGACATCATCCTGACGCCGCCCAACCCGCTTTGGGAAATTTGTACCGACACAGTGCAGGATGTCACGGTGGCTTTTGCCGAAACGGGCCTGGTAGATTTTGCTGCCCAGGTAGTTTACGGATGCCCTTTGCTCGAGGTGGATTTGTCGGCGCCGTTCCTGCGCCGTTGCTTCGAGAGCACTTACAACGTTTTTTATTGCAACAAAGGCACGGCTGTAGCGGAAGACGCTTTTGTGGACATCGAACTAGACCCTTTCCTGTCGGTCGTGAGCAGCAGCATACCCTGGTCGGCGGCGAACGGCAACACCTACACCTTTCCCATAGGCGACGTGGCAGCAGGCGAATGCGATTATTTTACCATTCGAGTAAATATCAGTTGCGATGCCGAACTGGGGCAAACGCACTGCTCGGACGCGCGGATTTACCCCGATACACTTTGTTTTGAAAACCCGCTTTGGAACGGCGCCGACCTCGAAGTGGAGGCTGAATGTGTGGGCGGCGAGGTGATTTTTACCATCACAAACAACGGCGAAGCCATGACCGAACCGGTGAATTACATCGTCATCGAGGACATCATGGTGCAAATGAGCGGCGGCAGCCTCCAACTCGGCAGCGGCGAAAGCCAGACCGTCACCATTCCGGCCAATGGCTCCACCTGGCGTTTGGAATTAGATCAGGCGCCGAACCATCCGTTGGGGACACTCGTCAGTGAGAGTATAGAAGGCTGCGGCGAAAACGGAGGCGGCACGTTCAGCCTCGGCTTCGTGACACAATTTCCTGAAAGCGAACGGGGCGGCCACGTGGACGAAGATTGCCAGGAAAACGTAGGCGCTTACGACCCGAACGACAAACAGGGTTTTCCACGTGGGGTTCTCAATGAGCACTACATCCCGAAAGGCACGGAAATCGAATACCTGATTCGTTTTCAGAATACCGGCACCGACACGGCTTTCACGGTGCGCATCCTCGACACCTTGTCGCAATTCCTCGACATTGCGACTATCCGCCCCGGCGGCAGCAGCCATCCTTACGATTTCAAAATACTAGGCTCCGGCGTGGCGCAGTTCCTTTTTGCCAACATCATGCTGCCCGACAGCAACGTAAACGAACCGGCTTCGAATGGCTACGTCAAGTTCAGCATCAAGCCAAAAGCCAACTTGCCCGACAACACGGTCGTTACGAATAAGGCGGCCATCTTCTTCGATTTTAACGAGCCGGTCATCACGAATCAAACCCTGCACACGCTCGGCGAAAAATACCTCAGCGTCTCGACGGTCGTTTTGCAAAACGGTCTGGCATTGGAAATTTATCCCAATCCGACCTCCGAACGCGCGATATTTTTCCTGAAATCGCCGACACCTGCAGAAGGCACTTTGCAACTCTTCAACCTGCAAGGCCAACTGGTTCGCACGCAGCCTTTTGCGACCAATACCTTCGAACTGAACGCAACCGAACTGCCGCAGGGAATGTATTTGTTCCGCCTGGAATCGGGAGGCCGTCCCATCGCTGCCGGTAAAATCATTGTTCAAAGACACGAGTGACGCCAATTTTCCAGTTGGCGGCCAACCGGAAGGTTGGCGTTACCTACCCGCCGCGACGAGGAGTTGCGGCGGGTTTGTTTTTTCAAAAAACCTTTTATCCATCCACCTGCTTTCGTGAAAGAAAGACGCTATTTTTGCAAGAAAAAAGGTATGGATACACTCATCGTTTCACCAAAAACAGCCGAAGACCTTAAGATTCTGACTGATTTGCTCCACCGGCTCGGTATTTCTGTGCTTCGGCTTTCGGAAGAGGAAAAAGAGGACTTGGGGCTGGCCATCTTGATGCAGGAAGCAAACCGCGACGACAAAGTAAGCCGCGATGAAGTGATGAAAAAACTTCACCGGGCATGAAAACTGTCTTCCTGCGAAAATTCAGCAAAGACCTCGACAAGATTGACAGCCGGCAGGTTTTGAACGCTATTGCCGAAGTCATCGAGCAGGTAGAACAATCGAAAACTTTGTCGGAAATTCAGCAGTTGAAAAAATTGACGGGCTACAAAAACGCCTATCGAATTCGCATCGGAGATTACAGAATTGGTGTTTTTGTCGAAGGTGATACGGTCGAATTTGCCAGAGCCGTGCATCGAAAGGATATTTACGACGTATTCCCATAGCACCCACATAGCCAATGAAATACAAAGCCTTCATTTCCTGCCGCCACTCTGAAAACGGTCGCCGCCACGCCGTCGCGCTCGAAACCGCGCTGAAACGCTACGCCAAGCCTACGCTCTCGCGCCCGATGAAAATCTTTCGGGACGAAAAGCACATGAAGCCCGACATCAGTCTGCCGAAACTGATTCGGGACGGGCTGGAAGACTCCGAGTTCCTGATTTTTCTCGCTGAAAAAGCCTCCGCCGAGTCGCAGTGGTGCGGCGAAGAACTCGAGTATTGGTGCGGCCACTTGCAGCGCACCGACCGCCTCATCATCGCGTTGATAGACGACGACATCGTGCTGGATGGCACGAATAGCATTGATTGGGAGCAGACTACCGCCCTGCCCCGACTGCTCCAACCTTACCTGACTTCCATCCCGCTCTACATGGACTTGCGCTGGGCGGAAAGCGCGACGGACACTGACTTGCAACACCCCAAATACCGCCATGAAATCAATGCCCTCGCCGCCCGCCTGCGCGGCCTGAACCCCGAAGATCTGAACGACGAGGAGATTCGGGTTTTTCGGCGGAATATCCGGTTGCGGAATGAGGCGATTGCGGTGCTGCTGGCGATGCTGGGGGTGTCGGTGGGGGCGACGTTTTGGGCGTTGGATGCGCAGAGGGAAGCGGAGGAGAGTGCTGTCGAAGCTTTGCGACAACAAAAAATCGCCGAAAAAAACCTCGCCGACCGCATCGAACAGGAGACCCAAAAGGAGCGGCTGAACTTCGATAGATACGTCAGCAACGGCGACGTTTTTGCCAATTCCGGAGATTTTTCGATTGCTTTGCGCTACTACCAAAAGGCCGACAGCATCCTGTTGAAATTCCCGGACGACCCTCAATTGCTGGCAAAAAAGGAGGCCTTGGCTCAAAAACTCAATCTTGCGCTCGCCAAAACTCAAACTCAACGATGAAACCAATTTTGATTCTTTTGCTTTTCGCGCTGCCATTTTCCGCTGCCGCTCAGTGTAGCATGGAAGAATATCAAAACCTTTTGAAGGAAGCCAAAACTGCGCAGAAAAAAGGGCAATACGATTTGGCCATCAACAAATTTTTTTCCGCGCGGGTGTGCCGACCTGAAAAAGACGAAGAAATCAAGAGGAAAATCTTGGAGGTTTTTAAAGAAGTAAATAATCAAAAAGTGTTGGCTGTGAAAAATGCTGAAGAGGCGAGACGGCAGCGCGATACGGCTACAGTCGAGCGGGAGAAAGCCGAAAAAAGAGCGAGAGAAAATTACGCCAATGACTTGGTTTACAAAAGCCAAACCGCCCTGCGTGATGGCGACCGTAACACGGCCTTTCAACTCGCCAGATTCGCCCACCGGTATGTGGACGACGAGAACTCTAATGTTACTCGTGCCCTCGCCGAAGCCGTGTACTATAACGAAAACCCTGACATCACTCACCGACTTCCCTGGGCAGAGAATTTCACCGGGCATAACTATGCCGTCACAAATGTCACTTTTTCCCCCGACGGGAAATGGCTGGCTACCACCTCCGAAGACAGCACAGCCAAAATCTGGGATGCCTTTTCAGGAAAAAATATCCTGACGCTCAAAGGGCATGAGGCCGCCGTCTATAGCATTGCATTTTCCCTTGATGGGAAATGGCTCGCCACCGCTTCGGGCGACAAAACGGCCAAAATCTGGGATGCACAATCTGGGAAAAACCTCCTGACGCTTGAAGAACATGATTACGCTGTTAGCAGCGTCGCTTTTTCTCCCGACGGAAAATGGCTTGCTACCGCTTCGACCAACATGGTCAAAATCTGGGATGTCCTTTCGGGGGAAAACATTCTCATACTCGTAGCACATGACGACATAGTCAATAGTGTCACTTTTTCTCCCGACGGAAAATGGCTTGCTACCACTTCCGACGATGGTACAGCCAAAATCTGGGATGCCCTTTCGGGAAATGGAATCCTAACGCTAGAAAGGAGTAGTAGTGATGCCGTCAACAGTGTTGCTTTTTCCCCCGACGGAAAATGGCTCGCTACTGCTTCCCACGGCTACACGGCTGAAATCTGGGATGCCTTTTTGGGGAAAAACATCCTGACGCTCGAAGGACACGACGACTGGGTCACAAGCGTTGCTTTTTCTCCCGACGGGAAATGGCTCGCTACTGCTTCCTATGATCGTACGGCCAAAATTTGGGATGCTTTTTCGGGGAAAAACATCCTCACACTCAAAGGACATGACGACGCTGTCGAGAGTGTTGCTTTTTCTCCCGACGGGAAATGGCTCGCCACTGCTTCGGGCGACAAAACAGTCAAAATCTGGGATTCCTTTTTGGAGGAAAACGTCCTCACGCTTGAAGGGCATGACGAATATGCCTACAACGTCGCTTTTTCTCCCGACGGGAAATGGCTCGCCACTGCTTCGGGCGACAAAACAGTCAAAATCTGGGATGCTTTCTTGGAGAAAGACATTCTTACAATCGAAGGACATGCCTACGCCGTCTACGGTGTCGTTTTTTCTCCTGATGGGAAATGGCTCGCCACTGCTTCGGGCGACAAAACGGCTAAAATCTGGGATGCTTTTTCGGGAAAAAGCATCTTCATTCTCGCAGCACATGACGGCTATGTAAAAAACGTCGCTTTTTCACCCAATGGAAATTGGCTTGCTACCGCTTCCGACGATGGTACAGTCAAAATCTGGAATACCCTTTCATGGAAAAACGTTCTCACACTTTCAGAACATGACAATCGGGTTGAAAGCGTTGCTTTTTCCCCCGATGGAAAATGGCTTGCTACCACTTCCGACGATGGTACAGCCAAAATCTGGGATGCCCTTTCGGGAAATGGAATCCTAACGCTAGAAAGGAGTAGTAGTGATGCCGTCAACAGTGTTGCTTTTTCCCCCGACGGAAAATGGCTCGCTACTGCTTCCCACGGCTACACGGCTGAAATCTGGGATGCCTTTTTGGGGAAAAACATCCTGACGCTCGAAGGACACGACGACTGGGTCACAAGCGTTGCTTTTTCTCCCGACGGGAAATGGCTCGCTACTGCTTCCTATGATCGTACGGCCAAAATTTGGGATGCTTTTTCGGGGAAAAACATCCTCACACTCAAAGGACATGACGACGCTGTCGAGAGTGTTGCTTTTTCTCCCGACGGGAAATGGCTCGCTACTGCTTCCTATGACAAAACGGCCAAAATTTGGGAAATCACTCCCGATGGCATCATCGCAACCGCCCAGCATGGAAGGCGGCTGTCGGGTCTCATCCTGCCGCAACTCTCCGCTTACGGCCTCGAAAACCTACTCGACCAGCAGCCAGGTAATGAAAAAAAACTCCTCGCCACCGAGGATGTCTGGCAAATCGCCGCCTTCGGAGACCTATACGCTGAGAAAATCCGCACCAGCCTCCCCAAAAAAGAAGACTACGAGCGGGCGCTGCGGCTGTACGACTACTGCGTCAAGAGCGGCGAAGCGCCGGAGTATTTTGCGCAGCGGGTGGAGGAATTGAAAAAAGTCTGGAAAGAGAAAACCGAGTGAACAGCCGCCAAACACGAAATCCGCCAACGGCGGATGAACACGAATAACTCCGGGCGAAACCCGGTGTACAAGACCCACTCCTCCACCAACCGCGAAGCGGTTGAATCACACGAACAATATTTACCATGAGCACTTATACGCAAATCCTGGATCAGATTGTTTTCAGCACCAAAAAGCGGGAACGAACCCTCCATAAAGAAAAGCGGCAAGAACTTTTCCAATACATCTGGGGCATACTCAAAAACAAAAAATGCCATTTGTACCGGCTCAATGGCGTAGAAGATCATGTTCATATCGTCACGCATCTGCACCCCGCTGTGGCGCTAGCGGACTTGGTGAAAGACATCAAAGTTGCCAGTTCGGCTTACATCAAGACGCAGCGCTTATTCGAGCATTTTGACGGGTGGCAGGATGGATATGCGGCGTTTACTTATTCGATTGAAGCCAAAGACAACCTGATTGAATATGTCAAAAACCAGGAGGAACACCACAAAACGAAGACTTTTCGAGAAGAATTAGTTGAGTTATTGAAGGAGCATGGAGTCGAGTTCGATGAAAAATATCTGGAGTAACGTTGATTCAACCGCTTCGCGGTTGTGGGTGATGGGGCTTGTTTCACCGGGTTTCACCCGGCGTTATTCGTATTCATCCGCCGTTGGCGGATTTTTTATTCGACTCTGTGCCTCCGCGTCTCTGCGGCGAATCTCCTACACCGGATCCACATCCACCGCCACCAGCACCAGCCCGAAACCCTGCCGACCGAGCATGACTTCTGTCGAGTGGCGAATCAAGGCCTTCGCGTTCGCCAGCAGGGGCGCGGATTTTTCCAATTTCAACATGATGTTTTCGGCGTAAAGGCCGCGCACACGCGGGATGTGAGGCAGTACCGGGCCCAGCACCCGCTCGCCGAGTTTTTCTTTCAGGAGTTTTCCGAAAAACGCCGCCGCGTCGTGGACGGTGCGGGCGTCCTTGTGCCGCAAAGTCAGGTGAATGAGCCGCGTGAATGGCGGGTAGCGAAACTCCTGCCGCTCGCCCATTTCGCGCCGGATAAAACCCGCGAAGTCGCCTTTCAAGACTTCTTTCAACACAGGATGCGCAGGATTGAAAGCCTGCATCAGCACGCGACCTTGTTTGTTTTTTCGACCTGCACGACCGGCCACTTGGGTCAGGAGTTGGTAGGCCCGCTCACCTGCGCGGAAGTCGGGGAAACGCACGAGTTGGTCGGCGCCGAGGATGCCCACCACGCCAACGTTCTCAAAATCAAGACCTTTCGTCACCATCTGTGTGCCGACGAGAATGTCAATCCGTTTTTCCTCGAAGTCGTTGAGCAGGGCGGCGAGGTTGGTTTTGGTGCCAGCCGTGTCCAAATCCATACGCGCGATGCGGGCTTTCGGGAGAAAAATTTTGAGTTCTTCTTCGATTTTTTCCGTGCCGAAACTGAGCAGCGTCACCTTGCCGCTGCCGCAGGCGGGACACACGCTGACCGGCTCGCGCTGGTAGCCGCAGTAGTGGCATTGCAGGCGGTTCGAGTGTTTGTGAAAAGTCAGGCTCACGTCGCAGTGGCGGCATTGAGCCGTCCAGCCGCAGGTCTGACATTCGAGGATGGGCGAGTAGCCGCGTCGGTTTTGGAAGAGAATGACCTGCTCGCCAGCGTCGAGAGCAAGTTGCAAACCTTCGAGCAAAGGCGTGGAAAAAATGCTTTGCATTTGGCGGGTTTTGTACTGCTCTCGCAGGTCAATGGGTTGGAATTCAGGCAATTGAAGCCCGCCGAAACGCTCGTTGAGTTCGATGAGGCCGTACTTGCCGGAGGTCGCGTTGTGGTAAGTTTCGAGGGCGGGGGTGGCTGTGCCGAGCAAGACTTTCGCGCCGTAGAGTTTTGCCAAATAAATCGCCGTGTCGCGGGCGTGATAGCGCGGCGCGGGGTCGAATTGTTTGAACGAAGCGTCGTGCTCCTCGTCCACGATGACGAGTTGCAGGTTTTGAAAAGGCAAAAAAAGCCCTGAACGGGCGGCCATCACGACGGGTTTGCCCGCCGCCGCGCTGCGCCAAACTTCCACGCGCTCGTTGTAATTTATTTTGGAATGATAGACAACCACGTCGTTGCCGAAGATGCGCTGGAGGCGACCGACGAGTTGGGTCGTGAGGGCGATTTCGGGCAGCAGGTACAGGATTTGGCCGCCTTGCCGGATGGTTTCGCGGATGAGTTCGACGTAGATGCGCGTTTTGCCGCTGCCGGTGACGCCGTGCAGCAGCGCGACGTTTTTTGTTGAAAAACAATCTTTTATCTCCGAAAAAGCGCGGCGTTGTTCGGGGGAAAGTTCGCCCGCGTCGGCCAGTTCGTCTTCGTAACCGCTCAGGCGGCTCACCTCGCGGTCGTAAATTTCCAAAATGCCTTTTTTGACCAAAGTTTGCAGCGACGAGGGCGACACGTCGGCTTTTTGCAACACTTCCTGCCGCAACACGACGGGCTGTCGTTGACTCAAAGCCATGTATGCCATCAGGATTTCGACCTGCCGCTCCTTGTTTTGTATTTCCGAAAAAACTTCTTTGAGCAAATCGGGCTGCGAACGGTACGGCTGGGCGAGACGAATGGCGGCGACTTTGCGGGGTTTGAATTTTTCCTGCAAATCTTCGCGCAGAAACAAAACGCCGTGATTCAGCAAATTCTGAATGACGGGAAACACGGTTTTTTTGTTCAAAATCTTGCGCGCATCGTCGATCGTCACTTCGTTTTGAATGTGTAAGGCCTCGGCGATGAGGTATTCGTCGTTGCTGAGTTCAGAAAAATCGTCGCCAAAAGTTGGGTTGAAAATGAGTTTCGTTTCGCTCGTGAGCTTCAGGTGGCCGGGCAGGGCGGCTTGCATCACTTCGCCCAAAGTGCAGCAGTAATAATCGGCCAGCCAATCCCAAAGTTGAAGTTGCTGGGGCGTCACCACCGTCACCTCGTCGAGCACGGCGATGATGTTTTTTACTTGATAATCAGGTTTTTCGGCATGAACACGCTCGACGAGGCCGCTGTAAATTTTGCTTCGGCCAAACTGTACTTCCACGCGTACGCCGGGTTGCACCATAGGCGCCAGCACGTCGGGCACGGCGTAGGTGTAGCTGCGTTTGGGCAGCGCGAGGGGGAGGATGATGTCGGCGTAGGTCGGAATGATAAGTGATGAATTATGAATGTTTTGGAAATCTACTGCGTGAATTTTTGCCAACTCACTTTGAAAAGTGTCGGCAAGCCGGGCAAAATTATCAACCCGCCAACAACCAACACCGCGAATTTGATTCCTGCGAAAATGCCTGCCGCTTTTAGCAGCCATTCGTCGTGATGCCCGAAGATATAGCGCAGCAGACAGATATTTTCCATCGCGTCGAACAGGCCGCTGACGAGTATAGCGGGGGCGAAAAAAGTAGCGAGGCGTTTGAGCCATTCCGGCGAAACGTATTTTGAGATCAATTGTAAAACAAGAAACAACGTAACAGGGTAGAGGAGCAGGAATAAAAAATCGAGCCCAAAACCGAAGGTCAGGTAATACGTTTTTTCGTCCCATGAAGCGAGCGTTGCATCGGCTTTTTCGTTCGTCCAGGCAAATTCAAAACAAAGCACGGGCGAATCAACTTTGACTCCCAAAATATGACAAGCTGTTTCGGCAGATCTTAATTGTGCATCCACCCAGCGCATCGCCAGCATGACGGCGACGGTGAGCAGAATGAAAACAAGCAGCAAACGGGTTTTTGAAAACGACATGTTCGGGCTGGCAGATTTCAACCCCAAACATAAAACAAAAAATTTTTCCACGCTCCGCAAACATTTGAAACACAGAATAACTTTACTTTTGTGTCACATTCAAAGGAATAGGCGCACTGCTACGGCTCTGTGTGCCTAATTTTTTCACCAAACCAACTTATTACTTGGCTTTTAAACCTTTCCGACCCAAACCTCCAGGCAATCGTCCTCCCGGCTCCCGCCCCGGCGGCCCCCGCCCGTTCAATCGTGGCCCCCGTCCGCCCGAGCACAACATCAATAGTTTTATCAAGGCCAACGAAGTGCGCCTCGTGGGTGATAATCTTGATGAAATCAGCGCAGTGGCTGGCCAAACCGTCGAACCCGGCGTTTACGCTACTTCCAAACTGCAAAAATGGGCAGAAGAAATGGGGCTCGATGTGGTGGAAATTTCGCCTAATGCCGACCCGCCGGTCGTCCGCATCGTGGACTATAATAAATTCCTTTATCAGAAAAAGAAGAAGGAAAAAGAACTGAAGGCGAATACCTCCAAAGTGGAATTGAAAGAAATACGTTTCGGCCCGGAGACGGGCGACCACGACTTCGATTTCAAAGTGCGACATGCCAAAAACTTTCTCAGCGAAGGCAACAAAGTGAAAGCCTACGTCCAGTTCAAAGGCCGCGCCATCGTGTTCAAAGACCGAGGCGAACTCATCCTGCTGCGTTTTTTGAAAGAACTGGAAGAATACGGCACGGCAGAACAACTCCCGCGCATGGAGGGCAAACGCATGAACGTCATCCTGACGCCTAAAAAAGCAGTGCCGAAGAAAAAGGAAGGCGAGTGATGATCGTTCCGCCCAAGATTCTCCAACAATTTTGAACTTTTCTTTTGCGCTTTACGGGCAAGTGCTACCTTTGCGCTCCATTTTTAAAAACACATCATTTTTGTCATGCCGAAAATGAAAACCCACTCCAGCGCCAAGAAGCGTTTCAAGGTGACTGGCACAGGTAAAGTAACGCGCAATCGCGCCCGGCTGCGTCACATCGCAAGCACGAAAACGAAGAAGCAGAAGCGTCATTTGCGCGGCAGCGTCGTCGTGGACCAGAGCGAACACGCACGCATCGAGCGTTTGCTGGCGATTTAAGCCACTTCCCGCAAAGGCGGGATTTTTTCAAACCACATTTTTTAACGAGGACATTGGTCAAAGAGTAGGCAGTAGGCAGTAGCAGTTGGCAGTTAAACACGCCCAGCTTCAAACTTCAAACTCCTTCCCCGGTGTCGAACTAAAAAATCTTAACTCTTATGCCAAGAGCAACCAACAACCCGGCAAGCCGTGCCCGCCGGAAAAAAATCATGCTCGCAGCGCGCGGCTTTTTTGGCGCCCGCTCGAAAGTGTACACGGTCGCAAAAAACACCCTTGAAAAAGGCTGGCAATACGCTTTCCGCGACCGTAAATTCAAAAAACGCACATTCCGCCGCCTGTGGATTGCGCGTATCAACGCCGCCACCCGCGCCGAAGGGCTGAATTATAGCCGCTTCATGCACGCGCTTGGGCAAAAAGGCATCGCCCTGAACCGCAAAGCGTTGGCCGACCTGGCACTCAATCACCCGAAGGCGTTCAAAGCCATCATGGATAAAGTGAAAGGATAAGCGAATTTGATCGCTGCTAAAATGTTGGAACGAGGAACCGGCTTCAGGCCAGTTCCTCGTTTTGTTTTTGGGTGGGCCGGATTTTTTATGCTGCCAACTAAATTTTTTCCTTTGCTCCGAAAAATGCCGGAAATGCCGGAACTTGAGCCTCGTTTTCAACCAAACCTTTCATTTTCAATCGTTTCCAAACCGATTTTTAAAACATCATTACCTGAACTATGAAAAAAATTTACTTTTCAGCGCTTGCTCTTTTATTGAGCGCATCTGTTTTTGCGCAAGTGTGTGTGCGCGACTCATCCCTTCTCAACAATGATACTCTTTTCGTCTCGCCACGCCCTTACACCGCCAATTATCAGGTGTACGCTTTGGCGCCCGCTTGTATCAACGAGCCTTACACACAGTCCGTCACGATAAAAGTGCCTTCCACCTACGACATTGGCGGCGGCGCGGTGATCCCGCTCACGAGTGCCAGCATTGCCACATCGGGTGCTATCGCCGGCCTGCCTTCGGGCATTACTTATGCATGCGACCCGCCCAACTGCGTTTTTAATGCCAATACGCTTGGTTGCATCGTAGTGTATGGCACACCCAACAACCCTAATCAAGCGCCCGATACGACCAATCTGGTCATCACCGCGTCCATTTCCGCGCTTGGCACCAGTTTTCCTGTCACTTTTCCCGGCCAGATTGCGCCCGGCAATTACTTTTTCGTGTTGGCGCAGGCGGGGGCTTGTATCGTTGGCACGGATGACTTGAGCGGTCAGATTTTTTCAGTGAAAAATGTACCGAATCCGTTCTCCGATGTCACCAACATCAACATCGTATCGAAAGTGACCGGCGAATTCAACTTTGAAGTGTTCAACATGCTGGGACAAAACCTGCGCCGGCAGAGCATCACTCTGATCGAAGGTGAAAACCAGGTCAGGTTCGAAGCGGGTAATTTGGCTAATGGCACTTATTTTTATGTCATCAGCAACGCCGACGGCAAAATCGCCCGCCCGATGGTGATTGCACGCTAAGTCAGTTGGCAGAAGCAGTGGCAGTTGCACTTTCAGACTGCTACTGCTTCTGCCAACTGCTACTGCCCCTGCGAACTGCCACTTTTAATCAACCGGTCTCATTGAAAAGTCGTTGCCGCCCTTTCGGCCTAATCGCCCTTCCCACCTTCTTTGCAACGCATTTTTTTCATCTTTAAAACCCGGTTGTTTTATGCGACAACTTTTCCTCTTAATTTCCTGCTGTTCTGTACTTTTTTCCCTTTCGCTCGATGCTCAAATCGGCTGCCCGGGTTGCGTAGTGAACCTTCCTGCCAACCTTCCCGCTGATACGCTCCTGCTTCAAAACTTGCCCGATGGCCAGGAGGGCGTCTATTACAACGAGGATATTTCGTTTCGGATGCCGAAGACAACTACGCCTGTGAATGCCATAGACAGCACTACACCGGCAGGGCTTCCGATTTCTCAAATTGAAATCATAGCCATCGAAGGAGTGCCGCCGGGGCTTTACTGGCAACCCAGCCAAACAGTGTTTGAAACAGCCAATGAGACAGACGGCTGCGTAAAATTCTGCGGCACACCGACCGAGTCCGACTCCTTTGTAATGACAGTGCGGATAAAGGCTACGGTATTTTTCATCGTTCAGGAGGCTACTTTCCCACTGCGGATTTACATCGCTCCGGAAGTCAGTACGACCGATGGTTTTTCGATGACTGACTTTGAAGGTTGCGGCAGTACGACGGTTACGTTTACAAACAATATCCCCTCGAACGGTGCGCCCGGCTTTTCGTATGAGTGGGATTTCGGCGACGGCACGACTTTTCAGGGTGAAAACCCTCCGCCGCATACGTACGACACACCGGGTATTTATCCTGTGAATTATCACGCGACGATTGATACCGGCGGTTTCCGGCTGGAAAATATCCGGATTCTGGAGGTGGACTGTGGCGATAATTTTAGCGGGCCGGATTTGTATTTTTTCATCTATGATGCCAACGGAGAGGAGGTTTATAACTCTCAGCCGCATATCGAGGATGTCGTTTTACCTTTTACTTTTCCGGTAAATCTGGAACTCGGCGGCGGCAATTACACCCTTGCCGTATGGGAAGAAGATTCGGGTTTGAAAGGTACAGACGACCCTTGCGGCACCCTTCCGTTCAATATTCTGACAAATGACACGGTGTCGGCGGCAGGCCTCACGGTGGTGTTTAACATTGTAAATCCGATAAAAGAAGTGACTTCGACCGATACGGTGTACGTGTACCCGCAGCCGGCAGTGCCGCTGATTCAAACGCCGAATGGGGTGGAAGAATGTGCCGGTGAAAATTCGATTCTTTTGATTTCGTCATCTGGCACGGGAAATCAATGGCTCCTCGACAGTGAACCCATTGCCGACGCCACAAATTTCCTGTACGAACCTTCTCAAAGCGGCCAATATCAGGTACAAGTGAGCAATTCCGATGGTTGCACGGCTGTGTCGGACAGCGTTTTAGTGGAAATACACCCTCTGCCTGACTCGCCGCTGTTCATCAATATCAACAATTCGCTACGCCTGGCTGATACGACGGCTCTGCCTGTCGAATATGCCCTGCAATGGTACAATGGCGACGACCCGATACCCGGCGCGACGGGTTTCCGTTATTGCGCCACCGAAAGTGGTAATTACGGTTTGCTCGTCACGGATTTAGAGACGGGTTGCCAAAGTTTTTATTCGTCCACCGTCACCTACGACCCGAATTTCGATTGTACAGTCGGCACGAACGAGGCATTTTTGCTCACGCTCGGTATTTTTCCCAACCCTGCTTCCAATGTGGTTCAAATCCGTTTGAATCAAAATTTGCCTTCCGAAGGTACACTTCGCGTCTGGGATGCGGCGGGACGTTTGGTAAAATCGGAAACGATCGCCGACGGAATTGACTTCTGGACGCTGGATTGCGGCGACCTGAATACCGGATTTTTTACCCTGGAAATTGCAGCCGACGGATTCAGGGGAATCGGCAAACTCGCCGTGATGCGGTGATTTTGCAAAGATTCAATTGTTGAAAAATGAAAAACGCCCCGCTTCAGATACCTGAAGCGGGGCGTTTATTTGAATCTTAACACCTGACTATCAACCGTTTACTTTCTTGTAGTCGGCAAGGAATTTTTCCAGACCAATGTCAGTAAGCGGGTGATTGAACAACCCCATGATGGCCGGAAGCGGGCAAGTCACCACGTCGGCGCCGGCTTTTGCGGCCTGCACAATGTGCAACGGCTGACGAATACTGGCTGCAAGAATCGCTGTCTCGTAGCCTTGAATCATGTAAATCTGGTTGATTTCACGGATGAGTTTCATGCCGTCCCAGCCAATATCGTCAATGCGGCCAATGAAAGGCGACACGTAGGTCGCTCCTGCCTTGGCCGCCAGAATCGCCTGACCCGCAGAAAACACAAGCGTACAGTTGGTCTTGATGCCGATTTCAGTGAAGTGCGCCAACGCTTTCACGCCGTCCTTTATCATCGGCACTTTCACCACGATATTCGGGTGAATTTCGGCGAGTTTTTTGCCTTCGGCTATCATGCCTTTAAAATCGGTAGAAATCACTTCAGCGCTCACATCACGTTCATCGCCAACGATTTCGCAGATGGTGCGATAGTGTTTCAGGATATTTTTTTCGCCGGAAATACCCTCTTTTGCCATCAGCGAAGGATTGGTCGTCACGCCGTCGAGGATGCCGAGTTCGGCGGCTTCGCGGATGTGATCGAGGTTGGCAGTGTCTATGAAAAATTGCATCGTTGGAAAGAGTGAATGAGTGATTGAGAGAGTGAATGTCTGTGATTTCTCAGCGAAAAAATTTTCACTCAATCACTCATTCACTCATTAAAAATGGGCGGATGAACGGCGGTGAATCCACAGCGAAATAATTTCGCGCATTCACACATTCGCTCAATCGCCCATTGAAAAAAGCGCCAGACACACCGCTACGACCACATATCCTTGCTGCGTTTCCGCCCTGGGGAGGTTTTGCAGGAGCTGGTCGCCCGGCGCCGCCGCAAAGGTAGCATGTTCGGCGAAAAATTTACATTGAATTTTTATGATTGTTTTCCCAAAAGGGAGAATAAAAAGGTTTTGACAACGCCCGGTGCAGGGCTACATTTTTTAAAGACGCAGATACGCGTCCTGCCAATTTTGCAGTTAAAACAATTTTCCCCCAAACCTTTTGTTTCAAACTCGCATAAAAAGCGTTCTTTTGCAACGCACAATTGACTGGAAACCAAACGCAATAATATGTCTGAAATTGAAATCCCTGCTTCGATGACTGCCGAGATAAAATCTGTAGCTGCCCCGTCGTACAGCGGCGAAGCCCTCGAATGGCTCTCCGCCCTGCCCAACGAACCGGCGAAAGCTGACCTGACGGCTATTGATGCCGACCTTGCTATTCGATGCGTACACGAACTCGTCGAGGGCAGAAAGTTCGATTTGACCATACAAGCAAACTTCCCTGCCGGCGAGTGGCTCAATCATTTTTACTTCGAAGCCCGCAACCGTGAAAAAGTGTTTGGTACCAAAAACCTCGGTATCGGTTATCCTTTCGTCATGACCAAACTGGGCGGCTACGACGTAGCTGCACCGCTTTTTGTCTGGCAATTTTCTTTGGAGCCACACTCGCAACATGTGGACCAATGGTCGGTGATACGCGGCGACGGCAATTTCGTAGTACCCAACTACCCGTTTTTTCACTTGCTCGATGCGCTCAATGGCACTGATTTTTCTCGCCGGGCGCAGCAGTTGGCGGAAAATAAAAGCCTGAATTCCAAAACTTTCGACGATTTGTGTGAGGGTATTCGCCTTATGCTTGGCTTGGTGGAAGATGGTCTTCCGCTGAGTATCCAGCCTTTCCCTTCCAACGGCGCGACGAAAGCAATTATCACCGAAGGCCGCCTGATGTGGTCGGCAGTGGCGGGCATTTTTCCGACCCTGCCGCGCACAGTCGTCACGACGCCGCCTACGGTCGCGCCCGATTTGCCTGCCGACGGCGCCGACTGGAAGCACATATTCACCATGCTGCCGCTCGACCCCTCCCAGCGTTCGGTGCTGCATGCTGTGCAGCACAACGCCCTCACGGTCGTGGAAGGCACTTCCGGTACAGGCAAAACCTACCTGATTTCGGCCATCGTGATGAACGCGCTCTCGCATGGCAAAAAATGTTTGGTGGTGTCCAAGAGCCTCAATGCCCTGCGGCGTTCGCAGAAGTTTTTGCTCGAAAAAGGTTTTGGCGACCTGTCGTTCGTGTTGCGCGACATCGCAGGCGACCAGCTTATGCTGGCCGACATGTTGCGCGCGGCTTCGGAAAATAAAAACAAAGCACTCTACGACGAGGAATTGTTTAAAGCCGTGCAAAACAAAACGATGCGCGAACAACGCAAACTCGACGATGCCTGGGAAGAATTGCACGCGCCACTTTTCGGCGATTTGAGTTTTACGGAAACGGTCGGCAAGTTTCTTCGGGCCAATCGAATGGAAGGAAAAGAGTTGTTGCTCAGTCATTTGAACCCGCAGGATTTTGAATTTTCCAAAAAAGAATACAACGGCATCGTGGAAGCGATCTACGCCAGCGAACCGCTTTTCCGGCGCTTCCCGACGCTTTCACACCCGCTCGGACGGCTCAATAATTCGGTGTTTGTCAACCAGGATGCCGAAAAAGGCCTGGCCTGGACGGAGGAACTGGTAAAGGCGATGCTCGGCAAAGCGACGGCGCTGCATCACCGCTATATTTCAAAAACCAACGACTATTCCGAAAGTCTGCTCGACCATTATGAGCAGTATTACACGGAATTGGCAGGCTTTGTAAAACGAATTCGCGACGGCCTCGAAGATGGTGTGAATCGCTTCGGCAGCGATTTTGAAAAACCCATTTCGGCAGCGGAAAAACTCTATGGCGTATTCAGCGACCGCTATAAGGAAATCGTGGCCGCAAAAGAAAAAATAGGCGCTACTTTCGACGAAATGCGCCGCACTTACAGCCTGCGCAAGCATTTCGACTTTGATTTTCCGGCTTATTTCGATACCAGAAACATTCGAAAAATATCGGAACTCACCAAAGATTTTGAAGCCTCCTTGCGCATGTGGCGGCGACGGATTCCGGCGGTGGTGCGCGAAGATGTGCGCCGCCTGAACGGCAAAAGTATCCAGGCCGACCTCGATTTTCGGGAGCAGGTGAAGGAGTTGGAGTACGCGATGGACGTCTTTTTGGAAGAGTTCAACACGACGGGTTTGTACGAAGATTCGTTGAAACACGAGATGCTCACCATCCCAAAACGCCAGGAATTTTTGGAGGATGTCATCGGGCGTTTGGAAGAAACCCGGTTTTACCTGCGCGACTTCGCCGATTTTCATATTTGGCAAAAACACTGGCTGGCGCTGCGCCCGGTAGAGCAAAAAGTAGTGCGCGCTCTTTGCAAAATCAAGCCGAACAACTGGCTGGCCGCTTTTGAGAGCTGGTATCTGCACCACCTTTTGCAAAATGAATTCAACCCCGGCATGGTGTGGGACGACGATACGCTGGCGAATTTCAGCAACAGCCTCCGCGAACTTCGCGAACTGCTACCTTATCAAATCAGCGCGCTTTGGCAAAATCGCAAAAACAAAGCCTTGCGCGGCCTGAAATCCGCCGACGGAAAAGCATTTAAAACCTGGTTCGGAAAGGATAACCGCACCCTCTCGGCGACGCACAAACCCGAAGAATTGTTTCAAAAACACGTTCATACACTCACTGAAACCTTGCCCGTCCTGCTCGTGACGCCGCAGGTAGCCCTCGATGTGGTGCAACTGTCGGGTATGACCTTCGACCTCGTGCTGGTGGATGAAGCGCACAACATCCCCAAACAAGAGTGTTACCACTTGTTTGAAATGGCGAAAAATCTCGTCGT
>Ga0209172_10004652_pt1 | contig 18044 bp, 18 predicted proteins | sample LarsenN4metaG_FD_184113 | JGI IMG/M metagenome (GOLD analysis project Ga0209172, IMG submission 184113) | Hot spring sediment bacterial and archeal communities from British Columbia, Canada, to study Microbial Dark Matter (Phase II) - Larsen... ... | reverse complement strand
CGGGTAAAGGCGGTCAGGTGGGTCGCGCTCAGGCGGGCCGGTGACGGCTGCCAGATCGGATGGTCTGCTGCGTGCATATCAAGTCTCTCCTCAGGAAGCGTGTGGGGTCGCTCAAGGGTGTCGTTCTTTATTATGTAAAGCTGTTTGTCGGCCAGTTTACTGCACAGCCATGCCTGCGGTATAGGCCGCCGGCCGCGCGATCTGTGCCGCGTGTGGCCGGCTGGCGGCGTGTTGCGGCCAACCTTGTCCAGGGTTGGCCGCAAGCGCGGCGGCTCAGTCTTCCGAATAGCTGCCGTCGTGCATCCAGCGTGCGTGCTGCGGTGCTTTGCGCGTTTCTGCCCATTCGTTGAGCATGTCCCACTTCACCTCGTCCAGCATCTGCATCATCTTCGGCGTGCCGGTATTGCAGGCCAGCTCCAGGCGGTGGCCGTTGGGGTCGAAGAAGTAGATCGACTTGAAGATGGTGTGGTCGGTGGGGCCGATCACGTCGATGCCGGCGGCCTGCAGGCGCTGTTTGGTGGCGAGCAGTGTGTCCAGCGAGTCCACTTCCATCGCCAGATGCTGCACCCAGTTGGGCGTGTTCTGGTCGCGGTCCATCGGCGGCCGCGTCGGCAGCTCGAAGAAGGCGAGGATGTTGCCCTGGCCGGCGTCGAGGAATACGTGCATGTACGGGTCCGGCGCCTTGGTGGACGGTACCTCGTTTTCGGCGATTGCCAGCACGAACTTCATGTCGAGGTGTTTCACGTACCACTCCACCGTTTCCTTGGCGTCTTTGCAGCGATAGGCGACATGGTGAATTTTCTTGATCAGCATGATGGTTCTCTCCGTGAGCGGTGGCCGTGGTGCGGCGCTGATTTCAGTCTGGCACTGATCGCGGTAGCGGCCAGTGGCGATGCTGGCAAGTTAACCATTAATTCGTTATTGGTCAATTTGTTCGATAATAACAAATATTATCGCCGTTGCTGGCGTGGCGAAAATGCTAGAATTGCCGCCGTTTCAACAACACTGACCATGCCAGCTGGCAAGACGGGGTAACGATGGAAAAAGACCGGCGCGGAATCCAATCAATCGAGGTGGGTGGCAGCCTGCTGCAGACGCTGGTGCGCCATGGAGCGCCGATGATGCTGAAAGACCTGGCCGGCGAGGCCGGCATGCCGGCGGCGAAGGCGCATCCCTATCTGGTGAGTTTTGGCAAGCTGGGGCTGATCGAGCAGGACGCGGGCAGCGGCCTGTACAAGCTGGGACCGTTTGCGTTGCAGATGGGGCTGGTGGCGCTACACGAGCTGGACGCGGTCAAGATCGCCACCGAACGCGCGGCGGCACTGTCGCTGGACATCCAGCAGAACGTGGCGCTGGCGGTGTGGGGCAACCACGGCCCGACCGTGGTGCGCATCCAGGAGTGCAATCGCGTGGTGCACATCAATATGCGGACCGGCACGGTGATGTCGCTGCTGGACTCGGCAACCGGCAAGGTGTTTGCCGCCTACCTGCCGCCGCGGCTGACCGAGGAGATGATCGCCAGCGAAATGGCGGCGCGGCAGGCCGGTATCGAGGAGCAGGCCGCGTTCCAGTCGGCGCTGCAGCGAGTGCGCGAGCGCGGCATGGCGCGGGCGGTGGGCTACCCCTTGCCCGGCATCAATGCCTTCAGCGTGCCGGTGTTCGATCACGCGGGCCAGCTGGCGCTGGTGATGACCACGCTGGGGCCGGCGGCGACGTTTTCCTCGGACTGGAACGGGACGATCGCGCAGCGGCTGCGCAGCGCGGCGGCCGATATCTCCGCGCAGATCGGTTATCGCGGCTGAGTCGTGACGCCGCAGGGCGCAGGGTGTCTGACGGTATTCACTGTCGTCGTGATGCCGGCGCCGCAGATGTGGCGTTCACAAAAAGCAAAACGGGCTGGCAGATGCCAGCCCGTTGCCGTATTGCTTAGAACCTGTTCACGATCTGCTGCGGCTGATATCGATGGGCGATACGGCGCTGAAAACGGCTTCGAATGCTTGTTTGTATCTGGAGAAACGCCGCGTCCTCAGCCGTTTTCGCCTTGTCTCGCTCTAGCTCGCGAGATCGTGAACACGTTCTTAGCCGCCGGAGCAGCCACAACCACCGCCGCCGCCACAACCGCCTTGCTGGGCTGCCGGCGCCGGTGCCGGCTCGCTGTCGGCGACATGGATGGTGAAGTCGATGACGACCTGTTGTGGCGAGCGCTCCACGTAGTTGATCAGCACCTGGCCACCGTAGCGCTGCTCGATCTGGCCGAGCAGCGGCAGCGGGTCGTGGTCGTTGACGAAGCGCATGCGCTCGCCGTGGTTCAGCGATTCCAGCGCGCCAAAAATGGCGGCATGGCGGAAACGCTTGGCCACGCCGCGCGCATCAAAAGGGAAAACCGACAAATCAGAGGTGTGGGTGTGCATGGATGGACTCCTGTCTGTAACAGTGCCCAGCTTACGCACCCGCCGCGCCGCTTTCCTTGAGGCAAAATAAGCGCCGGCGCCGCAGTGCCAGGGTTTGGTATTCGGCGTTCAGTATTCGGCGTCGGCCAGCAGCGGCGCGGCGCGATCCCTGTCCGACAGCTGCAGGCCGTCGCGCAGCGGCCAGGCAATCGCCAGTTGCGGGTCATCCCAGCGCAGTGCGCGCTCGTGCTGCGGGCTCCAGTAGGCGGTGGCCTTGTACAGCACTTCGGCGTGTTCGCTCAGCGTGACAAAACCGTGGGCGAAGCCTTCCGGTATCCACAGCTGGCGATGGTTGGCCGCCGACAGCAGGGTGCCGTAATGGTGGCCGAAGGTGGCGGAGCCGCGGCGCAGGTCGACGGCGACATCGAATACCTCGCCGGCCACACAGCGCACCAGCTTGCCTTGCGCCTGCGGCGGCAGCTGGTAGTGCAGGCCGCGCAGCACGCCGCGGCTGGAGCGGGAGTGGTTGTCCTGCACGAACTCGACGTGGCGGCCGATGGCGGCATCGAATTGCTGCTGGTGGAAGCTCTCGTAGAAAAAGCCGCGTTCGTCACCATGGATGCGGGGTTCGATCAGCCACAGGCCGGGCAGGCCGGTTTCGCGGAACTGGCTCATTCAGCGTCCTTCTTGCAGCAATTGCAGCAGGTAGCGACCGTAGCCGGTCTTGGCCAGCGGTGCGGCCAACCTTTGCAGCTGGCTGTCGTCGATATAGCCCATGCGCCACGCCACTTCTTCCGGACAGGCCACCTTCAGGCCCTGGCGTTTTTCGAGGGTGGCGATGAACTGGCTGGCCTCCAGCAACGAGTCATGGGTGCCGGTATCCAGCCAGGCGTAGCCGCGGCCCATGGTCTCGACCGTGAGCGTGCCGCGTGCCAGGTAGGCGGCATTGACGTCGGTGATCTCCAGCTCGCCGCGCGGCGACGGCTTGATCGACTTGGCGATGTCGACCACCTGCGCGTCGTAGAAGTACAGGCCGGTGACGGCGTAATGGGACTTGGGCCGCGCCGGTTTCTCTTCGATGCTGATTGCCTGGCCTGCGCCATCAAACTCGACCACGCCGTAGCGCTCCGGGTCGTTGACGCGATAGGCGAACACGGTGGCGCCCTGTGCTTGCGCCGCGGTGCGCTGCAGCTGGCTGGCCAGCTCGGCACCGTAGAAGATATTGTCGCCCAGCACCAGTGCCGACGGCGCACCGGCGAGGAAGGACTCGCCGAGGATGAAGGCCTGTGCCAGGCCGTCCGGGCTGGGCTGTACCGTGTATTGCAGCCGGATGCCCCACTGGCTGCCATCGCCCAGCAGCTGCCGGAAGCGGGGGGTGTCCTGCGGCGTGGAAATGATCAGGATGTCGCGGATGCCTGCCAGCAACAGCGTGGTCAGCGGGTAGTAGATCAGCGGCTTGTCGTAGACCGGCAGCAGCTGCTTGCTGACCGCCAGGGTGGCCGGGTACAGGCGGCTACTGGCGCCTCCGGCGAGGATGATGCCTTTGCGGTTCATGGTTTTCTTGCGTTATCGAGGGTCTGGAACAGCTGCGCCACGCCTTCCTGCCATGACGGCAGCTGCAGGCCGAAGGTCAGCCGCAGCTTGCTGCAGTCGAGCACGGAATTGGCCGGCCGCGTGGCCCGCTGCGGGTACTCGTCGCTGCTGACCGCGTGCAGGCCGTCCGGCGGCAGCATCAGCGTCCAGCCTGCATCGCGGGCCAGCGCGATGACGTGGGCGGCGTAGTCGTGCCAGCTGGTGCGGCCGCTGGCGGCAAGGTGGTAGGTGCCGTAGCTGGTGCTGTCAGGGTAGTTGGCGTAGTGCGGCAGCAACAGCGCGCACACGTCCGCCAGCAGGCTGGCCGGGGTCGGGGCGCCAAACTGGTCGTCGATCACCGCCAGGCGGTCGCGGGTTGCGGCCAGCCTGAGTATGGTTTTCAGGAAATTCTGGCCATAGACGCCGGCCACCCACGAGCTGCGCAGGATGTAGTGGCGGCAGCCGCTGTCGCGGATCGCCTGTTCGCCCAGCCATTTGCTGCGGCCGTACACCGATTGTGGATTGGCACTGTCGTCTTCCAGCCAGGCGCCGAACTTGCTGCCATCAAACACGTAGTCGCTGGAGTAGTGCACCAGCAGCGCGTTGTGCTGTGCCGCCCACTGCGCCAGTTGCGCCGGTGCGGCGGCGTTGACGGCATGGGCCAGCGCGATCTCGTCCTCGGCCTGATCGACCGCGGTATAGGCCGCGGCATTGACAATGATGTCGGGCTGCAAGGCGTCCAGCGTCGCGGCCAGGGTGTGCGGTGCCGCCAGATCGAATTGCTGGCGGCCGGGGCAGCTCAGCACCCCGTGCAGCGCCAGCGCGCGCCTGAGCTCGAAGCCGACCTGGCCGCTGCCGCCGGTGATCAGGATTCTTGCCGGGTAGCTCATGACTGGCCTCCGTATTGCCGGGTCAGCCAATCACGGTAGTTGCCGCTGGTGACGCCCTCGACCCAGTCCTGGTTGTCCAGATACCACTGGACGGTTTTGCGGATGCCGGAATCGAAGGTTTCGGCCGGTTTCCAGCCCAGCTCGCGTTCCAGCTTGCGGGCATCGATCGCGTAGCGGCGGTCGTGGCCGGGGCGGTCTTGCACATGGGTGATCTGCTCGGCGTAGCCTTTGCCGTCGGCGCGCGGACGCAATTCGTCCAGCAGGTGGCAGATGGTGCGCACTACGTCGAGGTTGGTCTTCTCGTTCCAGCCGCCGACGTTGTAGGTTTCACCGGCGGTTCCGCCGTCCAGTACGCGGCGGATGGCTGCGCAGTGGTCTGTCACGTACAGCCAGTCGCGGATCTGCTGGCCGTCGCCGTAAATCGGCAGCGGCTTGCCGGCCAGGGCATTGAGGATGACCAGCGGGATCAGCTTTTCCGGGAACTGGTACGAGCCGTAGTTGTTGCTGCAATGGGTGGTTAGTACCGGCAGGCCGTAGCTGTGGTGCCAGGCACGCACCAGATGGTCGGCGGCGGCCTTGCTGGCGGAGTAAGGGCTGTTCGGCTGGTAGCGGTGATCTTCGGTAAACGGCGCGTCCTCTGCGGCCAACGTGCCGTAGACTTCGTCGGTGGAAACGTGCAGGAAGCGGAAGGCGCTCTTGTCTGCGGCAGGCAGGTCGTTCCAGTAGGCACGTACCGATTCCAGCAGCTTGAAGGTGCCGACGACATTGGTCTCGATGAAGTCGCCCGGACCGTGGATGGAGCGGTCGACGTGGCTCTCGGCGGCAAAGTTGATCACCGCGCGCGGCTGGTGTTCGGCCAGCAGGCGGCCCAGCAGTGCGCGATCGCCGATATCGCCGTGCACGAAGCGGTGCCGGTCATCGCCTTGCAGGCTGGCCAGTGTTTGCAGGTTGCCGGCATAGGTCAGGCTGTCGAGGTTGACGACCGGCTCGTCACTGCCGGCCAGCCAGTCCAGCACGAAATTGCCGCCGATGAAGCCGGCACCACCGGTTACCAGAATGGTCATGTTGCTCTTTGCTTGCGGAAGTCGGTCGGGAAGGTCGCAGTGCGGCGGCGCGCCGCCACGGCTCTGCTTGTTGCCGGATTGTACTTGCCTTGGCGGCGTAACACGAGCCGTCGGTATAACGCCGGCGGCAGCAAAGCACAACGGCCAGCCGGCGACCGTTGGCCGCCGGCTGGCCGCGTAAACGGCAAGGACTCAGCTGCGCAGGCCGCGTGCCTTGGCATACTTGGAGCCCGGCTCGCGCACCAGTGCCTCGGCAATGAACCAGGCGGTATCGGCCAGCTGCTCCAGATCCACCCCGGTGTGATAACCCAGTCCGTGCAGCAGGTAGACCACGTCTTCGGTGGCCACGTTGCCGGAGGCGCCCTTGGCATACGGACAGCCGCCCAGCCCGGCCACCGAGCTGTCGAAGGTGCGCACGCCGGCCTGCAGCGCGGTGTGGATATTGGCGATGGCCATGCCGTAGGTGTCGTGGAAATGGCCGGCCAGCTTGGTCACCGGTACTACCTCGGTCACCGCGTTCAGCATCGCGGTCACCTTGTTGGGGGTGCCCACGCCGATGGTGTCGCCCAGCGAGATTTCGTAGCAGCCCATGTCGTACAGCGCGCGCGCCACCTCGGCCACCTTGTACGGGGCGATGTCGCCTTCGTACGGGCAGCCCAGCACGCAGGACACGTAGCCGCGCACCTTGATGTTTGCCGCCTGCGCCCGCTTCATTACCGATTCGAAGCGCAGCAGGCTCTCGGCGATGCTGGCGTTGATGTTCTTGTGGCTGAACGCCTCGCTCGCGGCACCGAACACCGCGATCTCGCGCACGCCGGCTGCCAGCGCCGCATCCAGCCCCTTGTCGTTGGGCACCAGCACTGGGTAGTCGATGCCGGCGCTCAGGTCCAGCGCCTGTAGCACCTGCAGGCTGTCGGCCATCTGCGGCACCCACTTGGGCGACACGAAGGCACCGGCCTCGATGCAGCGCAGGCCGCTGTCCGCCAGCTTGTGGATCAGTTCCAGCTTGGTGGCCAGTGCGACCGTATGCTTTTCATTCTGCAGCCCGTCGCGCGGGCCGACTTCGACGATTTTTACGTGGGTCATATAGAGCCTCTTTCTTTGCCACGGAATCCACAGAAAAGCACCCGTCAGCCTGTGATGTCTGACCATGAGCGCAGGGCGTTTTGGCCTGCCGGATGCTTGGCGGGCCGCTTTTCTTTCCGTGCTTTCCGTGGAGTCTGTGGCAAATAAACAATCAGTCCGCCTCGAAATCCACCAGCTCGTCGCCGTCGCTGACCTGCTCGCCGGCGGCAAAGTAGAACGCCAGCACCTTGCCGTCGGCCGGCGCGGTAATGGTGTGTTCCATCTTCATCGCTTCCAGAATCAGCAGCGGTTCGCCCTTGGCCACGCGGGCGTCGGCTTCGGCCAGCAGCGCCACCACGCGGCCCGGCATCGGCGCCTTCATGTGGGTTTCGCCGTGCACGCCTGCTTCTTCATAGGCATAAGGATCGAGGTAGTCGACCGCCACGCGCTCGCCGTCGGCAAACAGCACGCGCTGCGCGCCGTGGCGTACCAGTGTGGCGCTGATCTGCTTGCCGCCAAGGTCGGCCGCAAGCTGCTTGCCCTGCAGGCTGGCGCGCAGCGGGATGTCGCTGCCGTTGACGCTGACCACCTGTTGGTCCTGTTGCTGGCGCAGCCGTACCTCGATGCGGCTGTCGCCGTGGGCAAAGCCGAGGCGACGCTCCAGCGTGCCATTCAGGCGCCAGCCTTGCAGCGCGCCAAAGGCATGGTTGTCGTCGCTGGCTGCGGCCAACGTTTCACCCACTGCCAACAGCGCCAGCTGTTCGCTGGATGGTGCGGCGGGGGCGGGCAGCAGGCTGTCGTGGTAACGGGCGATCAGGCCGGTATCCACGTCGCCGCTGGCAAACGCCGGGTTGGCGGCAATGCGGCGCAGGAAGCGGATATTGGTGGTGACGCCCACCACCTGGTAGGCGGCCAGCGCCGCGTCCAGCTGCTGCAGCGCCGCCTCGCGCGTTTCGCCCCACACGATCAGCTTGGCGATCATCGGGTCGTAGAACGGCGAAATGGTGTCGCCCTCCAGCACACCGGTATCGACGCGCACGTGGGCGTTCTCCGCCGGCGGTTGCAGGTGCACCAGCGTGCCGGTGGCCGGCAGGAAGCCCTTGTCCGGGTCTTCGGCGTAGATGCGCGCCTCGATGCTGTGGCCGCGGATCGCCAGCTGCTGCTGTTGCAGCGGCAGCGGCTGGCCACTGGCTACTTTCAGCTGCCACGCCACCAGATCCTGGCCGGTGATCATCTCGGTGACCGGATGCTCCACCTGCAGGCGGGTGTTCATTTCCATGAAGTAGAACTGCCCCGACTCCACGTCCATGATGAATTCCACGGTGCCGGCGCCGACATAGCCGACGGCACGCGCGGCAGCGACTGCCGCCTCGCCCATCGCCTGGCGGGTTGCCGCCGGCAGATGCGGCGCTGGGGCTTCTTCCAGCACTTTCTGGTGGCGGCGCTGCACCGAGCAGTCGCGCTCGAACAGGTAGACGCAGCCGCCCAGACTGTCGGCAAACACCTGGATTTCCACGTGGCGCGGGCGGGTCAGGTATTTCTCCACCAGCACCTTGTCGTCGCCGAAGCTGGCGCGTGCCTCGCGCTGGCAGCTGGCCAGCGCGGCGATAAAGTCGTCACTGCGCTCCACGATGCGCATGCCCTTGCCGCCACCACCGGCGCTGGCCTTGATCAGCACCGGGTAGCCCATCTTGTCGGCTTCGGCCTTCAGGAACTGCTCATCCTGATTGTCGCCGTGATAGCCCGGCACCAGCGGTACGTTGGCTTTTTCCATCAGCGCCTTGGCGGCGGATTTGCTGCCCATGGCGGCGATGGCGGAAGCCGGCGGGCCGATGAAGGCGATGCCGGCGGCTTCGCAGGCGGCGGCAAAGTCTTCGTTTTCCGACAGGAAGCCGTAGCCCGGATGCACCGCCTGCGCGCCGCTTTGTTTGGCAATGTCGAGGATCAGCCCGGCCTTGAGGTAGGACTCGGCGGCCGGCGCCGGCCCCAGGCGGTAGGCTTCATCCGCAAGTTTGACGAAGCGGGCGCTGGCGTCGGCATCGGAATACACCGCCACGGTACGGATGCCCATGGCGCGGGCGGTCTTGATCACGCGGCAGGCGATTTCGCCACGGTTGGCGATGAGGATCTTAGTAAACATGGTGGTCTCCCGTGGCGAACTCGCCGCGGCACATGCGTGCCGCCAGGCGATTTTGCTGCGCAGCTGCGCAGCCTTGCGGCTGCTGGTCGCCACGGTTGGCGATGAGGATCTTAGTGAACATGGTGGTCTCCCGTGGCGAACTCGCCGCGGCACTGGCGTGCCGTCAGGCAATTTTGCTGCGCAGCTGCGCAGCCTTGCGGCTGCTGGTCGCCACGGTTGGCGATGAGGATCTTGGTGAACATATGGGAGCTTTCCCTTTTCTTGTCTGTTCGCTGCAGAGAGGACTAAGCGGCGGAATCCACCCGTTCAAATTTGCCGGTGGGACGCAGTGTTTTGCCTACCCGGGGGTGCTTGCGGCCAAGGTCAAAGGTTGGCCGCAAGGGCGGGGTGGTCAGTCCTTGACCCACTGTGGCGAACGCTTGTCGAAGAAGGCAGCCAGGCCTTCGCGCGCCTCGTCGGTGACGCGGGTGGCGGCGATGGTGTGCGCGGTGTCGTCCAGCAGCGTGTCGTCCAGCGGCGAGCCCTGGCGCAGGTCGGCCAGCAACTCCTTGGCGGCGGTCAGCGCGTGCGGGCCGCCACGGACCAGCTCGGCGGCTACTTCGGCGACGCGTGTATCCAGTGCCTCGGCTGACACCACCTCGTGCACCAGGCCGATGCGCTCGGCGGTGGCGGCGTCGATGCGCTCGGCGGTCAGGAAGTAGCGTCGTGCTTGGCGCTGGCCGATGGCATCTGCGACATAGGGGCCGATGGTGGCCGGGATCAGGCCGAGGCGCACTTCGGTCAGCGCGAACTTGGCGGCGTCGGTGGCGATGGCGATGTCGCACACCGCGGTGAGCCCGGTGCCGCCGGCCATCGCCGCGCCGTGGATGCGCGCGATCACCGGCTTCTTGCTGCGGTAGATGCCCTTGAGCATCGCCGCCAGCTTGCGCGCGTCGTCGAGGTTCTGTGCCTCGCTGTAACCGGCGGCGCGGCGCATCCAGTCCAGATCGGCGCCGGCGGAGAAGCTCTTGCCGCGTCCGGCCAGCACGATCACGCGCACGCCGGCATCCTCGTTCAGGATGCGGAAGGCGGCGGTGAGATCGGCGATCAGGTGCTCGTTCATCGCATTGTGCAGCTCCGGGCGGTTCATCCACACGGTGGCGACCTGACCGGCGCGTTCGATTTCCAAGGTGCTGTAAGTCATTGGAAAACCCTTTCTTTTATTTGCTACAGAAGCCACGGAAGAACACAGAAGTCATGCCAGCCCGGCTGGGTATCTCTACGCTGTGGCGGCCGTCAAGGCGGGCGCCGTTGTCCGTGTTTTCTGTGGATTCCGTGGCTAAAGAAAACTACATGCGGAACACGCCAAAGCGTGTTTTTTCCACCGGCGCCGACAGTGTCGCTTCCAGCGCCAGGCTCAACACCTCGCGCGTTTGCGCCGGGTCGATCACGCCGTCGTCCCACAGTCGCGCACTGGCGTAGTAGGGGTGGCCCTGCTGCTCGTACTGTTCGCGCACCGGCGCTTTCAGCGCTTCTTCCTGCTCTGGCGTGAAGGCGTCGCCCAGCTGTTCCTTCTTCACCTGCGCCAGCACGCCGGCGGCCTGTTCGCCGCCCATCACCGAGATGCGGCTGTTCGGCCACATCCACAGGAAGCGCGGCGAGTAGGCGCGGCCGCACATGCCGTAGTTGCCGGCGCCGAAGCTGCCGCCGATCAGCACCGTGAACTTGGGCACGCTGGCGCAGGCCACCGCGGTCACCAGCTTGGCACCGTCCTTGGCGATGCCGCCGTTCTCGTACTTCTTGCCGACCATGAAGCCGGTGATGTTTTGCAGGAACACCAGCGGAATGCCACGCTGGCAGCACAGCTCGACGAAGTGCGCGCCCTTGAGCGCGGACTCGCTGAACAGGATGCCGTTGTTGGCGATGATGCCGACGCGGTAACCGTTGAGACGCGCAAAACCCGTCACCAGCGTCGTACCGTAGTTCTGCTTGAATTCGTCGAAATCGGAGTTGTCGACCAGGCGCGCGATGATCTCGCGCACGTCGAACGGCTTTTTCGCGTCGGCCGGGATCACGCCGTAGATTTCCTCGGCACCGTAGCGCGGCGGGCGCGGGTCGATGCGGTCGAGCGTGCCCTGTTTCTGCCAGTTGAGGTCGGACACGATGCGGCGGGCGATGGCCAGCGCATGGGCGTCGTTCTGCGCCAGGTGGTCGGCGACGCCAGATATTCTGGTATGCACGTCGCCGCCGCCCAGCTCTTCCGCCGTCACCACTTCGCCGGTGGCCGCCTTCACCAGCGGCGGACCGCCGAGGAAGATGGTGCCCTGGTCCTTGACGATCACCGTTTCGTCGCTCATCGCCGGCACGTAGGCGCCGCCGGCGGTGCAGCTGCCCATCACCACCGCGATCTGCGGGATGCCGTCGGCAGACAGCTTGGCCTGGTTGTAGAAGATGCGGCCGAAGTGGTCGCGATCGGGGAACACCTCGTCCTGCAGCGGCAGGAAGGCGCCGCCGGAATCCACCAGGTAGACGCAGGGCAGGCGGTTTTCGCGAGCGATTTCCTGCGCGCGTAGGTGCTTCTTCACCGTCATCGGGTAGTAGGTGCCGCCCTTGACGGTGGCGTCGTTGGCGATGACCAGACACTCGATGCCGGAAATGCGGCCCACCCCGGTGATGACGCTGGCGCCGGGGGCGTCGTCGCCATACATGCCGTAGGCGGCCAGCTGCGACAGCTCCAGGAACGGCGAGCCGGGGTCGAGCAGCAGGTTGATGCGCTCGCGCGGCAACAGCTTGCCGCGGGCGACGTGCTTGTCGCGCGCCTTGTCGCCGCCGCCCAGCGCGGCCTTGGCGACTTTGTCTTTCAGGTCGGCCACCAGCGCGCGCATCTTGTCGGCATTGGCCTGGAAGTCGGCGGCGCGGGGGGAGAGCTTGGATTCGATGATGGGCATGGTTGCGCCTCTATCGGTACGGAACAAGGTGCGGCAAGGTTGGCCGCACCACTGGTTGCTGGCGGGCCGGGCTTAGCGGGTCTCGGCCATCAGTTCGCGGCCGATCAGCCAGCGGCGGATTTCGCTGGTGCCGGCGCCGATCTCGTACAGCTTGGCGTCGCGCAGCAGGCGACCGGTCGGGTATTCGTTGATGTAGCCGTTGCCGCCCAGACACTGGATGGCGTCCAGTGCCATCTGCGTCGCCGCTTCGGCGGCGTAGAGGATGGCGCCGGCGGCGTCCTTGCGTGTCTGGCGCCCGGATTCGCCACGGTCCAGTGCCTGGCCGACGGCGTAGACGTAGGCGCGGCTGGCGGACAGCTTGACGTACATGTCGGCCAGCTTGCCCTGCATCAGCTGGAAGTCGCCGATGGCCTGGCCGAACTGCTTGCGGTCGTTCAGGTAGGGCACGGTCACGTCCATGCACGCCTGCATGATGCCCAGCGGCCCGGCGGACAGCACCGCGCGCTCGAAGTCGAGGCCGCTCATCAGCACCTTGACGCCGTTGCCTTCGCCGCCCAGCACGTTGGCTTCCGGCACGAAGCAGTCGTCAAAGAAGATCGGGTAGGTGTTGGAGCCGCGCATGCCCAGCTTGTCCAGCTTGCTGCCATGGCTGAAGCCGGCAAAGCCCTTCTCGATGATGAAGGCGGTGATGCCCTTGGCGCCGGCACTGACGTCGGTCTTGGCGTACACCACCAGCGTGTCGGCGTCGCCGCCGTTGGTGATCCACATCTTGCTGCCGTTGAGCTTGTAACCGCCGTCGACCTTGTCGGCACGCAGCTTCATGCTCACCACGTCGGAGCCTGCATTCGGCTCGGACATCGCCAGCGCGCCGACGTGTTCGCCGGAGATCAGCTTGGGCAGGTACTTGCGTTTCTGCTCGTCGTTGCCATTCTTGTAGATCTGGTTCACGCACAGATTGGAGTGCGCGCCGTAGGAGAGGGCGACCGAGGCGCTGGCGCGGGAAATTTCTTCCATCGCGATCATGTGTGCGAGGTAGCCCATGTTGGCGCCGCCGTACTCTTCGCTGACGGTGATGCCGAGCAGGCCGAGATCGCCGAATTTCTGCCACAGGTCGGCCGGGAACAGGTTGTCGCGGTCGATGTCGGCGGCGCGCGGGGCGATCTCGCTCTGGGCGAAGTCGCGCACCGTTTCGCGCAGCATGTCGTAGGTGTCACCGTGGGCAAAGCGCAAGCTGCTGTACATGTGTCTCTCCTTATGTGCGAACTGCCCGGTGCCGTTGGCATCTCGTGGCGGCTATCTCTGTGTTGTAGCGGATGGTGGCGATTGCGCCATCTGCGCTGCGTCATGACTTAATCTTGAATTACGCTTACGTTAACGTCAATACAAAATGACGAAACCATCCTTCAGGATGGCGGGAAAGCCTCAGGCTGTGGTGTCCTTGCCGGTCATGGTGTCGATCACCTGGCGGCAGTGGCCTTCCAGTACCACAATCTCGGACAGCACCGCGTCGATATCGTTGCGCTGTTCTTCCAGTTGCTTCTTGCGCTCGGACAAGAGTTGCAGCAGCTTCAGCGACTGGCTGGCCTCGTCGCGCGCCAGTTCGTACAGGTCGAGAATCTCGCGGATCTCGGACAGCGCGAGGCCGATGCGTTTGCCGCGCAGGATCAGCTTCAGCCGTGCGCGGTCGCGGTGGGTAAACAGGCGCTGGCGGCCTTCGCGCTGCGGCTCGATCAGGCCTTGTTCCTCGTAGAAGCGGATGGTGCGCAGCGTGATGTCGAAATCCCGTGCCAGGTCGGAAATGGTGAAAAGGCGTTCTTCGCTCATGATGGTTCCTGTTGGTCTGGCGCGATTGTAGCGTTTTTTGCCGGCCTTGCCGCGACAAGGCTTGAGTTTACGTTAACGTAATAGTAAGTTTATGGCAAAGCGATAACAGCACAATGCAACGGAGAACACACCATGACGTCGATGTCCGCTCTACCCAGTTATGTGCACGGCACCGGTGACAAGCCGCTGATCGGCCAGACCATCGGCCAGTTTTTTGACGACGCCTGCCGCCGTTTTGCCGAGCGTGACGCGCTGATCGTGCGTCACCAGGGCATACGCTGGCGTTACGCCGAGCTGCAGGAGCAGGTCGAGCGCCTCGCCTGCGGCTTGCGTCGGCTGGGGCTGCAGACGGGCGAGCGCATCGGCATCTGGTCACAGAACAACAGCGAGTGGCTGCTGATGCAGTTCGCCACCGCCAAGGCCGGGCTGGTGCTGGTCAACATCAATCCCGCCTATCGCTGCAGCGAACTGGAATACGCGCTGAACAAGGTCGATTGCCGCGCGCTGGTATTGGCACCGAGTTTCAAGAGCAGCGACTACCTCGCGATGGTGAACGATCTCGCGCCGGAGCTGGCGGCCAGCCGGCCGGGCGAATTGCAGGCGGCGAAGCTGCCGGCGCTGCGCTGGGTGATTCGCCTCGGCGAGGAGGCGACGGCGGGGATGCTCAACTTCCCGGCCTTGCTGGCCGAGCCGACGGCGGAGGAGCGGCAAACGTTGGCCGCAATCGGCACCACGCTGCAGTTCGACGACGCCATCAATATCCAGTTCACCTCCGGCACCACCGGCAGCCCGAAAGGTGCCACGCTGACCCACCACAACATCCTCAACAACGGCTTTTTCGTCGGCGAGGCGATGCGGCTGACCGAGCACGACCGCTTGTGCATTCCGGTGCCGCTCTACCACTGCTTCGGCATGGTGCTGGGGGTGCTGGCCTGCCTCACCCATGGTGCGGCGATGGTGTTCCCGTCGGAAGCCTTCGAGCCTCTGGCGGTGCTGCAGACGGTGGCGGAGGAGAAGTGCACCGCGCTGCACGGCGTGCCGACCATGTTCATCGCGGTGCTGGATCACCCGCGCTTCGCCGAATTCGACCTGTCCGCGCTGCGCACCGGCATCATGGCCGGCAGTCCGTGCCCGATCTCGGTGATGGAGCGGGTGGTGGCGCAGATGTACATGACCGAGGTCACCATCGCCTACGGCATGACCGAAACCAGCCCGGTCAGCTTCCAGAGCGCGACCGATACCCCTGTGGCGAAAAAGGTGTCCACCGTTGGCCGCATCCATCCGCATGTCGAGGTCAAGATCGTCGACGTCGAGGGCCGCATCGTGCCGCGCGGCGAAACCGGCGAGCTGCTGACCCGCGGCTACTCGGTGATGCTCGGCTACTGGGGTGACGAGGAAAAAACGCGTGAAGCGATCGACGCCGCCGGCTGGATGCACACCGGCGACCTGGCGGTGCTGGACGCCGACGGCTACTGCAATATCGTCGGCCGCGTGAAGGACATGGTGATCCGCGGCGGCGAGAACATCTACCCGCGTGAGATCGAGGAATTCCTGTATCGCCATCCCAAGGTGCAGGACGTGCAGGTGGTCGGCGTGCCGGACGCCAAGTACGGCGAGGAGCTGTGCGCGTGGATACGGCTGCGCGACGGCGAAAGCTGCACCGTGGAAGAAATCCGCGCCTTCTGCGACGGCCAGATCGCGCACTACAAGATCCCGCGCTACATCGAATTCGTCGATGCCTTCCCGATGACCATCACCGGCAAGATCCAGAAATTCATGATGCGGCAGCAGATGAAGGACAAGCTGGGGCTGGACGAAGCCAAGACCGCCTGACGCGCCGGCGCCTGCGCCATGCCAGTCCGCAGCAGCCGTGCGCGGTGTCGCCACCGCCACGGCTGTTTTCTTTGTTGCGGCCAACGTTGGCCGCAACCGTCGTTGTTCGCCGGCCGCGTTTGCCCGCGCCGGTCGGCGCGCGGCGTGGTGGTGAGCGTTGCTTCGTGTCTGGCGCGCCCTGACGCCGATGGCAAGCGCGGTCGCCGGCGGCGAGATTGCCGCAGTGGTGTGCCTGCGGCCAAGCACTCACCAGCTGCCGGCCGGCGGCCGCCAGCGGCTAGGTGCCGCCCACGTGCCAGCTCAGCACTTCGCGCTGTTCTTCCGCTTCGGCACGGGCGGTGGCGATGCGATCTTCCTTCAGCTGGGCGCGCACCGTGTCCGGCAGTGCGGCCAGCGCGTCGCTGATGGCGGCGGCGAGCAGATCGCCGACCATGCACGCCGGGTCGCGCTGTCGCAGGTGGGCCAGCGCTTCCAGCTCGCGCACCAGTGCTGCCGGCACCGGGCCGGACACATTGCGCACCGAGGAGCTGCGCAGGTCGCAGCTATAGGCACTGGCGGTGCCGCTGCACCAGCTGGCAACCAGTTCGTTGATCTTGTCACCCATGGTCTCTGCCTCCGTATTGGTTTCGGGCGCATCGATGCCGCACCCCGTAGTGCTTTATAGCCGCTGCATCGCGAATTGGGACGCCCCGCGCCGGCGGCCCGGCTGGTCTGTGGCGTCGCCGTGACGGGGGGTAGACGGGGTGGGGGTGGCGGCCATGGCCGGCTGCGCTCGCCGGTCGCCTGAAACCGGCGGCGGCCGATGCGGCGTGGCCGTTGTCGCGGTTTCGCCCCGGTTGCTTGCCATCGGCTGGCTCTGTTCCCTGGCGGGCACCGGCCTGGGCCTTGTTCGGTTTTCCTGAACGGGCACTCGGTTTTTTCCGCTATGGTGCGCGCGGCGCGGGCGCTACAGTGCCGGCATCGGGATTGGCAACCGCCAGTCAGCGCACATCCAAGGAGCCAGAACATGATTGCTATCCGTCCCGCCCACGCCCGCGGCAAGGCCGATTTTGGCTGGCTGCAGAGCCGCCACAGCTTTTCCTTCGGCCACTACTACGATCCGGCGCACATGGGCTTTTCTGATCTGCGCGTGATCAACGACGACCGCGTCGCACCGCGCGCCGGCTTCGACACCCACGGCCACCGCGACATGGAAATCATCAGCTACGTGCTCGACGGCGCCATCCGCCACCGCGATTCCGCCGGCAACGAGGCGGTGCTGCGCGCCGGCGAATTCCAGGTGATGAGCGCCGGCCGCGGCATCATGCACAGCGAGTTCAACGCCAGCAACGACGCGCCGCTGCACTTCCTGCAGATCTGGATCGAGCCGCGCGAGACGGGCGGCGAACCGGGCTACCAGCAGAAGGACTTCGGCCTGCAGCCGGGGCTGACGCTGGTGGCCTCGCCGGACGGCGCCGCCGACAGCCTCGCCATCCGCCAGGACGCACACCTGTACCAGCTGCTGCTGGCGCCGGGCGAGGCGCTGGATTTCGCGCAGGCCAGCGGCCGCCGCAGCTATGTGCACCTGATACGCGGCAGCCTGCAGCTGGCGGATGTGCAACTGGCGCCGGGCGATGGCGCCCGCGTCAGCCAGTTGCCGGCCTACACCCTGCGCAACAACGGCAGCGAGCCGCTGCAGGCGCTGCTGTTCGATCTGGCCTGAGCCGGCGCGCTCTCCACCCGCCGCTGTCTGCGTGGCCGGCCGGGCGGGGCGCAGGGTCTTGCCGGCTCATGTGCCGGCCAAGGTTGGCCGCAAGGTCTGCTGACGCACCGGCTGCGGCTGTCTGCACGGCATGGCGCGGCGGCCCTGGCCGCCCGTCGCCCGTGCCAGCGCGCCGGTGTTTACTGGCTACACTCAAAGTCAGGGAGCCGGGAGGACGAGCCATGAAGCTGGGGCTGGAAGAAATGCTGCAGCTGCTGCAGGAAGTGGAGCAGGGCGATCCGCTGGATTTTGCCGACCTGCCGATGGACGAAGACCAGCTGCGGCGGCTGGTACTGAGCGACCTGCTGCAGCGCGACCAGCAACTGCAGGCCAGCGCCTCGGCAGAGGAATGCCAGCTGATCTACCTGCTGTCCACCGCGCGGCTGGTGCTGGAAAACCTGCTGCTGCACCTGCAGTTGCTGCGTCTGCAGCAGCCGGAAGGCGGCAGCGACGTGCAGTGGCAGGCCTTGCTGCGGCGCTTCCGGCGCGGTGACGACGACGGCGCGGCGTGATAGTCGCCGCCCGCTTGCCGCTGCGGGCTGGCGTGACAGCCCCAGCGCCAGCCCACCGTCGTCGCTGGGCGGCATGCCGGGCCGCC
>Ga0209172_10004649_pt1 | contig 18045 bp, 13 predicted proteins | sample LarsenN4metaG_FD_184113 | JGI IMG/M metagenome (GOLD analysis project Ga0209172, IMG submission 184113) | Hot spring sediment bacterial and archeal communities from British Columbia, Canada, to study Microbial Dark Matter (Phase II) - Larsen... ... | reverse complement strand
GGAGGGGGATGTTGCGCCTGATGCTGCCCGCGGAGAATCCGCCGGGGAGTCTCGTGAGCTGCCGGATCCCCCATGCCTCCAGCGTCTCCTGGAACGGCAGGAACTCGCCGAACGGGACGAGATGCACCTTGTCGTAGGCGTCGCGGATCGCGCCGTCCTCGCCCACGACGAAGATGCTGTTGAAATATTCCGGCCTTCCGTCGGCGTCCTCTGTAGTGCTCGCGCGGATGGCGCCGGTGATCAGCGTCGTCGATTGGGGCAGCATGTCGGCAATCGCCGCCAGCGCCTCGGGTCGTGCGGTGAGCAGGAACGGGATCGCCGACTCCGGCCAGATCACGTGCGTGATCCCGGCGAGCCCGGATTCGCCGGGCGTGGGACTGAAATCGGTGAGTTGAACGAGTCGGTTGAAGATCTCTGCCGCGCGGCCGGCCTGCCATTTCTCGCTCTGGTCGATTGCCGGCTGCACCAGCCGCAGGCGCACGCCGGGTACCTCCGAATTGTCGGCGCGGTGAAGGCGGATCGTGCCGTAGGCGAGATCTGCGGCAAACACGGTGACGATCAGACCGAGCGTCGCATAACGGCCGACGCGATCCCGGCGCGAGCCGCCGATTATAAGAGCCGGGGCGGAGAAAAAAAGGAAGGCGAGGAATGTCATGCCCCAAAGCCCGATCAGCGAAGCCGACTGCATCAGCACCGGCACCGGCATCGCCGCATAGCCCATCGCATTCCATGGAAAGCCGCCGAAGGCAGTCCCCCGCAGCCATTCGGCGGCCGTCATGCCGATGGCGAAGGCGAAGACGCGCGGCCAGCCGTCGGACCAGAGCAGCCGGGCGAGCGTCGCGCCCAAAGCCCAGAAAAGCCCCAGCCCCGCCGGAAGCGCGATCACCGCGAAGGGCATAAGCCAGCCGAACTGGTCGGCGTCGACCAGGAACGCAGCGCCGATCCACCAGAGCCCGCCGAGGAAGAATCCGAAACCGAAGAGCCAGCCGGTTGCGGCGGCGGGCAGAAGCCGCCGGAGCCAGAATGCCCGATCCGGCGCCACCGCTCCGTCCAGCAGCCATATGAAGACGGGAACGGTCACGAGAAGGACCGGCGCGCCATCGAACGGCGGGAAGGCGAGCGACGAAAGCGCTCCGGCGGCCACGGCGAGCGCTGCGCGTCGCCATCCCCACATGACAACGATGGAATCGGCGACCGACATGTCCGGCCTTCCCGAATCGGATCCTGGTCGAGGGAAGGTCGGGCGCCGGCGTGCGCCCGGTCAAGATCAGGCGCCGGGCTTGCCCGCTGCCTCGCCTGGGACGCGCGCCGGTTCCGCTGCCGGACGCTGCCGGCGCGCCACCTTCCGGCGGCGTATCCGGAGCCGCTTGATACGTCGCGGATCGGCGTCGAGGATTTCGAACTCGTATCCGCCCGGCCCTGCAACCAGCTCGCCGCGCACCGGTATGCGGCCGAGCAGCCCGAATATCAGGCCGCCGATAGTATCGATATCCTCCTGGCCCTCCGTCCGAGCGAAGTCCACGCCGATCGTCTTGGCGACCTCTTCGAGGTCCGCTCGGCCATTGGCTACAAACACGCCCTCGCCCTCGGCCACGATCATCGGCCCTTCCGCATCGTCATGCTCATCCTCGATCTCGCCGACGACGATCTCGACGATGTCCTCAAGCGACACCAGTCCGTCGGTGCCGCCATACTCGTCGATGACCAGCGCCATCTGCATGCGCGACGCCTGCATCTTGGAGAGCAGCGCGGCCGCCGGCATCGACGGCGGAACGAAGAGGATGTTGCGGACGAGGTCCAGTTCCGAGAGCGGCCGCGACAGGTCGACCGCCGTGAGGTCGAGCGTACCCGCGCCGTTGTTGGTGCGCTCGGCGTCGCTCCTGGAAGCGGAGCGCACGATGTAGCCCATCACGTCCTTGATGTGAACCATGCCGCGCGGGTCGTCGAGTGTGTCGCAATAGACCGGCATGCGCGAATGGCCGCTCTCGCGAAACTCCTGGAGCAACATCGCCAGCGGCGTGTGTATCTCGACCGCCTCGATGTCCGCGCGCGGCACCATCACGTCCTCGACCCGGATGTCGCGCAGACGCAGGATGCTGCGCAGCATGGCGCGTTCTTCGGGCGTGAACGCCTCGGAGGTTTCCTCGCTGGCAAGGGCATGTTCGAGGTCGGCCCGGAACGAGGTGCCGTTTCTCAGCCCCACCACGGCACGCAACCGGTCGAGCCAGCCCTCGTTGCGATCCCCGGAGGGACCCCCGTTGCCGGTACTTGAAGGATCGGCGCTGGTTGCGCCGCCGGCACCCGATCGTTCGCCGTCGTTCATCCCTTTAGCGTCGCCGCCGCCGCCGGGTTCAGACCCCGGACGCGCGATGCGGATCCTCGATTCCAAGGCCGCCGAGAATGGCGGTCTCAAGGCCTTCCATGGTCTCCGCCTCGTCATCCTTAGCATGATCGAAGCCCAGAAGGTGCAGGAAGCCGTGGAGAACCAGATGGGTCATGTGATCTTCGAACTTCAAGCCCCGCTCCCGGGATTCCCGGCGAACGGTTTCGAAGGCAAGGACTATGTCACCCAAGGATGGCGCAAAACCGGGATGTTTCGAAAGGGCCGGAAATGACAATACATTTGTCGATTTTCGGACTCCGCGCCACCTCGCGTTGAGCTCCGCCATATGGGCATCGTCGGTGAAAAGCAGGGAGACCTCGGCCCCGGGGGGGATTCGAATGCCGGCCCCTGAGGCTGCCCTGATCGTTCGGGCCGCGATCTGCCGAAGCTGCTTCGCCGCCGGCCAATTCCCGGCCTCGACCCTGATCGCGATACGAACCGGCGGCGGGCGGGCGGCCATTCAGGGTTTCGGTTCGGAGTCCGGCCGCGCCCCCTCATAGGCCCGCACGATCCGGGCGACGAGAGGGTGGCGCACCACGTCGGCATCGCTGAAGCGCACCTGCGCGACGCCTTCGACACCCCTGAGCAGGTCGATCGCCTCGATGAGCCCGGATCGCTGGCCCGGCGGCAAATCGATCTGGCTCGGGTCGCCGGTGACGATCATGGTGGAGCCCTCGCCCAGCCGCGTGAGGAACATCTTCATCTGCATCGACGTGGTGTTCTGTGCCTCGTCGAGAATGATCGCTGCGTTGGCGAGCGTCCGGCCCCGCATGAAGGCGAGCGGCGCGACCTCGATGATGCCTGACGCCAGCCCGCGCTCGACTTTTTCCGGCTGCATCATGTCGTAAAGCGCATCGTAGAGCGGACGAAGATACGGATCGACCTTTTCACGCATGTCGCCCGGCAGGAAGCCGAGCCGCTCGCCCGCTTCCACGGCGGGGCGCGAAAGAATGAGCCGCGCAACGTCGCCCCTTTCCAGCAGCGATGCGGCATACGCCACCGCAAGATAGGTCTTTCCTGTTCCCGCCGGACCGATGCCGAACGTGAGCTCGTTCTCGCGCATGGAGCGTACGTAGGCATCCTGCACCGGTGTTCGCGCCACGACGGTGCGACGGCGCGTGGAGATTTCGGCCATCGACAGGCGGCCCTTCGGCTCCGCGCTTGCCACGCTCATGCTGGTGTCGGCCGCCATCGCCATGCGAATGGCTCCCTCGACATCGCCTGGCTCGAGCTGGTGTCCCTGCAGAAGGCGCTCATAGAGAAGGTCGAGCGCCAGCCGCGCCTGCGCACAGGCTTCGGCCGGCCCGCGGAGCGTCACTTGGTTGCCGCGCGCCACGGCATCGACGCCGAGCATCTGCTCCAGAAGCGCGAGGTTCTGGTCGAACTCGCCGAATAGAAGAGGAATGAGGCGGTTGTCGTCGAAAGCGACAACCACATGCGCCCGGTCCGGCTCGCCGCGCGCGCTCTTGCTGCTCGCCCCTGACAGCGGCCCGCTCAAGCGGCGGCCTCCACGGCCCCCGGCGGCAGCCTTTCGGCAAGCCGACCGGCAAGACTGTTCTGCCGCGCCGCCGCGATCGTAACCCGCGCGATCCTGCCGATGAGCGCCACGGGCGCTTCGAAATCGACGGCTTGCAGCCAGGGGGAACGCCCGACCACCTGTCCCGGATGCCGGCCCGGCCGCTCGACGAGCACCTCCATGGTCATGCCCACCTGCGAGCGGTTGAACTCGGCCTGTTGTGCGCGCAGAAGCGCCTGCAATTGCGCCAGACGATCCGATTTCACTTCTTCGGGAACCTGGTCCTCGCGCTCCGCCGCCGGCGTTCCCGGCCGCGCGCTGTACTTGAATGAGAACGCCGAAGCGTAACCGACGCGCTCGACCAGCGCCATCGTCGCTGCGAAATCCGCATCCGTCTCGCCGGGGAAGCCGACGATGAAATCGCCCGACATCGCAATGTCCGGCCGCGCGGCGCGAATGCGGTCGACCAGCCGCAGATAGTGCTCCGACGTGTGGCGGCGATTCATGGCCTTCAGGATCGCATCGGAACCCGATTGCACCGGCAGATGCAGATAGGGCATCAGGCACGCGAGATCCCGATGCGCGGCGATCAGCTCGTCGTTCATGTCGAGCGGATGGCTGGTCGTGTAGCGCAGGCGGTCGAGACCCGGCACCTCGGCGAGCCGGAAAAGGAGGCGCCCGAGCCCCCACTGCTTTCCGTCCGGGCCCGTGCCGTGCCACGCGTTCACGTTCTGGCCGAGCAGCGTGATTTCACGCACGCCGTTTGCGGCAAGGCGCTCCGCTTCGGCCACGATCGCTTCGGCCGGTCGCGATACCTCGGCGCCGCGCGTATACGGCACCACGCAGAACGTGCAGAATTTGTCGCAGCCTTCCTGCACGGTAAGGAATGCCGCCGCCGCCCCGCTGCGGTTGCGCGGCGCCGCGTCTAGGGCGCCGAACTTCGAGTCGATCTCGAACTCGGTCTCGACGACCGGGCGCTTCCGCGCCGCGCGCAGCAGCTCCGGCAACCGGTGATAGGATTGCGGCCCGACGACCAGATCGACGGCCGGTGCGCGCCGCACGATCTCGGCGCCCTCGGCCTGCGCCACGCAGCCGGTGACGCCGATCAGGACGCGGCGATCCTCTCCGCCGGGTTTCGTCCTGAAGGGGCGCAGACGCCCCAGCTCCGAATAGACCTTCTCCGCCGCTTTCTCGCGGATGTGGCACGTATTGAGGAGGATGAGGTCGGCATCGGACGGATCGTCCGTCGCCGCATAGCCGTCCGCCGCCAAGATGTCCGACATCCGCTCGGAGTCGTAGACATTCATTTGACAGCCAAAGGTCCGGATGTGGACCTTGCGCGGCCTGTCGTTCGCTGCGGCCATGAAACCCGGTGTGGCTTTCTCCGGCGGACGAGACGCCTGTGTTTGCCCCCGGTTCCTATCCCGTTTTCGCCCGCCTGAGAATAGCCCGCAGGAAGGCAACCCTAACCGCCGCCGGAACCTCCGGATTTGGCGGATTCCCCGGTCGGCACGCCGTAGAGTTCGAGGCGATGATCGACGAGGCGGAAGCCGAGCCTGGCCGCTATCGCCTCCTGCAATGCCTCGATCTGCTCGTCCCGGAATTCGATCACCTCGCCCGTGCGCAGGTCGATGAGATGGTCGTGGTGCTCCTCGCTTGCCGTCTCGTAGCGGCTGCGCCCGTCGCGAAAGTCGTGACGCTCGATGATGCCGGAATCCTCGAACAGCTTGACCGTACGGTAAACCGTCGAGATCGAAATGCGCGGATCGACCGCCGAGGCGCGGCGATAGAGTTCCTCCACGTCCGGATGATCGGTTGCGCTGCCGAGCACCCGGGCGATCACGCGCCGCTGCTCGGTCATGCGCATGCCCTTGGCGATGCAGCGCTCCTCGAGCGTTTCCTCGGCAGGGATTTCGGCCACGCGATCTCTCCGGGTCGGATTTCCCGGCGATTATCGGAGTTGAAGGCGCATGACAAGCGCGCAGGAGGCGTCGGCGCCCTGGCCGTAATAGGCCGGTCGCCGTCCGACCTCGACGAAACCGAGTCCGCGATAAAGCGACACCGCGGGTGCGTTGTCCTCGTCCACTTCCAGAAAGACGGCGCCGACATGCTCCCGATAGAGTATGCGCAAGGCCTCCTCGATCAGCCGTCGTCCGGTGCCGCGTCCGCGGCTGGCGGGCAACACCGCCACCGTCAGTATCTCCGCCTCGTCCGCCGCCAGCCGCAAGAGAACGAAGCCGACGGTTCGCCGCATCCCCGTCACGCCGGTGCGGCGCGCGGCAAGACAGATTGCGTTGTCTTGCGCCAGCAGGGCGGCGAATTCCTCCGGCCCCCATGCGCGCTCGAACGATTGCTCGTGTATCGCAGCCAGCGCGTCGACGTCGCGCATGCCCGCGCGATCGATGTGAATGCTCGCCCGGGGCAGGAACCAGCTCATTGCGGCGGCATCGTTGTCGCGAGCGCCGACTGCGCGTCCGGCGCCCGAAGATAGAGCGGCTTCGGCGGCAGGCCCGGGAGGGGCGCACGGCGTGCGAGCCGCACGAGCGCCGCAACATCCGGCGCGGCGTCGCGATGAACGATACGCGCGCTTGCGTCACCCCCGAGCGCGCGCGCCACCGCGTCCGCGCCCGGGCCCGCAAGCGCTGCGTTCCGCTCGCGGACTTCCGCGGCAATCGCGTGGGCGGAAGCAATCCCCGGCTCGCCGAACGGCGTCAGATCCCGCTCGAAGCTCTGGAAGTAGAACATCGCGTCGCGCGCCGGAATTGCCGCAACGATGCGCCGGCCCGGCAGCCGTTGGGCGGCCGCCTCGGCATGTACGGCAAGCGTCGTCACGCCGATTGCCGGCGCCCGCGTGACCAGCGCGAAGCCGCGTGCCGCCGCCACGCCGACGCGAATGCCGGTGAACGATCCCGGACCGACCGTGACGACGATCCGGTCGAGGTCGACAATGGAGACGCCGGCTTCCGCCATGGCCGCGACGATCATCGGAAAAAGCCGCTCCTGATGCGCCCGGCCTGCCTCCTCCGAGCGAAGGACGGGGCCGCCATTGTCGGTGTCGACGCCGACCGAGCACACGTCGAAGGCCGTGTCGAATGCGAGCAGTTTCATGCCCGCCCCATACCGGGACGGGCCCGACTTGTCGACGAGGTCGGAAAGCCGGCGTCGGGCTCAGTCGACCGGCTGGATCTCCCGGACCTCGGGCACGAAGTGGCGCAGGAGGTTCTGGATGCCGTGGCGGAGCGTGGCGGTGGAGGAGGGGCACCCCGCGCACGAACCGCGCATGTGAAGATAGACCACGCCGTCGCGATAGCCCTGAAAGGTGATGTCGCCCCCGTCCTGCGCCACGGCGGGCCGTACGCGCGTCTCAAGCAATTCCTTGATCGTCTCGACCGTCTGTGCGTCGGCCGGGTCGAAGAATTCCTCGCTGTCCTTGCGGGCGCCGGGCTCGCCGCGGAGCGCCGGAGCCCCGGAAAGGAAATGCTCCATGATGGCGCCGAGCACCGCAGGCTTGAGATGCTGCCACTCGCCCTCGGATTTCGTTACGGTGATAAAATCGCTCCCGAGGAAGACGCCGCTCACGCCCGGCACAGCGAACAGCCGCTCCGCCAGCGGCGAGGCGCTCGCCTCCGCACCGGAATGAAAGTCGGCCGTTCCCGATTCCAGCACCGTTTTCCCGGGCAGGAACTTCAGCGTTGCAGGGTTCGGCGTCGCTTCGGTCTGGATGAACATGAGCCTACGTCCAGATTCTTAGAATCCTTCCAATATTTTAGGTCGTTCTGGGCGAACTTCAAGCGGCCGCATTCTTTTCAGGGCCGGAAAGGGGGAATGCTCTTTCAGGTAATCGCGGCGATGGCGGCGTCGTCGAGAGAGCCGGGAACGACCGTGATTGGCACCGGAAAGGTACCGCTGCCCTTCGATACCAGTTGCGTAACCAGCGGTCCCGGCCCCTCCGTCTCGACGCTGGCGCCCAGAACAAGCACCGCGATATCCGGGTCCTCGTCGATGAGTTTCAGGATCTCCTCGGCGCGGTTGCCTTCGCGGATGACAAGCTCGGGCTCGATGTTCGCCCACCTGCGCGCAAGATCGGCAAACCGCCCGAGAATGGTTTCGGCTTCCTCTGCCGCCTCTGCGCGCATGATATTTTCTACCCCCACCCAATGCTGGAACTCGCCGGGCACGATTACGAACAGCAGCACGAGCGCGCCACCGGAGTGCTCCGCGCGCCGTGCCGCGTAATAGAGTGCACGGCTGCACTCCGGTGTATCGTCGATAACGACAAGGAACTTGCGCCGGTGTCCTTCCTCGGAGCTTCGTCGGGGTGTCGCCATCGGACTCTATGCTGCCATCCCGGCGCGGGTGTCACAAGCGCTCAGCGGCTCGATATCAACCCAACGACGTCGCGCACGCCGGCCATTGTCTTCTGGGCGATCGCCCGCGCCCGCGCCGCGCCGTCCGCGAGCACGCTGTCTATGTAGCCGGGATCCGCAGCCAGCCGCCGCATCTCCGCCGCGATCGGGGCGAGCTTTCCCACCGCGAGTTCGGAAAGTGCCGGTTTGAACACCGAGAACTGTGCCCCCCCGAACTGCCGCAGCACCTCCTCCTTTGAGATATTGGCGAGTGCCGCATAGATACCCACGAGATTGTCGGCTTCCGGCCGGTTCTTGAGCCCGGCCGGCTCGGTGGGCAGCGGCTCCGGATCGGTTTTGGCCTTCCGGATCTTCTGGGCGATCATGTCGGCATCGTCGGTGAGGTTGATGCGCGAATAGTCCGAGGCGTCGGACTTCGACATTTTCTTCGTACCGTCGCGCAGGCTCATCACGCGGGTGGCGGGCCCCTGGATCAGGGGTTCCGTCAGCGGAAAGAATGCGTCGCCGAAGCCGTTTGCCGCGATCGACTCGGCGAAATCGTTGTTGAACTTCTGCGCGACGTCGCGGCAAAGCTCCAGATGCTGCTTCTGGTCCTCGCCGACGGGAACCTGGGTTGCCAGATAGAGGAGTATGTCGGCCGCCATCAGCGAGGGATAGACGAACAGCCCGACCGAAGCGTTCTCGCGGTCCTTGCCCGCCTTCTCCTTGAACTGGGTCATGCGGTTGAGCCAGCCCATGCGCGCGACGCAGTTGAACACCCACGCCAGCTCGGTGTGCTCGGCCACCTGGCTCTGGTTGAAGACGATGTGCTTCTTCGGATCGATGCCTGCCGCCAAGAATGCCGCCGTCACCTCGCGCGTGTTCTTTCGCAGTTGGACCGGCTCCTGCCACACCGTGATCGCGTGCAGATCGACCACGCAATAGATGCACTCGTGACTCTTCTGCAACTCCACGAATCGGGTAATTGCGCCGAGGTAGTTGCCGAGATGGAGATTTCCGGTCGGCTGGACACCGGAGAACACACGCGGAGCGAATTTGGGCATGGGGCGCTGCGCCTTTGAGAAAACGCGCGGGGTTATGGCGGAGCGCGCCGTCCCGCGCAAGCCTACAGGACTGGCGGCGCCGCCTGCCGGCGGTTGCGGAGCGTTGCAATATGCCGCCGGAAGTCCACCGCCCCGGTGACATGGCAGAAGAGCAGGAACAGGACGAGCCCAAGGACGACCAGTGCGGCGATGACGCCAATCCGGACGAGAACGTTCTTTTCGACCATGAAGGGACCGAGCGCCCAGGCGGCGAGGAAAAGTCCGACGCCCATCGCAGCCGAAGCCACCGCCAGGAGCGGCAGACTGCGCTTGAGCGCCTCGTCGGCCTTGAAATGGCCCCGCCGCCGAAGCGTTGCGAGAAGCATTCCGGTATTCACCCACGCCGCGATCGTGGTGGCCGCGGCGATGCCGACATGTGCGAAGAGCTGGAACAGGATCAGCGCTGCGACGACATTCACTGCCATCGATACCGCGCCGTAATACATGGGCGTCCTGGTATCCTCGCGCGCGAAGAAGCCCGGCTGCAACACGCGGATCGCGACGAATGCCGGTAGCCCGACGGCATAGGCCGCTAGCGCCGGCGCCGTTGCGGCGGTATCCGCGGCGGTAAACGCGCCACGCTCGAACAGCACCGCAAGGATCGGCGCCGGGATAACGAACAGCGCCACCGCGGCCGGAAGCGTGATCGCCGCCGCGAACTCGATTCCCCGGTTCTGCGTGTGGCTGGCGATGTCGTCGCGATTTCCCTGGATCGCCCGCGCGATCTCGGGAAGCAGTACCGTCGCAATCGCGATTCCGACGATGCCGAGCGGCAGCTGATAGAGCCGATCGGCGTAGTAAAGCCACGACACCGCGCCCGGCTGGAGCGAGGCGATGATCGTGCCGACCACGATATTGATCTGCACGACACCGCCCGCGATCACGCTGGGCGCCCCGAGCCGCACGAGGTGCCGTACACCCGGCGTGAGGCGGGGGAAGCGGAGCCGCAAGGTCAGCCCGGCGCGGCGGCAGGCGTAGGCGAGGAACGCGAATTGTACGACGCCGCCGGCGATGATGGCGGCGGAAAGCACGATGCCCGCCTCCACGGTCTCCACTTGTCCGGTCAGGAAAACAAAGACCAGCGCGCCGATAAGAACGACGTTGAGGAGCGCCGGCGAGAAGGCAGCCGCCGCGAAGCGCCCCATGCCGTTCAGAGCCCCCGCGAGCAGCGACACCAGCGAAATCAGCGCCAGATAGGGGAAAGCGATTCGCGAAAGAAGCACCGTCAGGTCGAACTTCGCGGGATCGGTGGCGAAACCCGGCGCCAGCCCGAGGGTCAGCCACACCATGAATATCTCGGCAAGGAGCGTGAAGACCAGCAGCGCAGCCGCGAGCGCCGCCTGGCTCTCTTCTGCGAAGCGCCGCGCCTCGTCCTTGCCGTCCCGCTCCAGCGTTCGCGTGAAGATCGGCACGAAAGCCGACTGAAAGGCGCCCTCGGCGAAAAGCCGCCGGAAGAGATTCGGCAGTCGCTGTGCGACGAAGAAGGCCTCCGCCACCGGCCCGGAGCCGAGCGCGGCAGCAATGAACATGTCGCGGATGAATCCGAGCACGCGGCTCGAAGCGGTTGCGCTGCCGACGGTTGCGAAGTCACGGATGAGCGGCATTTGGGCGCCTAGGCCGTCCCGCGCCGGCCGGATTTGCTTTCGGCCTGCTCGCCCTCGAACGCCGCGGTCAGCCGGCGGCGGATGGCGGCCTCGCGTTGAGCGTTCGTGATCTTGTGGCCCGTGAGATCCGTCACATAGAAGACGTCCACCGCCCGCTCGCCGAACGTCCCGATATGGGCCGAACCGATATTGAGGTTGAGGTCGGAGAGGCTGCGCGTCAGGTCGTAGAGAAGTCCCGGCCGGTCGAGGCCGGAGGCCTCGATCGCCGTGAACTGGTTGGACCAGGTGTTGTCGATCGTGATGCGGGTCTCGACGCGGAATGCCTTCGAGCGTCCGCGCGGCTTTGCCTTCCCGGCAATGACTTCCGGCAGCTTCACCTCCCCCGACAGGGCCTTCTCGATCAACGCGCTCACCTTGCGGGCCCGCCGTTCCTCGTCTGCATCCGAATCGAACTCCCGGCTGATGAATATCGTGTCGAGCGCCCGCCCGTCGGTGGTGGTGAATATCTGTGCGTCGACGATATTGGCGCCCGCCGCCGTGCAGGCGCCCGCTAGGATCGAGAGAAGCCGTGGATGGTCTGGCGCGAACACCGTGATCTCCGTGACCGCCTGGAACGAATGCAGCTTGATGTCGGTCGCCAGCGACCGTCCGTGCGCGTCGGCATCGCGGATGAGCCTGGCATGTGCCAGCTTGTGCGGCAGGTCCACGCGCAGCCAGTAGGCCGGGTAGTGCCGCTCGACATAGGCGGCCCGCTCCGCCTCGCTCCAGTCGGTGAGCGCGGCCAGGAACTCCTCCTTGGCGTCCGCCACGCGCCGGTCGCGGCTTGCCTGGCTGTGGCCGCCGGTGAGCACCGTTTCGGTTTCCCAGTAGAGCGTCCGCAGGAGTTGTCCCTTCCAGCCGTTCCACACGCCGGGCCCGACCGCCTTGATGTCGCAAACCGTCAGCACGAGCAGGAGCCGCAGCCGCTCAAGTTGCTGCACGACCGCGGCGAAATCGAGGATGGTTTTCCGGTCGTTGAGGTCGCGTCCCTGCGCGACCTTGCTCATCGTCAGGTGCTCCTCGACCAGCCATGCGACGGTTTCCGTCTGCTGCGGGTCGAGGCCGAGCCGCGGGCACAACCGCCGCGCCACGCGCGCTCCCGCGATCGAATGGTCTTCCGGCCGCCCTTTTGCAATGTCGTGCAGGAAGAGCGCCACATAGAGCACCGTGCGGTCCGCCAGCGTCGGCATGATCTCGTTTGCGAGCGGATGCTGGTCCTTCAGGTCGCCACGCTCGATTTCGGCGAGTATTCCGATCGCCCGCAGCAAATGCTCGTCGACCGTGTAATGATGATACATGTTGAACTGCATCATCGAGACGATCTTGCCGAAATCGGGAATGAACCGGCCGAGCACGCCGGTCTCGTTCATGCGCCGCAGCACCACCTCCGGCTGGCGGCGGGAGGTGAGTATGTCGAGGAACAGCCGGTTCGCCTCCGGGTCGTCGCGGAGCTTCGCGTCGATGAGGCCGAGCGAGCGGGCGGTCAGCTGCATCGCATCGGGATGGAACGCGAGAGCGTGCTTGTCCGCCAGATGGAAAAGTCGGATGAGATTGACCGGATCCCGCTTGAAGACCTCCGGATCGGCGACATTGATTCGCTCGTGATCGACGAAGAAATCCGTCGTGCCTGCGATCTTCTTCCGCCGCCGCCGCGCGAAGCCGAGGAAGCGGTTGAGCATCGGGACCTGCTTGCCATGATGCTCTTCCAGCGCCGCACAGAAGATGAGCGTAAGGTCGCCGACGTCCTTCGCTATCAGAAAATAGTGCTTCATGAATCGCTCGACCGGCTCGAGCCCGGGCCGCGCCGTGTAGCCGAGGCGCGTTGCGAGCTCGCTCTGCACCTCGAAACCGAGGCGCTCTTCTGCCCGTCCGGTCAGGAAATGCAGGTGGCAGCGCACCGCCCAGAGAAAATCCTCGCACTTGTTGAAGCGATTGAGCTCCGCCCGCGAGAAAACGCCGAGCTTCACCAGCTCTTCGCTGCTGTTCACGCGGTAGAAGTATTTCGCGATCCAGAAAAGCGTGTGGAGGTCGCGCAGCCCGCCTTTGCCCTCCTTGACGTTGGGTTCGACCAGATAGCGCGACTCGCCCTGCCGCCGGTGGCGCTCGTCGCGCTCGGCGAGTTTCGCGGCGATGAACGCCGGCCCCGTGCCCTTGACGACCTCGCGGTCGAAACGCACGACCAGCTCGTCGAAAAGCGTTCGCTCGCCCCAGAGATAGCGCGCCTCCAGCACCGAGGTGCGGATTGTCATGTCGGTGCGTGCCAGCCGGATGCAGTCGTTGACGCTCCGCGTCGCGTGGCCGACCTTGAAGCCGAGATCCCAGAGCAGATAGAGCATGTGTTCGACCACGCTCTCGCCCCATGGCGTCTGCTTGTAGGGCAGGAGGAACAGAAGATCGATGTCCGACCCCGGCGCCAGCGTTCCGCGACCGTAACCGCCGACTGCCACAACCGCCATCCTCTCCGCCGTCGACGGATTGCTCGGCGGAAACACCTTCTCCGCCGCGAAATCGTAGGCCGCTCGGATGACGATGTCCTGAAGGTCCGAGAGCCGGCGGGCACACAGCGTGCCATGCCCATCCTGGCGCAACATCCGCTCGGCCGCGGCCCGGCCGACCAGTATCGTCTCCTTGAGAAGCGCGACCACCGCGCTGCGCGCCTCGCGGCTTGCGCCGCCGTGGCGGTCGGCGATGGCGTCGATCTCGGCGGTGAGCGCGCCCGCGTCGATCAGGGGCGCGGATACTGGGTCGGTTTTCAGCATGGCGGCAGCGCGGTCCGGACCGGCGCGGACACTACAGGGCTTCCCGTTGGGGCGCCACGGGCGGTACAGCCCAATATATAAGCGTCCCGCGAATTATTCCTTACCCGCCCGCAGCGCCTTCAGGCGGTAAAGCGCCTCCAGTGCCTCCCTGGGGGAGAGTTCGTCCGGATGGAGCTTGTCGAGCGCTTCGCCCACGGGGTCTGCGGCAGGCTTCTCCTTGCCGGCCGTCGCTGCAAAAAGGGGCAGGTCGTCGACGAGCGTCAGCGCCGGCGATTTCCGGTCGCTCTCCTCGAGCTGCCGGAGCACTTCTTTCGCCCGCTCGACCGCGGCTGGCGGCAGGCCGGCAAGCCGCGCCACTTGAATCCCGTAGGAACGGTCCGCCGCGCCCGGCACGATCTCGTGGAGGAAGACGACGTCCCCCTGCCACTCCTTGACCCGCACCGTGGCGTTGTGAAGTCGCGACAAGCGCGCCGCGAGTGCCGTCAGCTCGTGATAATGCGTGGCAAACAGCGCCCGGCATTTGTTGATCTCGTGCAAATGCTCGATCGCCGCCCAGGCGATGGAAAGCCCGTCGAAGGTCGCCGTGCCCCGCCCGATCTCGTCGAGAACGACCAGCGACCGCGGCCCCGCCTGATTGAGGATCGCCGCGGTCTCGACCATTTCCACCATGAAGGTCGACCGGCCGCGCGCCAGATCGTCCGCCGCCCCCACCCGCGAAAACAGCCGGTCCACCACGCCGATATGCGCAGCGCGCGCCGGCACGAAGCTTCCGATCTGCGCGAGAATCGCGATCAGCGCGTTCTGCCGCAGGAAAGTGGACTTCCCGGCCATGTTCGGCCCGGTGACCAGCCAGATGCGCCCCGATGTGGAATCGCCATGCGAACCGAGATCGCAATCGTTCGCGATGAACGCCGCCGACTGCGTCGCCCGGAGCGCCTGCTCGACCACCGGATGCCGTCCGCCTTCGATGGCGAAGGCGAGACTGCGGTCCACTGTCGGTCGGCGGTAATCTTCCGCCTCGGCAAGTGTCGCAAGGCCCGCCGTCACATCGAGCACGGCAAGCGCGTCCGCCACCGCGCGGATCGCCTCGCCGGCTGCGGTGACCGCCACGCGCAGCGCCTCGAATATCTCCAGTTCGAAGGCGAGTGCCCGCTCGCCCGCGGTCGCGATCCGCGATTCGAGCTCGCTGAGCTCGCTCGTGGTGAAGCGGACCGCGCCGGCCATGGTCTGCCGGTGAAAAAAACGCTGGTTGAGAGGCGGTGCCAGCATGCGCTCGGCATGACTGGCGCCGACCTCCACGAAATAGCCCAGCACATTATTGTGCCGGATCTTCAGCGTTCTCAGATCCGTCTCCGCGGCGTAGCGCGCCTGCAGCGAGGCAATCACCTTGCGGCTTTCGTCGCGAAGCCTGCGGGCCTCGTCGAGTCCCGCGTGAAAACCGTCGCGCACGAAGCCGCCGTCGCGTTTGAGGAGCGGCAGGTCGTCAGCCAGCGCCGCGCGCAGCCACGCCGCGAGATCGGCAGGTGCCGCGCCTAGGGCATCGCGCGCTGCGGCGATTTCGGCTGGAACCGCCACGCTGCCGCTGAGCAGCCCGGCTGCCGCCTCGGCCGTTTCCAGCCCAGTGCCGATTGAAGCAAGGTCGCGCGGCCCGCCGCGGTTGAGCGAAAGCCGTGCGAGCGCGCGCGGCATGTCGGGCGTCCGCCGCAGCAGTTGCCGCAACCGCTCGCGAAGGTCAGTCTCGCCGACCAGAAACGCGACAGAATCGAGCCGCGCCGAGATCGTGGCGGGATCGGTCGTGGGTCCCGCCAGCCGCCGCGCGAGCAGTCGCGATCCCGCTCCCGTGACGGTTCGGTCGATCGCCGCAAACAGGCTCCCGCGCGTCTCGCCCGAAAGCGTGCGCATCAGTTCGAGATTGGCGCGCGTCGCATTGTCGATGAGAAGAATCTCGCCCCTTGCCTCGCGGGCAGGGAAGGCAAGCGGCGGCCGCTCGCCGATCTGCGTCTTCTCGACATAGGCAAGCACCGCGGCGGCGGCCGAAAGCTCCGCTCGCGAAAAACTCCCGAAACCGTCCACCGTCTGGACGCCGAAATAGGCCGCCAGCCGCTCCGGTGCGGTCGCGCCGTCGAAGAAACCGGCCGAAAGCGGTGTCACCGCCGCCTCGGCGCCGCGCCAGGCTTGCGCGAGCGCTTCGTCGCCGGAGAGCGTGTCCGGGATCAGCAACTCCCGCGCGTCGATCCGGGCAAGTTCCGCGCCGAGCCGCCCGCCGTCGCATGAGGAAATACGAAACTCGCCGGTCGAAATGTCAATCCATGCAACGCCGAAAAGGTCGCCGCCGCCATCGTCGGCGCCGCGGGCGCGTGCAACCGCGGCGAGATAGTTGTTGCGGCCCGGCTCGAGCAATCTGTCCTCGGTGAGCGTGCCCGGCGTCACGAGCCGGGTCACCTCGCGCCGCACGACCGCCTTGCTTCCGCGCTTCCGCGTTTCGGCCGGATCTTCCGTCTGTTCGCAGACTGCGACTCTATGACCGAGTGCGATCAGTTTTTGCAGATACTCGTCGGCGGCCTGCGCCGGCACGCCGCACATCGGAATGTCGTTGCCAAGGTGCTTTCCGCGCGTGGTCAGCGTGATCCCGAGTGCCCGCGACGCGACCTCGGCGTCGTCGAAGAACAGCTCGTAGAAGTCCCCCATCCGGTAGAAAAGCAGACAGTCGGGATTCGCCGTCTTGATTTCGATATACTGCTCCATCATTGGCGTCGGGCGGACCGGGCCGGTGTCCGGAGGAGGAGCAGGGGAATCCATGGTGGGCAAGCTAGCAAAGGACGACGGTCGTCCAAAGCCGTCAACCTCAAGTTCACCAAGGTCGGTGTTATCGTCGTCCGCCGGCGGCAGGGCCGGCGCCTCGGAAACCGCAATGCCGTCAAGAGAAGCCCATTCGACCGGCGTCACCGACCAGGAGGCGCTCCAATTCCATTCCGAGGGCAAGCCCGGCAAGCTGGAGATGAACGCCTCCAAGCCGATGGCGACCCAGCGCGATCTGTCGCTCGCCTATTCACCCGGCGTCGCCGCTCCGGTGAAGGCCATCGCTGCGGATCCGTCCAAGGCATTCGACTACACGAGCCGGGGCAATTTCGTCGCCGTCATCTCGAACGGAACGGCGATCCTCGGCCTTGGCAATCTGGGCGCGCTGGCGTCGAAACCGGTTATGGAAGGGAAGGCGGTCCTCTTCAAACGCTTCGCCGACGTCGATTCCATCGACCTTGAGGTCAATACCGAGGACGTCGACGAGTTCGTCAATTGTGTGCGCTACCTTGGCGCGTCCTTCGGTGGAATCAACCTTGAGGACATTCGCGCGCCCGACTGCTTCGTCATCGAAAGCCGCTTGCGCGAGCTCATGGATATTCCTGTCTTCCATGACGATCAGCACGGCACCGCCATCATCTCCGCCGCGGGCCTTATCAACGCGCTGCACCTGACCGGGCGCGACATCGCCAGGACAAGGCTTGTGTGCAACGGCGCCGGCGCGGCCGGCATCGCCTGCGTCGAATTGGTGAAGGCGATGGGCATGGCGCCGGAGAACGTCATTCTCTGCGACACCAAGGGCGTAGTCTACAAGGGCCGCACCGAGGGCATGAACCAGTGGAAGTCCGCGCATGCCGTGCACACCAGGGCACGCACGCTCGCCGAGGCGATGGAAGGCGCGGATGTCGTTTTCGGCCTATCGGTCAAGGGTGCCTTCACGCCCGAGATGATCGGGTCCATGGCGCCGCGCCCGATCATATTCGCAATGGCGAACCCGGATCCCGAAATCACGCCGGAGGAAGTGTCCGCGGTCCGCGACGACGCCATCGTGGCGACCGGCCGCTCCGACTATCCGAACCAGGTCAACAACGTCCTCGGCTTCCCCTATATCTTCCGCGGCGCGCTCGATGTGCGCGCCACCACCATCAACGACGCCATGAAGATAGCCGCCGCCCAGGCGCTCGCCGCGCTCGCCCGCGAGGATGTGCCGGACGAAGTGGCGGCCGCCTATCAGGGCATCCGCCCCAAATTCGGTCCGGGCTACATCATCCCTGTTCCGTTCGATCCGCGGCTTCTCTCCGAGATTCCCGCCGCGGTCGCCAAGGCGGCCATGGATTCCGGCGTCGCGCGCCGGCCGATCGTCGACATGGCCGCCTACAAGGTGCAGCTCTCCGCCCGCCGCGATCCCATCGTGGGCACGCTGCAGCGCGTCTATGAGCGCGTGCGCCGCCAGCCGAAGCGCGTCGTCTTCGCCGAAGGCGAGGAAGAGCAGATGA
>Ga0209172_10004647_pt1 | contig 18052 bp, 12 predicted proteins | sample LarsenN4metaG_FD_184113 | JGI IMG/M metagenome (GOLD analysis project Ga0209172, IMG submission 184113) | Hot spring sediment bacterial and archeal communities from British Columbia, Canada, to study Microbial Dark Matter (Phase II) - Larsen... ... | reverse complement strand
GGAACATGTAGAGCGCCATCGCGATCACCATCACGACCAGCAGAAAGCTCGTCCCGCAGCGCGGGTGAAAGCGCGTGGAATCGCGCGCCGTGGCCAGATCGATCTGGCCCGTCTTTTCGAAACCCCAGACCACCTTGTGCTCGGCGCCGTGGTACTCAAAGACGCGTTGGATTTCCTTCCATTGGGAGATCGCCCAGAGAAATCCCAGGAACAGGAGAATGCGAATCACGCCATCGACCAGGTTGAAGATCAGCGGGCTTTCGATCCGGGGGAAGAATCCCTTCGCCTGCGTGGTCACGTACAGGGGCAGGAACTTGTAAAAGAAGATAAAGAATCCAACGGAAAATACCAGGTTCACCGCCAGCAGCCAGTTGTTGAATTCCGGTTTCTTTTTTTTCTGCTCGGGCTCGTCGAGCGCCTGCTCCGCCGAGTAATACAGGGCCTTGATACCGATCAGCAGCGACTGCCCCAGCGTTCCCAGGCCACGCAGGATTGGGTACTTCAGCAGGCGGTACTTCTCCGACGGCCGCTCGATGTAGTCCTGCATCACGACGATGCGGCCCGCGGGCTGGCGTACCGCCACGGCGTAGGAATGCGGCGAGCGCATCATGACGCCCTCGATCACTGCCTGCCCGCCCACCAGGACTTCCTCCGAACCCTGCACGACGGGCATGAGCGCCAGACGCGCCATTCGTCCCACAACCTTCCCGCCTTGGGCCATCAAGTTCGGCATGGGCGATTCCCCTCTCATCCCCGCCGCCGCATAGCGGTCAATCGGGCTCCGGCCCAATAGTCACCGGGTCGGAACCACCCAAGAAGCTTCAGGGGATTGGATGCGCTAGCGGGGCATGAGAGTCCGCTTCCCAGCATAGCCGGAGTCCACGCGGCTGTCAAATATGGTGCCCGTGCGAGCCTCGCGGGGCCCCGGCCGCGCGTGAACGGGGGACATTGGTATTTGAGCAGCCTGGTAGCGCCGGGCATAGGCCCGGCATGCTTCGACCTGAAGGCCGGCGCTGGGACTGCGGGGCCAGTTGGTTTTCGACCGGCGCAAGGTTATAATCCTCACGTTTATTGGCTACGCCCGCTGGATTGCACCTTTCGAGGTATTGATGATGGACGAGCGCGAAGTGCGTCTGGGCGATTTGATTGACGATCATTGTCCCCGCTGCCGGCTGCTATTAAATCATGCCGTCGCCAGCATGGTGAATGGGCAGGTCGTGAAAGTCATTTGCCAGACCTGCTACACCGAACATGCCTACCATCACGGCCAGGGGGGCAAGAAGAAATCCACACCGCGCGCCACGCTGTTCGACCAGGTTCTCGCCAAGGTCTCACCGAGCGAGCCGGCCCCGGCGCCGGGAGCTTCCGCCCTCAAGAAGAAGCCCGTCGCCGAGGCCCGCTACATCTCGCGTCACAAAGACAAACCACCGCGGGCCAAGAAGTGACGGCGCGCCGCGACACCTTGTCGGAGGATTCACTCCTTTCGGCCATGCGGCCCTATTCGCTTTTCCTCCTAAGAATTCGCACTTCTTTCTGTGAGATGAGTTCGTATTCCGTGCCGCGCCATTCGATGCGGCGCACGAATGCGGCCCGCAGGAAGTTGTAAAGCATCACCCAGGGCACAAGCGGTGCGAGCCGCCAGTAGCAGTGGCCGTGGCGTTCGAGCAGGGCGCTTGCTTCCGGAAACAGCTCGCGCGCCACGATTACGCGAATCCGGCCTTTGGCCATGCCGAGGAGTTGAATCGCCGCGAGGGGAGCGGCGATCGCGAGCCGCATCCGCATGGAGCTGCCCGGCGCCACGAGCAGCGCCAGGCCGGCAAGCATCGTCACCGCGTAGAGCAAATGTGCAGCGAGTCCGAGCCGCCAGAGGTGCGGCGCATAGACGCGGGTGATGATGATCTGGCGGTTCGTCCAGCGCAGGAATTCCGCCAGGCTGGAATCTTCGCGCGAGGCCACCAGGCAGCGCGGCTCAAAGCGGATTCGGCCGCGGGCGTCACGCACCGCACGCGTCAGCGCGTAGTCGTCGCTCGCGGTATGGGCCCAATACCGTTCCGCCACTTCGAGCCGGCGGAAGTCGACCGCCCGAATCGCCATCGACCCGCCCCAGGCAAAGTTGTGATCGTGATCGCCGAGAAGGGTGGCGATCGAGGTGTCCCACGCGGCGCGGAGTTGCGAGGCGAAGGTTTCGCCCGGAAGATACCACCGAAAGCCCGAACTCACGGTGACCTTCGGATCTTCGAGTGGTCCTACGAGCGAGCGCAGCCAGTCGCGGCCGGGTCGGGCGTCGCTATCGGCGAAGACCAGAACTTCGGCGGCTGGATCGACGGCCTCAAGCCCGTGCAGGAGATTGTTGACCTTTTCTCCCCGCCCTTCGGCATACCCGGCCACAACGAGGGCGAGCTTGGCGGACCCGCTCGGCGTGGCCGCAAGTTTCTCCGCCAGCCGCGTATAGGCCGGGTCGCGCTCCGAGGCCACAGTGAACACGAGTTGATAGGCCGGGTAGTCCTGGGTCAGATAGGCTTGAAGGTTTTCTTCAAAGGCGGGATCGAGGCCCTTGCAGGGAATGATGACGGCCGCGCGCGGTGTGAAATCGGGGGGCGAATCGCGGAGGCGTCGCCGCACGAATCCCAGAAACCTATAGCCATCGCGCAGCGCGACGAGGCTCTGCAGGGTGAGGAGCGCGGCGAGGAGCAGGAAAACCTCGAGTCCAAGCGCCAGCGTCACCGTCCGCCCCGCATGCTTCTCCGGCCGCTCACGCCGAGGGCAACTCGTCCGCCAGGTCCGAGATCTGCAGCCGCAGGTTTCCGGCGTTCGAGGCGTAGGCGAGCCCGGTCGGCACGTCGATCACCCCCGCGCGTATGAGCCGCTCGATCTCGGAATCGAAATCCTGCATGCCTTCGGTCGTCCCATCCTTCATGGCATCGAGCAGGGTTTTGCCTTCGGCCTCGCCTTTTTCAACGTATTCCCGCGTGCGCAGCGTGGCCTTGAGGATTTCAATTGCGGCCACACGGCCCAGGCCGTCCTTGCGCGGAATGAGCCGTTGGGAGATGACGAAGCGGAAGGACTTCGCGAAGCGGCTGCGAATGGTCTGCTGGTCGGCGAGCGGGAACATGCCGACGATGCGCTCCACGGTCTTGGAGGCGTCGATGGTGTGCAGGGTGGAGAAGACCAGGTGGCCGGTCTCCGCCGCCTCGAGAGCGATTTCGGTGGTTTCCTTATCGCGCATTTCGCCCACCAGGATCACCTTGGGCGCCTGGCGCAGGGCGGCACGTAGCGCGAGGGCAAAGGTCGGCGTGTCGCTGTGCAGCTCCCGCTGGTGGATGGTGGCCCTCTTGTGCGGATGGAGGAATTCGATGGGGTCCTCGATGGTCACGATGTGGTAGGACTTTTCCTCGTTAATCAGGTTGAGGATGGCCGCGAGCGTCGAGGATTTGCCCGAGCCGGTGGGGCCTGTCACCAGGACCACGCCGTTCTTCAGGCTCGCACACTCCATGAGTTGCGGCGGCAGATTCAGCGTCGTGAAGTCGGGAATGGAGTTGGGAATAACGCGCATCACGATGGCGCAGGTGCCCCGTTGCGTGAAGATGTTGACGCGAAAGCGCGAGACGCGCGGCAGGCTGTAGGAGATGTCACAGGACCCGTCGCTCCGCAGCTTCTCGAGCGCGATCTTGTTGCCACCTATCAAGTGCGATGCGATGCGCGCAGTATCCTCGGGGGTCAACTGCGACAGCCCCGCAATCTTCACGGGTACGAGCTGGCCGCTCTGCTCGACCTGGGGAAAGCGCCCGGGCGAAAAAATCAGATCGCTCACGTTCTTGGCGGCACGCAGCATCGCTCCCAGAATGACCGGCGTCGGCAGCGCCTGGGGCGCGGCCGCCGGGGCAGGAGGCGGTGCGGCGACGGGAGAGGCATTGGGCTCAGTTGACATGGCGTTTCTTGGAAGACTCCTTTCCCCAAGAAGGGCGCTGCCCAGGAAACCGCATCTTGTGTCGCGCTTGCGCTGTCCGCCCTGCGAGGTCTGGTTAGTGTACCAGAAAGCCGACTTTCGCACATGGTGTTTTTGTGCCCGCTCCGGTACCCTTGTCGCGGTGGATACGGGCCGCCCCCTTGCCGCGGGCGCGGCACGCCCGGGTTTTCTGATAAGATAGCGCCGATCGACGCCCCGCCCTGGGAGCGAGGATCGTGGCATGTTCGCGCGTCACGACCGCATCATCGGCAGGTTGTATCTCACTGGCGACGCCTTGTTGGCGCTGGTCAGTTGCGCCCTGGCCTACGTCATTCGCGCCCACGTCTATTCTCCCCGGCCGCTATATCCGCCCTCCCATTACTTCGGGATTGTCCCCCTGGTGGTCGGACTCTGGGTGGGCACGGGCATCGTCCTGGGGGTCTATCGCGAAATCCGGGAAGATGAAACCCGCCGCGCCTTCACGACGCCGCTGAAAGTGAGTTTCCTGGCTGCCATTCTACTGTTCGCCCTGACCTCGGCCTTCCGACTCGAATATATCAGCCGCTTGCTGCTGGGCTTCTACGTGGTGATCGACCTGGTGTTGATGGTTGCGTTCCGCCTCGTGGCAGGCCGGCTGAGCGTCGGCGGATTCCGCCATTTCCTCCTGGCGGGTAACTTGCCGGAGGTGCTCGAGATCGCGCGCACACTCGAAGCGAACGAGCATCGCGGCCTGCGCCTGCTCGGTTTCGCCCGCGTCTCATCCGGCGCGAGGGAGCTGGATCAATCCGGCCTGCGCCGCGCATATCCCACCTACGTTCTGGAACAGCTTCCCGACCTGCTTCGCCAGCACGTGATCGATGAGGTGATCTTCGCCGTCACCAAGGATGAGTTGGAGGGACTCGAAGCGACTTTCCTGATGTGTGAAGAGGAGGGTGTAAAGACGCGCCTGCTGCTCAGTTTCTTCCCGCACGTCATTTCCAGAATCTATCTGGAGCGGCTGCGCGACATGCCGCTGCTCACCTTCACGACGACGCCGGAAGAGGAATGGCTGCTGCTCTTGAAGCGCGTCGTCGATTTCGTTCTCGCCCTCGGGCTGCTGCTGCTCCTTTCTCCCCTCTTTCTGATTCTCGCCTTGCTCATCAAGGCAACTTCCCGGGGCCCGGTGCTCTATCGCCAGACGCGCTGCGGGCTGGGCGGCCGCCAATTCACCCTCTACAAATTCCGCTCCATGCAGGCCGGTGCCGACCTGCGCCGCGAGGAACTGGAGGCGCTGAACGAGGCCGACGGCCCGGTGTTTAAAATCAAGGACGACCCGCGTTGCACCTCCGTCGGACGCTTCATGCGCAAATTCAGCCTGGACGAGCTGCCGCAGCTCTTCAATATCCTGAAAGGCGAGATGTCGTTCGTGGGGCCGCGGCCGCCGCTGCCCGAAGAGGTCGAAAAATACGAACCCTGGCAGCGCCGCCGCCTGCGCATGCAGCCCGGCCTCACCTGCCTCTGGGCGCTCGAAGGCCGCAGCCAGCTTAACTTCCGCCGCTGGATGGAGCTCGACCTCCAGTACATCGATCACTGGTCGCCCGCGCTCGACCTGAAGATCTTTCTCAAAACCATCCCCGTCGTTCTCCTCGGTCGCGGGGCATCGTAACGGTGCGGGGGCGCAGCGGGGCTTCCCGCTCGAGAGGCGGTCCAACCGCAACCCTTCTACATTTCAGCTTCCCCCTTGCGGCAAAGCGCATAATGCGCGGCGGCGGAATAGTTGATAACTCGGGGCGCGAGCAAGAGGTCAAGGCACCACTTTGGCAACCGCCCCTGGTATTTAAAGCGCAGGTACGGCCCCGTCAGCAACTGGACGGAGGGGAAGTATGCGCGCAACAAGCGGAGGAGTTCTTCGGCGGTGAAGCCCGCGTGGGCGCCGAGTCGGTTCTCGAAGCGGCCGCGCAGCCGGTGGTAATAATCCCGCAGGTTGAACGCCACCTTCTGCCACGGCGTCGCGCCGAAGGCCCCGACGTAACCCAGCAGGCGCGACCGGTTGGGGACGCCCAAGTAGAACCATCCCCCGGGGCGCAGGACGCGGCGAACCTCGGCGAGCACGGCGGGCGGATCGCCCACGTGCTCGAGCGAGTGAAAGGCGGCGACGAAGTCGAAAGAAGTGTCACCGAACGGGAGCGCCTGGGCGTCGCCGGCGAGCACGCATCCTGCGGCGCGGGCGCGCCTGGAGAACGCCAGCCCAATGTCGAGGCCCACAATGCGCCGACTCGCATAACTCCGACGCAGGTAGACGACCTCATCGCCGCTGCCGCAACCGACCGTCAGCCCGGCGGGTTGTTCCACTCCAGCCAATCGCCCGCGCAGCACGGCATCACAGTGGCGGACCATGGCGGCGACGGGGATTTCGTCTTGGGGCATCAGGCTTCCAGCCTCGCCTCTGAGAGTGTTCGGGCTCAGGCGCCTCGCACCCGATCGTCACGACGAGCCATCTGGGGCGGCCGCCGCCGCGGCCCCGCCCAGCGCAGTACGATACGCTGCGAGCAACTGACGCTTGGCGTTTTCCCAACTCAGAGTCCCTTCGATGCGTTTGCGCCCGCGCGCGCCGAGCTCGCGCCGCAGGGCTTCCGAATCGAGCAGCTTGAGCACCTGCTCGGCAAAGTCCCGGGGATCATTCGGGCGCGCGTAAAGCGCCGCGTCGGCTGCCGTGAGGCGGCCCTGCGGCAGATCGAACTGGACCACCGGCCGCCCGTAGGCCATGTACTCGAGCACCTTGGTCATCGTGCATCTATCGTTCATCGGGTTGGAGGGGTCGGGGGCGACGCAGACGTCGGCGGTCGAGAGGTACGCGGCGAGATCTTCCTCCGAGATCAATCCCGTGAAGCGCACGTGCGCATCGAGACCTCTTGCAGAGGCAAGCGCCTTCAGGCGTGGGAATTCCGTCCCGCTGCCAATCAGCGCAAACAGGATATCGGTGCGTTGCCGCTCCCGCGTGATGTGCTCGATGCTGGCGAGCAGCAAGTCCACTCCGTCCTGCGGCCCCATGACCCCCAGGTAAATGACGAGGAACGGCCGGCCCTCTTTCAGGTGCGGTTGCGGCGGCTGCAGGCGGATGCGCTTCGGCTCGGGCGTGCCCAGCAGGATGAAAACGCGCGCGGGGTCCACGCCGCCGCGCTCCAGCGCCATCGCGCGGTAGGATTCGTTGGCAGCCAAGACGGCGTGAGCAGTGCGAAAGCTGCATCGCTCCAAAAAGCAAAGCATCCTGTAAACCAGGTCGCGGCGGCCGAATTTTACGAGGTAAAGTTCCGGGTTGAGGTCAAGAAATTCGTAGATGAACCGTACGCCGAAGAGGCGGAAGGCGAGCCCCAGCAGGAAGAGGAAGTCGGGCGGATTGCCGACGTGCAGCACGCGAAAGCGAGTGCGGGCGTAGACCTTCCACGCCAGCCAGAACTCCGCCGCGAGCGCCCCCGCGTATTCAAGCAGGTAGCCGGCCACGCCAGAGGCTTCGTAAACCTTGTGGCGATAGATTTCGATCCCCTCAAGTTTTTCGTAGCTAGCCTCGTACCCTCGCCCTTTCGGCGAGATGATGGAAACGCGGTAGCCGGCATCGCGCAGCGCGCAGGCGGCCTGCCAGGTGCGCCGGAGGAAAGGCACGGGAAGGTTTTCGACGATCATCAGGACGGGCGTCGCCTGCGCCACGGGTTCGCTGGCCATCGAGGTCGAGTCTATCACAGGCATGGCCGAGGCTTGGAATCGGGCACGTTCGTTCAGTCAGCGGTGCCTTGGGCCTCGCGCCGGATCGACATGGTACGCCACGAGCGTTTCGGGCCAGAATGTCACCCGCATCTTGGCGATTTCGCTCGTCGGAAACAGGCGACGCAAATCGCGCGCGGAAAGCAAGGCCAGTTCGATCAGATTGCCTTTCAGGGCGACGTTCGGGGAAAGACGACTGTAGATCTGCTGCGCGTGGCGAGGAAAGAATTGGAAGAAGGGCAAGAGATAATGGACCTCGAGCGGAAACCAGTAGTTGGGTGTGGTGACAAACCAGCTCTTGCCGACCCGCATCGTTTCCCGCGCGAACCGCGCCTGCCGGCCGGCGCCGACGATGTGTTCGATGACGGCGTTCGAGAAGACAATATCGAAACTCTTGTCGGGGAATGGGAGGGTGCAGCCATCGAAGACCGCGTAGTGCAACTGGGGGTAGCAAGCGCGCGCCTGGCGCACCATCTCGAAGTCAATCGAGCCGCCTGTGATGCGCTCGGGAAAGGGATAGTAGTCTTCGAAGGTGAAACGGGAAAAGAGCTGAGGGTCAGCGCCGACGTCGAGAATGCGGTCCTCGCGCCGCGGCTCAAAGACAGACTGGAAAAGCTCGAATTTGCCGAGGCGCGACCGCCGGCTGTAGTCGCGCAGGAGGCGCTTGTAGAAGGAGTCACTCATCCGGGTTCTTGCCGAGGTAGAGGATTGTCGGGCAGGAGCGCCGCATGCGGCGGCGCTTCGCCAGAAGAACCGCGCGCCGCCGCCGTGGGCGTGGTGGCCAGGAAAAGGAACAACATCAGCACCGGGGAGGAGCCAAAATTGAATTCAAAGAACCCCTCGACGAGTAGAGCCAGCCAGCCGGCCAGCGCGCCCTCGGCCACCCACCCGGCCTGCCGCCGGACATTCCTGAAATACCATGCCAGGGCCACCATGAACCAGAGCCACGCGGCCAGTGCGGGCAAACCACGCTCTGCCGCTAGCTGCAGGAAGTTGTTGTGCAGGTGGCCGTGGTAGCCTACGACGGGCGATTTCCCCGGCGGCAGGTAGAGGGGGTATTCTGCAACAATGTTGTTCGGTCCCACGCCCAGCCACGGATGGGCGCGAATCATGCGCAGAGCCACCTGCCACATCTCCAGGCGAATCGAGAGGGCGGGGTCGCCGGTGGGGTGCAAAGCATTCCTCACCCGTTGCCGCACCAAGGAGGGTGCGACGAGCCAGCCAAGAACCAGGACCAGCGGCAGAACCGCCAGCGTGCGCGGCTTCCAGCGCGCCACAACATAGACGGCGGCCGCAAATGCACCCAGCCAAACGCCCCGCGTCAAACCAAAGACAATGGATGAGGCCACGACGCCGAGCACAACCCACCACACCTTGCCCTGCGCCTTGCCCAGCAGCAGGAACGCCAGCAGCGCCGAGAACAGGAGCATCTGCTGTCCGCCGAAATGCATCCAGTGGCCCATGAATCCCTGCACCCGTTGCTCGAAGGCCATCTGGTAGTAAACCTGGTCCGGGTAGAGCGTGCGGACGAGCTGGTATCGCGCGATCAACTGGCCGGCGGCGACTAGCCCCGCCACCGCCGATTCGAGGAACAAGCCTTGATAGAGCACCCGCAGGTGTTTCTGGCTCACCACAAGATTCGCCGCGAACAGCATGATCAGAAAGAGGACGAGCTTGCGGACCGCGGGCCAGCCGACGGTGGAATCGGCCGCCCACAGGAGGGATAAGAACGTGAAAAGGCAGAAAAGACCCAGCGGGGCCTTGACGGGCGGAAACCGAAGGTTTGATTGGTCGCGCAGCAGGTGGACCGCAAAGCAAACGCCAGCGACTGCCAGGAAAAGCTGCGAGGCCGCGATTGAGATCAGGAAGGTCAAAACGGAAAGCGAAAAGGCGAGCGATGCCCGTCGCGCCCACGGCTCCGCCGGCAACTCGGCCCACGCTGATCGGAGAATCTCTTTGACCCGGACCACAGCGAGGATGAGAGTCTAATGGAACTTAGGGGGGCGTTCAAGGCGGGCACACACCCCCGCTTGCCCGCCCCGATCAGATCGGGACGCCCTCGCCCGAAGGGAGAGGGCTGGGAAAGACTTATTAAGTGTCTCCCCGCTGCCGCCGGGAGAGGGGCCGGACGTGAGGGAGAACATCTAAACGCCCCCAAGTTCGCCTACGTCAGTAGGCTCCCGCGGAGGCTTTCCCGCGCGCGGCGCGAAGTTCTTGCGCCTCGTGGCGGATTTCGTACAGGTCGCGCTTCATCTCCGCCCAGCCGTACCAGTGCTGGTAGTCGGGGTTCATATGAAAGGCGCCCTGGAAGCTCCGCATGCGATGCTCAAGGAACATCGTATAGAGCTTCTGTTCAACGGGATACTTGACCTCATAGAAGCGCAGCAGGTCGGGGTGGGGCGGGCGGTCCACGGGCCGCTCGATAACGCCGTCGCGATAGAGCGCTTCGACGATGTCGATGGCCTCCGCCATCAGCTTGTCCGATTCCTTGATGATGGAGTCCGCCGCCTCCAGGTTTTGCACGGCGAAGCCGCGTGCGTGGCAGTTCACACAGACGGCGATCATGCGGTCTCGCTCGGCTTGCCATTCCTCGGCGGACAGGCGCGCCAACTTGCCCACCTTGACCACATCCAGCCGTGCCGTGGGCTGGCCTTCCGGCGAGAGCACGCCGAGGCCAATCAAGATCTTCTGCCGGTATTTCAGCCACTCCTCATCCTTTTCCGGCAGGCGCAGCCCCAGGAAGCCCCACGCCGTCCGCACAGCGTGATCGCCCTTGGGCATGTGGCAGGTGGAGCAGACCGGCGCGCGCGGGCGCTGCAGCGAGGCTTTGTCAGGCTGGCTGAACCAGTCGCCGAGCTTGACGTTCCAGTCCCACTTCGAGCCCTGTGTGAGGTAGATCGAGCCGTGCTTGGAGGTGGAATACATCTCCCATTGGGGGTGGTCAAAACCCATGTGGCAGGTCATGCAGGCTTCAGGCCGGCGCGCCTCGGCGGCAGCGAAGAGATGGCGCGTGTGGCAGGAATCGCACTTGCCCTCGTCGCGCCCGATGCGGTGACAGCCGCCACAGCCCTTCTCGCCATCGATGATGGCTTTGGGTTGCTCCGCCGTGGTGGGCATCGCCGTCATCGCCACCCAGGCGATGGCGTGCTTGCCCCCGGAGAATTGCTCCATCTGCTCGGCGTGGCATTGCGCGCAATTGCGCGGAGAAACCGCTCGCCGGACGGTCTTATCCTCGCATGCCGTTGGCGCCTGGGCGATGGCTGCAACCGCGTCTTTCGCGGGGATGTGGCAGGTGGCGCAGCCAACTCCTTCCGCGAAGTGTTTGCTTAGTTGCCAGTCGCGGATGGCGCTGCCCGTAATGCCTTTGGCGACGTGGCACTTGAGGCAGGCTTGGCTGTCTTCAGGAACCTTGTCCCACTTGATCTGATCTTCGGGGACCGGTCCGCGCCCCACCCGCGGGAGCACTGTCCCGTGGGCAGTCGGCGTGAACATCAGCACGGTGCAACTTGCAATCACCAGGAACTGTATGCGGTGGGGGAATCCTCTGGTATGCATGTGACTCGCTCCCCTTTGGACTTCAAATCCAGATCGCCGGGAGGGGCGCTGGCTTTGCGTCCGCGGATTCTAGCCGCTTTTCCAGACGCAAGCAACGTTTTTACGGGCCAACGCGCCATGGCGACGGAGCGGGCGCCTTGGGTTCCCGATTACGTCTCGTGCCACGATCGGAGTTCTGCCACCAGACGGGCAAAGGGCACGGCCCGCGTGAACGCCAGCGCCGCAAAAAACGCGACGGTTCCCATGCCGCACACAAGGCAGAGATAGAGGAAGTTTTCAAGCGCGCCGACGGGTGGGCCCAGCCATCCTCCCGTCGCGGCAACCACCGCGCCCGCCAGGGCTGCCCCGAACAGGTTCTTGAGTGTGAAGACGCCGAGGGCGCGATCGAGGGTGGCGCGGAGATCGGCGAGATTTCTCTGGAAGCTCAAGAGGATGGCCACAGCGTGCGAAGTCAGCAAGCCCAGCGGGATGCCGATCACGCCCAGCCGAAACGCACCCACGTACAGCAAGTCAAAAGCTACGTTCAAGCCGTAGAGGAACAGGGAGAGGCGGAGGAAGGCGCCAACCTCATGGCGGGCGAAGAGATAGAAAGTAAGAATCCGGACGAAGGAGTACACTCCCAGGCTCAGCGAATAGTAGAAGAAGACGCGCGCCATGAGCGCAGTTGATTCCGGCGTGAAGCGGCCGCGTTCGAACACCAGGCGGACCACGTTCTGGTCAAGCAATAAGCAAAAGACCACGGCCGGGGAGATCAGGGCCAGACTGATCTCCAGGGTGTCGCGAAAAGTTTTCCGCTCCTCTTCCCGGGCGTGGCGCGCCACCGCGCGCGAGAGCGCCGGCAGAGCGACGGTTCCCACGCTGCCCGCCAGCAGCTCCGCCAGCGTGGCCATAATCTTGGCGCCCCAGTTGAGCGCGGTGAGGGTACCCGGAGGGAGGAAAGAAGCGATGATTCGCTCCACCACCGTGACCCCTTGCCACGCCAGCGCCGCCCCCACCTGGGCCGTACCGGCCCCGCGGAGATGGCGAAAGGCTTCCCCGCTTCCAACCAGCGTCAGCGAAAGGCGGGCCGGGAAGGCGCCGGCGACTTGAATTCCCAGCACCAGGACCTGGAGGAAGTACCCGGCCAGATAGCCGAGCACGATGCTGTATTCGCGGTAGCGGCCGAACAGGAGGAGGATGCAGACGACGACGGTGACGTTGCGGATGAAGCCCGCGGCCGAGGAGAGCACGAAGCGGTGGTGGCTGAGGAGGAAGGAGCGGAGCACTTCCGCCAGGCCCGCCGGCACGATCATGAAGAAGAGCCAGCGCGCCAGTTCCGCGGCATAGACGCTTTGAGTCGAAGCCAGCCCCGGCGCAATCCCCCGCACCAGCCAGGGGGCGCTGACCGCTCCTAGGAGGGCGATTCCCCCCAGGGCGGCCAGCACGAGGGTGAAGGCGTAGCTAAAGCCTCGCCACAGCTCGGCGGGTGAGTGGCGGGCCTCCAGGGCAGCAAAAAAGGGGACCAGCGAGGACTGGCTCGTGGCGTAGAGCAGATTGGTAATGATGTAGGGAATGGTGAAGGCGACGAAGAACGTGTCGGAGCTTCGCGACAGGCCGAGATGGGCCGCTATGCTCGTGTCCACGAGGATCCCCGTCAGCCCGCCCAGGAGGGAGAACGCTCCGACCACCATGGAGCTGCGGAGGATTTGGCGCTTGGAAAGCACGAGGTGGAGTTTGGCTTCGATAGGCGTTCGTCCACGGTCGAAACGCGAGAAGCGAGCCGTCCGGAAACAGGCTACAGAAAGACTCTTTCGCGTTATCGACCCTAATCTTCAGGTTTTCGACTCGGTCCTCGCCAGGGTTCGATCCGAGTTGGGCCTCATCATAACACCGGTACGATACGCCAGCGTTTGCGAAGCAATGCGGAGGGCAGCGCCCCGGCCAGCCATTGGGCTCGACAGCAGACGCAGGCGCCACCCCGCTCCTGAGGCCAGACGGCCCCATTCCCCAGCCTGCCCACACGGAAAACGCGATCAGCGGTCTCCGGATCGGAACGTCACCACGCGTCGAACGGGACCTTCCCTCTGGCGGCGCGGGCTTGGCGCCCGAGGCCGGCGGGAAGCCGGCGCTAGGCAGGAAGCGGTGAGATTGCCTTGTGCGTTCGTACTAGTTCGGCGGTCCGGCGGGCTGGTGCGCGAGGGGAATCTCGACGGGGGGCTTCGTCGCCTTCGTGAGCACCGGTTCCTTTTCCAGAGCGACGTCAATGATCTCGCGAATGGTCTTGACGTAGTGAAGCTGGAGGCCCTCGAGCAGCTCCTGGTTGAGATCCTCCGCGACGTTGGGTTCGTTGTCGGCGGGAAGAATAATCTCGCGCACGCCCGCGCGCTTGGCGGCGAGGACTTTTTCCTTGATGCCGCCCACGGGAAGGACCTGCCCGCTTAAGGTGATTTCTCCAGTCATAGCGACCCGCTCGCGCGCCGGACGGCGGGTCAGTGCGGAGACCAGAGCCGCCACCATGGTCACGCCCGCCGAGGGGCCGTCCTTGGGAATGGCGCCCGCCGGAACGTGGATATGAATGTCATTGGACTGGAAGAAGTCGGCGTCGATGCCGAACTCGCCGGCGTGCGCGCGCACCCAGGCCAGCGCCGCCTGCATCGATTCCTGCATGACTTGGCCGACGTGGCCGGTCATGGTGAAGCCTTTGCCGCCCTTCATGACGTTGGCTTCGACAAACAGAACATCGCCGCCGGTGGGCGTCCAGGCCAGCCCGACGCTCACGCCCGGCTGGCGTGTGCGGTCCACCAGTTCTGTCTCCATGCGGAAGCGCGGCATGCCGAGAAAGTCGTGCAGGTTGTCCGGGGTCACGACCAGTTTGGCGGTCGAGCCTTCCGCAATCTTGCGCGCCTGCTTGCGACAGATGGTGGCTATCTCGCGCTCCACGTTGCGCACGCCTGCCTCGCGCGTGTAGTAGCGAATCACGCTGCGCAAACCGTCGCGCGTAAATTCGATCTGCTCGGGCGCCCGGATGCCGTGCTCTTCAGTTTGCTTGGGAATCAGGTGGCGAAACGCGATCTCGATCTTTTCCTCCTCCGTGTAGCCCTGGAGGTCAAGAACCTCCATGCGGTCCAGAAGCGGCGGAGGGATGGTATCCAGGATGTTCGCCGTACAGATGAACAGGACTTTGGAGAGATCGAACTGCAGGTCAAGGTAGTTGTCACGGAAATGGGAGTTCTGCTCGGGGTCGAGGACTTCGAGCAGCGCGGAAGAGGGATCCCCGCGAAAGTCTCGCCCGATCTTGTCCACCTCGTCGAGCATGAAGACCGGGTCACGGGTCTCGGCGCGGCGGATGCCCTGGATGATCTGGCCCGGCAGCGCGCCGATGTAAGTGCGCCGGTGGCCGCGGATTTCGGATTCGTCGTGAATCCCACCCAGCGACATGCGCACGAACTTGCGGTCGAGGGCGCGGGCAATGGATTTGCCCAGCGAGGTCTTGCCGACCCCCGGCGGCCCGACGAAGCAGATGATCGGCCCTTTGAGCGTGGGCTTGAGTTGCAGCACGGCCAGGTAGTCGAGAATGCGCTCTTTGATCTTCTCCAGGTCATAGTGGTCGGCATCGAGGACGTCTTTAGCCTTGCGCAGGTCCACCTTCAACTCGCTGACCTTGTTCCAGGGAAGCGCCACGAGCCAGTCAAGGTAGGTGCGCGTCACGTGGTAATCGGCGGCCGCGGGCGACATCTTGGCCAGACGATTGAGCTCCCGATGGGCTTCCTTGCGGGCTTCTTCGGTCATTCCCGCCGCTTCAATCTTCTTGCGCAGCTCCTCGATTTCCTGCTGCTCGTCGGCCTCGCCCAGTTCCTTTTGGATCGCCTTCAACTGCTCGCGCAGGTAGTATTCCCGCTGGCTCTGCGTCACCTGGTCTTGCACGTCGGATTGAATCTTGCTGCGCAATTGCAGCACTTCAACTTCTCGCGCCAGGATGCGGTTCAAGCGTTCCAGCCGCCCCCGCAGTTCCAGGCTCTCCAAAAGCTCCTGTCTTTCGGTCGAGGAAAGCGAAGGGAGGTTGGCCGCGATGAAGTCCGATAGACGCGCCGGATCGTCGATGTTCATGACCATGGACTGGAGGTCGTCGGAAAGGGTGGGCGAAAGTTGAACGACCTGCTGAAAAAGCGACGTCACGCTGCGCACCAGCGCCTCGAAGTCGGGACTCCTTTCAGCCGGTATGCCGTCGTGGAGGGGCTTGACGCGCGCGCGCAGGTAGGGCTCCTGCTGGATGACCTCCAGGACCGCGATGCGTTGCAGCCCTTCCACAAAAACAAACAGGCTTTGGTTGGGGAGTTTGATGATTCTGTGAATGAAGGCGGCGGTGCCGATCTGGTAGAGGTCAACGGCCTGGGGGTTGTCCACGCGCGGATCGCGCTGCGACACCACCGCGATGAATCGCTCATCTTCCTTGAGGTCATTAATGAGCCGCAAGGAGCTTTCGCGGCCCACCGTCAACGGCAGGATGGCGTGGGGAAACAAAACCGTGTCCCGGACCGGCAGAATCGGCAGCTCCGTAAAGTCCACGCTCTTCTTTTGTTGCCTGGTGGCCATCGCCCCATGACCCCGGTTTTCCGCGAAAGGTGGCGACCTCGCCCCGGTCGCATCATGCTCCTTCCGCCCCTGCTTATTTTAGCACGCGGGAGAGCCTCGCGCTGACCTTTCGCCACAGAATCGATTCCCCAGGCGAAGGCAGCCATCGTCCGCCGGTGGCAATCCGGCGCCATTGTCTTGATCCAACCCCGATTGCGCGGGGGCGCGCGCTCACGATATCTTGAAGGGCCCGGAGGCTCTCGGATGGTTGAAGAACTGGCCCAAATGGTCCATGTGGACGCAAGCGTGATTTCCGCGATGGTGATTGCGGCCTTGTTGATTGCGGCCCTTGTGGTGGGCTTCGTCTTGAACCGCATTCTGCACCATTGGACGAAGAAGCTGAAGCACACGTGGGGAGAATTCTTCTTCGCTTTGCTCGAGGGACTTCCCCTACCCCTCCTGATTCTGGCGGCTCTTTATGTCGGGCTGGAAATGCTCGCCCTGCCGCGCCGGTATGAGCGCCTCGGGTCCCGACTGATCTTCGCCCTCCTGATCCTGATTCTCTTCTACTTTCCCGCCAAGATCATGGTTCTCTTCCTGCGGCGCATGGGGCAGCGGGAGCCTCACCTGGAGCAAGTAGCCCAGCCCGCTACCTTCTTGATTCGGATCCTGTTTGCTGTTCTGGCCGTCATCATCCTTCTGGAGAATCTCGGTATCTCGCTCACCGCTGTGTGGACGACCCTAGGCATCGGCAGCGTGGCGGTCGCGCTGGCGTTGCAGGACACCCTCGGCAACTTTTTTGCGGGTCTCTCCTTGTTGATGGACCGGCCCATTCGCCCGGGGGATTACATCCAGCTCGATGCGGGCCAGGAAGGTTTTGTGGTGCGGGTGGGCGCGCGCTCCACCACGCTGCGCACGGTGGCCAACAATATCGTGGTAGTTCCCAATTCCACCTTGTCGAAGTCGGTCATCACCAACCTCGCTTTGCCTGACCCGCGCGTCGCGGCGCCCGTCGCGGTGAGCGTGGCGTACGGCACGGACCCCGTGGCGGTGGAGAGGGTCCTGCTGGAGGTCGCCCACGAGGCCACGCAGGAGGGCCTTGAGGGTTTGGCTGCGGACCCCCCTCCCGTAGTGCGTTTCCATCCGGGTTTCGGACCGTCAACGCTCGATTTTACCCTGCTCGTTCACGTCACCCCGTATACGAACCTGGTAGCCGTGCAAAGCGACCTGCGCAAGCGCATCCTCCAACGCTTCCGGGAAGAAGGGATCGAGATCCCCTTCCCCACGCAGACGATTCGTGTCGAGAGCGAACTGCCCCCTTCGCCAAGTCCGCCGTCCAGGCCCTGACGCTGTTGCCCCGGAACGTTTGACAATTTTCGACCCATTCCCTAGACTGTCTAGCTTCGGCTTGAAAGGCCAGGACTTCCTCTCGACCGCGATGCGGTCCGTGGTTTGCGTCTCCCCCGAAGCGTATCCTTCATATTAGGAACGGGACTCATGCCAGGGATTATCAAGCAGCGACTCTTCACCCCCGGGCCCACTCCTCTGCTAATGGAAGCGCAGGCCCGGACGCTCGCCGCGGCGAACGTCCATCACCGCACGGAAGCGTTCCGCAAGATCATGACGGAGACGCTCGACCTTCTGAAGTACTACTTCAACACCAGGAACGAGGTTCTGGTTTTCGCGAGTTCCGGCACCGGGGCCATGGAAGGTTCCGTCTCGAACCTCCTTTCTCCCGGCGAGCGGATGCTGGTGGGAACGGCGGGCAAATTCGGCGAGCGCTGGCTCAACCTGGCGCAGGCTTATGGCATCGAGGCGGTCAAGGTCGAGTCACCTTACGGCCATCCGGTTGATGTTGAGGCGATGAAGAAGAAGCTGGCGAGCGAAGGGCCCTTCCGCGCAGTGTATATCCAGGCCACGGAAACTTCCACCGCTGTCATGAATGATGTGCAGGCGCTGGGGGAGGCTGTCAAGGACTACCCCGAAACGTGCTTGGTGGTAGACGCCATTACGGGACTCGGGACGACAGACCTTTGTCCCGACGAGTGGGGCCTCGACATCGTGATCGGCGGCTCGCAGAAAGCCGTGATGATTCCCCCGGGCCTGGCCTTCGCGAGCATCAGTGAGAAAGCCTGGGGAGTGATCGCCAAGGCCAAACTGCCGCGCTTCTATTTTGATTTCGCCAAGGAGCGCGGAAACCAATCCCGGGGTGAAACGGCCTACACCCCGGCGACGACGCTCGTAATCGGTCTCCATGCGGCC
>Ga0209172_10004641_pt1 | contig 18064 bp, 14 predicted proteins | sample LarsenN4metaG_FD_184113 | JGI IMG/M metagenome (GOLD analysis project Ga0209172, IMG submission 184113) | Hot spring sediment bacterial and archeal communities from British Columbia, Canada, to study Microbial Dark Matter (Phase II) - Larsen... ... | reverse complement strand
CCTAAACGATTCAATGCAATTGCTAATTGTCGTTGATCATTAAGTGTTTCACTAATCTCAATTTGACGTTGGAAGATCGCTATAACTTCATCTAGATGTCCTTGCTGTTGCAGCACTCTTCCCAAACAATTCAACCCAATTGCTAATGACTGCTGATCATCAAGTGTTTCACTAATCTTAATTCGGCGTTGGAAGACGGCTACAGCTTCATCTAGTAGTCCTTGCTGTTGCAGCACTCCGCCTAAACGATTCAATGCAATTGCTAATTGTCGTTGATCATTAAGTGTTTCACTAATCTCAATTTGACGTTGGAAGATCGCTATAACTTCATCTAGATGTCCTTGCTGTTGCAGCACTCTTCCCAAACGATTCAACCCAATTGCTAATGACTGCTGATCATCAAGTGTTTCACTAATCTTAATTCGGCGTTGGAAGACGGCTACAGCTTCATCTAGTAGTCCTTGCTGTTGCAACACTCCTCCTAAACAATTCAACCCAATTGCTAGTTGTCGTTGATCATTAAGTGTTTCACTAATTTCAATTTGACGTTGGAAGACGGCTACAGCTTCATCCAGATGTCCTTGCTGTTGCAGCACTCCGCCTAAACGATTCAATGCAATTGCTAATGACTGCTGATCATCAAGTGTTTCACTAATCTCAATTTGACGTTGGAAGATCGCTATAGCTTCATCCAGATGTCCTTGCTGTTGCAGGACTCCTCCTAAACGATTCAATGCAATTGCCTGTTCTCGTCGATCATTAAGTGTTTCACTAATCTCAATTTGACGTTGGAAGATCGCTATAGCTTCATCCAGATATCCTTGCTGTTGCAGCACTCCTCCTAAACAATTCAACCCAATTGCTAATGACTGCTGATCATCAAGTGTTTCACTAATCTTAATTCGGCGTTGGAAGACGGCTACAGCTTCATCTAGTAGTCCTTGCTGTTGCAACACTCCTCCTAAACAATTCAACCCAATTGCTAGTTGTCGTTGATCATTAAGTGTTTCACTAATTTCAATTTGACGTTGGAAGACGGCTACAGCTTCATCTAGTAGTCCTTGCTGTTGCAGCACTCCTCCTAAACAATTCAGCACGATCGCTAAATGATCTAGATCGCTCAATTGCTCCAGAATATTAACACTACGTTTATAGAGCTTATTTGCTTCATCGAGTTTTCCTTGTCGCCGTTGTATATCTCCCAGTAGGGTGAGCCATTTCACTTCATAATCCTGGCGGCTTATTGGCCCAGAAATTTGGTTGATGATTCCAGAAATAGGAGTGAGTATGTCTTCAGCTTTTGACCATTCATCTTTTAAAGATAGGTACTTTGCTTGCTGAATACGCAATTTGATAACTTCTTTCCAATTTTCATTACGTTCTGCTAAAAGTTGATAGCCTGAAACTATATTTATTGCTTGTTCCCAGTAACCATAACGCTCAAAAAAAGGATGAAGGCGTTGGGCAAACTTGTAATCTGAACTTTTCTGTTGCTGCAACCACTGTGCGGCTAAAATAATATCATCTACTTCCTCTGCTAAAGTCTGAGCAAGGGAATCATCATTTAAATCAATTGACTTGACAAACTCAACAAAAAACTGGGCGTGTCGCACTACCGCAGCATCTTGCAGCCCACGTTCAATAGCCAATTCGTGAGCAAACAAGCGAATGAGTGGGTGAAACACAAATCGGTTTTCTCCAACTTCCGAATAGTTCAGCAGCGAAATGCGGCATAGATAATCTAGGTAATCTTGTGTTGTATATTCATCAAAGTTGCCCACTACCATTGCTGTTCGGCGAGAAAACCCATCTTCAGCACAGATACTCAAGCAGGCAAAAAAATCAATCTCCTCTGCCTGAAGCTGATTGAGACTCAGCGAAAAGCAAGCCCTAATGTCTAAATGTTCTTCTCCTCTAACTCTCAGCCTTGCTAATCGCCGTTCTTCTCGTAGTGAAACTGTATAGTCGGCCAAACTGCGCCTTGTCTGTAGCTTTAACCCAGCACCAATAATTTGCAATGCCAGGGGTAAATTACCGGCTAGTTGAATAATTTCATGAGCAGATTCTAATTCAGCATTAACACGCTCTTCACCCAAAAGCCGCTTCAGTAAAAGTAGTGACTCTGGTTGAGACAGTGGATCTAGATTAATTCTGCCTTCATCGGGAATATCCAGCAAAATTGGCAACTGGCGATCGCGTGTTGTAATAATAACCGCGCACCTTTCCCCGCCAGGACATAATGTCTGAATAACACTGGCGTTGTCTGCATTATCAAAAATCAAAAGCATCCTGCGGTGAGCAAACACATCTTGCATGATGGTGGCTGCATCTCGCTCATCTTCAGGATCAATTTCCTCTCCGCAGCGTCGGGCAAAGTCACGGGCAATGGTATCACTATCCTTGCCATCTACACGCAGGCCAATCACTCCATCCGGGAAATGAGTTTTATATACTGTGCCAAAGTGACAAGCCAGCCCTGATTTGCCAATTCCCCCTGTACCAGCCAGTCCCACAATACTACATACCTTTGCTCCCTGACGTTTAATTAGCAGTTCTTCTAGTGCTTTCAATTCTTCATCTCTGCCAGTAAAAGTAGAGACATCTTTCTGCGGCAATACAAAAGGAATTTTACGGTTAATGCCAATTTTACTGTTGGAGTGATGGGAAAGATTGGCAATTTCTGCCTCTAGTCTCTGTATTTCCTGTTCACATTCTTTGATTTGTTGCCTAATTTCAAATTTTTGTCCAGCATTTCCTATTTGAGCTAGTTCAACCTCAAAATAGTTGCGTTTTTCCAGCCACTTTCCAAGCGCATCTTCTAATTGAGATTGCTTTTGGCTCATACTCTAAAGACTCTACCTTGTAAAGAGGAATTTGACCTGCTGCCATGCCCTGGACATCATTGCTTCTGTATCCATTTCTAATTCATAGGATGCTAAAAGCGGCACAATAGGTAAGACTACTTTTAGTTTGGCTGCTGCTGTTTTGCCTGGTTCGTCTAATTTCTCGCGGATTTCTCTCAAGAGACGAAGTAATTCCTCTGGGTAACTTTCAGAACGCTGCACTTCTAGATTTTCTACAGCCTGCACTACATCAGCTAAGGTATGTTCCGCATCTACATTAGAAATGACAGTAGTATCTGCTTCCTGATCAAGAAGTTCTCCGTACTCACATTCATGACTACGAATATCAGGGATGATTTCTCGCTTGATTCGCTGCTTTAGCTCAAATTTCACGGTGGCGTTGGCTGTTGTGGCAATTTCTTTTTGAAAGTAGCCTAATTTTTCATATTCAATTTCTAAAATTTCCTCTAGGGAATCTAATCTTTGACGGTTTAGTTTCTGAGGTAACATTATGTATTTTTTGTAACTGCAAAATATTAGTTAGTATAATTCCGATTATAACAATCATAACTCAGTAATAGTGCGCTTTTACAAGTTGTCACTCCGTGTATTGGCAGTGACTATAAAAGGGAGTCATTAAAAGAATTTGCGATCGCCTCTCTTGATTATTGGCTAAAAAAGAAAGGCTTATTTACATAGCAAAAAGAGATATATTCTCGGTAATTTCACTCAGGTAGATTAGCAAAAACTTGTTCAACTAAATCCTTAGTTTTATTTTCCAAATGTTGCCAATCTACTTCCCCAAATTCATCAATTAAATTAGTATCTATCTCAACATTTTCACTTTCTGGATGGTAATTTATAAAACATACTTGATAACATAATTCCCACAAATCAATACTGACATTTTGGTCTTGACGTTGCAAACATAAGTGATATCCTGGATGGGGCATTGGCAATCTAGCAAGTCTTTCTCTAATGGCTTCTGCTTGTTCCAAACTGGCAGTTTCCATATCTTGTAATAACTGTGTCACCAAAGCTTTTGTCTCATCAGTGGTGTTAGCTGGCCAAATCAGCACATCTTGGTAAGTTCCTTTCCAGGCTGATTCATCTAACTGCTTGCGAAGATTATCAATCACGCGAATAAAAGCAGGCTGCATGAGAAGTTCGGCCTGCTGCCATGTGGTTTGGTCTGTTATTCTAGGTGGCATTGGTAATTAACTAAGGCACTAAAAGGAAAATTTACAGTCTGTATTTATTAAAAGAATTGCGTATGGAGTTCAAATCTTTTATCAAGATAGCGGATTTCACTGCCAAAAATTTGGAGATATTAATTACCATCGGGAAAATCTAGGTGATAACTGTGGGGAGGGATATTTATGATAGGCAAGTTACTAGACCATCGTTACCAAGTCATTCGCGTCTTAGCAGTGGGAGGATTTGGTCAAACCTACATAGCCCAAGATACCCGCAGGCCTGGGAATCCCATATGCGTTGTTAAACATCTCAAACCCTCTAGTTCTGATCCCAAAATTTTTGAAACTGCCAAGCGTCTGTTTAACAGTGAAGCGGAAACTTTGGAAAGGCTGGGTCATCATGACCAAATTCCTCGGTTATTAGCTTATTTTGATGAGAACCAAGAATTCTATTTAGTTCAAGAATATATTGAAGGACATACCCTCACCGAAGAACTTATCTCTGGTAAGCGTTGGAGTGAAAGCCAAGTTATTCAACTATTGCAGGATGCTTTGAGTATTTTGGAGTTTGTTCACCAGCAAGGGGTGATTCACCGCGATATTAAACCAGATAATATTATTCGTCGTACCTCAGATCATAAATTAGTTTTAGTAGACTTTGGCGCAGTTAAGCAATTGCGAACATCAATGGTGACAGTTGGTGGACAACCTACTGCGACCGTTGCCATTGGTACTCCTGGTTATATGCCCACAGAACAAGGTCAAGGTAAACCCCGTCCGAATAGTGATATTTATTCTCTGGGGATTATTGCCATTCAAGCTTTGACCGGACTACCAGCTGCCGAGTTAGAAGAAGATCCCAATACAGGGGAAATTATCTGGCAGCATTTGGTGAAAGTTAACTATCGGCTGGCAGAAGTGTTAACTAAGATGGTGCGTTATCACTTCAAAGATCGTTATCAGACAGCTACGGAAGCACTGCAAGCTTGTAAAAATGCTGTTAATCCTTTGCCTGTGGCTGTGTCGGCTACGGCAGAAAAATCTATTAATAGTTCTAACTACCACCCAACTACACTACCATCTCAGATAACTCGACAAAAAACTGTAGCGGTTGCACCAGCTAATCCCATCCAAGCTAAACCATCATCTCCCAAATCTCCCAAATCTGACCCTTGGCCATTATTAATTGGGTTGTTCTTGGCAGGTGGTGCGGCGGCTGTGGTTGCTAACGTTTATCCCAATGTGAAAAATTTAGCCTCTAATTTCTTAGGTAATGATTTGACGACGACAGATAAATGTCTAGCAGTGGTGGCTGGTAACTCTAATATTCGTTCTGAACCGAGTTCGATTAATTCTGATAATGTCTTACAAACAATTGGTGAAAATAGTAAATTTGAGGTGACTGGTAGACGCACCAAACGGGGTTGGGTGGAAATCAAATTTAATTCTCGTCGTTTGGCTTGGGCGCACTCAGATGTAATCATTAATAAACAGGAATGGCCTGCCTGCTTACGTGATAAAGGCATTGCTATTCAGACATTTAATGATAGTCAATTCATTGCTGCTAAACCTGTCCCCCAAGCCCAACCAAAATCTGAGCGAGTAATTCCCCCATCATCTCAACCAATAGCCTTCCCAACCTCCACTCCCCCACAGTCTCAGGAAGATACGACCAAAATTATCGCCAAAGCTAGGCAAAAGTATGAATCAGGTGATTTAATAGGAGCGATCGCTACACTTAAATCCATTCCTGATAGTGCTTCTGCTGGTATTAAAGAGACAACAGCCATGATTCAGCAATGGCAACAAGACTGGGAAAAAGCTGATGCACTATTTAAAGATATAAATCAGGCTATAGATGATGGTCAGTGGGATAAGGTTTTAGACTACCAAAAACATCCTGAAAAATTACCTAATATTAAATACTGGCAAGATAAATTAGAACCACTTTTTAAACAAGCCGCCGAAAACTTGGAGAAACAAACACGCCCCCAAACTAACAATCAAGATAGTCAAAATCACTCCCAGCCAGAAACTGTTGAGAGTGAACAACCTACAACTTCAGATATTATTAGCCCTGAAACATTGCCACAGAATGGATATTAGGGAGACTAGGGATTGGGGATGGCTGATGTTTTCTACCTCCCCTGCCTGCCTTCTTACCTCATCTCATCATATTCATGAGTTTCAACGCGTCTAGCATCCATGCCACCTGGGGGTAAAAATTCTGCACGCCTTACGGGGACTAAAGGTTGAGTAGGACTGTGATAAGGGTGAATTACTTGAACTGTGCGAGTAGAACTTTGCCGTGAGGAAAATAAAGATAAGACACCAGCCACAACAATACCACCACCAATGGTGATAGTCGCACCGCCAACTGCCCACACAATGGGTGAAGACCACCAAGGGGTTTCAGCTTGTAATACTGATGCTGCAACTTTTTGACTATTTTGTTGTGCTAGTTGCAGTTGTTGATTGTTGTAGTTTTGGAATTGGAATTGGAGTTGTTGATTTTGCGCTCTTAATTGTTCGTTGTCAGTTTTGAGGCGTTCCAAATCCATCTTTAGCCGCTCTAGCTCTATTCTTTGTTCGGCATTAGGAGCGGTAGGTGGCTGATTATTGGGATATTGTGCTTGCCCGTAGGGAGGATAATACGCTGGGGGCTGAATTGCTTGGGGTGCTACCACAGTAGACGGGATTTGGGGGCTGACAGCGAAATTAGGCTGTAGGGAAGCACTTGTCCCCCTCAGTAATAAAAGAGCGGCCAGTCCAGCTACAGCGACACCGCCAATAAATGCCATACTCTCACTCATCGCCCTTTAACCTCAACTGCGATGTAAATACTTGTAATCTCTAACTGACTCACACACACACTCATAATCTGTTAAGCCTACTTAATTTCACATAATACCCAAATCATAGATGACTGTATCATTTGTTTTTTTACAGCCCAGTATTGTGATGTTAATATTCAAGACCATAAATATGGAATTGTCCACTATAGCTGGGTAAAAAAAACTGCCTTGTCATACTTTTTAATCTAGTGTATCTTGCTCATCAAGATATGGTGATGGCTGTTTTAAGATTTTGACAAAATTCGGCGATCGCACTGAGTCCTTGTGCTGGTGTACCTTCGGCTAACCGTTTCACAAAGGCACTGCCCACAATGGCTGCATCTGCTCCCCAGGCTTTTACCTGCGTTGCTTGTTCTGGTTGAGCGATGCCAAAGCCTACACCGATGGGTTTATCTGTGAATTGGCGAATTTTTTGTAATAAATCAGACACACGGCTTTCCATTTGCGATCGCATCCCCGTGACACCGGTGACACTCACTAAATAGATAAACCCTTGGGAAGCTTGAGAAATGGCGGCGATTCTTTCGGCGGAACTAGTAGGGGCAATTAACAGGGTTAAATCAATCCCCTTTTCACTAGCAGGCTTTAACAGCCCATCTGCTTCTTCTAGGGGCAAATCAGGAACTACCAAACCGGACACCCCAGCCGCCGCGATTTGTTCTAAAAATTTATCAATTCCCCGATGCAGAATCGGGTTGTAATAAGTAAATAAAATAATTGGTGCTTGCAGGTTGGGAGTAGTGCCTTGGAGCATTTCTAGCACAGCTTCCAAAGTTGTCCCTCGTTGTAAAGCACGAGTAGCAGCCGCTTGAATCACAGGGCCATCAGCCAGAGGATCAGAATAGGGAACACCTAATTCAATAAAATCAGCACCATGAGCATCCAGAATCTTTAAAGCTTCGGCTGTGGTAGCTAAATCTGGATCACCAGCAGTAATAAACGGAATCAGAGCGCACTCTTGATTCCGTTTGAGGGTTTGAAAGCGATCGGTAATAACGGTCATTAGTCAATAGTCATTAGTCAATGGTCATTAGTCAATGGTCATTAGTCGATAGTTCTCAGATTCGCACTATGGATTTTTGACTTTTGACTATTGACCACTTTACACCTGAGATTGTTCTTCTTGTTCAATCTCAGCCTGAATTTTTGCTAATTCTTCGGGAGACAGTTCATCCAAACGTTGTTGAAGAAACGCTTGTTCATAATGCTCACGTTGTTGATGGTAGGTCATTTTATTGCCCACAGCACGCAAGACGTAGGTTGCTAACCAGCCCATCAACCCCATAACTAGCAAGGTTTGACTCCATATACCCGCCTGTTGACCATCTAAACCAACTAGTTGTAAGCCTAGATATACCAAGCCACCAGCAATGAATATGCCAAAGCCAATTCCAATCGCGTCAATACGTCGCATGAGATTTATGACCTACCAATAATCTTGTTACAAGTGAGGGATTGGGGAACTTGGGGCCCCTCTGGGGATAAGCTACGGTGTACACACATCTTTGTGTTAGGCGCAAAATGTGGTTTGATACCCCTAAATCCACGCCACTTGCTTTAAGCCGGGAAACCCGTCCAACGCAGTGGCTCCCCTTAAAAAGGGGGACTTTGAATCTATTCCCCCCTTTTTTTAAGGGGGGTTAGGGGGGATCAAAAGGTTGTAGGGCTAGGTTATTAGACTTGTGTGTACACCGTAGCTGGGAACTGGGGATTAGACATCGGGTTAATTTTCTCTCCCTGCCTCTCCTGCTCCCCCCTTCTCTAAGCTTCAATCTTGCGTGGTTTAGGCCGAAGATTCACAATCGGCGATAAAACCAAAAGTCCTGGAAAGAATAGGAACACCATAAAATACATCAAGGTACGCTCAATCGAGCCAGCAGCATACCAGCGTTGCTTCAAGTAAATCATTAAAGCCACTGGGACAACTAACAAATAAGCTCCGGCCAAAACCAGATATAGCAAGGGTACAATCATAAACTCTTTGTTTGGTGGATCTGTATTTACATCATAGGCTGAACATTGAGGCTAAATAAACTCTGACTATTGGGCTTTTAAATGACTCCAGCAAAAATTCCTGATTATTGCTGATCAAAATCTTCAGATAATGCTACAATAGCGAAGCCAGTAAAACAGCAAGGGTCTTGTTAAACAAGATTAGACGTGCTAACCTAATTTGGTTGCGAAGTAGCACAAGCAACTTGCAGCCAAGAAGCGTAACTTAGACGGCGAAGATAAAATTTTTCTATCTTGTTGGACAAAAGACGCACTTAATGCTGGAATAGATAAGAGGTTATTTGCTTCTTCAAGAAAATAACCGACTCCCAAATAAATGGGGGGGTGTGGCGGAATGGCAGACGCTACGGACTTAAACTAAATTGAGCCTTGAAGGAGAAATCCTTGAAGTGGAAGCTCTCAAACTCAGGGAAACCTAAATCTGTTAACAGACAAGGCAATCCTGAGCCAAGCCGAAAGATAATCAACTGTTCGGAAGGTGCAGAGACTCGACGGGAGCTACCCTAACGTTAAGTCGAGGGTAAAGAGAGAGTCCAATTCTCAAAGCCGATAGGCAGTAGCGAAAGCTGCGGGAGAATGAAAATCCGTTGACCTTAAACGGTCGTGAGGGTTCAAGTCCCTCCACCCCCATCAAAAATCTAACCCCATTAAAAAAAGCCTAACAAACTTGCCTGTTTATTACAGTGCAAGTTGTTTGTGTTTTTGGCGGTTTATAAGCTTTCTTCATTTTGAATTTTGGGCGTTGCGGAACTTAGGGATGACAACAAGTTAATCCAATTTCTTCCCCTGCACCCCCTGCCTCTTTTCGGGCATCCTGTGGTTGAATATGAAAGCTATTTATGATTTTTCGGAGTATGCCACAGAAAGCAGCCGCCTTGAGGTTTGTGATTTTATTGGGTTTTGTTAGCTTATGTGCTGATGCTACCTATGAAGGAGCGCGTAGTATTACCGGGGCTTATTTAGAAGTTTTGGGAGCTAGCGGTACTGTGGTGGGTTTGGTAGCTGGTTTTGGAGAACTGATTGGTTATGGTTTCCGCTTAGTAATTGGTTATCTCAGTGACCAAACAGGTAAATATTGGGGAATCACAACCTTAGGTTACTTTGTGAACACCGCCGTTGTGCCACTGTTAGCTTTAGCTGGTAGGTGGGAAGTAGCCGCAGGTTTGATGATGGCTGAACGCACTGGTAAAGCAATTCGGACTCCGCCACGGGATGCGCTACTTTCCCACGGTGTAAGTCAAATTGGTAGAGGCTTTGGCTTTGGTTTACATGAAGCAATGGATCAAACTGGTGCTGTCATGGGGCCTTTGGCGGTAGCGGCGATGGTTTATTTTCAGGGAGAATACCGCAACGGTTTTACAGTGTTGGTTGTGCCTGCGGTTTTGGGATTGATCGTGTTAGGAGTTTTACAATTTATCTATCCCAATCCTAGTGATTTTGAAGAAGAAACTGAAGAGAGTTCCAAAGAGGAAAAATTACCGCGCATCTTTTGGATTTATTTGGGTGCTGTGGCGATTATTGCGGCTGGTTATGCAGATTTCCCGCTGATTGCTTTTCACTTTCAAAAACAAGGGATTGCCACTGGTCAAACCATTCCTTTGTTTTATGCTTTTGCAATGGGAATAGATGCAGTAGCAGCATTAATATTTGGTTATTTATTTGACCGCATTGGCATTTTTGTATTAATTATTGCGGCTTTTTTGTCATCTTTATTTGCGCCTTTAGTATTTTTAGGCAATACCCAACTAGCACTTTTAGGGATAGCATTTTGGGGTATTGGGATGGGAGCGCAAGAATCAGTTTTAAAAGCTACGATCGCTGGGATGGTTCCCAAGCACAAACGCGCTACAGCCTACGGTATTTTCAGCACTGGTTATGGTTTAGCTTGGTTTTTAGGTAGTACCTTAATGGGTGTGTTATATGACCACACGATTAATATGCTCATAGTCTTTGCTTCTACCACTCAACTATTAGCAATAGTCTTTTTTGCCTGGGTGAAATTACAAGCAGATGATAGCAATGTAGTGCTGTCGAAAGAAGGATAAATTAGAGGTATGGGGGTTTAGAGGTTGTTTGAAAAGTTGAGAATTATGCTAATCACATCTGCCCTAAACGCAGACAGGATGTGAAAACCCCATCCCCACATCACTAAATTTGTAGAGCTTTAAACCATTTGTTGACAACTGTATTAATGGTTTGTTTAATTTGATGTTTGCGATTCCATCGTTGAAAAGCAATTTCATACTCTTCACCTTTAGTGAGGAAAGTATTCCAAACATCAAGACCAAGTGCTAAACCACAAAATAGTAACAGGTAAAGCGACCATGAAAGAGTACTACCGCCTAAAAAATCCACCGACATCAGAAAAGCATTGACAATAGTGTAATTGCCCAAACGTTTCTTAAATCTGGTGAGACGGTAGGTATTAAATGCTTGTCGTTGTTGAATTTCGCGGTTTTGCGATCGCCAGTCTTTCTCTGCTAACTTTAAAGTATCAGGCGAAATTTCTAACTCCTGGGCAATTTCCAGGATTTGCTCATAACTGAACTCTTTATCTTGGTCGTCAGCTTGCCGGGCGATCGCAAGCTGTAAAATACGTTGTACATCGTCTTGGCTATAAGAACGGTAATTTTGAGAATCAAAGTCCGTCATAGTTGCTATCTCTGAGGTATTTTCTAAATCAAGATTTATCGCCCGCTAGCTATAAGCTAGATTGCATCATCTTAGCTGTTGCATTACCTCTACACTAGCAAATAAATTTTTACTCATAATTTTTCATAGAGTCAAACCAGATGAATACCTTAAGATTTTATATAGGCTGACGAAAAGCGTAAATTTCTTTAATTACTGCTACCCAACCATCTGAGACAGATTCTAAAATGCGATCGCCCTTTTCTTTGGTAGCTGTGGTAGCATCACCAATTACACCACTTTTACTAATATCCTTTGTTACCCAAGCCACAGGTAACTTACCTTCCCAACTTAATAAACTACCTTCTGGTGGTTCTGGGGGATACTCCGCCACAGCTTGATCTAACCTCACCTGATCTGGCAAAATCGCCAACATAATACTAGTTTCCGCATCACCAGCGTGCATTCCTTGAGTTGCTTCTTTCGGTGTCAACAATTCTTTAGTAATATGCGGTACACGCCAAGTAAAAAGCGGAAATACTGAAAAGTCACCATACTTAACGTGTAAATCCCGCGCCGCCATTTGCATCACTTGGGGTTGTCCACCGTGGGAATTCATCAATACCAGCTTTCTAAATCCAGCACGGTAGATACTTTCCGCCACTTCCATTATTGTGGCTGTGAGTGTTTCTGTGCTGAGAGTAATCGTGCCGGGAAAGTGCCAGTGTTCGTTCGATTTACCATAATAAAGGGTGGGTAAAGCGTAGGCAGGGATATTAGTATCCAGTTTTGCTAAAGCCTTTCCTAAAACTCCCACACTAATAGCAGCATCAACAATCAGTGGTAGATGAGGCCCGTGCTGTTCAATTGCCCCCACTGGCTGAATAATCACTACATTTTCCTTATTTGGCATGGACTGGATTTCAGTCCAGGTGAGATAAGGAAAAAACCGTTCTGGGGGAATAAAGCTGTGCATCATACAACTATCGCGTCACTCATTTATCTTAACGGGGAATAGGGCATTGGGGAGGCAGTGCGTTGGGGAGACACTGCGTTGGGAAGACACTGCTTTGGGCGGGCAATGCCCGACTTGTAGCAAGTGTCGTCGGGTTTCCCGACTTGTAGCAACTGCCGTCATTGGTATGATTTATTTTCTACTTTGTTTCCTTTATCTTCCACCTCTAGCCTCTAACTGCCCATTCAGCGCATAATAACCAAATCTTAAACAATTAGCAGGAGGATCAACAATGGTCGAGGATAATGGTTCAATTCGTACTTTATCCGTTGATATTGGTGGTAGTGGTGTAAAAGCGATGGTGTTGGATATCACGGGGAATCGTGTGACCGAAAGAGCGCGTGTTGATACACCCCAACCTGCTACTCCAGAGGTAGTGATTAATGCCATTATGATCCTAGCTGCTGCTCAAGGTGAGTATCACCGAGTTTCGGTAGGTTTTCCTGGTGTGGTGCGTTGTGGCGTGACCGAAACAGCAGTAAATTTACATTCGGATTGGATTGGGTTTGATTTAGAAACAGCATTGTTACAAAAATTAAATAAGCCCGTGCGAGTGATTAATGATGCAGATATGCAAGGGTTTGGGGCAATTAAAGGTAAGGGTGTAGAGTTAGTCATTACTTTGGGGACAGGCTTTGGTTCGGCTTTGTTTGTGGATGGGAAGTTAGTCCCGAACATGGAAATGGGACACCATCAATTTCGCAAGAACGAAACTTACGAAGAACAGTTAGGACGGGCGACGTTAGAAAAAATTGGGCAGAAAAAATGGAATCGTCGTTTAGAAAAGGCGATCGCATCTTTGCAAAGGCTGTTTAACTATGATTATCTCTATATTGGCGGCGGTGAAGCAGTAAAAGTAAATTTTCAGCTACCTTTAAATGTCCGGCTAATTCCCAATATCACTGGGTTACTAGGTGGTATTGCTTTGTGGCGAGATTAGGGCTGGGGATTGGAGATTGGGGACTGGGGATTGGGGATTGGGGACTGGGGATTGGGGACTGGGGATTGGGGATTGGGGATTGGGGACTGGGGATTGGGGACAAGGTAGATGTTACCCCAAATGCCCAATGCCCCCTTCCCATTACTTTTTCACTAAAAAATAGGCATTAGCATATTCTGGTAGTTTACCGATATATTGCCGGAAGGATTTTTGATTGGGAAAAATCCCCGCTAAATAATCAAGTTGATACAGGTTGGGTAAAAATGCGCCACCTGTATCTGCAATCACTCCCATTTGCAGCTGTCTGCGTCCACTTTGAGTATTTTCAATGATGACGACTCTACCTAAACCAATATTTAATACATCTCCTGCAAATGTTACTCCTGGTTTAATAGAAATCTTGGCATCTATTTTGTATCCATAACCTTTGATGGCATCAACTTGTCTAAAATACCAGTAACGCTTTTGTGCTGTTGCCTTTAAACCCCGAATGTAAGACATCCCGTTATTTCTATCTACGTTAAAAAAGCCTTTAGAACCATCTAGAAAATTAATCAGGATTGTTCCCTGCATCAAGGCTTCTTCTAGACCATTACGGGTTAAGTAAGCTAATGGTGCAACTTTACCGTATTCTTTGCCGCCTGGTTCATAAATTCCTGATAAAACATCTTGCTTTGTGTATCTTGTGTAGAATTTATCTGTGGCTGTATTGTCTTTTAAGCTGTAAATGGGAGTGTTGTAGGTTGAGGTTTTCTTCCGTGTGCCTGGATGGGTAAATACAGCGTATTTGGTAATACGTAATTGCTTTTGATTCGGGTTGTCTGGCTTATAAGCATTCCAGCGAATAACGCGAAAATGACGATTAATAAAATTAGGATTTTGTAGACGTGTAATCCGATTTTTAGCAATATCTTCTTGAAGAACTTCAATCATGAAGTCTAATGTTTTTAAAATATCTTCTGTAGTGACTTTTTGTGTACTCAGCAATCCTGGCCTTAAGATATCAGGATCTGCCTTACCGTGTTCTTGAAAATACTTTCTTGTATTAACCAGCACACTCAATAAATCTGATTGATTAAAATTAACTTTATTGGTTGGCAATTGTGCTGCTGATAAAACTTGATTACCATTGACACTATATTTATATTTTCGCCATTCATCAATAATTGGATAACTGATGGATGTAGCCGCTAAATTTTGCTCGGATTTGGATGGATTATATTGATTCACCTGTTCCTGATCTGTCTGCCAAAAATTGGTATTAACAGCAGTAGATTGCAGGGAAGTCGGAGAAAAGCTTGTGGTAGTAGTAAAATTATTTAATTGCTGGTTTGAGATGAAATTATTATCAATATTTTGAGATTGTTGGGCTATCTTTTGATTTTTATTTTGGTTATATAGATGGCTAGCAGTTAAACCTACCAGTAATGATGCCGCAATACCTACTGTTAGTCTGAGTTTTTGGCTGAATATAATACTCATAATTTCAAAAATTCTGCGATCTATAATTTTGCCATGTGCTAATAGCACATTTGACAGGGCATCAAACCTCTTCCAACGTTCGGGAGAAACTCAGCCTAGCAGTATATTATAACCTGCGATTAAACTAGGGAGTAAGGACATAAACCTACAAATGTTCTCCAAATACAACACCAATGTCCTTGATGAACCCTCCGTAGTCCTGTGAGTTGAAAAATGAAATCAAACATGGGGAATGCGCTCATTCATTTTTGATTGTGGGTTTTTTCTGTGTGGGACTATCTTGAACTATCGGAACATTTGCAAAAATCCTCCTAGGGATTCATGAAAAATTATCTGTATTTTTCCACAATCGCTAGCACATATTATTGCTAGTCTGTCAATGCGTAAGTTATACACAGAATAGAATCAAATGCTACTGTTAGCATTTGCACATTGCAGTTTAATTAACCGTATTTAGAGAAAAAATTAAAACAAGATGTTAAGTATTCCTATTCATCGACCTTTACCGCGTGTACCGCGTTTAGTGACATCACTACCAGGAGAGAAGGCTTTAGCTATTGTAGAACGCGATCGCGCTGTCACTTCCCCTTCCTATACCCGCGATTATCCCTTGGTGGTGGCTCGTGGTGAAGGCTGTATGTTAGAAGACGTAGACGGGAACGTATTTCTAGATATGACCGCAGGTATTGCAGTCACCGCCACCGGTCACGCCCACCCGGAAGTAGTGAAGGAAATTCAGGAACAGGCGGCGCGGTTGGTGCATATGTCGGGAACGGATTTTTACTATGAACCGATGGTGGAACTCGCCGAACATTTAGCTATTCGCGCCCCATTTCCCCACGGAGGGAGAGTATTTTTTACCAATTCCGGTGCAGAGTCTAACGAAGGAGCGATGAAACTAGCTCGATATTACACCAAGCGATCGCTCTTTGTGGCTTTTTTAGGTGCATTCCACGGACGCACTTACGGTGCAATGTCCTTGACTGGTTCTAAAACAGTGCAACGCGCCAATTTTGGGCCGTTAGTTCCAGGGATAACTCATATTCCCTACGGGACTCACGCTAGTTTAGACCATCTAGAACAACAATTATTTAATACCATCCTCCCGCCCCACGAAGTAGCAGCCATTATCGTTGAACCCATTCAAGGAGAAGGTGGTTATATCGTTCCCGAAGATGGATTTTTAAGCAGAATTCGAGATATCTGCAATCGCCACGGCATCTTAATGGTAGTAGATGAAGTGCAATCAGGTATGGGACGCACTGGTCGTTTATTTGCTATAGAGCATTGGGGTGTTAGCCCAGATATTATTACTACAGCCAAAGGTCTAGCCAGTGGTTTACCATTAGGTGCTATTCTCGCCCGTCCGCAATTAATGACCTGGCCGCCTGGTTCTCACGCTACCACATTCGGCGGCAACCCCGTAGCTTGTGCAGCAGCTATTGCGACATTACGATTACTAGATAGTGGCTTAATGGCTAATGCTACCCAAATGGGACAACTCCTGCAAGCTGGACTTACTCAGTTACAAGCAAGATTTCCTAGAATGTCCCGCCCCAGAGGCAAAGGTTTGATGGTAGCCGTAGATTTATTAGATGCACAAGGGAATTATGATAGCAGATTGCGCGATCGCATCATTCAATCCGCCTTCTTAAAAGGTCTACTATTACTAGGTTGCGGTAAAGCCGCCATCCGTTTCTGTCCGCCTCTAGTTATTGAAAGCGACCAAATTCAAACCGCCCTCGATATTCTCAGTGAGATTTTGCATTTGGAGGGTGTGGGGGAGACAAGGTAGAGAGTAACTCATGACTAATGACTAAAAACTATGAAACCTGAAATTTCCTGTCGTCTTTGGGAATTACTTTGGCAAGAATATAAAGCCAGAGTTAATTATGCTCAAATCTATGAACAAATGATTACTGCGGCTGGTGGAAATATCGCTAATGACCATATCGCCTTTCGGTCTTTGCGGATGGTAGTTGATAGCCCCCAAGGTCAAGTTAATTTGGGAATCAATTATTTAGGGCAAATTGCTGAGACTTTGGGTTATGTATCAGCAGGAGAATATATTTTTCCTCAAACTCACCTTTATGCTCGTCACTATCGCCATCCACAACAAGTAGAATTTGATTTACCCAAGTTATTTATTAGTGAGTTAATTGTAGATGAATTGCCTGATCATATTGCTCAACTAATTTATCAAACAGTCTCTAAAATTCAGCATTCACTCACCTTTCCCCCAGCAGCAGAAGGAAACGATGAAAGTATTGTACAAAAACTCCGCAAAACTTTCACTCGTCCTTGGCTAAGTCCTCTACGTTCCACAGTAGAAACTGTGAATCAAGTGAGTCAATATGGTGCTTGGGTGCTGTTACATGGTTATGCTGTCAATCATTTCACAGGCTACGTTAACCGCCAAAATACGCCGACATACCCCGATATAGACACCACTGCTAGAGGTTTGGCTAATTTGGGTGTACCGATGAAAACAGATATAGAAGGCAATGTTAGCTGTGGACTACGTCAAACAGCCACCGCCGCAGTTAAGGAAATGATGACAGTCATTGATGATATTAGCAGTGAAGAAATACAGATTCCTTGGACTTACGCTTATTATGAAATCGCCCAACGTTATTTAGTAGAAGTAGCACCAGATAAGCCAGAATTGTTTGAGGATTTTTTAGGAAGGAATGCCCAGCAATTATTTGAAATGACTCGATTGTAAAGTATTATTTTCAGGCGATCGCTAAATTTTTTCTAATTTTACCATCCAAATTTCTCTGCAAATATATGGCAAATTCTATGATGGTGATTTTCCCATATCGACATCATCAAACCTGGGTATTTGATGATGAGCATGCGGGTTTTTAGCAGGCAAATTCTCACGGTGTGTAGTGATTTGCCAATACCTTTCTTCTTGCCTTTTACCGTGAATTATTTCTCTAATAAACCGATTTTCGCTGCTCAGGTCAGAGAATACTCGTTTAAATCTCTGCCATTCTAAATATTGAGTATGCTGTCTCGGAAGTAAATCCACATCATGATTTGAGCGAATCGCTACCATATAGTTTAGATTCATTTCATCTAAC
>Ga0209172_10004639_pt1 | contig 18088 bp, 13 predicted proteins | sample LarsenN4metaG_FD_184113 | JGI IMG/M metagenome (GOLD analysis project Ga0209172, IMG submission 184113) | Hot spring sediment bacterial and archeal communities from British Columbia, Canada, to study Microbial Dark Matter (Phase II) - Larsen... ... | reverse complement strand
TAGGTGCTGTTGGCGTTCGCTTAACTGGATAGCGAGGGCGTAAGGGGTCGGCATGGTACAAGAACTGCTGGATTTTAGACATCAGTTCTATTCTAGCTGTCTAACTACTCTTGCCTTCATGCACTAGTTGCTTGAGTTGATTCAAGGCTGGAACAACGCTTGCATTGGCTCGTTTATAAGGTTCTAGAAAACTTTGCTTTCCTGTCAGTAAATATCCCCGGAAGCCAGTTTCCATATCTAGCAGAAGCTTTTGGCTTGAATTGGCATGTGAAATCACTTGATCTGTATGATTTACCCACTCAAGTGCGGTTAACAACCGCGCAATTTGCCAAATAGAAATTCCCGAAAGCAACAACGGCAATGCGATCGGCAAAAAAATGGCGCGGGTTAACCCCCGCCGAAAGCCCCTCTGGGAAATTTGACGTGCCATAGCATCATGCTACTAGCTGATAGGTTTCACTCTGTCTTTGCAGACAAAAATCCCACTAAAGTTAGAGACACCTTTGAAATTTGGTCAAATTAGAGCGAGTACGGATGAAATGAGCTGCTCAGCATCAAAATCTTTCGGCAAAAACCGCTCAAACCCCGCTTTTATCATTTTCTCTGCCGATATTTCGCGCGTGTAGGAGGATAGCGCGATCGCAGGTAAGTGCAGGGAAGTACCCATTTCTAATTGACGAATTTGTTGGATCAAGCGATCGCCATTTTGATCTGGCAACTTCACATCGCAAACCAGAATATCTGGCTGAGAATACTGCAATTGTTCAAATGCTTTACTCACAGACCTCACCCAAACTACTTCTGCCCCTGCATTTTTAAGAATAAATTGTAATAAGAAAGCAACGTCTACCTCATCTTCAACTAACAGAACTTGGATTCCTGCTAAGCATTGGTCAGGGTGGACGCATATTTCGTTCATAGAACTCGCCTGGATTAAGATATTTGTGAGTAGGTCTTTTATCTATCTTATTAAAGATCTTTAATGATGTGATTACGCGATCTGTAGGAAAAATAGAGAGAATTAAAAAATTAAGCGAAGTTTATTTTACGAATTTGTTTTTTTGACAAATAAATAGCTTGCTTAGGTAAGATTAGTTCATATTAATTAGCTACTGTGGTAGTCTAATCAGCTCTGAATACACGGTTGTATTTCCTGGTTGACTAGGTGCAGCTTTAATTGTGCGATCGCCATTCTCTCAACTCGCAAACGGGATAAGATGAATTGGTATCGTCTCCTGACTCCGCCCTTACCGTAAAGATCAGATGGCGAAAACACACCACGCCAAAGATGGATAGAATCCACTTAATGTTTTTTGTAAGACCTCTCACCAGGTTGTGCAAATGAGCGATCGCGGAGAATCATAGGTTAAATAAGATCAAATATTTTGCCATCAAAAGGGGCGAACAGCTGTATAGCCTGCGGCAATAGCCTGCGGCATGGCTACGCTAGGGCTATGCTAGCGCCCGTTCAAGGAATTGTCGAAGTTATTGCCTTCGTTTTCCTGGATAGGCAACATAAAATAAAAAGTGCTGCCTTTTCCTAAGATACTTTCTACCCAAATCTGTCCCTCATGCTGTTGCACAATACTTCGACAAATCGCCAAGCCTAGTCCTGTGCCACCCTTTTGGCGAGAGTCTGAAGAATCAACTTGCTGAAATCTGCCAAAAATACTTTCTAGCTTCTCTGGTGGAATGCCACGTCCCTGGTCTGCAATAGAGACGAGAACACAGGTTGTGTAGGAGGGGGCTTGCCCTTGCAGCAGTTGCTTAGAAACTGGCAGGCTGATAGCATCTCTTACTTCAGCTTTGAGGCTAATTGAACAACCCATTGGTGAAAACTTAATGGCATTACTCAGCAAGTTTGTGAGAGTTTGCACAATTGCATCAGGAGCTACATCTACAGAAGCAGCGATCGATGTCCACTCAATTGAAATTTTGGCTTGATCTGCGATCGCCTGCACTGATTCTACAGCCTGCGCAATCAAATCACTCATCTCACAGGGTTCCTTTTTCAGAATCGCTTTACCCGACTCAAGCCGCTCTAAATTGAGGATGTCATTGACTAACCGCACCAGGCGATCAGTGCTTCTGAGTGCGACATCCAGCATTTGTTGGGCTGTCTCTGGTTCATCGCTGAGTACCCCCGCTTTTAGAATACCCAGGGAACCCCGAATTGCTGTTAGTGGCGTTCTCAGTTCGTGACTGACGATTGAAATAAACTCATCCTTCATCGTGTCAAGTCGATGGCGATCGCTCAGATCCGCAATTTGCACAATCAAATAGAGCGGAGCCGCTTGAGTATTGTGCATAACAGCCAGGTTCATTAAGCCCCAAATTGTTTTCCCCTGCTTTGACAAAAAACGCCGCTCAGCCTGGTGGGAAGGCTGAGCACCCGACAAAATTGGCTCTAACCAGCTAGTATCTACACCGCGATCGCCAGGGTGTTCAATGTCCTCAAGCCGCAGTTTCAGCAATTCATCTTCGGTGTAGTCTAACATTCGACAGAGAGCCGCGTTGACTTCGATAAAGCCGCCTGCCGGAGAAACAAGCGCCATCCCAACAGAAATGGTGTCGAATGCCCCCTTGAATTTCTGCTCACTTTGACGCAAGGCGAGTTCGGCTTTTCTGCGATCAGTAATGTCTCTGGCAGCCGCATAGACCAGTTTGTCAACCAGACACGATCGCCACTCAATCCAACGATAGGAACCATCGCGACAACGGTAGCGGTTTGCAAAGTTAAGGCTCGCCTTCTGATTCGCCAGAAGTGACATTTCATCCAGGGTACTCGCTATATCATCCGGATGCACAAAGTCTAAAAAGCGTCGCCCTTCTAATTCTTGCAGGCTGTAGCCCAGTGTTTTTTCCCATTCTTGATTCAGGCGGCGGAAATAGCCATCGAGATCGGCAATGCAGAGGAGATCTAGAGCGACGGAAAAGAAACGATCCAGTTCTTCTGTTTTAGCTTGAAGTTCCAATTCTGTTTGTTTGCGATCGGTAATATCGACTGAAATCGCAGTCACATTCCAATATCGTTGTTCCTCATTCCAAAAGGAGTTGTTTGTTTGCGAGATCCAGCGCAGGCGTCCGTCTTTGTGAAGTAGGCGATACTCATAGGCAAACGTTGCCCCAGCGAAGATATTAGTAAAGATCTGTGGAGCAATCACTTCCCAGTCTTCTGCGAGGATCAGGCTGATCCACAATTGATTGTCTTGAGTTAAGGCTTCAGTGGAATAACCACAAATACTCTCGGCTCCCTCAGAGACTTGTTCTATTACCCACGTTCCATCTTCAAAAACTCGCATACTGGCAATGCCTGCGATCGTACTATCGAGAATATTCTTCGTCTTAACTTCAGACTGCTGGAGGGCGAGTTCAAGCTGTTTGCGATCGCTAATATCAGTCAGCCGCACTAATTGCATCGCCTGCCCTGCGACAGTGATAGGCTTAGCTGCCAAGTTGCCCCAAAAACATTTGCCAGTTTTGGTAACGTACTCAATTTCTCCACTCCAGAAGCCTTTTTGCTCAATTTCTGCTGCGACTTCTGCAATTTCATCTTCAGTGTAGGGGTGCTTTTGCAGCGATGCACCTTGAATGCCAACCAGTTCTGCTTTACTCGCAACTTCAAACAGTTCCAGCGCTCGCTGATTGCAATCTAAAATCCGAGTTGTCGGGGGTGGCTCCACTAAAAAAATTGCATCAGTCGATTCATTAAAAATGGCTTCTCGCAGATCCCGTGAGTGAGCTAATTCAGCCGTTCGTTCGGCAACTTGCTGTTCCAGTTCTCGCTGATAACCTGTTCGTAGTTGGAAGGACAATTGCAATTGCTCTGCCATCTGTTGAAACGCCTGAGAAAGCTGTCTCACTTCCCCAACCCCAGTCACTGGTACACCCTGATCAAATTGATTTTGAGCAATATGTCGGGCCGAACGATTTAGCCGATGGAGTGGCTTAGTAATGCGTTGTGCAATCAGAAAACCGAGGGTGATCGTAACACCTAATGTAGCCAGACCTAGCAAAATCGTACGTTGGTTTTGGGCATGGATTTGAGCCATGAAATCCGAATCGGGCATGACCAGAACCATAAGCCAGTTCAATCCATAGCGATCGCGGTAAGGAGTCACTTGAACAAACGCTGGCTCTGGAGCAGCAGACACATGAAATTGCTGAGCCGCTTGAAGCCGATGAGGGCCACCAAATTGCTGACGCAAGTGTTGAGCAACAGCCCGTGTCAACTCATCTTGACTGTCAATCGCGGCTAGGCGGGTCGGTTGACCGTTGACTTGACGCATCGCCATCGCCTCTGACGAGACAGAAGTTGCGACTAAATCGCCAGATGGCTCAATGATAAAAATCTTCCCTTTAGGTGAGAAATTCAACGTGTTGAGAAAGGCACTTAACTCAACCAGCAAATAGTTTGAGGTGAATAGCCCTTGAAATTTGCCAACTGTATCGTAGACAGGAGCAATGGCTGTGACCTGCAAGATCGAGGCAACTGGGTTGATCTGGACATCAGTCCAATGTTGCTGAGGTTTCGCCTTGGCCTGAAAGTACCAAGCTGATTGCGGGGGATCTGGTTTGAATTGGAACAGGCGCTTGCGCGGCTTTCCCTGAGAGTCAACCAGATAGAATTGCCGTTGTTGCAGGCTATTCTTGCTGATATAGAGGGTTCCAATTGGTAAGGTTTGCCCTGTCAACTGACCAGTCAGGGCTGATTCTTCCTGAGTTATCACCCGCCTATAAGAAATACCGCTACCTTTCTCATGCCAAAAGCCATTTGCCGGAAGTGATGAGTTGAACCGCATCTGCTGCCATAATTGCTGCTGCAATTGCTCTGGCTGATTTACATTTAAGGTTCCTTGCTTAGCCTCTAATGAATTCGCTGCAACAATTTGCTGAGGAGTTTGCAAGAGGCTATCAAGACGATCGCGGACTCGCTCTGAAGTCTGTTGCAAAAGCTGGTATGCAAGACTCTCAACGATCTGTTGCCCACTTTGATACGACAAATAACCTACAAGTGCCGTTGCTCCCACAGTTTGCAGCACCAGGGGAATCACCAGTAACCAGCGCAGCGCAATGTTTTCTGGATAATTTCTAAGATCTTTTAGTTTCAAATTCTTCGCCAGGATCTTATGCCGCTCCATTCGTTCCTATCCGTCATGTTGTTTTGCCTGTTGGTTGTGGCGATCGCGCCTTGATAGATTGCAGCGATCGTGGGGAAGATCAGCGTCTTCGCTCCAAGCGCTTCCCAGATTAAGGTCGGGATCATCGGTGCATCTAAATAATCTATGGTCTGCATGAGTCATACTCCTTATCTGTTGAGCAGCTCAGCTATCTCAACCAGGGCCGCCATTGGTGAACGACTAATTTCTCCGTTTATTCTGTTTTATGATATGGTACTGTCTCTCCACCCGAAGCAGCTCACTTTTTTCCTGTCACATAATATTGCTTGTAGATTGATCCAAGTCGCTTTGACGCAGCTTGTCAGCCCAATGGATGATATTTACAGGTCTATTCATCGCTTTGCAAATTGAAATGAATCTCTAACTAAGGCAAAGACCGGGAACAATAGGAGGATGGTTACAAGGATTCTCTGATGATTGAGCTGATTGGCTATCGCATCACTGAACAACTCCATACGGGGATGAAGAGCCTCGTTTATCGGGGGCAAAGCCAGTTGGAGCCGCAGGACGTTGTAATCAAGGTTTTGCGCAGCGAGTTTCCCAAACTTGCCGAACTGGTGCAGTTTCGTAATCAGTTTACGACGACCCGTGGGCTAAACCTGCCTAACATTGTGCAGCCTTACGCGCTCGTTCCATACCACAACAGCTACGCTCTAATCATGGAGGACTTTGGGGGTATTTCCCTGAAGGTCTGGCTAGAGCAGCAACGCGAGATGGGGCAGCCAGTCATCGCGATCGCCCAGTTTCTCGATATCGCCCTCCAGCTAGCGGATGTTTTGCATGGCCTGTACCAAAAGCAGGTGATTCACAAAGACATCAAGCCCAGCAATATTCTTATTAATCCTGAAACCCGCCAGATCAAGCTCACCGATTTCAGCATTGCCTCCCTCTTACCACGCGAAACAACCGTCATTCAAATGCTGGGGAGTATGGAAGGGACTCTGACCCATATCTCTCCAGAGCAGACAGGCCGCATGAACCGGGGGATTGACTACCGCACCGATTACTACTCTCTTGGTGTCACGCTCTATGAATTGTTGACGGGGCATTTACCCTTCGAGACTCAAACTCCAATGGAGTTAGTGTATTGTCACATGGCTAAACAGCCGTTGCCAATTCAGCACTGGAATCCTTCTGTGCCAGGGGTAGTGTCAGAGATTGTCAGCAAGCTGATGGCTAAAAATCCTGAAGACCGCTATCAGAGCGCTTTAGGGTTAAAGCATGATCTAGCTCGATGCCGCACTCAGTTAGAGCAAACCGGGGTGATCGCCCCCTTTTCTTTAGGGCAACGTGACATTAGCGATCGCTTCCTCATTCCTGAAACGCTGTATGGTCGAGACAAGGAGATTACCACTCTGCTAGCAGCCTTCGAGCGCATTGCTCAGAGCGGTGAACCAGGTCACAGTGAGCTAATTTTGGTAGCTGGCTACTCTGGAATTGGCAAAACAGCGGTGATCAATGAAGTCCAGAAGCCGATTGTGCGACAACAGGGGTACTTCATCAAAGGCAAGTTTGACCAGTTCAACCGCAACATTCCGTTTTCTGCCTTCCTGTCTGCCCTACATGATTTGATTAGTCAATTGCTGAGTGAGTCAGACTGCCAGTTGCAGCAATGGCGGACTCATATTTTGCAAGCCCTGGGTAATAACGGGCAACTGCTGATCGATGCCATCCCCGATCTGGAACAGATTATCGGGCCACAACCGCCTGTAGTAGAGCTGGCTGGAAACGCAGCCCAAACACGCTTTAACCTGGTGTTTCAAAAATTTATTCAGGTCTTTGCGACCGCCACGCATCCCCTGGTGATATTTCTGGACGACCTGCAGTGGGCCGATTTAGCTTCTCTAGAGTTGCTGGGGCGGCTGATGGGCGAGATGGCGTGTCATCATTTGCTGGTGATTGGAGCCTATCGCGATAACGAAGTCAGTCCGGCGCATCCACTCATGTTGACACTAGAGGAGATTCGCAAAAGTGGGGCGATCGCCCATACCCTTTCTTTGCCACCGCTGACAGCAGAGAGTTTGAATCAGCTGATTGCCGATACTCTGGCCTGTAGCCTGCCTTTGGCTCAGCCCCTCAGCACTCTGATCTACCAGAAAACCCAGGGCAACCCCTTTTTTGCAACCCAGTTTTTGCAAGCCCTTTACCAGGACGGCATCATTACCTTTGATGTGACGCAGGGATGTTGGCAATGTGATATTGTGCGCGTTCGAGAAGCGGCGCTGACGGAGGACGTGGTGGTGTTTATGGCGCAGCAACTCCAAAAGCTAGCCCCATATACCCAGGAGATGCTGAAGCTGGCAGGTTGCATTGGCAATCAATTTGATCTGGCAACTCTGGCGATCGTGGCACAACAACCTGAGTTAGAGGTGGCGATCGCTCTCTGGAACGCGTTGGAAATGGGGCTGGTGTTGCCACAAAGCGAGGTCTACAAGTTTTTTCTAGAACCAGATGCGAATCTTGATAGTCCGTTTTTCCGGCTGGCTATCCCCGATCTGACCTATAAATTTTTGCACGACCGCATTCAGCAAGCCGCTTATTCCCTCATTCCTGACGAGCAAAAGCAGGAAACGCATCTCAAGATGGGGCAACTGCTGCTGCAACAATCTTCGCCTACCCAACGGGAAGAACACCTGTTTGCGATCGTCAACCACCTCAACCGGGGGCAAGCACTCCTGCAAACGGCTGCCGAACGGGAAGAACTGGCGCAACTCAACCTGCAAGCGGGACGCAAAGCCAAAACTGCGACAGCCTATCGAGCCGCAGTAGACTACCTGCACCAGGGGATTCGCCTGCTGCCTGCTGCTGCCTGGGAGCAAAAATATGACCTCACGTTAGCGCTGCATCAGGAGATTACGGAGGCAAGCTATCTCTGCACTAATTTTGAGCAAATGGAGCAATGGGCGGCGATCTCGATTCAGCAGGCTCGCTCGCTACTTGACACAGTACCAATCTACGAAGTCCGTTTGCTAGCGGGTCGGGCACAGGGTAACTACCTGGCAGCTGTGCGAACTGGGCTAGAAGTGCTGCACTCCCTCGGCGTTGACTTTTCAGAACAACCAACCGCTTCCGAGATTCAGCAAGCCCTGGCGGCGACTTACCAACTGTGGTGCGATCGCCCCCCCCTGAGTCTGCTCGACCTGCCCCTCATGAACGATCCACAACGGTTGGCAGCGATGCAGATCATGACCAAGCTCACAGCCCCAACCTATCGGGCATTGCCTGCCCTGATGCCGCTGCTGATGGCAAAACAGGTGGAATTTTCGATTCGTTTTGGCAATAGCCCCATTTCGATCTTTTCCTATGCGGGCTATGGCATGGCGTTATGCGGCATGGGCAAGATTGATGTCGGGTATGAGTTTGGGCAGGTGTCTCTCGGCTTGCTCGCCCAGCTTCAAGCAACCGCTTGCGAAAGCCGCGCCGGATACCTCGTCTACAATTTCATCAGCCATTGGAAAGACCCGATCCACCAAGCTCTGCCGGCCTTTGTCAAGGCTTACCAGAGCGGCTTAGCAACTGGTGATCTGGAATGTGTGGTGCTGAATGCCCAGGCTTACTGCCACTACGCCTACTTTGCAGGGTTGAGTCTAGCCGACTTAGCGACTGAAATGGCCGCCTATCGTCAAACTCTGCGCCAACTCAAGCAGGTTTCGCTCAAGTGCCTGGAAATTGTGCAACAGGCGGTGTTAAAACTGCTGGGCGAAGGAGAAACCCCCTGGTTACTGACAGGTTCGGTCTACAACGCCGAGGAGTCGGTAGCCTTTCATCTGGAGCATGGCGATCGCACCTCTCTCTTTCACTACCACTTTAACCAGACGGTACTTTACTACCTGTTTGGCTGTCTTGAGCAAGCGGAGCAAGCAGCCCAGCAGGTCGAAGTCTATCAAGATGGAGGCCGGGCCCAGTTTCCTCTTGCGCTCTATAGCTTTTATGATGCGCTGATTCATCTGGCTCGCTATCCTCAGACTCCACCAACTGAACAACCCGCCCGCTGGGAGCGGATTCTCGAACAGCAGGCAAAGCTGGAAAAGTGGGCTAGTTTTGCGCCACACAACCATCGCCATCGCTGGGAGTTGATTGAAGCTGAAACAGCCCGAGTTGAAGGCCGCAACCTGGATGCAATGGAAGCGTACGATCGCGCGATCGCCACCGCTAGAACACACGGATTCCCGCAGGATGAAAGCCTAGCCAACGAACTAGCCGCGAAGTTTTACCTGACCTGGGGGCGTGACAAGCTTGCGCAGCCTTACCTGCAAGATGCTTATTATGGCTATGCTCGTTGGGGCGCAAAAGCCAAAGCCCAACAACTCGAAGCGCTCTACCCCCAAGTGCTACAGTCCATTTTGTCGCCAGCTCAACCGGTTGCTAGCGAAGTTTCTCTAGTCAAAGTCGCGGATGTAACCACCAGCAGCAGCAACACCGCCCATCTCGATCTAGCCGCAGTCATCAACGCATCCCAGGCGATTTCCAAGGAGTTGCACCCGAACCAACTGATCATCACCCTGACAAAATTGGCACTCGAAAATGCAGGGGCAGAGCAGGGTGCCTTAACACTGCTGCAAGATAATCAGCTCATGGTAGTGGCTCAATGCCTGCGGGACAAAGTCTGTACGGTACAGATGACTCCGCTTGCCGGAAACGAAAGTCTGCCCAACAGCCTGATTCATTTTGTGTTTCGCACTGCTGAAACCTTTGTGATTGATGACATTCGCGTTGAACCTCGATTTGCGGCTGATCCTTACATCATGCAGCAGGCTCCCCGGTCGGTGCTGTGTATGCCACTGATGCAGAAAAACCAACCGATGGGTGTACTCTATCTCGAAAATAGCCTGACTTCAGGAGTGTTTACGGGCGATCGCATGAATGTCCTCAAGATCCTCTGTGCCCAGGCTGCAATCTCTTTTGAGAACGCGAACCTTTACGAAAATCTCCAGCTCAGCAATCGCAATCTGCAACAGTCGCTTGAAACCCTGCAAAAAACCCAGACTCAACTGCTTCAGGCCACTGAAAAACTCCAGCATGATGCTCTCTACGATGCTTTAACCAACTTGCCCAATCGCAACTGCTTTATGAATTTGCTGAACCATGCCATTCAGCTCAACAAACGTCATTCTCAGCGCCTCTATGCCGTCCTGTTTATTGATCTGGATCGTTTTAAAAATATCAACGATAGTTTAGGACACATCATCGGTGACGAATTTCTCAAGCTCGCTGGGCAAAGACTACAAAGCTGTGTTCGGCCATCTGATGTAGTAGCACGACTTGGAGGGGATGAATTTGCGATTTTACTGGAGGAGTTGCAGCATCCCGACAATGCTCTAGACGTTGCCCAGCGGATTCAAACCCAATTTGCTCTGTCCTTTCGTTGTGGTGACTACGAAATTTTCTCAACTACGAGTACTGGCATTACTTACAGCACCTTTAACTATCAGGAAGCAACTCAGGTCTTGCGCGATGCTGATATTGCACTCTACCAGGCCAAGGCCAATGGCAGAAATCAATACATTGTGTTTGATCCGGATATGCAGACCCAAGTTGCTCGTCGCCTAGAACTTGAGAATGAACTGCGGCGTGCCCTTGAAGCTCAGGAATTTTGCTTGCACTACCAACCCATCATCGCCCTTTCAACGGGAAAACTCAAAGGCTTTGAAGCCCTGATCCGGTGGCAGCACCCCACTCGTGGTCGAATTTCTCCGGTCGAGTTTATTCCTGTTGCGGAAGAGACAGGTCTGATTGGTCGGATTGGCTGGTGGGTCTTGCAAGAAGCCTGTCAACAACTGGCAACCTGGTTGGCGACCAACGTTTGCTCCACACTTCCCACAATTAATGTCAACTTATCGGCACTCCAACTCAAGCAACCCGAGCTGATTGGACAACTGGAGGAAATTTTGCAGGCAACCCAGATTCCACGAGAATGTCTCAGGTTGGAAATCACCGAAAGCTGTATTTTAGAAACCTTCACGTTTGAAGCCCAAACACTGAAGCGCATTAAAGCTCTGGGGGTAAGGCTCTGCATTGATGACTTTGGCACTGGTTACTCTTCCCTTAGTCGGCTGCATGAGTTTCCGATTGATACGCTAAAGATCGATCGCTCCTTTGTCCAACGGCTCAACCAAAACTCGCTAGAAACGGTACAAATGATTCTCACCCTGGCTCATGGGTTAGGCATGGATGTGGTTGCCGAAGGCATTGAAACGGAAGCAGAGTTGGAAATTCTACAACGTTTAGGATGCGAGTTTGGGCAAGGATATTGGTATGCGCCACCTCTGGATGCAACCCAAGCTTTTACTTGGCTGAAAAAACAGAGATGATCCATCTTAAATTCTGGAGACTTGCAGGTTTATTTGACGAGAGAAAATTCGAATTTGTAAAGGGATAATAAATAATTCCTGAAATGGGGAACATTAGTTGAAAGAAATAATTCGTTGGGATTGATTTCTTTTCACCTGATTCAAGGCGATTAATAATGACGAATTCAGCTTATGCTATGGTTCAGTGCTTCCTTACAGTTGCCAGTCTTACTGCCCTCAGCGCTTTGGCAACTCCCGTTCAAGCTCAAGCAGTGAAAACAGACGTTCAAACTATTGAGCAGAAACAGGAACAGACGACTGAAGTCCAAACCACTGAAACTGAAGTCCAAACCACTGAAACTGAAATCCGGACGACTGAAACTGAGATCCGGACGACTGAAACTGAAGTAGAACGCGTTGAAGCTTCCTCCGAAGTCCGTTTTACTCAAACCGTTCAGGTCGCAGTATTTGAAGCGATCGCCCAAAGAAGCCGTGTCAATGCCAGTAATTTACAGATTCTTGAAGTCTCACGGAGAAGCTGGACAGATAGCTGTTTGGGGCTACCCGGTCAAGGGGGGTGTACACAGGCTATTACACCTGGCTATTTAGTCAGCGTCACCGATGGTCAGCAGGTTTGGGTTTATCGCACCAATGCAACTGGCACTGGAGTTGTGTTTGATGAGCAGGCGACAACAATTCGGATGGCGCAGTTGCGAGTTCGTAATACACAGGTTTCTTTCCCCGATGTCCCGACTGATCACTGGGCGATCCAATACATTCGAGAACTGGCTGCCCTGGATATTCTTGAAGGCTACCCTGACCAGCTTTACCGCCCTAATGCACCTGTGACCCGGGCTGAATTTGCAGCCATCATCCGACGGGCATTTCAAGTGACTGCGGTACGTAACACCATTAATTTTGTAGATGTAGAAGAAGACTATTGGGCTAGAACTGCCATCAACGAAGCCTATGAGATGGGCTTCTTGAATGCATCGAACAGCGAGTTTCGTCCAAAAGCCCAACTATTTCGGGGAGATATTCTGTTTGCGATCGCGCGTGGCCTCAATATCTCGACAACAGATGTAGCACTCGACGTGTTGAGCCGTTATTCAGATGTGACGGTCAGTTCTAGCGAAGCGCGTCTATTACTCGCCTCATTAACCAACCGGGGCATGATTGTAAATTACCCAAATGCCGAGGAGCTAAATTTAAATCGGGTTGCAACCCGGGCTGAAGTTGCCGTTCTGGTCTACCAAGCCCTATGCAGTATGGGTTATGTGTCCCGCATCAATTCGTCTTATACTGCTCAAGACACAACAGTTGTTAAAGATATTGGTGCAGAAGTAGTTGGCGAGCCAAGCACAACCAGCACCAATAAGCCACGCCGCCAAAACTGTAATCAGGGAATCGGCAACGGTGCTGAGGGCTGTGATCCAGGTAATTCTAGCCCGCGTGGTGGAAGTAACGATGAGGGAGGACGCACGCCCGGTCAAAAACCATAGAGAGATAGCAACCTTCTAGATTGTGAAAAGATTTCCAAAGGAAATCTTTTCACAACACCTATCCAGTTTCACAATCATCCGAGACTGCTAAAGTCCTTTAGGCGCAGCGTATCGCGCCCCTTCTTCTGTATCTACTCTTTGTAATGCCGCTTCCATTGCAAGATCAGCTTTACATTGGTAGGAATAGATTTCAAAAAAGGTTTCTGTGTAGAAGTTTAGGAAAACGACCACCAGTAAGGGGTGGCCGCTCAGACATCTTCTTGAGCTATTCTTAGCACGGATGTAAAAACAAAGACCATCACGCAGAGGTCGCTTTTACAGAAAAATAAAAAATGAATCTAATTGCTGAGTATTGACTCAAGAGAACACACTCTAAACCATGAGAGTGAGTAAATTGAGCGATCGCAGTGTGTTCATCATAGCTTCACTTAAACACGGGAATGAACAAGGGGTAAAACCCTGCGTATCTTTGATTTCAGCGTAATTAAATACATCACCTAATTATCCTTCCAAAGAAGTAATTTTAACGTCTGCTTAAATTACAGCGGGCATTTGTCTACCACAAATCTAATTTTTCTTGAGAGTGAGACCAAGCTGAACTACGACAACGATCCTGCTTAGAGTGGCCATCAAATTGTTTGATGTAGATAAATCAACGAACCAAAATTAGGCACAATAAAAATGGCCTCTAGTGGTGGTAGGTCATGAGAAACCAAAATTCTTCTGTCAAACTGTTGGACTATTGCCAAAAGAGGGCATCAGACCAAATTGTTCCTAACCCTGCTGTTGTAAGCAGTTCAGGATGGGATGGGGTGCATCTTGAATTCCATCAACAACCGACTTTCGCGACTGATGAGCATCACCACACGATGCATGTGCTGGCTTGTGGGTTGGTTGATTCGTCTAACAGAACTGCATCAGGGGCGCGATCGCTCGATGGTAAACGCTCTAAAGAAAGGCGAGGTTCTGAAGATATTGCCATTATTCCAGCAGGCATAACCCATGCTTGTAGTTGGGATGCTCCGGCTCAATTTATTGTTCTAGCAATTGAGCCAACCCTCTTAAAAACAGTTGGGCAAGACTGGATTGACTCTGACCAGATCGAATTACTACCCCGGTTTATGAGTCAGTCAGATCGATTCATCCGAAGTATTCTGACGACCTTAAAAGAAGAAGCTGAAACTGGAGGACTGGGAGGCCACCTGCTAATCGATGGCTTGAAAACAGCATTAGCTGTTCATTTACTCCGCAATTACTGTGCCACGTGTCCCCAACCCCTTCATCATTCGAATGGTTTACCTCAACGTACACTGGCTTTAGTGAAAGACTATATTGATAGTCATCTCCAGCAAGAGTTGAAACTTGATGATCTAGCCGCGATCGCTCAAATTAGTCCCTATCACTTTTTGCGACTGTTTAAGCAGAGTATGGGCGTAACACCACACCAGTACATTTTGCAGCGGCGACTTAATCGAGCAAAGTATCTTCTGCGATCGAGTGAATTGAGCATCGTGGAAATTGCAGCTCAAGCTGGTTTTTGCGATCAAAGCCATTTGACTCGCTACTTCAAACGCATGATAGGAGTGACGCCAAAACAATTCCTACAGTCTCGCTCGGTGACTCACAAATCTCTGTGATTGTTTTTGCCAGTCATCAAAAAAGGCAAGAATATGCCAAACTGTCGCAACTTTTTTCTAGAGCCTCGCTGCACTGGCTCCTTAAAGTAGTAGCACCCTCTATTGGAAACGAAAGATGCAAGTTGATCAAGCGGCAAGTCTGGCGATCGCCAAAAACTTACCTGACCTACCCATGACAGCCCCATTATGGGGATTAGTCGTTTTTATCCTCTGGACGATCGCGGTAGTTGTTTTCTTGCTGGTGGTGAGAATTCGACATTTAGCGGCAGGCGGCAGTCCAAAAGACTTTGCGGCGATCGATGATACCAACCTGATGTGGCGTTTATTTCGAGTGCAAGCTAACTTGATTGAAAATTTGCCGCTGTACCTGGGAGTCGTTTTTCTTCTCACAGTGCGGGGTATCTCTGGAGGTGCAATTGATTTACTGATTGTTGTCTATATCATCTTTCGAATCTTACACTCAATCGTTCACATTCTGGGTACTGATCCGAGATTACGTGTGTTTAGTTTAGCCATTCAATTCAGTTGTTTGGTTGGTCTGATCAGTCTGGCAATCACTTAATTTATTCTTTAGTACAACAAGAAAACATCCATACAATACAGAAACAGAGAAAAACAAGAGCATTGCATGGATGTTTTTGAAATGGTTTTATTGATTGTGATGTCCTGACTGTTGGAAATAGTGAGCGATCGCGACTTAAACGACCAGTCACTATTCCGAGTCATGCTGAATATGACGAGCATTGGTCTGATCAATAGCCCAATCTGTCTTATTACTTGCGCCGATAATGAGCGGTCATAAAGCATTGCCACTGCCCATCATCCCTCAACATATGAGAGGTCATGACACGATGATCATCACTCTTGAACTCGATTACATCTTTGTACTTTGCCATAGTCTCATCACCTGTCATTGATGGCCCTTCGTTGTGCAGGGTTAACACCGTTTCAGAAGCATCTAGTTCACCTTCATATTGCCAGAGATACGTCATCATTGACCCAAGCCAAGTGCCCACATAGCGCTGTTTCTGCGTGTCGTAGCCGAGTGTCATCAGCGTTGTTGCATGACCCACACAAGGCATCTCTCCCTGTCCTTCTGCCAATATCCAAAGTCCACCTAGTGAGCGAACGGTCTCTGTGCCTGTTGATTTTACAGGAGGTTGATCCGGTCCCATCAGCGCTTCGGATTCATACGTCCACTCGCCAACAAGTTTCTGAAGCCATTGATGTTCTTTTTGGGGTTGAACAGGCATTGGGGCGGTTTGTTGCGTTTGAGTTGTTTCCATTATTTTCTCTCCTGGTTGTGAATGTTGAGCTGCAAAACTGTATTAGAATCGGCTCCAAGAGCCTCATCTCTAGCCATATGTAGGCTTTTGAGGCCATCCGGGCGGCGAGTCTTCAAAGTCTTCTTGCCGACCATAGGGAGTCATATCAAGTAAGCTGTAGGTGTCAGTTAGGGATTCAACGCCACGGGCATAGGTCGAGTACGTGTGAAAAACATCACTATTAAAACGGAAGAACACGCTGAGTCCGTGACTCTCGCCTTGCATCACATTGGGTCCGTTGCGTCTTTCTAACTCCGCTTTGTCGAGATAGTTGTATTCAATCGGTGCAATGGTTTCATCTAGCGTAACGTGAAAATCGTAGTTGAAATCGCTGCCAAAGGAAGAATACCAGGGAAGCGTCCAACCTTTCAGCTTTTTGTAGGCTGCCAACTTAGGGAGTGGGGCACGAGAAACCAGTACGAAGGTTGTATCCCGCTGATTCAGCATGGACAAGTCGCCGAGAGCATTGACATAGCCTGTACAGCCCATACAGCCTTTCTCCCAGTCTGGAGCAAACATAAAATGGTAGATGATGAGTTGAGTCCGACCATCAAACAAATCGATCAGTTTGGCGGAACCATTTGATCCTTCAAACGTATATTCCTTTTCCAATTTGACCATTGGTAGTCTACGTCGTTCGGCATTAACGCGATCGCGCTGCCTAGTCAACTCTTTTTCATGTTCAAGCAATATTCTGCGAGCAGTCAGCCATTCATCTTTTTTAACGATGTTTGGATGTGCAATTGTGTTCTGAATCATTATGCATCTCCATGATCTAATAGTTCAAGACAGTCCTGGTTCAGCATTAGCTACGGCAAGGAGCTATATCGATTGCTATTCTGTTAGGGTTTACACTTCTGCTTTTTCTCTCTCAGATTCACTTTGCTCGATCGCACCCGGTTCCATATACACTAGTTCCCAAATGTGACCATCTAAATCTTGAAATCCATGTGCGTACATAAATCCGTGGTCTTGTGGTTCATTGTAGGTTGTGCCACCCGCTGCGATCGCCTTGCGAACCATCTCGTCAATTTTGGTGCGGCTCTCAGCTGATAGACACACTAGCACTTCGGTACTCTGCGTGGCATCACAAATCGGTTTCGGCGTGAAGGTCTGGAAATTCTCATGCGTCAAAAGCATGACGAAAATATTTTCGGAGACAATCATGCAGGTGGCAGTTTCATCTGTGAATTGGGGATTAAACTGAAAGCCAAGCTGTGTAAAGAAATCGATCGACTGCTTTAGATTTTTGACAGGTAAATTGACGAAGATTTGAGTTGTCATTGCTTTTTCGGGTGTAATTTACTGTGGATTATTCATGGAGCACTGAGAGAAAATTCAGAGGCTGATGTAGTGGTTCAAATCACTTGCTCACAGTTGATCATCCAGGGTGTGCCAAACTGGTCAATCAACATGCCAAACCGAATAGACCAGAAGGTTTGAGCAATCGGCATTTTTACCTTACCGTTTTCTGCTAAAGCATGAAAAATGCGCTCGGCCTCGGCTGGCTCAGGAACACTCAGTTGTACGTAAAAGCCTTGGGGTGTTTCAAAGTATCCTGGGGGGCAGTCAGATCCCATCAGCAGGCGATCGCCCAGATCAAGGCAAGCGTGCATGATTTTGTCGTGCCACTCCGGTGCAACATTTTCTGCCGAGGGTGCGTCTTTGTGAGACATCATCATAGTGATCTGCCCCCCCAGGCATTGCGCGTAGAATTTGAATGCCGCTTCGCAGTTACCGTCAAACATCAGGTAAGAATTGATTTTCATGTAGGCTCCTGTCGTTACGGATTGAGGGTAAAGACGGCTTGAGCATTGCCTGGGTCAAAGGGTACTGAAATGTGTTCATGTAGAATCTGCCAATTGCCCTGACGTTTCTGACAAACAGCTGTAGCCCGCATCCACATTTGCATCGCAGGATGGTCTTGCTCACCCTTAAAGCGAAACAGCCAGTGAGCAGTTGCTAAATCAGCATTGACCGTAATGGTGAGGTCGCGTGTTTCCATTTCAAACGCATCTGGAAAGTAAGGTAACTGAGATCTTGCAGCATTCTCAATAAGCCGATTCTAAGCGAGGTTTGAGGTCAATATCGAACCCAAAATGAGCCGCAATATCAGCGTGAGATTGGATGCGTTTGAGTAACTGAAACCAGATA
>Ga0209172_10004638_pt1 | contig 18095 bp, 18 predicted proteins | sample LarsenN4metaG_FD_184113 | JGI IMG/M metagenome (GOLD analysis project Ga0209172, IMG submission 184113) | Hot spring sediment bacterial and archeal communities from British Columbia, Canada, to study Microbial Dark Matter (Phase II) - Larsen... ... | reverse complement strand
ACTGATACCGACAATGCCGTTGCCAAATACAATTCACCAAGTCATGAACAACCTGTCAGGTTGTTCTACTTCACTGATACCGACAATGCCTTGCCAAATACAATTCACCAAGTCATGAACAACCTGACAGGTTGTTCTACATTATATAGAGATTAAGAAAAGGAATTTCCTTGCAAAGCCCGCAAAGCGGGCGCAAGAAAGTAGCCCAGGGCGATAAGCCCTGGGTAGAGGTGGCGTTCCCCCCCAAAGCCCTGAAAGGGCGACAGAAACCACCGACTCTAACCGGAAGATCTTTTTCTTATAGCGTTTTTCACGTGGGCGGCGAGATTGGGCCGGCCCACTCATTCAGCTCTCCTTAGCCTACTACTATTCACTCCAGTGAAAACCGCTATAAAATCTATAGACGTTGACTTTGATGCCCTTTGCATTATAAAGTCGTTGGCTCGATCACTATTTACAATGGATGTGGCAATCTTACTTATCCGGCGCGACCACTGCTGCGAAGATGCGAACTGGCAGTCATCTGTGGCGCTCTTATGATCAGCATTAGACGCAGGAAATTTTTGAAGGAGATATAGACTATGAATATCAAGCCATTTGAACCAAAATTCATGAAGATTGGAATACTCACGGCTGCTATACAGGAGCTGACTCCGCGAGAGATCAGAGATAAAGATCCTGATAGAGCGATAGAAGAATGGATCGCTTATGCCAGAGAGCTGGGAGCAGATAATATTCAGCTCTCAGCTGCTCTTCACCCAACTGAAGCCGACATTCCGGCGGAAGCGATGCTCGATCCGGTAGCCAATACTCTCGATCTGCGCGAGCCTTTCAATCGAAAGCGCGCCGATAGAGTGTTGGCCGCTCTCAAGGAATATAATATTGGTCTCTCCGACCTCGGCTATTTCGATAATATGCTTCACGAGGACCCGAAGATCCGCAAGAAGAAACACGATTTCATGCTTCGAGTCTTCGATGCCGCTGTGCTGCTGGGGGTCGATGCCGTCTGCGGATTCGTCGGCAGAAACCAATCTCTCAGCATGGATCAGAATCTGGATGACTTCAGAGAGAGCTTCATTCCCCTGTTGAAGGAAGCCAAAGCCCGCTCTCTGACCTACCGAGTAGAGCAGTGTCCTATGCCCGGCTGGACGGTCAAGGATAATTTCCATAATAACATCGCCTACACTCCCGGCACCTGGATTGCCCTCCATCGAATCTGCGAGAAGGCGGGGGTAGGGGACCAATTCAGAATTCACTATGATCCTTCGCACGCAATCCTGATGGGGCAAGATACTCGCTCGCTGTTCCAGTACCTGAAAGATGAAGGATACAACTTCCTCATCGGAGGGTTTCATGTCAAGGGACAGGTGATCAATGCCAAGGGCGTTGCTGCCTGGGGCTACGGCGGGCAGACCGTCGAGCGTGGCGATTGGAAAGATGGCAAGCCTTCCGATAAACCATCGGATCAACTCAACGCCTGGAAGAAGCAGACGGTGCTGTGCGAGCACGAGCTGCCGGGCACAGCAAGGCACGATCCCCTGGCTTACCTGCAGAACAGGACAGTAGATTGGCTGGATCATCAGCTTGCCGCGCGCGAATTATTAAAGCTCAATATAGCCAATACCCATCTGGTCGTAGAGCACGAATATCCGCCGGCGAGGATCCAAGACAAGGAGCGCCTCAGACCGATACTCAAAGGATCAATAGCATTCGTTCGCAGAATTGATGAGGCCGCTGCCTGCATGTATGCGCTACAACATGAAGTCCTGCCCGCTCAGGGCATCCCGGTTCAGGGGATAGGGCGAGAGGCGTATCGCTCTTGAATCGGCGACGAGTCCGAGGCGCCGCTTTCAGGCAGGTCTTCTTAGCAGCGAAAGCAACCGCCTGCTCGAAGGCGGCGCTCCGAATTCAGTCGTCCGTATGGGCCAGAACCAAGGCGCGCTCGCCTATCCGAAGCAAGTTGTGCAAACCGCAAATAGAGGGCCCCTATGAAAGCGAGATTGATCTTCCTGTTGCTTCCTTTGCTGCTCATCAAACTGCTTAATGTTTCATCATTGGGATCGCAATCTCAGACCAAGCCCGCGCTGCTCGCAATCACCCATGCTAACGTAATCGACGGAATTTCATCTCAACCAATACGCAATGCAACCGTGCTTGTGCGCGACGGTCGAATAGAAAGCATCCTGGCAAATTCAACCAACATCCCCCCAGGCGCAGCGACGCTCGATTTGAAAGGGCGATGGCTGCTTCCAGGCTTCGTCGATGCGCACGCACATATAGCAGACCTTCGCGCAGCCCGCGCAGCGCTGCAATCAGGTGTGACAACTGCTCGATGCCTCGGAGTCAATCACTTCGCCGATGTCGGCATCCGCGAGCTTAACCACGCCGGGGTTGTCGATCTGCCTGATATAGTAGCAGCCGGTTACCACGTTCGCCCGCGACCGGCAGAAGAGTTCTTCATCAACTTTCCCCGCATGAGCGATTTGATGGCAGGGGTATCGGGCCCCCAGAGCGTCCGCCTGATGGTGCGCACGCTGATCGATCGCGGCGCCAATGTGATAAAGATCATGGCCACTGAGCGCGCAGGGCTGCCCGATACCGATCCGCGCAAGCGTGTCTTCACCGATGAAGAACTCGCCGCTGCCGTCGATGAAGCGCGCAAATCTGCCTGTTACGTTGCCGCTCACGCGCATGGCGATGAAGGCGGTGCCGCCGCTGTGCGCGCAGGGGTGCGCTCGATTGAGCATGGCACATACTTGAGCGATCAAACGCTGGCGATGATGAAAGAGCGGGGGACCTATCTTGTGCCGACCATAGCCACAGTAGCGGACCTGATCGATCCCGGCGGCGATTACGACAATCCAACGCTTTCGATTCGCGGGCGCGCGATGTTGCCGCGAGTGCGCGAGACCACAGCCCATGCCTGGAAGATGGGAGTGAAGATAGTCGCCGGCACAGACACCGGCTACGGCCCCGCCAGCGTGCGCCGAATGCCTCATGAAGTGATCGAGCTGGTGAATATCGGAATGCCCGCGATGGATGCCATCAAAGCAGCGACTTCGACTTCGGCCGAATGCCTCGGAGTCGATAAGCGCACAGGCTCGGTCAAGCAAGGGCTGGAGGCTGATCTCATTGTCGTCGATCGCGATCCCCTTGCCGACATCACTGCGCTGCAAGATATAATCATGGTAATTAACAACGGCAGAGTGGTTGTCAATCGCCTTGGATGGTAAAAGACAAACGGACATATATGACGAAACATTTGGGCAGATATACTTTGGTAGTGTTGGCTCTCACTTCAATGGTACTTTGCCAAACAGCGCTTTCGCAAAACGGCAAGAAAAAGGCCGCTAGACAACCTGAGATCAAGAGCGTCAGAATTGCTTTGAAAGAGGAGCCCCGGCTTGGGAGCAGGCTGGCCGGTGGAGTCAGATCGTCATCAATACTGCTGCCGATATCGCCAAGTCGAATGTATCCAAGTTATGAGGTCTCATACGACGACATCGAATATACGATCTGCGTCAACGGAAACAGGATCATCAATTACATCAGCACTGAGACGCCTGATTTTAGAACGCCTGAAGGAATTGCTGTTGGGAACACGTTGGAGAAGGTGCTTGAAGTATCGCAGGCCAAGCTAGTGAAAGAGAAAGGGTGGGCCTTTGTTGTTCCTCTCAAATCTGGGTGGAAAGCCGCGTTCATCCAGGGAGCTTCGATGACCGAAGGGGAGCTTGCGCCAAATGCGCCTGTGATCTGGCTGTTCAAACGAGGCAGATAAGTAGGCGCCCGCTCGCTGACCAAACCGGCAGCAATTGCGACGCGACGGAGCGGGCGCACGCTACAATGAGATTAGATTATGGCCCCCCTATTCGGGGGCCCCACATGACACCTAAGAAGCTCTCATTAACAATGCTTCTGATTATAATCTGCGGCACTTCGGGTGCATACGCATATTGGAGAGTTCTTTATCCTGGCGAATGGCAGAAGAAGGAGAGTAACAAAATGTCTGAGTATGAAGGAAAAGTCCATGCCGTCGAATTCCCCGAAGGGCTTCAATGGATCAATACAGATCGGCCGCTGACACTGAAGGATCTGCGCGGCAAGGTAGTGCTGCTCGATTTCTGGACATATTGCTGCATCAACTGCATGCACGTCATTCCCGATCTGAAGAGGCTTGAAGCGAAGTATAAAGATGAGCTGGTCGTGATTGGAGTTCATTCGGCCAAGTTCAAAACCGAGCGGGAGACCGACAACATTCGCCAGGCGGTGTTGCGCTACGAAATAGAGCACCCGGTCGTCAATGATTACGAGATGATCCTCTGGCGCCAGTATGGCGTTCGCGCATGGCCGACGCTGATCTTAATCGATCCGGTCGGCAAAGTCATTGGGGGACTATCAGGCGAAGGAATCTACCGGCCATTCGATGAAGTCATCGGCAATGTCATAAAACATTTCGACTCCAAAGGGCTGATCAATCGCAAGCCGCTCAATCTGGCGTTAGAAAAGAGTCGCACGCCCAATTCAATACTCTCATTTCCCGGGAAGGTGCTGGCGAGCCCTGATGGCAAGCGGCTTTTCATCGCAGATTCGAACCACAATCGCATAGTCATAGTCTCTCTTCCCGACGGAACCGTCCTGGACGTGGCAGGCAGCGGTCAGATGGGAATGGATGATGGAAGCTTTGAGAAGGCAACATTCAATCATCCGCAAGGCATGGCGCTTGACGGGGATATATTGTACGTTGCCGACACAGAGAACCATGCTATTCGCCAGCTCGATCTGGCAAAACGGACTGTTATTACCATAGCGGGCACAGGAGAGCAAGCGCGGCAGTTCAACCGGCCGGGCATTGGGACAAGCGTTGCTCTCAATTCTCCCTGGGACCTGGTTCTGCATAAGGGGATACTCTATATTGCGATGGCGGGGCCCCATCAGATATGGCTGCTGGGGCCCCAATCCCGGCAGGCCATGCCCTACGCAGGCACAGGCCGAGAAGCCAGAATAGATGGCCCTTTGCTGGCAAGCGCACTGGCGCAGCCCAGTGGCATTACCACCGATGGAAAAAAACTCTATTTCGCTGACAGCGAGACCAGCTCGATTCGCTCTGCCGATCTTGATCCTAACGGGAATGTAGAGACGATTGTCGGAGTAGATCTATTCGAGTTCGGCGACCGAGATGGGACCGGCTCTCAGGCGCGATTGCAGCATCCGCTGGGTGTTGTATATCACGACGGAGTGCTGTATACGGCCGACACATACAACAACAAGATCAAGAAGATCTTCCCTGAAACTCGCAAGTCAGTAACATATTTAGGAACCGGAGAAGCAGGCTTGCGCGATGGAGACAAGCCACTGTTCGACGAGCCGGGCGGCCTGACGGTAGCAAACGGGAAGCTTTATATTGCCGATACCAACAATCATGTAATTCGCGTAGCAGACCTGAAGACAAACACTGTATCCACACTTCAACTGAAGGGACTGGAGAAGCTGCGCCCATCGATGGCGGCATCGGCCGTTCGCGGAGAAGTAATAAGGCTCGATGAGCAAACGGTAGCTGCCGGAGACGCAACACTGAAGATCGATCTGCAACTTCCCGAAGGCTACAAGCTCAACTTGCTTGTCGCCTCTCAGGTGACAGTTTCGGCTGGCGCGGCAGGAGTGCAATTTAAAGATGGCGCATCCCAGCAGACGATCAGCGACATGAATTTTCCTTTGGCGATACCGGTTAAACTACAGCAAGGAAGCTCTCAGATCAAAATCGATCTTGTTCTTTATTATTGCGAAGAGAAGAAAGACAATCTCTGCTATTTCAAGGAAGCTCAGTTTGAGATTCCTGTAAAGGCTGTTTCAGGCGCTGGCATTAAGCAGATCAGTGTCTCATACTCGGTCAGCGGGAAGTAAGCGGAGTGCTACTTCCCAAAAGTCGATCAATCGGCTGGCGGCGGGCCCAAAGTAGCTTACTATTAACCTAAAATTGCACCTTCACGCGCGGGGAGCTTGGCGGAACGCTTGTGGACATGCTAATATTTCCGACCTAATGCTCTGGCCTATGCAGCAATTATAGTCAGTGCTCCTCTGAAACAAGAGTAACTGTTCAGAGAGAGCCGACTCGAAAGCCTGTTCTTTAGAGATTCCGCAATCCTACTGCAAGGGGGCCTTAGCTCAACGGTAGAGCAGCAGACTCATAATCTGTTGGTTGTAGGTTCGAATCCTACAGGCCCCATCAATCTACGGCGTGCCGCTCGAGCCTGGGAGAAAAGATCGAGCGCCTGGCGGTAATTCTGCTGAAACTCATCAGTGCGATTGTTTTCGTGGGCGAGCACGGCACGGTAAAGCATCGCGCCGCAGATGTACAGCAACCTGTCAGGTTGCTGCCGGTCGCACACTATCAGCAACCTGACAGGTTGCTGTACATCGCATTTTCGTCATTTCAGGGCGTCGCACGAGCCGTCTGAAAGACTCCTTAGAAAATACTCCGGGAGTGCCGCGACCCAAAGAGTGCCCCGCCTTGCCTGCTTAGGTTGTACTACCTGGCAAGGCGGGCCTCTCAAGGAAACTAGTACCCCCAGAATTTTCATCATTTCTCTCGCGTCGTCGCTGACAACATGAATGACTCTTCAGAAGATGTACAGCAACCTGTCAGGTTGCTGCCGGTCGCACACTATCAGCAACCTGACAGGTTGCTGTACATCGCATTTTCGTCATTTCAGGGCGTCGCTCAAGCCGTCTGAAAGACTCTTTAGAAAACGTACAGCGAGGCGGTCAGGTTGCTGGTAGGTCGCGCACTATATTTCTCTCGCGTCGTCGCTGATGACATGAATGACTCCTCGGGAAAAGCGCTCCATATCATCGGCTAAAAAGCCGGCGAAGATGTCTCTCACGAACGAGAGTGTGTATAGAAAGGCGAGTGTCCGAGGGCGGCGGCTCCAGTGACTGTGCTACTGCCACAGCCGCAGAAAGAAGTTTACTGTGCCAAATAGATACTTGTCTCCAACCCTTTCTGTTCCTTTGTGGCGTTTAACCCGCGAGTCCTGCATCCGCTCTTTGAAATGTCCAAACCAAGCTGGGCAGCAAATTCAAGAGGCCGTCTGCGACAAGGATTAAAACAAGTCGGTAAGAGATTCTACGCACGTCCCTCCGGGACTGGCCCACCCTTAATCTTCGGCCCTTCTACATGCCCTCCGGTCACATAAAAGTTAACTCTAATTCCTTCTGCTAGGGGTCCGATCACCTCAGGCGGAGTCTTGAGCGTTGCCGTGTAGGAACAGATATGCTCAAGGTTGTAGTCGAGCATGCTTTCTCCTCCTCGTAGATTCGAGATCATACTAAACTTCGTATGTATGGTCGGATAGCAGGGTGATGTTACTACTGCCCTGCCCCCGATTCAAAACCTTACGTGAAAGTTTGCCTTGGCCCCCAACCGTTCGGCGATTGTTCGGGCGCCAAGCGCCCTCAAAACAGTTCTAAAAATAACCTGCTTTGAGGACTTATAAATAGAGTGACAATAGATCCTCCTTTCCCTCCCCTCAAAACAGTTCTAAAAATAACCTGCTTTGAGGATGGCGGTCGCGGCCTTCCGGCTCTTCTCGGCCTTCTCCTCAAAACAGTTCTAAAAATAACCTGCTTTGAGGACGCTTGGCGCCCGAACCGAAAAACTACTACTCGACAATAGCCTGATAGACGAGGGCGCGCAGTTTCCCATGATCATCCACATCTCCCGCCGGGATCAGTTGCGTGAAGTACACAACCACGAGCTGTTCCTTCGGGTCCACCCAATACGCCGAATGGTAAGCGCCTCCCCAACCGAATTCGCCGACAGAGCCGGGGACCCCTCTGGCCCCAAGATCCTTCACTACATAGAAGCCGAGACCAAAGCCTTCTCCCGGCCTGAAGGTTTTATCTCCCAGATGATCAACCGTCATTAACTCCACGCTCTTACGACTGATGATTCGCCTACCGTTCAGCTCCCCGCCGTTGAGTAGCATTTGCAAGAATCGCGCGTAATCAATCGCTGTTGAGAGTAGCCCTGCTCCTCCCGAGTAGCTTTTCCTGGGGCCATTCATATAGGCCCCCTGGCCAACCATGCCGCCTGGATCTGGCGCTCGCTCAAGCCCCCCTGACGGGCGGGCCGAGTATACTACAGCCAGGCGATCTGCCTTGGATTCGGGCAGGTAAAAATGGGTGTCCTTCATCCCCAGCGGCTCCAGGATGCGGGATCGGAGAAAGCTGTCAAGCGTCTCGCCGCTCACCCGCTCAATCAGCGCGCCCAGAATATCAGTAGAGTAGCCGTAGACCCAGCGTTCCCCCGGCTGCGCATCGAAGGGAAGCGCTGCCAGGCGAGAGATGGTTGCGGCAATCGGTTCGTCGCGATTGGCAAAGTACCATCCGGTTATTCCTGCTGCTTCCCAGCGGTCACGGGCGACCCCTCCGCCATAGCCGATGCCTGCCGTATGGGTGAGGAGATCGCGAATGGTGATGGCCCGCTTCGCCTTCACAACCTCATACCCACCTCCCTCCTTCGAGACGGCAACTGTGGTCTCGCGGAATTCCGGCAGGTACTTGCCAACCGGATCGGAGATGAAAAGCCGCCCCTCTTCTTGAAGTATCATGACGCCAACGCTCACCAGAGCTTTGGTCTGAGAGGCTATGCGGAAGATGGCATCTTCTCTCATCGGCGAATCGGCCTCGCGATCTCTCTGTCCGAATGCTTCCAGATAGGCCACATGTCCCCGCCTCGCCACCAGGACAACCCCGCCGGGCAGCTTGCCATCCTTGACGTACCCCTGTAGAACGGCGCTCAGGCGCTTCAATCGCTCGGATGAAAGCCCTACCCTCTCAGGCGCAACCCGCGAAAGCGCCTGCGCATAAAACGCCGGAGCACTAACTAATATGATTAAGAGCAGACCGGCCAGGACTCTTGTGCGCTGCTCTCGTATCAATCTTGCTAATCCAGTATTCATAGTAACCATCCTTTCACCTGTATGCGTTTGTTCTATGCCGGTTGCACGCCCGGCTTCCCGTTTTCGATAACAAATGAAGCGCGTGTAGAGATCGGGGCCCCACGCTCGGTTACCTTTCCCACCACGCGATAATCGCTCTGCCAACGCTCCTCGGTTATTGCGCAACGCACATACCCGCGCTGTCCGTTGAAGAACTTGATATGCGGATTCTCCGATAGCACTCTCTCAGTTTCCGGTCGCTTGTCTATTCCATCGCCTCCTGAGCTGATTGAAGTCCCCACGAATTCTGTTGCCAAAGTTGGCGAGCGGGGATTGTCGAAATCGGCCTTCAAATCAGCGACCCAGTTGGCATGAATATCGCCGGTAATTACTATGGGATTAGACGGGCGACGACGCTGCAAGAAACCGAGCAGGCGGTTGCGCGCCGCCACATAGCCATCCCACTTGTCCATAGAGTACCTCTTGGCGTCATTTAGCGGATAGGCCAGTTGCGCCATCAATACTTGCTGAGCAATGACGTTCCAGCGAGACCGCGACCGATCCAGTCCTCTGAGCAACCATCTCTCCTGCGCCGGTCCGGTTAAAGTGGCGCTTGCGTCAAGCGCCTGCGGGCAACGCTCTTTTATCCCATCTCCACAGGGCTGATCGCTGCGGTACTGGCGCGTGTCGAGCACCGAAAACTGAGCCAATTGCCCATAGCTGAATCGGCGGTAGAGCAACATATTGGGGCCCCTGGGCATTGAAGAGACGCGCAATGGCATGTGCTCATAGTAAGCTTGATAAGCAGCAGCGCGGCGTCTGAGGAATAGTTCTCGTGGGGCGTTGTCTTCGGCCACTGCGCCGGCATAGTTGTTATCAACTTCATGATCATCCCAGGTCACGATCCAGGGAAAGCTGGCGTGAGCAAGCTGTAGATCAGCATCGGATTTGTAGAGCGCATAGCGATTTCGGTAATCAGCCAGCGTCATGATCTCCGGGCTGTTATGCTGTCTTACTCGGCTTGTACCGACGCCGCCTTCGTAAATATAGTCGCCAAGATGGATCACCAGGTCGAGGTCCTCATCTGCCAGGTGCCGGAATGCAGTAAAATACCCTGCTTCATAGTGCTGGCAAGAGGCAAACGCGAAAGTTAATTTATCAATGCGCGCGCCAGCAGCAGGAGCGGTCTTTGTCCGCCCAATGGGGCTCAGATGAGAGCCGACTTTGAATTGATACCAGTACCAGCGATTGGGGCTCAATCCTCGCACATCCGAATGGACTGAATGAGCAAGATCAGGGCGTGCTATGGCTGTCCCCCGTTTCACAATTTGTTGCATCTTCTGATCGGTTGCTACTTGCCATTCTACTCGGACATTCTCTGGGGGCATTCCACCACCGTTGAGCGGATCGGGCGCGAGCCGCGTCCAGAGCACAACACCATCAGGCAGCGGGTCACCTGAAGCCACGCCCAGACTGAACGGATTGGTCGAGAACCTGGGCGCCGCCAGCACTGCGCTGCCAGGTAATTGATGGGCCAGAGCAGCCCAACCGAGTAACGCTCCGGCTCCAATGAAAAACTCACGGCGACCAATGCGACACAATTGATTTGATTCGAATTCGATAGCGGACATCAGTTGTCTCCTTGCTTTGATTTAGTATTGAAGAGAGCAAGAACAGATTACCGTTTAACCCAACAGCATTCAAAAATCAATCGATTTTCCACAACCTTAAGCTCTATAACTTTGAGATTTCATCCCTGGTTTGCTATTATGCGCCAACAAACAGGTCTCTCTGTTGGAGTGCATCCCTATGAGAAAGCTATTAAAAATCGCAGCCGTAGTTCCTCTGGCGTATTCTCTTCTGATCCTTGGATCTTACATAGCCATGTGTCAAAGCCCCGGTGTTTTTTCCAAGGTAATGTCTAATACCCCCGGTGTCGCCTTCCTGATATTACCTTTTAAACCACTGTGGTTACATGCACGAGCAGGTAACCTCAAGCCAGGTGATTATGCCCCGGATTTCTCCTTAAACACTTACGACAAAAAGTCCACTGTGCAGCTTTCCAGTTTTCGAGGCAAAAAGCCCGTTGTATTAGTCTTTGGCAGCTACACTTGACCGCCTTTTCGTCGGGAGGTTCCCGCCCTTAACAAACTCTATCAGCAGTACAAGGACCGAGCGGAATTTTTTCTAATTTACATCCAGGAGGCACACGCCAGTGACGCCTGGCAATTGGAGATAAACGAGAAGGAGAATGTAGTCTACGAAGACCCCAAGCGATATGAGGACCGTATCAATCTGGCCGGCGCATGCTCGATTAATTTGAAGATTGAGCTTCCTGTACTGGTAGACACGATAGAGAATACAATAGAAGCCGCCTATACCGCCTGGCCGGACAGGCTCTATGTGATAGACCGCGATGGTCGTGTGGCTTTCAAGAGCGAGCCCGGCCCATTCGGATTTAAAACAGAACTACTATCCAGGGCTATAGAGCAAGTGGTTGAATCGAGCACAAAGATAGACAATCAATAGATATTGACAACCCGAGGGCCCCGATGACTGGATTCTGGTTTTAGAGCAGTTTTCAATTGTGTTTACTACAAGAGCAGACTCAGCGCAAAGGCGCCTCCGCCGCGCCGCAGAGATCACTCAGCGAGCATCAAGAGCTTCTGCTAAGCTGCTGTGCGGTTATTAGCTAAATCCATTTGCAAACGGATCTAGAGAGATGGATCGCACCTGCACTCTCTTGTCAGGCTTTGTTTTCTTAATGACGATATGTGCTCCGAGGTAGCTGAGAGTCCATCTCATCAGCAAATCAAATGCTGTACAAAGCTGCCGGTACCATCCTTCTTTAACATGCTCAAAGCTGCACGCCGTGCTGCAAGCAAAACAGCCGCTGCTAAAGTGCGGGTTGCAAATCGGTTTGCCTTGGAAGTAAGAGCCGGGCGGCTTTGCCGCTTTGATGTGCGGAAAGTCTATGACTTTCCCAGTCCACCACCCCTTTTGCGGCGGCTGTGCCGCCCCCTTGCCCGTAATAAAATCCTCTCAGTTCGAGGCACAGCCTCCTGGCGGCGCAGCCGCAAACCAATCTCCGCGCTCCGGCGAGTCTTCGACTCGCCGCACATCCGTAGCGGCAAAGCCGCGATCTTCATCACTCAAACTAAACCGAATTGCAAACTGCTCTAGCATGGTTTAGACCAGATCCGACAAAAAATGGCGCTGCCTACTTTGCTCTCAAGAATGAGAAAGGGCGAATGATTCGCAGCCTTGTGATCGTTAGCGCTCAGCGAATTAGACGCCAATTGAGCGCCTCCTGTTCCGCCATCGCGGTAGTACTGCCAGTTACCCACCAGCCTCTCAACCATCTTAATCTCTATGCCCAAAGTCTCAGCACAGACCGCTGTGATTCGTGCCCCAAGCAGCAGGAATCTTGATGCTCGCTGATCCCACACAGTTCCCTCTACCAATACTTCACAGATCGAGGCGCTGCTTGAGAGGCGCTCCTTACAATAGTCTCAGGCACCTCTTGTTTTCAGTAATAGCTTATCGCCCGAATAAACTGTGTCACCGATCTGTATCCTGCTTTGGTAATCCAGGTTTTGGTCTCCTTTATCCAATTGACCCGCAGGTCATAATCATACGTATAACTTTCCTTGTCATACAAAGAACCATCGGCATCGTAAGCAACTCTTTCTGTTAAATTCCCTATGTCATCATATATGTGGAAATACTTTCTATTACTTGGCTCAGAATATAGATCATCTTTGTGGCTTGTGTGAGTCAGTACGGTTAGCTGGCCACGCTCGTTGTATTGATGATAAGTCATTCATCTTCACCACGCCAGTTATGTATCTTCTCAATTATTCGACCACAGGCATCATATTTCTCTATATCATACAATTCTCCATTAGAATCATATTCAACCTTTTCAATGACACGCCTGCTATCATCATAGGTGATGACACGCTTGTGCCAAGTTCCTTTCTCCGGATCGACTTGAGCTGCTGCAGCCTGTGCCTCTCCCGCAGTAAGGCCCATAGGGGAGTAGGCAGTATAAATAAGGCCGTTATCATCTGTGATTTGTATATTGCTTTCTTCTTTATGCCAGTACTCTTCTTCAACCCTGTTTCCATCGGTTTTGTATGTATAGGTACAGGTATTTCTCCTAATCAAAGTACCGTCTGCGTCGTAAGGAGCTGCCTCAATGACATTTCCTCTATGATCGTAAAGTATATGATGTTTGCCTCGCTCACCTGGATAGTAGTAGGTTTCTTCAACCTTATTTCCTTTCGAGTAATAGGCGTAAACGGTGACGCCAGCCTCCGATCCGTCTTCATCATAGCCTTTTCTTTGGATCACCCTTCCTTCGTTGTCGTAGACGTACACAAGTCTGAAAGGCTCTTGTTCGATATAGCTGTCTGCAGAGGTATGCTCAATCAATCTGCCTTTGGTATCGAATAATAGTTCCTCATCAAGCCAGCAGTTGCCCTCCGTTTCCTCTGAATCGCTATCAAACAGGGTGACACTCTCCGTTCGCACACTGTGAACGGGGCCGTACAGCCCGTATTTTCTCGATCAGTTTTCATCTGAATGTCGGGTGCAGAAGTAAGCGTCTGTCTTAAAATAAGGGATGGGCGCGAGCGATGGCGAATCAGCCCTGTCTACTTACCAGACCGCCTTTCCATACCGCCGAACGATATATCCTACGGCAAAAACAATCGCAGATGGTAGCCATACCCACTTCAATTCACTCACTATAACTCGTACCCCCCACTCAGAGAAAAAACTTGCCACTCTGATTGGAGATACCTGTATTGGCCTCCAGGGAAAGAAATACCTCTCATTACTGAACGGAGCAAACAGGGCCACTCCTAGCCCCCCGTTTGTCAGCATGTCTAGCAGCGAGTGTGAAAGTGTTGATATAAACAAGAAGATGAAGGTCACCAGGTTACCGCCTGAACTATTTCGGAACAGAGTAAAAGTCAGTAGTGCGCTCAGCGCAGTGGCAAAGACAATAGAATGCGTAAAGCCACGATGCCCCAACATCTCGTTATACCTGATCCCGAAGCTGAAACCAATTACATCCAGATCAGGGATGATCGAGCAGGCCGCGCCAGCAAGCACCAATGTGGGTGGTACTGCACCTTGAGGAAAACAGGCAGAAAGCGCGAGCGGTACTGCTGGATGAGTCAAGACTGAACACATAGGGGTATCCCACTCCAGGTGGCCCAATTCGAAATAGACATATTTCTCTAAAACGGCACCAACTCTGTGGTCGTCGCTCTGGACTTTGCTCGACCGAGATCCCGCGCGTACTTGATCGACCCCGGCGTGTTGTACTTCTCCAGGTAGGCGCGATCTACTGCATCCTTCAATCGCTCGCTCCTCGTGTGCACAGCGCGAATGGCGATCTCCTGACCTGCCACCTGTATAGCGCCGACCGGCTCTTCAAGGAATGTCCGATACCAGCTTCGCGGCTTCAGGCTCCATGACCGAACAAAGACCCGGTTTTCTACTACTACAGCCCAGATGCCGATGAAACGGTGGGGCTGCGTGCCAGCCCTAATGCCCAGAATCTTGCCGTCGCGGATAGCAGCGAGGATTCGGTCGGGGAAACGTCGCTTCGCTTTCATGTATACGCCTCTCTTGTTCTCAGATGTTGGTGATTGAGGGACTGTATATGTTCAGCGCCGCAGTAGCTTTTGCGGCTGTGCCGCGCTGATGTGCGGCGAGTCTCCGACTCGCCGGGGCACCTGCTTCTTATATCTTTTAGCGGCTGCGCCGCTGCTTCTGGCCACGCTAAACACATACGAGGGACTAATTTTACAGTATCGTTTGGCCCCCTCGAACGGATCTGCTGAATCTGCTTCACCGGAATGTTTAAAGGCGTCAATTCCAACCCCGAAAGGGTTGAATTCAATAGCCAGGGGTGCAACCCCTGGAAGTGTGAGTGAAAACCGACCGACCCTGAAAGGATCGCTGTAACATCAATTCAACCCTCTCTCATCTGCCGGGTTTAGTCCCAGTGCCGAAATAGACTTCTCAGGTATACTCTATGGATTCCCCAAACCGAGTCCTAAACAGATCATTCAGGCGCCGTTGGAATTCGTGCCACTGCCCGGCCTTCAGCATCCGCCGCAGCAGTCTTCCCTCGACACTGATCTCCCTCACTGAGAGAAAATCAGTCGCACTCATCGTGATTCGATACTGGCGGCGGCTGACTTCAACTCCTAATAGTCCTACTTCCTCCAACGCCTCTTGAAGATGGCCGTCTTGCGAGAACCACTCGTCCCACGGTATGAGTTCTCGGAAGGCATGCTGGAAACGTTCTTCACTCACGAATTCTGCGGCCACTTCCTTCCAGACTCGGACGAACTCGTTTTGAGTTGCCCCCCACGCCGTCACGCCCAGCCTGCCTCCCGACCGGAGAACCCGGATCACATCTGCCAGGCCCACCTTATAGCTCTTAAAGTGGGAGAGGACGAAGTTAGCTATAACTGCATGGAAGAGGTCATCAGGAAAGGGCAGTCCTGGAGCTTGCCCAGCCACTATCCAACATCCGCCTTTCCTCTGCAGAAGACGAAGCATCTCCAATGAGGGGTCTAATGCGACGACCACACCCTGGGGCCCCACAATCTCTGCCGCCGGTATTGCAGCCGCGCCGCTCCCGCTGCCGACATCAAGCACAAGACCCCTGACCGGCAGTCGCAGCCGTCTCACAAGATCCCTGGCTGGCGCGGCAAAGTGGTGCGGCACGGCGAGGCGATCATAGGATGCGGCCGTCTCAGCCTCGAAGTACGGCGAATGTTTCATCATTTCAAGTACTTACTTAGCCATTCCACCGCCTTGCTCGCATACTCCACCGGCGGGCGGTGATCACTGTTGTAGAAGACGAGCTCTTCTCGCTTGTCCTCAACTTTACTCAGACACATAATAAAAGAGCGTTTTCCACTATCAAGGAGCAATCGAGCAATGACACGCGCAATCGCTAAGCAGTTTGCTTGATAGCTATCAGCTAGCAGATGATGGCTTTCAGCCAAGTAATTTAATGGCGGCGTCATAGATGCTGATCCCGCGTGAACTAAGGCTGGTCTTCCTATTCTAATGACAATCCATCTCTTAGGCCAGCGAACTATTGATTATGCCGCAGATTACTCGCCCAGCCTTGATCTCGTTAAACATCCTTGCTCCACCACAATCCACCGGAGCCGCTTTCGACGCGCGGCAGAGCAAGCTCTATTAGCGATACCACGATACGATTGTGTACCGCTCGCCGTGAGTCACTGGCGCCACCTCGTGCGTCGTCTCTGCGCGGAAAGCGACGAGAGTCCCCGGATCGGCTTCCAGCGGGAGATGAAAAGAGGGACCGCAGTACCCTCCGTGAAGGATGAGTGCCCCACCGCCATATCTATCAGGCGCTGGCTCGGCCGACTGCCGGTTCAATAAGATGACGACCGACACCTTGCGCAATCGCGAGTCATCGAGGATGAGCGGCGTATTGCCGTCCTGGTGGGCAACGAAGAAGTCGCCGGTATTGTAGCGAAGGAACTGAGGCTCTTCACAGCCGCTAGAGGTTATCCCGAAATACTCTTCAATTGCTCCCTTACAGTTCAGCAGTTGGCGCATCACGCGATCACTCGCTCCTGATGAGATAACGAGGCGGGTCACCTTTCGCACGCGCGTATCTATCGCGCCCGCATCCTGCTTGCCATAGACCGCTGCCAGGTCGCCACTAGATAGCCGCATCTCAGCAAGGATCTCCTCGCGCGTGGTAGCGTCAAGAAAATCCTTGATTACAAGTAGATCGATCATCGATTTCAGGCCCATCTGCACTCTAATCTTCTATTTTCCACAATCATCAAGCCAACCTGCGAGACTCTGTACATCAGTTCTCCCCTCTGCCTGCTCTCTATTCTTGCTTCGTATTCGTTTAGCGTGGTTGTAAGTGGTGCGGCTGCGGCCGCTACCTGTGTGTGGCGAGTCTGCGGACTCGCCGGGAGTCTACTTCTTAGATCCTTTGGCGGCTACGCCGCTGCCTCTGCCCACGCTAAACACATACCTTGCTTCTATCTCACTAAGAAATACATCCCTTGGGTCGTCCATTCCTGACTATATTCTTTCGATGATAAGCATCCTGCCTGCCATCAGCGCCTGCCGGATGCCTTATTTATCAATTTCAAATCACCATTACATATTGCCTTATAAATTCGTCACAAAAGAAAAACAGCAGGCCGTCTAACCTGCTGTTACCCTGTTGAATCCATTGGTGGCCAGGGACGGAGTTGAACCGCCGACGCCCAGATTTTCAGTCTGGCGCTCTACCACCTGAGCTACCTGGCCACTCGCTAAAGCCCGGAAGGCCTGAACGGCTACATTGTCGATGACCTATATGCCAGAAATCCCCGTAGCCGCGAAACCAGAAAAATAGCATAAAAACTCTGAAAGGGAAAGACAAAAATTGTGGAGCATATCGTTAGCACATAATATGTCCGCTCTAATTAGCAAATGAAATGTCCGCTTTCAGCGGCATAAGGTAGGTTTCAGATGGAGGTATTGATGAAGCACTACACAGTCAAAGCGGGCCAATCTCTGCTTGCAGATCCAACAGAGTGGATGGCGTTACAGTTTGGCTCGCCAGCGGGTCATAGTCCATCCAGATCTGGATGGCAGACTGAGCATAAGCTATGGCCCCCATATCGTCGGCCATTATACGGGGCTGATGGCTTAGCAATAGAGAAGGCCAAAACAAAGCACTCTTCAGCTTCGAGGATCTTATTTGTTGGCAGCGTGAACCATTTCTCAACGCTGCGATTGATCAATGCGTAAGAGAAGAAGAAGAGCCCGGCCACAGGCAGCAGCGAAATGGCAATTGCGAACGTCCGCGAGCGGCTCTCGAACTTTGAGCCGAGTTTCTGCTGGCGTCGCTCGCGGCGCAGCTTGAGCAGGTTGCGTCCGAGCATCAACAGGAATACGAAGAGGGCGATGAAGTTCAGAGTCGAGAGCGCATAAAGAACAAGTGTTTCACCAGGGGTATTGGGGTGACTATCGGCAGAGTATCCAGCGCCCCCTGAACAAACAGCAGACCCATCAACAAGAGAGTTCCAACCGAGAGGATGATGATGCTTATCCTCCTCTTACGCAGCTTGCCGGTCTCAACAT
>Ga0209172_10004637_pt1 | contig 18099 bp, 15 predicted proteins | sample LarsenN4metaG_FD_184113 | JGI IMG/M metagenome (GOLD analysis project Ga0209172, IMG submission 184113) | Hot spring sediment bacterial and archeal communities from British Columbia, Canada, to study Microbial Dark Matter (Phase II) - Larsen... ... | reverse complement strand
CCGCGGCTGGATACCCGCTGACGTCAATTCCACAACGGAGGATTGGCGCAGATATGATGAATCAGGCCAGATCCACGTTGAAGGTGTGATTCGGCTAGGGAGTGGCAAACCAGTTTTCGGTGGTGTGGAAGATTCGTTGCCAGCCGATGGCTCTCGACTTGACGTTTGGAACAATGCTGATGTGGCACGAATCGCTGATCAGCTATCATATCCCACCCTTCCAATTTACATCCAGCCTGAAACGGACGCGAACGATACCATACCTCCAATTCCCTCCACATCCGAATTCGAGTTGACAGAAGGTCCTCATTTTGGGTATGCTTTGCAGTGGTTTACGTTTGCCGCGATTCTATTTTTTGGCTACCCGTTCTATTTGCGGAAACAGGATTTAAATAACCGATGAAATATTCCCTCCGTTCAACGTTTTCGCGCCTTGTTCTGGCGTTATTCGCGGCTGTGCTGGCATTGACCGTTGCTGGACGATTTGTGACTTTATCCGGCGCGTCCGAATTTTGCACAGGTTGGCCGTTGTGTATTCCCAGCACACCGCTGGGCTATTTGAAGTTGTTACATTTGTCGTTGGTTGGAGTCGCCTCGCTCCTGATGCTGGCTGTCTTTTGTAACGCGTGGCGCGAACAACGCGGTAACCGAGTGCTTCTGCCTCTCACAACGATTCTTGCAGTGATGTTCTTCGGGCAGGCGCTCGTAGGCGCTGTACTGGTAACACAACCGAACGCAGGGCACTTGTTGGTCTTGCATGAGTTAACCTCCTTTGCGCTGTGGCTGTCCCTCGGTTTATTGGTGTATGCCTCTGGTGTATTGGCTGACGGTACAAAGGTTGAGGCGAATTCCTCTCGTCGTCAACGCGCGAAGGATTTCTTTGCACTCTCGAAACCACTGATCGTTGGATTGCTTTTGATAACGACCTATGGCGGACTTGTGATCGGCATGAAAGCCTGGCCCTCCTTTTCGCTTACTATGTGGACGTTGATCGGTGGTGCGCTTGCCGCAGGCGGATCGAGCGCATTGAATCAGTACATTGATCGTGAATTGGATAGGCTGATGCAACGTACCGCGAAACGTCCCTTGGCAGACGGTCGTTTAACAGACGCGGAAGGTCTCGCCTTCGGGTTGGGCTTATCGCTTGTAAGCTATTACATCCTCGCGTGTTTTGTGAACGATCTTGCTGCCTTGCTTTCACTCGCAGGGATAGTTTATTACGTAATCGTTTACAGCCTTTGGTTGAAAAAAGCGACCGTACAAAACATCGTCATCGGCGGGGGAGCGGGGGCGATTCCACCGATGGTGGGATATGCCGCTGCAACGGGTCACCTCGATTGGACAGCTTGGATCCTCTTCGCCATCATTTTCATGTGGACGCCCCCGCATTTCTGGGCGCTTGCGATCGTCCGTATGAAAGATTACGAACACGCTGGCGTACCCATGATGCCAGTTGTGCGCGGTGAACTGGAGACTCGAAAACAGATCCTTGTCTACACAGTCGAATTGGTCATTGTTACATTGTTGCTGCCCATTCTCAACCTGGCAGGCACGTTCTATCTAGTCTCTTCGTTGGTTCTTGGATGTGCTTTGATCTACGCGGCATGGATGGTGTGGCGTAAGGGCGGAAATAAACTTGCCTGGCGCATGTACAAGTGGTCAAGCTCGTACCTGGTGTTCATCTTTTTGGCGATCATGATCGATTCGGTGTTATGAATTAGTTCGAGGGGAAGATACACGAGTCGTCTATGCGGTCCGACACATCGCTGAAATAGTGAACCGCCTCTGGCGTAGAAAAATATTGATGGTTTGGAAGAAATTCCAGGTTTGCTGAAAAGTATAGGTTAAAAATCATCCGGAACGTATTGACCGGCGTTAAGTCCTGCGGAACGATAGTCGCCTGAATGCCCGGCAGAAGCAACGCGTTCAGAATCGAATATCGTTCGTAAAAGCATGGAGGTGATTCTGATGCGGCATCCAGGAAGTTGCCCGGGCCGTGGTCCCCCTGTAGAATAATGATCGGAGGTGTGGCTGAATTAGCAAGAATGGCATCGACAGCTTGGAGAATTTGATCATTGACAAACGATACCTGATCCAGGTAGCCCTTCTCATATTTTGCTGGAGGTGTTATTAGATAACGGTTATCTGCAATGGTAAATTGATAGTCCGGATCAATGGGGTTGCCTTCTGCATCGAATACAAACGGAGGATGCGGTGAAACAATATGAACGAAGACGAATTTCGGCGACATTAGTGTAGCGATCTGACCGAGTTGCTGGAACTCATAGAGGACAGTTTTCCTGTGGGAATCGTAACTTGGGATGGAGACACCGTATTTGCCCATAAAACCCAACATCGACAGATTCGTATTTTGGACAAAGAACCTCTCGAACTCATTGAGAAATAGTGGATAAGGCTGACTGTAGAAGTCGGCATCTTTGAGGGATGTAAAACTCCATCCGCTTGCGATATTTGCAGTATGGTACCCTTGGGATTCGAGAAACTTGCGCGTCTCGTTATTTGCGAATGTTCCAGTCAGAGGCCACCAAAGATACGACTCACTCATTATCCGGTCCACACTGTCCAGGTATTGCATATTTAGGGATGAGCCGACGGAATGAATCGTGCGCGTGTAGTTCGATTTGCCTTCCTGGATGACGACAAATCCTCTCTTTTCAAGCGCGGAAATAAATCCTGAGTTATCGAATTCGTGCAGTTTTTGTAACATCTTATCTCCGCCGTAGGCATCCAGAATAATGTAATAAATATCGGGCTTGTGAGTATATGGAAAGGGTGTCGTTACACGGATCGATTCAGCCATAGATACATCCATATCCCATGGCGCACTGTGGATGAATAGAATGTAGCTTCCACCGAAATAAACTGCGAAACCAATGCTCAGTATGTTCATCAACATGTAGGATGGGCTCAGGTCAAGCTTTCGACGTAAGATCGACAGCACTACTGATGCCGTAAGAATGATGGTAATGAGAAGCATGAATAGATCGCGTGTATAGAGTATGCCTAGTGTCGCAAATGATGCAATCATCCCTGAAGATAGATGATCTCGAGTCAACACAAAGGTTATTAATACAGAGACCAGACAAAAAAATATGCAGAAAGTGACAGCTCCCCACAAGCTGTTTGGAGGAGCGTGAGTCTTTATGTTCATGCTCATCATATATGCTGCAATGGGTGCGCTGAATGAAAAGAGCAGTGCGTGTAAATAATAGCGAATATTTTTCATTGGATATTAAGGATGCCTGTCCACCGATCTGATCTCGAAAGCTTTGATATTGTACACCATGTTAGAATCCACTCACTTTTAAAGTTCGACTTATATGAGAAAGAATATTACCCGCGACGAATGGGCAACTCTTGTTTTGCTTCTGGCGATTGGGCTGGGAGCCTTTGTGCGTTTCAATCCGACCATGCTTGCAGGTTATGCTATCAACGATGGCGGAATGTTTACGGTGCTGATCGAGGATCTGATCTCTAACAAGTACCGGCTGCCATCATTCACTTCTTATAACGATGTTGGCATCCCTTTTGCTTATCCGCCGCTTGGGTTCTATCTGGGCGGGTTCGCAGGCAGTCTCTTTGGTTTCGAGACTGTTGAGACTGTGCGTTGGCTTCCGGCTTTTTTTGCGTCACTGTCCATTCCTGCCTTTTATCTCCTTGCCCTGCGCCTCTTGGGCGATAGGTATCGCGCTAGTCTCTCCGCACTCATATACTCCTTCATGCCTCGGGCATTTTCATGGCTGGTCATGGGCGGTGGTTTAACACGCGCTCCGGGGCAGTTTTTTATGCTGCTAGCTCTTGTATTTATCGTTCGCCTATATCAGGAGGGGCGACGGAATGATATTTTGTTCAGCAGTATGTTCGCTGGATTTGCGGTTTTGAGTCATCCTGCGTCTGCTGTGCAAACCCTCACATCGGCATTATTTCTCTGGCTCACGATTTCCCGTACGCGCGATGCTTTCATTCGTTCAGTCTTTGTAGGTATTCTGGTCGTAGTATTTACTTTGCCTTGGTGGTTGAGTGTCGTTCAAGTTCACGGTGTTGATGTGTTGCTCAATGCGGCGCGGACTGGTGGTAAATCGACAGCGGTCTTCAACCTTTTGTTCTTTACATTTTCAGATGAACTCTATGCGACGTTGATCGCTGTATTGGGTTTAATCGGGCTAGCTTATTGTCTCTTACGCAGAGATATTCTGCTTCCTCTATGGCTGGCATTTCCTTTTGTAGTGGCAGGTCGCGGTGCGGCGAATCTTGCCGTAGTTCCATTGGCGATGCTTGCTGCACTAGGGCTGACAGAAGTTATCCTAAAAGTGCTCAAACCTGCCCAGCCGACGGTAGCAGAGGTTACTCCTACCGAGCGAAATGTTTTTTTATATCTGATTCTTTATCTAATATTTTCCACCGTTCAATTTAGCGCGCAGTTATCCTCTGCAACCCTCTATTCGCCTGATGAACAAGCCATGCGCTGGATTCGGCAGAACACGCCCGAGGATTCCCAGTTTGTTGTTCTGACGGGCACCACTTCGGTTTCGTGCGATTCGGTGTTGGAATGGTTCCCTGCCATCAGCGGGAGGAAAAGTTTGTTCACGGTGCAGGGCACCGAATGGACGAAGGGTGCAGAGTTCAACGACTATGTCCGCTCGACATATGCAGTGCAGGAGTGTTTATCTAAAAGCGACATCGCTTGTCTGGATGGGGTTGTTGATCGCGCGGATTACGAGTACATCTATGTTTCGAAGCTACTTCGAGTGAACAATTGCAGTCCGCTTGCGCCGCAGATGGAATTTCCCTATTTTGTGGAAAGTCTTAGATCAAGCGCTGGGTTTGAGGTTGTGTACGAATCTAATGGAGTTTTGATCTCGCGCCAGAAATGATTATTTTCTTTGAAGAATGATGGCAACCGAATCTTGATAGTTTGTCTTCCAGGTTGTGTCGTTTGCAAGTGCACTAGCTAGCGGGGATTGTGGAGAGACAATTACCCAGTCAACCTCATAGTCCTCCAGCAAATCGCGCCAATTATATTTTGCAAGCAGAGTGGTTTCGTAGTCGCGCATGAGCGGCTCGCCGTAGAAGTCGCTTTGGCTGTCAACAAAGACCAAATCGCGGGGCCATGTTCGGTAAAGCAAATATCCACCCCAATTGAATTCGTTGAACATCCTGCCTTCGGGTCGATTTTCAATTAGCCAGTTCGCCGCACCCACAGGGAAGACTTGCGGGTTGAAACCAAAGATCGGTTTGTTAATTGATTGCCGATAACTGAAAAATCCGGTGGCGAGCGCGATGAACATGATCGGAAATAAATACCTGTACCTCGGTGAGGAGAAAAATGCAAAGCGCATTTCGATTTTTTTCCAGCGGGAGGTTTGGTTGAGCGATTTTGAAATCAGTTCTGTGAGAATAGGCGTGGAGGCAATTGCGAAGAGCGGAGTATTTCGCGCCATGAGAAAGGACATGAAGCCTAACCCTGCCAGTAAAAATACGTGACTTGCCGATATTGACCTCCAATGTGCGAGAAAAAATATCGTGCTCAGGAGCAGTAGAATGGCGAAAGGCGCGATGGATGGGTCGGTGAAATCTGGTGGCATGGTCTCCACGGTGCGGCTGAGGATGAACGCACTGTGGTTGTTGAGGACGGCTTCCCAGTTGCGCCAAAGATCAGGCGTGGCGATTGATGCGGCAAGAGAAAGTAGTCCCACAAGCAACAATTTTCCGCCTGTTTCGCCAGTGGCTTGGTTTTGCCTTCGATCGAACAGCCAACCTGCGGTGTACGCGGCAAGTGCAAGGAAGCCGAAGATGAATCCCCCATGCAAGTTCGCCCAGAAAAGCATAATGAGTGGAAAAACATATTCTCGCACCGATTTTCCGACCCGGAGTTCCTCAAGGTTGTGAATCCAGAGCGCAAGCAACAAAAAGGTAATCACATGCGGACGTGGAAGCCAGTGAAGGCTTGTGGCCGCGGTCGCCAACAAGGTGACGAATATTGCAACTAGCGACATTCCATTTCTGTGCATCGAATGTCGAAAGACTACAAGAATTGATGTGCCAACGATGATCGCTGTGAGTAAGATAACCCCGTCCAATCCGAGCAACCGATTTGAGATCGCAAACATAACTTGTGATAACCATTCATACGGCGGGCGGGATTCACCGATCAGAGTGTGCGAAAAAATGTCACGTGTGGGAACGATGCGATTATCGAGTATGTAATTTCCGAGAGTGATATGCCTGCCAAGGTCACTGTCGATGCTGAGCATCTGTGCGCCTGACGCCAACACACTGACGAACACAGCAAAGAAGACTACGTCCGACATCTGAATTGCAGGTTTCTTCATTATCTGATTTTAAATCAAAAAGCGATGGCGTTTCAATGCCATCGCTTTTTGATTTATTCTCCGAGATAGTCGCGCAGCTTGCGCCGAATGGTGGGGTGCCGCAAACGGCTCAATGCCTGCGCTTCGATCTGGCGCACACGTTCGCGCGTCACACCCATTTTGCGGCCGACTTCTTCGAGCGTGTATGCTTGTCCATCAAGCAAACCGTAGCGTAATTGCAAAATGCGAACTTCGCGCGGCGGTAAACCGTTCAGCACTTCGCCAAGATGCTCTTTCAGCAGATTGTACGTGGCGGTATCGTCTGGCGGAGGCGCTTCATCATCTTCGATGAAATCGCCAAGCACCGAATCTTCCTCATCGTCGGTCGGGGTCTCGAGTGAAAGCGGTCGTCTCGCCACCTGAATCATATTCTCCACTTTTTTCGGCGGGACATCGAGCGCTTCAGCAAGTTCCTCCACGCTGGGTTCGCGTCCGAGGCGTTGAGTCAATTGGTGTTGCACGCGCAGGAGCTTGTTGATCTGGTCTCCCATGTGGACGGGGACTCGAATCGTGCGTCCCTGGTCCGCAATGGCGCGCGTGACCGCCTGTCGGATCCACCAAGTGGCGTATGTGGAAAATTTGTGACCGCGGCGGTAGTCGAATTTCTTGGTCGCGCGGATAAGACCGATGTTGCCTTCCTGGATCAGATCAAGGAAGGGGACGCCGCGCCCCATGTATTTCTTGGCAACGGAAATCACCAACCGTGAGTTTGCCGTGATCAGGTGCTCGCGAGCCGCCCAGCCGTCTTCGATAAGTTTCCGCAAGTCGGCGCGGCGGCGGGGGGTGGCGTTGCCTTTCGCGAGTTCTTCGCGCGACATACGCCCTCGTTCGATCCGTTGCGCAAGTTTTACCTCTTCTTCAGCGGTGAGCAGCGGAACGCGGCTGACCTCCTTGAGGTATAAGCCGATCGTGTCGTCGGTGTCGATGTTGGCAAGGTAATCGTCGAGGGCGAGGTCGATCTCGGGTTCCGTCTCTGCGGCTTCCACGGCAACGAGTTCATCCTCGGTGGGTTCTGCCGTAGTAGCATCCTCCACAAAGGGGATGCCTGCGCTCAATAAAGCCGAAAACGCCTCCTCGAGTTGCTCCACATCCTGTTCAGCCTCGGGAAAGAAGTGGAGGATATCGTCGAGGGTCACATATGATTTCTGACGCCCCAACTCGAGCAACCGCGCGATTGCTGGAAATTCTTCCTCTTCATCTACCATCAAAATCTTGTCTACATCCATTCAGTTCTTGTCCATTCTCTCTTTTTATTTATCAGAATACACACTTTTCAAGTGAAATTCAAGCCCCTACCATTGCTCTTTCATAGACGCTTCAGCAAGCAAAATGTTACGACGAAGGGGTCGCGGTGGCCGGGGTTGGCGTGGCAGGCTCGGGCGTCGATGTGGGAAGCGAGGTTTCTGTCGGAGTGGGGCTGGGTGTGGGTGTCTCCAAATATGGCGGGGTGCGCAACAAGCCGAGCAATGAGTCGATGGAGGATTTGTTGACCACAACCACTGCACCGCTCGGGCTGAGCGCGTAATATCCATCTTCTGTTGGGGTGATAACACCGATTTCTACTTTTCGTTCCACATCAGCGTTATATTCAACGACGATCGTATATTCAGGGTCGTTCAGACCGACGATTTCGAGGTCGAGATCAGGGATGGTGTCTTCGATCTGCAGCGTGGTAATCTGACTCGCTGCCGCTTCCGGCGCGCTTTGAACTGCAGAGGCTTCGAGCGGCTGGATCAACTCCCATTGACCTTCAGCGTTTTTCGAAACCTCAACAACTTCGCCAGTCTTCGCTTCGATGCGAATCCCGGATGGAACCCCATCCTCTGCGTTGAAGAGATAGGTGACAATATCTTCCGGCTCGATCGTAATGGTAATATCTGCCGGTTCCTCGCGGTTATTGATGACATAGTAAGCGCCTAGCGCGATCAGCAGCACTAGGAGATAAACGACAGTCGAACGGCGCATGTTTGCTTATCCTTGCCGTCGGCGTTGCAGCCAGGTGACCACGCCCAGCGCTACGAAGATTCCAGGGATGACCAGCCCTACGATGAGCATTAACATCAAAATCCTCAGTTGCGACGCCGGTTGGAAGGCGCGCGTGACGGGTTGTTTCGGAGTGATGTTGGCGATATCTTCCTGTTCCGCCGCCCAATCCACCGAGTTAATGAACAGGTCGCTGTTGCCGTAACCCGAATCGAAAACCTGGTCGCTCGCAAATTGTGACGTGCCGAAAACCACCACACGTCCGCCGGTGGCTAGGTTCTCAGACGCGGCGGCGAGCGCTAACGGTCCGAGAATCTCCGTCGTCTCATCGTAACTGGGGGGCCACCCCGCTTCGCTGAGGCTGTCAAAATCTTTTTCACCCCACGAACGGTCTGTGGTTGAGACAAGTTGATTGAGTTGTAGCCCCTGATTGCTGAAGTCGAGTGTGAGGCTGCGCGTCAGTGGGAAGAACGAATCGAGGTTGAATATCTGACTGGTGATCGGATGTCCTGTATCGTACGACTCGGAGAATCCAATGCCAAGGCGCGGGTCTGAACTTTCTAGGTCGATCACGAAGTCGTTATTAAGTGTGATGCCCCAATCTTCTGCCAGCATTGCATTCAGCGGGTCAGATGCCTCGCCGAAATCTGTCAGGATTATCGGGTCTTCCATGACCAGCAAAGATCCGCCGCCATTGAGGAATTCGCGCAATAACTCGACTTCTTTTTGTGAGACGGGTCGTTGAGGTCCGGCGATAATGATCACGTCCGCATCTTCCGGAACCTTATTCTCAGCGAGTAGGCTCAAGCTTTTCACGCCGTAATTTTTGCTTTTCAGTGTGGTGCCCGCGCGAGTCAAGGAGGTATTATCTTCGTTGATCCGTTCGGGGTCGCGTTCGCCGTGGCCGGTGAGGAAATACACAACACGTTCGTCCGGGTTGATAAGGCGAATCATCCCTTTCAGAATCTCGGATTCGGTTGCCGATGCTGCGATCTCAGAACGGTCGCCCATCTGTAAGAGGACTTTTCCGTCGCCGGTTATCCCCGCCTCGCGCGCGCGCTGAGGGTCGCGGTTCGGGTCGACAAATTGATAATCGAATTTGTTGTTGCTGTTCGCTTTGAGGTTCCCAAACAACTGCTCCGCCGACTCGGTGCTTCGATTCTGTGAAAAGAATGCCGTAGCAGTGACTTTATCCGGTAACGCCTCCAGTGCCGCAACCATCTCCGGGGCTAGTGTGTTTGCCTGATCTTCGGTCAGGTCTGCAACCTGGGTTGGGTTGTCGTAGGCAAGAAAATTGACGATGATCAATGTGAGCGTGAACGCGATCACCGCAATGAATGTGTTGCCACCGTACTTTGCCTGCCTGCCTGTAAGAGACCGCTGGACTTTTGCCGGTTCGAGGAACGCATACACCGCAAGCCCGATGATCAAGAACCCAATGCTGGCAAAGAGCGCGTTGGTGAGTCGTTCCGGGGATTCGATGGTATACAAGCCGAGCGCAATCACGCCTTTCGTAGCTCCAAGCAGGGCGGTGGAGATACAAGCCAGCAACGCGATGATGAGCGCGACGAATGTATATTTTCGCCACGCGGGTTGTGAGTTCTTCTTTTTCATTATCTCCATCTCCGAATTTCGATTGCCACCGTTCCAGTGAACAGCCCGATCGCGATGAGGCTGAGGAAGTAGACAAGGTCAGACAGGTAAATGCTCCCTTGATTGAGAGCCCCTCCGAAGTGAGAGTTAAGCACCATGTAATTGAAAAACTCTCCTCCCACTGGGAACAGGCTCGAGGGAATTCCAACCAGCCACCACAGGAAAATGAATAAGCCAAGCGTGGTGATGAATGCCGTTACCTGGTTGCTGAAAATGGCGGAAATCCCAACACCCAACGCGATCAACGCGCCGGTGAGAAGGACCAGTGCCAGATAGGATGAAATGAGTAATTTCCAATCCAAGCCTGGCGAAACCTGTGCGTTCAAAACGATGGGATAAAGTACCGTTACCAGGATCAGCGTAAGCACAAACATGAAACTCCCCAGCCATTTGCCGGCGACCAGCTCAAAGTCGCGGACCGGAGCCGTGAGGAGGAGTTCGATGGTCCCTGTGCGCGTCTCGTCTGCGAGCACACGCATGGTCAATGCAGGGATCGAGAGTAAAAGAAGAAAACCGAACAGATTGTTGACTTCCGGGATTTCGGGTACGAATCCGCCGCCAAACCCTCCACCCTGATTTGCCGCCAACAACATCAGCGCGAAATACCCGCCGACGAGGAACAATAAAGCGACGGCCACCACGTAGGCAATCGGGCTGATAAAGTAATGGTCGTATTCTCGTTTTGCGATGGTCCAAATGTTACGCATGTATCTGCCTCACGATGATTTTTTACCGGACGAAGTATCGCGGGTAAGTTCGAGGAAGATCTCTTCAAGACTCATACCTACCGAGCGCATTTCCAAAAGATCATAGCCGCCCTGCACAACTGTCTTTGCCACCTGAGGGCGCGCATCCTGCCCGGCAGAGAACTCAAATTCAATGGAACCGTCTGCCTTGGTCTCGACATCCTTTACACCTTTGATCTTCTTGACCTTTGCCGCGAGATCATCCGATTCGCCGCGTACGCGCAGGATGACACGCTGTGCGCCGACGAGTCTGGATTGCAGGTTTTCAGGGGTGTCTTCCGCGACGATCTTTCCTTTATTGATGATGAGTACCCGGTCGCAGATTTGTTGCGCCTCAGAAAGGATGTGTGTCGAGAACAGTACTGTGCGGTCCTTGCCAATTTCGCGAATCACTTCACGGATCTCCACCACCTGGCTCGGGTCAAGACCGATGGTCGGCTCATCGAGGATCAGCACTTCGGGGCGGTGGAGCAATGCCTGAGCCAAACCCACACGCTGGCGCATACCTTTTGAAAATGTACCGATGTAACTATTGGCGCGTGCGTCGAGGTTGACCGAATCGAGGGTTTCGAGCGCGCGTGCCTCCGAGTCCGGGATGTGGCGCAACTCACCCATGAATTTCAAGTATTCGAACGCTGTCATTTCATTGTACAGAGGAACCGTTTCAGGGAGGTATCCAACACGCCTTCGTACTTCAAGGGATTCCTCCACCACGTCATATCCCGCCACAGTGATCGTACCTTCCGTGGGTGGCATATACCCGGTTAAAATGCGCATGGTCGTAGTTTTGCCTGCGCCGTTGGGACCAAGAAAACCAACGATCTCGCCCTGCTTTGCGTCGAAACTGATGTTGTTGAGCGCGCGCCGCGCGCCGTAGTCCTTTATGAGACCGCTGACTTGAATCATTGGCTCTCCTTCAAAATTGGAATGATGTTCAAACAAACAAAAGGCACGCCGAGCCGGTGGGCTGCCGTGCCAATCTTTGCATCGTGAATTACTATACAAAAATACAAAATCGATGTCAAGCGGGTGGTGAAGTTCTAATCAAACGCTAATTTTCAACGGATAAAGAAATACCAAACACCGATCGCGCCAAGCGCGCAAACCATCAACGCGAAAAGCCCGCCTAGTGCGAGCATCCAGCCGTTCGATGTGTCCGGCGTAATTGCGGATTCGTTTGTCGAAGGTATGCGCGAGGAACGCTTCACATCTGCTGGGAAAGTTGTTGTTGTGATCGCGGGTTGAACGGACTGTCCCGACAGATTCATGATGCTTTCCATAAAGTCAGGCATACCGTTTTGGTTCCTGTCCATGGAGGACATGGCTTGTTCATATTTTGCTCGGGCTTCCACAGGGAGCTCGTCGAGACTATCATACGTTCTACCATCCACGATGAATTTCGTCTGACCGGCTACGCTGATGGTTTGGTTTCCCTCGAAAATATCGGGCATGCCATTATTGTTTTTGTCTGCAAAGATGTTCCTGATATCGCTGATCGCGCCGCCGAAATTTTCAACATTATTTTCTTTGAAGCCGCGCATTGCCTCCTCGTAGTTTCTGCGCACGTCGGGCGGCATCTCGTCCACGCTGTTGTAGCTCACACCGTCGATCACGATTTTTCTCGTACTCATCACAGCCTCCAAATCATTGGCTGATTTTATCATAGGCTGTACACTTCATGGAATGGAGTTGCCATGACCGAACTGTTATATCAAACCGATAGCTATCTTCAGGAATTCGATGCCAGCCTGGTCAACGTGCTGGTAGAAGAACGGGCGGTGATTCTTGACTGTACTGCGTTCTATCCCGGCGGGGGTGGGCAACCCTGCGACTTTGGCTCACTGATGATTGCCGGTGTGTTGTACCCGGTGGAAAGAGCGAAGAAGCAGGGGGATGACGTTTTACACTTTCTTGGCGGGAACGCGCCGATGCCAGTCTCCGGTTCCGCCGCGCGCGGGACGTTGGACTGGGAGCGGCGACATAAACTGATGCGCACTCACACCGCGCTCCACGTATTGTGCGGGACGGTCTTTCGCGATTATGGCGCGCTCGTCACGGGCGGGGATATGGAACCGTTGAAAGGGCGGATGGATTTCGAATTTGAAACGATGCGAGGCGACCTTGTCCGTGAGATCGAGGCGGCAGTCAACAAGGAGGTGAAAGAGGCGCGGGAGATCCGGGTCAAAATCCTGCCGCGAGAAGAAGCGTTCCAGATCCCTGACTTGATTCGCACCAAGATCAATTTGTTGCCCGAGGGAATCACCCAAGTACGGACGGTGGAGATTGTGGGGTTGGACTTGCAGGCGGACGGCGGCACCCACGTCCGCAACACGAATGAGATCGGGACGATTCGTGTGACAGATTACAAGAGCAAGGGCGCCATCAACAAACGAATTTACATTGAAATTGAATGACCAGGCAGTATCGTTATTCCTCGGAATGGTATACTCGATACAACAATTCAAAAGGAGAATGCTATGAGAAATAAACTACCTATTTTGCTCGCTGTGCTGGCGTTGGTTGTCTCCACGCTTGCTTGCTCTCTCGGTGGCGGTGAGCCGGCGCTGAGCAATGTACGAACGGCGTATGACTCGGACGGAGTTAATACGAGCACTACGTTCGGCTTGTTCGATACGGTCTATGTAGTGACCGACCTGGATAACGGTGTGGCAGGAAACCTAGTTTCCTCCGTCTGGTATGCCGAAAGCGTGGAAGGTGTCGATCCGGACTTCCTGATTGACACGGTCGAATATACCGTCGTAGACGAAACGTTCGATGGGACCGTTCACTTCTTTTTCGAAGCGCCGGACGGCGGCTGGCCAACAGGCACGTATCGTGTGGAGGTTTTCTTCAACGGCGCGCCTGTGAGTACAGTTCGCTTCACCATACAATAACCAGCTTCAAATCTGATCGAAAAAACGCGCTTCAACTTGGAGCGCGTTTTTTTGTTTCGTATTGGTACGGGGCATGGTTCTATTTACGACAATAATACCTGACCGCAGTACTCGCATTTATCCATGCCGAGCTCGAGCGTGCCGCCGCAGTTCGGGCATTGGATCGTTTCCACTTTGATGGGGAAGCCCGCGGCTTTGAACGCGGTTTCATTTTCTGCGAGATCGCCGCGCAATCGTTTGAGCCGTGCGAGGTAGGCATCGCCCGTGACTTCGCCTGATTTACGGAGCCGTTCCACATCCGCAATGGATTCTTTCAACATGCGTCGTTCGGCTTCAAGCGATTCTTTGCTCTTGTCCTGGAACGAAACTTTCAACGCGGGCTTTTGAGGAATGGATGCCAGTATGCCCGCGATGATCAGAATGACAGCCGAAACGATCACACCGACGATCAGGGGCATGTATTGGAAGCCCGGAATTGAATTGAAAATAACCTTGTTCACTTGCACATCATTGTAATCTGCAATAACCACGTAGCGTTCGCCGTTCAACCGACCCACATCTATACGAGTGATGCCTGTGCTGTGGTTGGCTAGATTATTTCGCGTCCCATCGCCGGTGAAGACCGCTACAACACCACTGTCATCGCCGAGCACGGCTTCCTCCGCGCCGTCGCCATCAACGTCAATGCCTGAAATTTCGTTGACCTTGTCCGAGAGCGAACCCGTCCACATCTGATCCACGACACCGTTCTGGAACGAATACGCCCACACACCGCCATCCTTGCCCCCAACTACAAACTCGCGCGAGGATGGCTCGCCGTTCAATTCCACTTCGCGGATCTCGGAGACAGCCTGACCCATGCCTTGCGTGTACAGTTGCGTTCCGTCCGTTGCAGAATAGGCGACGAACGCGCCGAATTCACCACCCGTGAGGATTTCGCTGTTTCCATCGCTGTTGAAATCAAACGCACGCATCCTTCGCAGGGACTCTTGATCCGTCTCCCAGACCGCCTGCCCATCTTCATCTAAAACCACGACCGAGCCGTCATGTGATGCCGCGGCAAGATGAACCTCACCGTTGATGCGTGCATCGTCGAGTCCGCGAATTTCCTCGCCGCCAACGGAATAACTCCACAAGGGTTGACCGCTCAAACTCAGCGATTGGAGTCCGCCGCCGGTGTCGCCCAGTACAATTTGAGGTCCCGACGTGAAGCGGAGAACAGCAACGCGCGCGGGGAGTCCGACCGATAAACTCTCTGCAATCGTCGTGACTTGCCCATTATCGATCACATCCACCGAGTAGCCCAGGTCTCCAAGATAAAAGACAACGATATCTTCACGGCTGTCGTTGTTGATATCGCCAAGCGTGGTCTTCGGGTATTGATACTCCTTGCTGAATAATGTGTTTCCGCTACCGTCGAAGATGGTCACATTTTGGGTGTTTTGGATGAACAGTTCATCCTGATCGTCACCCATGAGATTGATGACCTTCATGCTTTCGGCGGTATCGTAGCGCTGTGACCATGCCACGTCACTTCCGAATTTTTCCGCTTTTGCCAACCCGCTGAATGCGAACAGTGCGGAAACCGCCATCACCAGGCAGATCAAAACAAATGCGACCACGAACGGTATGACTTTGCGACTCATCTATGCCGCCTTTCTTTGCAGGAGAGTGTATGCGGATTTGAGCACTTGCAGGATGTTTTCATATTCCACCTCTTCGAACGGTGAATTGGCGACGAACGAGATCATGCCGCCTTCCGTGTTCAACTGGCTGATGGTGAATTTGCCGATGTTCAACCCCTGTTTGAATTCCGGGCTGGTTTTGGCTACTTTGTAGACCTCGGGGTTCGCCACGATTCTCACTTTCAGGTCGTGTGCGGTGCCTTTGAATTTTTCAGGCTTCGATTTCATCTTGCCGCTGATGCGGCTACGCTTCCAGTAGGATTTACGCTTCTTCGATTTTTGTATGCCTGAAACGCGGAGGATGTTGCCGTCGTAGAGTTTGGCTTTCAGCGCGAGCCACTCGTCGCGGAAATATTCGGTGGTGCGGCCCTGCGCGTCGTTGGCAGAACGCGCCACTTTGGTGGGGAGGAGGGAGCCGGTCAGGTCGAGGTGACCCAGATAGGTGGTGCCAGGCCGGAGGTCGTCGCGAAGCGTGTACAGAATATCGCGCGTCCCGTTGTAGCGGGCTGAAAAGTCGTACGAATCGCTTTTCCGCAAGCCGCGCGCCATCACGATCGCGGCGATCCATAACGCAACGCCGCCGATGGAAAAGATGTACGAGAGATAGCCGAGCAGGAGGAGAATACCGTCGATGAGCATCAAGGCGATACCTGCGAAGAAGATGAGCATGGGGACCCAACGCCATTTGTCGCCCGCCTTTTCGGTTTTCTGCACATCGTATCGAAGTTTGTTGAATCCCTGAATAATGGATGTGGGTTTATCGGCGAGCGAAATATACACGGGCAGGAGTTGTTTTTTACCGAACGAGGTGGTTTCGGTGACGCGCTTGCGCGCGGTGTTCAGCAAGTAGAAGAAGATGATGAGCACGACGACGAGCAGGATACCGCCGCCGCAAAGAATGGCTTCCATGCAGGCTCCTTAGTTGACTTTGATTTTACCGCTTTCAACGAGTTCTTGAATGGCGACGGGCAGCCTTTCGTATCCCTGCCGCGCCGCTGACTCAAGGAATTCGCGAAAGCCTTCGGGTGTTTGCTGTACTGGTTTGCTGACGAGCATCACGAACTTCGTTATGGCGCCGTCGGGTTCCAGCCGAATCGTACGGAAGTATTCCAAGCCTGATGCGAATTGCTGTATCGTGGTGTAATACTCAAAGGGTTTCCAATCCACGATCTTGTTGAAAAAGTCGCCGCTCGAATGTGCACAATGAAAATTTGAATCGGGACGTGTACGCCCGCCCAGTTCGTCTATCCGTTTGACGTATTCCAAACCCAACAGCGGACCTTCCAGCGCAGGCGTGGTGATCACATCCCAGATCACAGATGGCGGAAAGGGAGTGTTAACTTCGATCTTTATCCATGCGTTTCCCGGTTCCACGATAATTTTCCTGCGCGCTTGTTCCCTCTCCCATGCGGACTTTAAGTCATGGACGAGCATATTCACCTCGCCGATGTGTTCGTAGGTTTCCTTGTATGCGGCGAGCGGGTGGCAAAGGTGTTGCAATCCGAGCGCGCTTGCGGCGGCTTCGGAAAACAATGCGTAGGCTTTGATGCCCGTCTTTTCGATGACCTCATTCTTCAACATGCGGTGCGGCACGATCACGTCAGCGCCGAGCAATTCCTCGCGATCACCGAGTTTTTGCACAATATATTCACCGTAGTGAATGACCATTTTCAGATCGAGGTTTTTGATGTTCCTGCAGGCGCGGCACTCGCAGGTGGTATTGAATTGCATCTGGTGCAGGGTGTTGGAGAAAACGATGTACAGGTTCTCGAGCGTTTCAAGAAAACTCTGCGGGTTGACGAAGCACGCCTCGGGTGTGTAGATGAAGATCGCGTCGCCGCGAAAGCCCGAGATTTTCAATGGGAACTGGATATGCTTCACCTGCACGTCGAACAATCCTTGCAAAGCCTGCTGCGCGTGCTCGAGTTCGGAGGCGGTCAGAAATTCGGTATACCCCGAAATGTCAGTGATGATGAAGTAGCCTTTGTTTGCCATTGGCGTATAATCTCGACATGCCTCGCGTACTTTACACCGCCTTCGACATCGTGCCAAGCCCGAAGGGCGCGTCCACACATATTTTGCATAATATTCGCGGGTTGGTCAATGGGCAATTTGATGTCAATCTGCTTACCCCCAATGACGGCATCCTTCCCTCTGAAGATACTATCGAAGGCGCCCGTGTCACCCGCATCACACAGGACTTGACACAAAGTTTTCTGCAACGGGCAGTGCATTTTGGGAGCGCGGTCTCCCAGCATCTTGCACTTCATCACGACTATGAAATTGTTCATTACCGAAACATTTGGGATGGGCTTGGCATTGCACAGAATAAAAAACAATACGGATATAAGACCCTGTTTGAAGTCAACGGACTTCCTTCGATTGAGCTAAAGTATCACTACCCCGGCTTGGATTCAGAACTGCTGTCGAAGATCAAAGAGCAGGAGATTGCGACTCTCCATTTTTCGGACGCGATCGTCTGCCCTTCGAATGTCACGCGAGACTACATCGCCTCGCTCGGGCTTCCGGTGAAGTTGATTCATGTTATCCCGAACGGAGTCAGCCCTTCAGATTTTTCCCCGTCGCCTTTGCCGAATCGCGAGGGGCGTGTTCCCGTTTTGTTATACATCGGTACGCTCGCCGATTGGCAGGGACTCGAGGTCATCATCAAAGCTTTGCCTACGATTCTCGAGAAGAAGCAGGTGCAGCTGAAGATCGTCGGGCGTGGACGTTCGCGGCAGAGAAA